>Ga0210396_10000501_pt1 | contig 51671 bp, 49 predicted proteins | sample IncBWH17OmetaG_FD_155466 | JGI IMG/M metagenome (GOLD analysis project Ga0210396, IMG submission 155466) | Forest soil microbial communities from Barre Woods Harvard Forest LTER site, Petersham, Massachusetts, United States - Inc-BW-H-17-O ... | reverse complement strand
GTTGATGATATATAACCATCTTTATTTTTATCAGCTGGTCTGAATCTTGGAGGCAATTTATTGTAGTCATACTTTTTAGCTCCGCTCTCATTCTTTTTATCAATAGTAGTCAACTGCTTCCCGTTCGGGTGAGCCCAGAATTCTTCTGCTTCCTGCCTTGACAATGAATTATTGGTATCAAGGAAATTCTTTGTTGCCTTTTCATTTGCTGCTGCTTCATCTGCGGCAGACATATCGCTGGAAGTGTTATGCTTTACAGTATCTTGTATAAAAGTTGGGTCGCCTGTAAATGCAGTATACCTGCTTTCATCAACATAAGTTGAGCTATGGTGTGTGAAATGATACTCGAGTGTAGCGAAAGCATATAAATATGAATCGCTCTTTGTACCCACATTTTTATAGCCTTCAAGACTACCCGGATTCGAAAACAGATAGTAATTGGCTGCCTGCACATTCATAGCTATATTCTCGGTAATACGGAATTTAGCCCCTATACCAATTGGAATATTTATAGAACTTCCACTGTTCAAAAAGGTTTCATAGGTATAATCACGCTGCACAATTTTAGCAGTTATTACATCTTGTGCATTTTGCGGTTCATTACGAATACTACCATCTGTCCAGTAATAGTATGGGTTACCGTTCGCATCTTTCTGATCGGCATAATTGCTATATGACATATAGCTTATACCTGTATATATAAACGGAGCTATTACTGCATCCTTCTTCAGTATAAGGCCATCAAAGTGCAGGTTGATAGTTAACTCTCCCTGGAACACATTCATTTGGAAGTTGAAGTTACTATCAGGATTGTTTGACCTTTTGCTGGTAGCTAGTTTTCCTATCATACCATCTAATTGTATACCCAGGAAACTCACCGGCCTTTCTTCAATGGCAAATGAATATCCTGCACGTACTGTGCTAAATGGTGTTACACTGCTTGTACGGTTAATGTTACCGTTAAAATACAGCACACCTATTCCGCCCATAACTGATGGAAGAGGTCCTGTTTTTTTAGCTGTGTCAGCAGCAGGGTTCTGTGCCGGTGCTGTGGTGCTCGACTGTGCAAATCCGTTAATGGAAAGTGCAGTTAAGATTGCGATGGGTAAAAATCTTGCGTTGCTCATGTAACTTTAGTTAGATGAATCTTACATTATTTAAGACAAAACTGGACTTTTTGTCCATCGCAAATATAGTCTTTTTAAATCTCATTTAGGCAAAACTACTAGGGAAAAAAGGGCAAATACCTTAAATACACCCGCACTTACTAACAACATAATGTTAAGAAGGGCAGGTATTTATAAACCAACTATCCCTTGAATCCTTCATTCCATGCGATAAACAGAATGTTACACATATTGCAAATTTTTAATTGTATTTTCGCATTCCCAATATTCAAAAAGCATGGAAAAATATAATGTTGTTGTTATAGGTTCGGGGCCCGGAGGTTATATTGCTGCTATTCGATGTGCCCAGCTTGGAATGAAAACAGCTATTGTTGAAAGATACAATTCGCTGGGTGGCACATGCCTTAATGTAGGCTGCATTCCATCAAAAGCGCTGCTCGATTCATCAGAACACTATTTCAATGCCGTACATAATTTTAAAATACATGGCATTGATGTTAAAGATTTGAAAGTGAATATTGGGCAAATGATAAAGCGCAAAGCAGAAGTGGTAAAACAAACCTGCGATGGTATTGCTTTTTTAATGAAGAAAAATAAAATAACTGTTTATACCGGTCATGGAACATTCACAGGCAAAAATACAATTACTATAGATAACAACGGAAAGACAACAGAAATAGAAGCAGAAAAAACTATTATAGCGACAGGTTCAAAACCATCTTCACTACCCGGAATAAATATTGACAAGCAAAGAATAATTACTTCTACCGAAGCATTGAATTTAACTGAGGTACCTAAAAACCTTATTATTATTGGCGGTGGCGTAATCGGCCTCGAATTAGGTTCGGTTTATGCAAGACTGGGTGCAAGTGTAAAAGTGGTGGAATTTACCGATGGTATTATTGGCACCATGGATAAAGGGTTAGGGAAAGAATTACAAAAAGTATTGCAAAAAGAAGGTTTTGAATTTTACCTGAAACATAAAGTAACCGCTGTAACTGCCAAAGGAAAAGAAGTAACTGTAACAGCCGACGGCCCTGATGGAAAGAGTGTGTCATTTAAAGGAGATTACTGCCTTGTTGCAGTTGGTCGCAAACCTTATACCGATAACTTAGGCTTAGAGAAAGCAGGTGTTACAAAAAACCAGAGAGGATTCATTGAAGTGAACGATCACCTTGAAACAAATGTGGCTGGAATTTATGCTATTGGTGATGTGGTGCGCGGAGCTATGCTGGCACATAAAGCAGAAGAAGAAGGTGTTTATGTGGCTGAATTAATTGCAGGACAAAAACCACATGTTGATTATAATTTAATACCTGGCGTAGTTTACACATGGCCCGAAGTTGCATCGGTTGGCGCCACTGAAGAACAATTGAAAACACAAGGCACAACTTATAAGGCCGGAAATTTTCCATTTAAAGCGAGCGGCCGCGCACGTGCCAGTATGGACCTTGATGGATTTGTAAAAGTACTTACTGATGCAAAAACCGATGAAATATTAGGTGTACATATTATAGGCCCTCGAGCTGCTGATATGATTGGCGAAGCGGTAGTCGCTATGGAATACCGTGCATCGGCAGAAGACATTGCACGCATTTGCCATGCGCATCCTACATACTCAGAAGCTATTAAAGAAGCTTGCTTAGATGCAACAGGAAAAAGGGCGTTGAATATGTAGTTTAGTTATGAATTATGAGTTATAAGTTATGAATGAACTTCAGCTATAGATGAGTATAAATAAAACCGGAATATTATTAGTTAACCTGGGCACGCCTGATAGCCCTGCAACAGCTGATGTACGCAAATATCTTATTGAGTTTTTGAATGATAAGAGAGTAATTGATATACCTGCGATACGAAGAAAACTACTTGTTAATTTGATTATTGCCCCTACCCGTGCGCCAAAATCGGCAGCGCAGTATAAAGAGGTTTGGACCAAGGAAGGATCTCCCTTATATATATATGGAGTAAAATTGAAAGAAAAACTTCAAAAGCATTTGGGCGATAATTATATAGTAGACCTTGCAATGCGGTACCAAAAGCCTTCATTACAAAAGGCCATTGATAAAATGACAGGTAATTCAGGGATAGAAAAACTTATTGTTGTCCCACTTTATCCGCATTATGCTTCATCAAGCACCGGCTCAACTGTTGAAAAAGTAATGGAGTTACTGGGAAAGAAAGAAGTCATACCACATACTACTATAGTAGGGCCATTTTTTAACAACCCTCTTTTCATTGATGCTTTCACCAAGATTGTTCTGAAACAAAACAAAGTATCAGAATATGACCATTTCTTATTCAGTTATCATGGCCTGCCTGAAAGGCATATTATGAAGGGCTCGGCTCAATGCGGCATGAACTGCCAATTAGGTGATTGCTGCAATAACCTTACTTCTGCCAACTATCATTGCTACCGGGCAGAATGTTTTGAAACAACAAGGCTATTGGTTAAAGCATTAAATCTCAAAGAAGGAACTTACTCATCAACTTTTCAATCGAGATTAGGGCGCGACCCATGGGTAAAACCATATACCGATAAAGTAATTGAGGAATTGGCTAAAAAAGGGGTAAAGAAAATACTGGCCTTCTCCCCTGCTTTTGTTGCCGATTGCCTTGAAACCTTATATGAAATAAGGACAGAATATGACCGAATGTTCCAGGAACATGGTGGTACGCACCTTCATTTAGCTGAAAGCCTTAACGATAATGATGAATGGGTAGAGGCTTTGGGGAAAATAATTGCAAATTAATCACACTCTTTATAATTATTGATTATCAACAACTTACAAAATATTTTTCTGAATAAATCAGGCCTTCTTATCATTTTTAATTGTATCTATAGCCAATTACAAGCAAAGGACCTAAAAAATAGGAAGGAAAAAATGTTGAATTTGGGTATATTGGAATATAAATATTCTTATCTTTGCCGTCCATTTTAAAAAACATGAAGATAACTAAACAATACGAAACCGTATTTATCCTTACTCCGGTATTATCGGAAGACCAAACCAAGGAAGCGGTAGATTTTTACCGTAAGACCCTGAAGGACCTCGGTGCAAAGATCACTAACGAAGAGCATTGGGGCTTGAAAAAGCTTGCATATCCAATTCAAAAGAAAAGCACTGGTTTTTACCACGTAATTCAGTTTGAAGGCCCTTCGACCTCTGTTAAAGAACTTGATATTACCTATTATAGGGACGAGCGTATTTTACGTTACCTTACAGTAGCTTTAGATAAGCATGCACTTGCATACCTCGAAAAGAGGAAAGTAAGATTTGGTAAGGGTAAAGATACCGACCATAAGAAGAAAGTAGAATCTACATTAAACTAATATAACAAGCTATGGCAGAGAACACATCAGCGGCAGCAGGCAACGAAGTACGTTATCTTACTCCTCCTCCAATTGAAGTTAAGAAGAGGAAGTATTGCCGTTTTAAGAAATATGGCATCAAGTATATCGATTACAAGAATCCTGATTTTTTGAAGAACTTTATTAACGAACAAGGTAAACTTTTACCTGTGCGTATTACCGGTAACTCTTCAAAGTACCAGCGTAAAGTTGCTCAAGCAGTAAAAAGAGCACGTCACATTGCATTATTGCCTTTCGTAGGCGATCTTATAAAATAAATATTAATAGCTATCAGCCATGGAAATTATCCTTACCAAAGACGTAGAACACCTCGGAAGCCAGCATGAACTTGTAAAAGTTCGTCCGGGTTATGCCAGGAATTTTCTTATACCTCGCGGCTTTGCACAAGTTGCAACCGATTCGAACCGTAAAGCTTTAACTGAGTTACTGAAACAAAGAGCTCATAAAGAAGAAAAAGCGAAGACTGCTGCTGAAGCTGCATCTAAGAAACTGAAAGATGTGCTTGTTAAAATACCGGCTAAGGTTGGTGAAAACGGCAAGATCTTTGGTTCTGTTAACGCTATTCAATTGGCTGAAGCATTACAAAAGCTTGGTTATACCGTAGAAAGGAAAAATATTGACCTCGCTTCTGAGCATATTAAAACAGTTGGCAAATACACCGCTACTGTTCGTCTTTATAAGGATATTTCTGCTGAAGTAGCCTTTGAAGTAGTATCAGAATAAGTTTTATAATTATTTTTTGGAAACCCCTGTAGTAATGCTACAGGGGTTTTTCATTTCAGGCAATTAACTAACATACTAATGCACTGCTTGAATAAGCATAATGCAGAATCAATAACCTAGGTTTTACTAAAAATCTAATGCGGTTTGGCTTGGGCCGCGGTGCTTCTTAGGTGGTGTACCTTCATTTTTGTCTGGGGTAGGTACTACCGGCTTTGCTGTAGGAGGTGCTGAAGAGGTTTGCTTAGGTGGCACAACAACATTAACATTATCCTTTTTGATCTTCTTAGGGGCCTGGGCCTTTGATTTAAATTCTTCCACGGGAGAAAGTTCGCTATTCTCAAAATCGAAATGCCCCACCTTTTTACTGCTTCCAGAAGAAGGTGGAGTATTTTCTACAGAACCATCCGGAGGTGCATTAGGGTCAACAATAAGTTGCACTTCTTTCACCTTGCTATAATTAAGCGGCTTACCCTGGGCTTTGGTTCCCATAACAGGTACCTCTGCTAAATTCAATCTTTCATCAGGCAGCTCTTTTCCTTTTTCTTTACCGAATTTAATTTCGGCTATTAAAGGACTTTGATCGCTAACAGCTTCTAGTTGCGAAGAGTCAGTCTCTGAAATAAATTTTACCTTTTTATCGGTAGGCTCCGGAATGAATCGCTTGATATAAAACTTCTTCTTTTCTCCTTCCCAATAAGCAGTAGTAATGATTCTCTTCGGGTCAAATTTCGCAATAAGTACAATATCCTCTTCAAAGTGAGAAGTAAGTTCAAAATTACTTAAGCGGTAATTTCCATCGCTGGTAATTACAAGTATTTTATCGTCGCCGGCAAAATCGCCAATAAATGTTCCTCTTTCATCGGCATTAAGGCGATGCACAGTGTCATCAAACCATATTTTCTGTGCACCCAGTGTTGATATACCTTTCTCTTTCTGGTTTACTTTACGAACCGGGTATTTGGTTACAGTATTTCCTATTGAATCTCTTCCTTTAATTGCAAGGTCAGCAAAGTTCACATCAAATATCTTAACACGGGCAGTAGTTGTTGATTTCAGATTTATGGTTACCACCTCAGCTTCACCATTAGGGTTAGCGGTCAAATAAAGCACTTCTGAGCCTTCTACTCCACGGGTAAGTACATAATCCTTATCGCGTATCACTGAAGTAACGGCAAAGCGCTTCATAAATGTAGTTCCACGTGCTCCGTCACGGTATACCAGGTTGTAAATGGTACGCTCATCGTTGCGCTTGAATATATTTATGTAAATAATATCCTTGCCGACAAATGCCTTTTCAGACACTTTGGTAACAAGCATGGTGCCATCTCTGCGGAAAACAATAATATCATCTATATCCGAACAATCGCATACAAATTCATCTTTACGCATACTCGAGCCTGCAAAACCTTCTTCGCGGTTTACATATAACTTTTGATTGGTTGCAACTACCTGTGTGGCAACAATAGTATCGAATGACTTTATTTCAGTCTTACGCTCACGGCCTTCGCCATATTTTTTCTTTAGCTCTTTATAGTACTCAATTGCGTATTCAACAATATTATCAAGATGATGTTGGGTGGTCTTCATCTGATCCAGCAATTTCTTCATAAACTCTTCAGCAATAAATGCATCGAATTTTGAAATACGCTTGATCTTAATCTCAGTAAGCTTAATAATATCTTCACGTGTTACTTCGCGCGGAAATTTCTTCTTATGAGGCTTTAAACCTGCGTCAATAGCCTCAATTACTTCCTCCCAAGTTTCACAGGTTTCAATATCGCGGTATATGCGCTTTTCAATGAAAATCTTTTCTAATGAAGCAAAATGCAATTGTTCGGTCAGGTCACCTTTCTTTATTTCAAGTTCTTTTTGCAACAAATAAACGGTACGATCGGTTGCAATCCTGAGCATTTCGCTGGCACCTAAAAAGCGGGGCCTGTCATTTTCAATTACACAGGCATTAGGCGAAATTGATAAGGCACAATCGGTAAATGCATAAAGTGCGTCAATAGTTTTATCAGGCGATACACCTGCTGGCAAATGAATCAATATTTCTACAAACTCAGCAGTATTATCTTCTATGTTTCTTATCTTGATCTTACCCTTTTCATTGGCAGTAACGATTGAATCAATGAGCGATGTGGTGGTGGTACCAAACGGAACCTCATTAATTACAAGGGTCTTTTTATCGAGAATATTAATCTTAGCGCGTACAATTATCTTACCGCCCTTCATTCCATCATTGTAGTTGGAGAAGTCGGCCATTCCCCCGGTAGGGAAATCAGGATAGATATGCGGTTTTTTACCTTTTAAAACATTTATAGAGGCATCTATAAGCTCATTAAAGTTATGGGGCAGTATCTTACATGCTAAACCTACTGCAATACCCTCAGCGCCCTGCGCAAGCAATAAAGGGAACTTAACCGGCAGCAGGATAGGCTCTTTGTTCCTTCCGTCATAACTAGCCTGCCAGGTAGTGGTTTCTTCATTAAAAACCACATCGAGGGCAAATTTTGAGAGTCTTGCCTCAATATAACGTGGAGCGGCAGCAGAATCGCCTGTATATATATTACCCCAGTTACCCTGGGTGTCAATTAATAGTTCGCGTTGGCCAAGTTGCACCATAGCATCGCCTATGGAAGCATCACCATGCGGGTGATACTTCATAGTGTTACCAATAACATTCGCGGTCTTATTATATCGCCCATCCTCCAATTCCATCATAGAATGGAGTATACGCCTTTGAACCGGTTTTAAACCGTCTTCAAGCGCAGGAACAGCCCTTTCAAGTATCACATAAGATGCATAGTCAAGGAACCAATTCTGGTAAAGTTGTGGAAGGTGAATTACACGTGCCCCATCTTCTCCACCAGAAGTGCCACTACCATTCTCATTCCCAGTGGTTTCTCCCTTTGGTTCTTCTTCGTCTCTTCTGCCTTTATCGTCCATTATACTTTTTGAAGTGCGGCAAAAATAAGCTTTTGCTCATGTTATATGAGGGTAATGATTAACAAGATTTAAACAGCCCTATGGAATTTACCAACAAAAAAGCCCCTGACGAGACCGTCAGGGGCTATAAGTTAAAGTCTTATTCTCTTATTATTGGGTAACAACCATTTTCTTGGTTACTACATTACCATTTACATTAAAGGTATAGAAATATACACCCGGGGTAAATTGGTTTGCACCAAGGCTAATTTCATGTTCGCCAGGGGTAACTTCGGTATACGTATTATTAATAAGCTTCCTGCCTGTAATATCATACACAGTGAAAATAACATCAGAAGATCTTGTTATACTGTAATTGATCTGGGTTGCTTTGTTAAAAGGGTTTGGGAAGTTTTGAGAAACAGAAAAATCATTTTCAACTGTTCCGTTAACTCCTGTAATAATAGGGTTTAAAGTTGCCATTGCAAAAATGTTAACGTTCTGCAAATAATCCTGTCCGTCACCTGTAGTATCTTTTCCTACACCTTTTGGAGAAGCCCAGCAATTGTAATAAATATCACCACCACTAACAGTAGGCAAAGTTCCTGAAGACTTATCAGCATTATATAATTTAAAGCTGTTGCCTTTAAATGCAGTTGCACCATTTCCTACTTTTGAGAAATTAGTGAAAGTAGCAAGGGTGTTAGAACCTGTTGGGCAAGGGCCTGAAAAGTAACCGAAGCCATATATAAACCAGCAGCTATCGGTTTTTGCACCCGAATATTTTATACTAACTGCAAACTTGTTCTTTGGAGCGGTTGTAAGATTATACTTAACGGCCCATGTTTTCATCACAATAGTTTGGTCATCATTAGCTCCTATTGTCTTTGAGATCATTATAGTATCCTTAAGCAGAACCGAAGGATAGCCGGTTGCGGCACAACCCATAAGGTCAATTTCAAGGGTGTCATTCTTTCCGCTTTTGTTAAGCTGAACAATAGGCACATAAATAGTATCTACAGTTAAACCTGTTACAGCAGTTGATGCCATTGACACTTTTTGATAAGGATCGATCATACTATCGAATGCTACAGTAACATAGTTAATACAATCATAATTACCACCTGCAGTATCTTTTGGATAAGCATAATGCATATTCATCAGATCACCTTGATTATGGTAATAATTCTTGCCAAAAATTGCAGCATCAGCAGAGTCATAGTTCAAAGTATAAACTACAGGACCTCCGGTAGGTTTTTTATAATTACCAAAATAGTTACTGATCGCTGATGAATTAAAATGCTTTGCTGTGGACGGATTAAATCCGGTTTGTGCCGATACACCAATAGCCAGTATACAAAAACTAAAAGATGTAATCAATAAATAGAACTTTTTCATTTTATTTTAGGGGGTTAAATTTTAAAAACTGGCGCAAAAGTATACAGTTTTGAAGACTTCGACCATGATTTTATGCCTTTTAACGTATTTTTAATATACCTCATCTACAATCACCTGATATTGAGATACTTAACCTATAGGAATATTCACCAAGTGCTTTATTATAAAGAATATACCGACTAAAATGAACCTATTTGGTGATAACCATTTTCTTCGTTAGTGAAATACCATTTACATTGAATGTATAGAAATATACACCCGAGGTAAATTGGTTTGCGGCAAGGCTAATTTTATGTTCGCCGGGGACAACATCACTATATAAGTTATTAATAAGCTTTCTGCCTGTAATATCAAATACACTAAAAATCACATCTGAGACTTTAGTTATCACATAAGTGATCTGAGATGTTTCATTAAAAGGGTTGGGGGAATTTTGAGAAATAGAAAAATCATTTATACTTATCTCGTTCATCCCTAATGGCAGCGCAGTTACCACAGCATATACATTTACATTCTGAAAATAGGTTACTGCATCTCCAGGCGCGTATACAGTATCATTGTTACAGTTATAATAAAACAACTCTCCATTGGCCGAAGGCAACAATCCTTTAGATCTAAATGTATTATACATTAAAAAACTATTTGCAGTATAGCTGCCCTTGGTAGTTAATACTTTTGAATAACTACTCGGCTCAGCCAGGGTGTAAGGGCCATTACCACCACATGTTCCTGCATAAGTTCCACATCCATATATAAACCAACAGCTGTCTTGTTTCGCTCCAAAATACATTACAGTAATTGCAAATTGCGTACCCGTAGGCAAGCTATAATTTTCAGGTATTTTAATAAAACTGACATATGAACTTGTATTAGAGTCGCCTATTACCTTATTGATTATTACTTTTTTCTGCAAAACTATATTTGTCGGATATCCGTAATTATTTACGTAGTTTATCTGCACTTCAAGTGTATCGTTTACTCCACTGTGGTTTACCTGAATTAAAGGAATTATAACTGTATCTATATTAATACCGCTTGTCGAACCTGAATTATACGATTCATTATTATAGGGATCTACCAGGCTATCAAAAGCCACGGTATAATAATTTATCACATTAGTATTCGCAGCTGAGCTATCGGCATTAGTTGTATAATGCATATTCATAAGATGCGTCCGGTTATGTGAATAAGATGCGCCCCATATTTCAGCATCAGCAGAGTCATAATTAATAGTAAAAGTATTAGTATCGCTCTGCATGGGTGTGTAATTAGCGAAATGATAATGAGGGAAACTTGCATTAACCATATCTTCTGAAAGCTTCATTTGGCTGAACCCTGCAATTACAATCAAACAAAAACAAAAAGTTAAAACTATTCTAATATATGTCCTTATAGATATCATTCTTATCACTTAGCATTATATTTACAAAAGTACTGATTTTCGAAGTTACTTATAATCAGACTTTGCGCTTCCATTGGTAAACAAAAAAAGCCCTGCAATGCTGCAGGGCTTTTTTAAAATTACACCAAAATTTATTACTCGGTAATAACCATTCTCTTGGTTACAACATTTCCATTTACATTGAATGTGTAAAAATACACACCAGGGGTAAATTGGTTTGCACTAAGAGTAATAATATGCTGACCAGGAGCAACTTCAGAATATGTATTGCCCATGATCTTCCTTCCGGTTAAATCGTATACATTGAAAACAACATCAGATGATTTTGTTACACTGTAATTGATTTGAGTAGCCTTATTGAAAGGGTTTGGGTAGTTCTGGTTAACATCAAGACCATCTGCAGACACTTCATTGATACCCTTAGGAGCGATACTAATAGAAGGGAATATAGCAATATCTTGAACATCCCACCAGTTGGTATCACCTACGCAAGAAGTAAATCCAACAGCTACTAAAGAAAGTGGAGAAGAATAGTATCCACCGCCATTTTCGCAAAAACCTTGGGTCTTACCTGCCTTTGTTATTGGCCATAACATAGATACGTTTGTTCCATGTTGACCTTTATCATTTTGATAGTATAATCCATTAACGAAACTGTTAACAGCTGGTTGTGCGCCATCCTTAACACCCATGTAGGTAGGTGCCGGAGTAAAGTCGCCACCTAAAGCAGCGCAACCGCTACTGCCTTGTGAGTAATAAACAAGAGCAACAGTATCAGTTTTAGGACCTTTAACAGTTGTGCTTACAGCAAAGTTATACCCATGACGAGCAGATGCAGGTATAACGGTAGATTTAACAAGTGTAATAAATTGGATTGAATCTAAAGTATTGCTTGTTGCTGAGAAAAAGCCAGGAGTAATAACCGCTGTATCAACACCATAAACAGTACCAACAGTTGCAAATCCATTTACGTCAACACCACAAATAGTAAAAATGATAGTATCATTCTTGCCAGATGTGTTGTGATATTGGATCTCTGCAGCTAATGTATCAACAGTTACAGCACCAGGGTTAATTGGCGAAACAAAACCATTAGAATACAAATCATATATAGTATCAAATGTAACAATTGCACTATTTGAAAGCAGATTGTCGGTTGTTCCGGTATCAGCTATAGTATACGCTGAATTTAATGCAAGTACAGGCGCCCAATAGTAAAAAGTTGCGCCTGTAGCAATTGATTGATCGCCAACGAGGTAGTCAATAAGCGCATTTTGGTTTGCACCAGTTGTCTTTTTAGTGTTGCTGTGTTGTGATGCCTTTGCAAAACGGTCATTTGAATTTATAGGCTTTGCTTTGTGCCTAACATTAACCGGACTTTGTGCAAATGCACCAACCATCATAAGTGAAAGTGTTGCAGTTGCAATTAATTGGTAAACCTTTTTCATAGTTTTTTGGTATTAATTTTATAGTTTGAGCGACTAAAGTAGGCATTATTTCGATACGAGGTACTCTTTTTTAACTATTTTTTGTTAACACAATCTGAACTAATTGTTAAAATTAGGTATCCCCCACTTGCCCTGAACTTTCATGACCTGCTCAATAATGTCTCTAACACAACCTTTTCCACCATCTTTATCAGAAATGTAAAGCGATATTTCCTTAATTTCTGTAACTGCATCTTTAGGACATACCGGAACCCCAACTTTACTCATCACCTCATAATCTATCAGATCATCACCCATATAGAGTACTTCTTCCATCTTTACATTATATATACTTACAAACTCTTTTAACGCGTCAAGCTTATCGTGGCATTTGAGGTAAACATCTGAAATACCTAGCCTATTCAAACGGTCCTTCACAGCCTGCGAACTTCCACCGGTAATAATGCATAAATGATACCCGCTTTTAACAGCCAGCTTCATAATAATACCATCCTTAATGTTCATAGTACGCACTAACTCACCATTAGGCATAAGTATCAAATTGCCATCGGTAAGTACACCATCAACATCAAACACCAGGGCTTTAACCTGGTTTAAAAGCTCTTTAAAGTTTTTTTGCATGGGCTGAAAGTTGAATGCTTTTGGTTAAAAGCTTATATAATGCAAGATACTGTGGGCTATTTTCAAGTAGTTTTTTATGTTTTTTGATCGTCTTTTTATCTCCCCTAGCCGCAGGGCCTGTTTGGCTTGCCAAAGGATTGCCTTTATCAAATTTATTTATTGTTTCATGTATCAAAGGCAATAAAACATCAAAAGGAATATTCGAATCCTTAAGTATAGCATATGCTGCAACAAACATATGATTCGTGAAATTATTGGCAAATACTGCTGCCAAGTGAAGCTTAGCACGCTGTTTCGAGCTAATTGAATATGCTTTCCCTCCCATTGTTTTGACTAATTCCTCAATTAGCTTTAGTGCCTTCTTTGAAGAAGCTTCAATACAAAAAGGAATATTTTTTTGAAGTACTGAGTTTTTCGAAAACGTTTGCAGCGGCCACATCACGCCATAATTAATCGAAGCTTTCCTGAGTGATTCAATTCCTACACTACCTGATGTGTGAACTACCAGTTTATCTTTTAACTGTAAATGAGATACTACATTCTCTATTGCATCATCCTTTACTGCAACAATATATGCATCAGCATCAGAATTTATTTTCTTTAAATCACGGGTAAAAGAACAGCCTAATATATTACCCAACTTTTGAGCCGAGGCCTTTGTTTTACTATATACCTGAATGATCTCCGCCTTTTTACTTAATGCCTTTGCCAGGCAGGTGGCAACATTACCGGCACCAATAAAAACAATTTTAGTTTGCCTTGGTTTCATTGGAAGTAGTTTCGCTGTTCTTAGCTTCCCTGCTTTTAATGATACGCTGCCTTATTGCTAATGTAGTGCCCAATATCATAATAAGGCAACCGAGCCACAATATGTTGATATAAGGAAATATCATCGCCTCCATTACTATATAATCCCTTGCAGTGAGCTTGGCTTCGGCAATATTAATATCCAACTTATGTGTCTTAGGGTCTATTTTGGTAAATGAAAATTTCAAACCGGCTTTCTGAACAGTATCATCAATAGTTTGCACCTCATTACCTGATATAATGTAAATAGGTTCTGCTTTATATGTAATATGGCTTGAATCAGTTATTCTAAGTACAGCACCGACAGCAATATCGGTTTGTTTTAAATTGTATTTCTTTAAGTCAATATGGCTATCAAGTCCAACCAGGGTAATAGTATCGCGTGATGAATACATTTTATCTCCAATAGCAACCTTATTGTTCCTTTCAATAGTATATTTATTGCCAGGGTTCTCTTCCTTCAGGCTATTAGGATCCGCGTAAGTTATATGGGTATAAATGTCTTTATTCAGAAAATGTTTGGTCGAAGGCTTCATTACGTTACCCATTTGAGGATTTGGTTCTATGATTGGGTGTAATGTAAACTCCGACTTATATTTTTTTGTTTCCGCATCTTTGGTCAGGTATTCTACGGCATACAAAATATCTTTTCCGTCTCTTTGTTTGCCTGTATAAGTTACATAATAGTCACCCATTTTCAGCGTATCTCCCTGGTCCATTCTTATATTGGTAGCATCAGAAAAACTTTCATCAATTGATCTTACACTCTTATGCGACGTATTAATGGAAATAACTTGCTTTCTAGAAGTTGAAATAAGGGCGCCCATCATTATTAACCCAAAACCAACATGAGCGAATGAAGCACCTGCTTTCAGGAGATTTGCTTTTTTGCTTTTTATCCAATAATAGAAGTTAGCACAAACTGCAAACCAGCTCATTAAAAGAAGGGCTATATAAAACCCGTTAGTTTCTTTAAGAAGAATGGAACTTAATGCGGCTAAAACTACTGAAGTAATTAATGGAGGCATGATTTGCTTCCACAATTGTTTCATATCTGTATTCTTAAATTTAAAATACAAGCTAAAGCCCAGTACTAATAACACCAATATTGCAAATGGTATCTGCCATTTATTATAAAAACCTATCCTGTCGACCGGCGGTGCCTGGTTAACATTAAATATTTTATTGGTCACCGGTATAGATGTGGTAACAACTATTTGTACACAAGCCATTAGCAATATCAATGCCCCCAGGAACATCCAGAATTCCCTTGACCATAATTCTTCTTCAATTTTATCCCGTGGTATTTTTTTCCAATTAACAAGAATGAGAACCGTAGCCAGAATAATAAAAAATATCAGGTAAATAAGTAACTGCCCCGACATACCCAGATCAGTAAACGCGTGTACAGAGGTATTGCCTAATATACCACTACGGGTAAGGAAAGTAGAATACAATACAAGTACAAATGTCAGAATAGGAAAGATAAATGTTGACAATGCTGAGTTCTTCCGTGCTTTAAAAATTATCATTACGTGCCCTGCACCAACAAATGTAAGCCAAGGTATTAGTGATGCATTTTCAACAGGGTCCCATGCCCAAAAACCGCCAAACGATAAAGACTCGTATGCCCATGCACCGCCCATAAGTACGCCTGTGCCTAATATCATAATACCAAAGAATGTCCATGGCAAAGCATCTACTTGCCATTCACCATATTTTTTCTTCCATAAACCCGCTATAGCGTATGCAAATGGAACAACAGTTGAAGCAAAACCCAGGAACAGTGTTGGTGGATGAATGGTCATCCAATAGTTTTGCAATAATGGATTAAGTCCCGTGGCAGTCTTTGCCAATTTAGTTACATAATGTACGGCATCAAAGGGCTGGTTTACATCTGTGAATAGCGGAGAGCCAATAAAGCCGGGTGTTTCACGCAATAACACAAACGGGTTACTTCCAATTGTTATTCCGCCCCAAATATGAAAACCCAGGAGCATAGAAGCTAAAAATGCCTGTACCAATGCAATGGTTGTCATTACCGGAGATTCCCATTTCTTTGAAGTACGCATTAATACATTTCCCAGTACTACGTTCCAGAATGTCCAGAGCAAAAAGCTTCCTTCCTGCCCTCCCCAGAAACAAGCAAGCGTATAGCGGCGGGGCATGGCATCGTTAGAATATTCCCACACATAATGATACTGGTAAAGGTGCTTAAATATCATGCAGAACATAGTTGTCATGATACCTATTACAGCAAATGAATGAAGTGAAAAAGCTATTCTGCCCAATTTCTTCCAGGGGCCATTTTCTAACTCGTTGCTATTGGCCGATTTTAAATAAGAAAATGAAGCCAGGATAGCTGCAACAAAAGATAAAAAGACAAAACTATTACCAGCATATTGCCAGCCTATTTGTTCTCCAATGTAAGTTATTTCGTTCAAGTGCAGGTAAATTACATTGAACTTTGCTTCGGAGCAGAGATACTATCAACAGTGTATTTCGAAGGGCATTTCATCAGCACATCAGCAGCAATGAATTCATTATTGCCATTGGCCTTACCAATTACAACTATCTGGTCCGATTTTTCAAAATCATCCGGTTCAGGCCTGCCAAGGCTAACTTTGCGTTCGCTGCCATCCTTATCAACCAGGTAAAAAGTAAATAGGTTAGCATTAACATGCGGATCGTATTGAAACGCTTTTGACCTGTCTAATTTACCTACCACATGGTAGGTATTGCGAGGGTGATCTGTTGCTTCTTTAAATGAGGCATATGTGCTGTTGTTTGAAAGTGAAGCTAATATCACTCCAAACGCAACAGCAATAACCAAAAGAGCTATGACGTGTGTCTTTTTCATTATTTATTTTCCTTTTTTTCTGCTTTTATTTCCTTTTCCAACTTTGAAACTTTCCTTTCTATTCTCACCAGGTAAAGTATGAGTCCGGCAAGTATTATAAGCACCACTCCTACCACTACATATATTTTTCCATCGGCCTTTAACCTATCAGCCATCTCAATATTTCCACCAGCGGTAGTTTGAGCATACAATACCGATGAACAAAATAACAGTAAAAACAATGCAAAGTTCCTGATTATTCTCATATTTTATTATGATTATACCTGTTTATTTTTTCTATCCTGATATTTATTGAAGCAATCCACGCAGATAGCATTACCCAGCCCATTACTGCAGGATAAAACACCATACGCATATGGTTATCAAGGTCATACTGATTAAACCCTGGGTTACCGCCGTTGCCGGGATGCAATGAATCAACATTATTTAAGCGGGGATATATCATTACGAAAACTATCATCATTACATAGGCAAATATGTTATAAACCGCTGCAACACGGGCTTTTTTCTGTTCATCATCTATTGACATACGCAGAACTATATAGGCAAAGTAACTCAGCAAAGCAATCAATGCTCCATTCAATTTAGGGTCCGGAGCCCACCAGTCTTTACCAGTTTCTCCCCATGTATACCTAAGCCATAACATACCCGTTACCAGTCCTAAAACACCAAAAACAAGGCCGGTATTGGCACTTTCTGATGCTATTATATCGCTTTCTTCATCCGGATTCATAAGGTACTTTATGCTGTAAACCAATGAAACCGTAAAGATGAACATCATTGAAAACCACATACATACATGGAAGTAGAGGTTTCTTATCGTTTCATGTAAAATAGGCTTAGCAGGAACTGGTACCAGAAAACCTGCAGCAGCAGTATAAACAAGGAAGAGCACGCATAGAATCTTCCACCACCTTGCCCTGAAAATACTTTTCATAATATTAATAACCCAATTGAGGGAATTTTAATCGCGCCAAAGATATGGAAATAATAAATAACAGAGTGCTGCAATTAGAGCATCTAAAGCCAGTAATGCAGCCATATTACCCAGGTATCCGGTAGCATCGGGTATCATGCTTAACGATGATAAATGCTGGGCAGTAATAAGCAATGGAACCAATAGCGGAAAACTTATTATGGCCATTAAAGCAAAGCCGCCGCCACCTTTAGTGGCAATAGCAAATGCCATGGTGAGCAAAGAAGATATACCCCACACTGAAAGCAACAGAGTAGCAAAAAAGACCATGATATTGCCCACGGGGTTACCAACAAACAGGCAATATGCAATAAAGGCCGCTATACTGACCAATAACATAAACACCCCATTATAAACTAAGCGGGCCATTATGAATTTATGGGACGATACAAGAGTATATATATATAGCATTTCACCATCCCGGCCGGCAAAACTGCCCGAAGCCGCAAACATGGAAATAAAGATTATCAATATCCAGAATAGGGCATTCCAAGTCGTAGGTTCAAGATCGTGCTGAAAAGCAAGATAAGTAACATACACAACACTACAGATATACAGTAAAATAGCCAGCCAGGAACGCCTGCTCCTTAATTCGTGGCGCAACTCTCGTTGCATTATAGCTGAAAGCTGCTTCATTTTAGTCTTTCTTCAGGGGTAATTTCACAGTAAAAGTAGTCCCTTTATTTACTTCACTTGTAAAGTCAATTGAACCATCCATAAGATCAATATATCTCTTTACTATATTCAGCCCAAGCCCAGTACCTTGTATGTTCGATGCATTCTTTGCCCGGAAGAACCTGTCGAACATAAAAGGCCTGTCTTCTTCGGGTATTCCAATTCCACAATCCTTTACCGATATGGTAAGCTCGTTACTATTATCAGATATGGCAAAATCTATCAAACTGTTTTCAGGAGAATATTTAATAGCATTATTGAGCAGGTTGTTCAGAATATTCCGCAATAAATTCTGGTCCATATTTACCTCCCTCACCATAGCTGCATAAAGGTAGTTTATCTGCTGCCCCGGTTTTGCTACTACCCTTATTTCTTCTACAACCTCAGCACAAAACTTATCAAGTCTGAATACAGCTGGATTTACCCTTACCAATTCTCCCTCTAGTTTATCAAGCGAAAGAAAATCGTTAAGAATATTGGTCAGATTCTTTACCGTGGATCTTATCCGGTTAATATGCCTTGTCTTATCTTCAGAATGTGAAGGATCATTATACTTTTCCACTAAAGCTACAGAAGATAAAATAGTACTTAAAGGAGTGCGGAACTCATGTGATGCCATTGCCACAAAACGCGATTTTAGCTCATTCAACTCCATTTCCTTCTCCAGTGCCCTGGTTAATTCTTTTTGCCTTAATAGTTCTGTAGTATCTAAAATAAAACTCACCACAAACATTCCATCATCAGTGGTAAAACTGCTCAAGCTTATTTCTACCGGAAACTCTGACCCGTCTTTTTTTAGTCCAAACAATTCCATACCACGGCCCATGTACCTTGCACCAGGGTTAGCATAATAGGTTTTACGATGCTCCACATGGCGGCGGCCATGACGCTCAGGAATCAGCAATTCTATACGATTACCGACCAGTTCATTACCTGAATACCCAAACTGCTTCTCAGCTTCAGGATTAACCAACACGATCTTGCCCAAACTATCAGTTATTATTATACCCTCACTGGCATATAAGAAAAGTGCATTCATACGTTGGTTGCTACGTTGTTCCTCGGCTCGACTTTGTTTAAACTTAATAATTACAAATGCAGTTAACCAAACGCTCAAAATGGCTGAAATACGATTATAGACAAGATTGGAAATTTTAGACATATCAAATGTCTTATCCACGTAACGTGTATAATAATATCCAACAGCTATAAGAATTGTTGCCACTGCCGCAAAAATGAGTGTATACGATTTACCGGGTATATACATGGTCATAAGCAAGAGCGCTATAAAAGCGAACCCGACCACAACGTTTAGTTCAGTAAGGGTCTGGAATATTATAATGCCAATAGTAATGCCAATACAGGCAAACAGGTAACTTAACTCTCTTTTATTCAGCGTGCTTTTTGGCATAGGTTACAAATATAGGAGCTTGGGCTGGAGATTAGTTGATAAACTCACGCAATAGCCTTGGTTATTATTGAATACCAGCTATTTGAGTAAAAATCAACCGTTTAAATATTCTTATTTTCATGATTCCCGAAAGATTTTGGCCTTTAATGTCATTACGAAAGATTTATTTTATACCTTTGCACTCCCAAAAAATAAGATAGCATGTCAAGAATATGTCAAATTACAGGGAAGAAGGCTATGGTTGGAAACAGTGTTTCCCACTCTAACCGTAAGACCAAGCGCAGGTTTAACCCAAACCTCCAGGAAAAACGCTTTTTCGTACCGGAAGAACAGAAATGGGTAACCATTAAAGTTTCTACTGCCGGCATTAAAATAATTAACGTAAAGGGTATTTACGCCTGCATTAAAGAAGCCAGGGAAAAAGGCTTCATGTCAAAATAAACTGTAAACCTAAAGCATCATGGCAAGGAAAAGAGGTAATCGCATACAAGTAATATTAGAGTGCACTGAGCATAAAGCAAGTGGCTTACCTGGTACATCGAGGTATATTACCAAGAAGAACAAAAAGAATTCTCCTGAACGTATTGAGTTGAAGAAATACAACCCGATAATGAGGAAAATGACACTTCACAAAGAAATTAAGTAACAATATTTAATACTCAACGTCATGGCAAAGAAGACAGTTGCAACATTTAAGACAGGTAAAGGCAAAGATTTCGTAAAGGTGATAAAGATGGTTAAATCACCAAAGACCGGTTCATTGACCTTCAAAGAAGAAATTGTACACAAGGATCACGTAAAGGATTTCCTTACAGCAAAGTAATTTTAGTATTACCTAACTAAAGCTTTCTTCTTTCAAACGGAGAAAGCTTTTTTTGTTTTAGTATGGACGCAACTAAATATCTCGAAACAACCCGGAAAGTCTTTCTGCAATACAAACGTATGGCGGAGGCAGCAATGGAGCAGTTAAGTGATGAACAGATATCGTGGTCACCCTCGCCTGAATCAAATAGCATTGCAGTTATAGTAAAGCACTTATGGGGCAATATGCTTTCGAGGTGGACCAATTTTTTGACAACTGACGGAGAAAAAGATTTCCGTGACCGCGATGCAGAATTTGTTGCCACAGATATTTCAAACAGAACGGTTTTAATGGAGAAATGGGAAGAAGGCTGGAAATGTTTTTCCGACTGCCTAAACTTATTAAAACCTGAGGACCTTGAACGTGTCGTAAAAATACGCAACGAAAATCATACAGTTGTTGAAGCTTTACAAAGGCAATTGGCTCATTATTCGTCTCATATAGGACAAATAGTTTACCTTGCTAAAATGCAGAAAGACAAGGACTGGAAAACACTATCGATACCCAGGGGACAATCGAAACAGTTCAATACAAACATGATGGGTAATAAGAAATAGTTTATGAAGCTACGCGATATATTTGGAGGAAAGAAAGAAAAAGGCGGGCTTGATATAGGGCTTACTAAGACCAAGGAAGGTTTCTTTGCACGCCTTGCCAGAGCTATTACGGGCAAGGTTACTATTGATGCCGAAGTACTCGACAATATTGAAGAGACTTTAATAGCATCAGATGTAGGGACTACCACTACCGGAAAGATCATTGAAAACCTGCAGGAGCGCGTAAAGAAAAACAAGAACATACAAAGCGGAGAGATATACAGCATACTTAAAGAAGAGATAACCGCCCTTTTAACTGCAAGCAACAGTGGTTCACCCACCGATTTGCCCGAAGGTGTTCCTTATGTAATTATGGTGGTTGGAGTAAACGGAGTTGGCAAAACAACTACCATTGGTAAGCTTGCAAATAACTTCAAAAAGGCAGGCATGAAGGTTGTACTTGGCGCCGCCGATACTTTCCGTGCTGCTGCGGTTGATCAACTGACCATTTGGGCTAAACGAGTAGATGTACCTATTGTATCGAGAGGTATGAATGCGGACCCATCTTCAGTAGCATTTGATACTGTTCAATCTGCCGTTGCACAAAAGGCTGATATAGTAATTATAGATACTGCCGGTCGCTTACATAACAAAGCAGGGTTAATGAATGAGTTAACCAAGATAAAACGTGTAATGCAAAAAGTTATACCTAGCGCTCCTCACGAAGTTCTTTTGGTGCTTGATGCATCTACCGGGCAAAATGCCATTGAACAGTGCAAAGAGTTCACCAAAGCAACTGACGTTACAGCCTTAGCTTTAACGAAGCTTGATGGCACTGCTAAAGGTGGGGTTGTTATAGGAATATCAGACCAGTTTAAAATACCGGTGCGCTACATTGGTATTGGCGAAAAAATGGAAGACCTCCGTATTTTCGACAGACAGGAATTTGTGGAAAGCCTGTTTAAGCAGTAATCTCTTTTATGTAAGCTTCAACTTTTATTGTAGCCAATTCTTGGTTTGCGAGGTTAGCTTCCAGTATTTTAATAATTGCACTACCTACAATCACTCCATCAATACCTGCTTTTGCAGCATTCTTAATATGCTCCCTTGTCGAAATTCCAAAACCTAATGCAAGCGGAAGAGAAGTATTCTTTTTTATCTTCTTTATAAAATCGAACGTATCATTACCTAAAGAATTTCGACTGCCTGTTACACCTAAAACAGAAACCAGGTATAAATAACCCTCTGCATATTTCAATATTTTCTTAAGTCTTTCACCCGTTGTGGTTTGGGTTACCATAAATACCGGCGATACCTTATGCTTTTTCGCAGCTAATACAAATGGTTCTGATTCCTCATACGGCACGTCAGGTATAAGTACTCCATCAATTCCTACTCTTGCAGCTTGTTTATAAAAATTATCTATACCATACTGGTAAACAAGGTTAGCATAAACCAAAACTGAAATAGGCCCTTGATAAAACGAACGGGTTTCATGAATAAGTGAAAACACTTTATCCGTATTTATGCCAGAATGCAATGCCCGCTCATCAGCTGCTTGTATAGTTGGACCATCGGCCAAAGGGTCTGAATAAGGGAAACCTATTTCGAGCATATCAGCATGCGGAGCAATTGCCCTGAATAAATTAAGACTTGCTTCATAATTGGGATCACCTGCCACTAAGAATGGCATGAAGGAAGGGTTACCTTTACTTTTAGCGTTCTGAAACACAGTTTGAAATGCCTTGCTCATAGTTTCATCTTTTTAATATGTTCTATAGCCTGGGCCAAGTCCTTATCTCCCCTACCCGACAAATTCACTACAATTATTTTATTCTTTGATAGTTTTTTTGCAAGTTTTACAGCATACGCAACTGCGTGAGATGATTCCAATGCAGGTATTATACCCTCTGTTTCAGCAAGCAGCATAAAAGCCTTTAACGCTTCTTCATCCGTTATATGCATATACTCAACTCGCTTAGTCTTTTGAAGATTGGCATGCTCAGGGCCAATGCTCGGATAGTCTAAACCTGCAGATATGCTATGCGTTTCAGTAATTTGTCCGTATTTATCTTGTAAAACATAGGAGAATGTTCCGTGTAATATACCCGGCCTACCACCTTCAAATCGTGCGGCATGTTTATTGCTTTTAATACTTATACCCCCTGCCTCTACTCCAACTATTTTAATCTTTTTCTCTTTCAGGAAATCAAAGAACAAACCTATTGAATTGCTTCCTCCGCCCACGCATGCAACTAAATAATCGGGTAAACGGTTAGCCTGCTGCTTTATTTGTTTCCTTGCCTCTTCACCAATTATCTTTTGAAAATCGCGTACAATAGTCGGATATGGGTGTGGGCCAAGCACTGAACCTATCAAATAGTGCGATGATTTAATATTGGTCACCCAATCACGAATGGCTTCATTAATTGCATCTTTTAACGTTTTGCTTCCTGCAGATACGGGCACAACTTTTGCACCTAATAGCTTCATGCGTTGCACATTGGGTTGTTGTCTTTCAATATCAACCTCACCCATATAAACTACACACTCCATACCCAAAGCTGCTGCCACACTCGCAGTTGCAACCCCATGCTGTCCGGCTCCGGTTTCAGCAATAAGGCGTTTTTTGCCCATGTGCTTTGCCAACAAAGCCTGGCCCAGCGCATTATTTATTTTATGAGCGCCGGTATGGGTGAGGTCTTCACGTTTCAAATAGATTTGGGCTCCGCCAATTTTGCGGGTGAGTTGTTGAGCAAAATATAAAGGTGTTGGCCTGCCAACAAAATTGGTCAGCCATTCAGAAAGCTCCTTTTTGAATTTCTTATCCTTCGATAATTTTAAATACTCCCGTTCGAGTTCTTGCAATGGCGCCATGAGTGTTTCAGGGACATACTGCCCACCAAAATCACCAAAGTACCCATTACGATCTTTCTGCTTTTTAGTTTTCATTGTTTATAATGATCATTCACAGTTTCTATAAAATCTTTCATTTTCTTTTTGCTCTTCTTACCGGGCAAAGTCTCAATCCCTCTCGATATATCAATTATTTCAGGTTTCAGTTCATCCAAATACCTTGAAACATTCTTTGCATCTATACCGCCTGAAAGAATGAGTCCTGCTCTTTTAGCCTTAAGTTTATTATACAAAATAAAGCCATCAAACTCTCCTGATATATTCAACGCTTTTTCATTCGCATTCCCTGAATCCAACAATATCCGATCCACATATTTACTCATCTCCAAAACATCTCCTTTACTCTTATTGTTCCAAGCCTTCCATACTTCAATACCCTTTATTTTCTTTATCAACTCCACGCTTTCATTTCCATGCAATTGAATCACATCCACAAAATCAGATTCTATGATCTGTTGAATCTTCTTAACGGGCATATCGACTGTTACCGCAACTATCTTATACTTTCCTTTTTTATTTGATTTAAGCCATTCAGCAGTCTTTAGGAATTGACCTATCGAAATGCTCCTTGGGCTTTTAGGATAATCCACAACAAATCCTAAGTAATCAACTCCCAGATCAATGGCATACAGCAAGCTATCCTTGGTCCTCATCCCACAAAACTTTATCTTGACCCTTTTCATTGTATGCCCTTAATAAGTTCAGCAAGTGCTTTACCAGGGTCCTCTGCCCTCATAAAATGAGTACCTATTAATACCGCATCAGCATTAGCGTTCTTCATATAGAGCAAGTCCTCACGAGAATGAATACCTGATTCTGCCACAACAATCTTATCTTCTGGAATATGATTTGCAATAGAAGAAAAAGTAGAATTATCTACTCCAAAGCTTTTAAGATTGCGGTTATTAATACCAATGATCTCTGCTCCAATCTTCATCGTTTTGTCAAGCTCTTCCATTGTATGCACTTCCACTAACGATTCCATACCCAATTCATAACAAAGAGTATATAAGTCTCTTAATTTCGACTCTTCAAGTATTGCAGCAATTAACAGCATCGCATCGGCACCTGCTGCTTTCGACTCCCAAATCTGCTTTTCATCAAGTACAAAATCCTTACGAATAACCGGTAACACCGTAGCTTTCTTAACTTCTTTTATCCAATCTACATCACCCTGGAAGAATTGCTTATCGGTAACTACAGATATTGCAGAGGCACCATTGGCATTATAAGAACGGGCAATGCAACCAATATCCATATCTTGCCTTATAACACCTTCCGATGGTGATGCTTTCTTTATTTCCGCAATAATGCCCGGTTTCTTTTGAATAATAGATTTAGAGAACAATACGTTCCTATTTACTGGCAAGCTATTTACTTTATCCTTCCATAACTGAAAATAGCTTGGATTTATAGCAGACAATTCTTCTACCTTCTTTTCACAAATAGCATCCAATATGGTTCCGGTCTTGCTATACATGATTCGAAAACTCAATTAATTGATTCAACTTCTTCAATGCCTTCCCTAACTTAATGGCTTCAGTTGCTATAGCTTTGGCTTTTTGCAAATCATCCGTCAAGCCAAATGTCATTAAGCCAATAGCTGCATTAATAACAACAGTTTCAGTTTGCACCTCTGTAGCTCTGTTATTTAGTATATCTATAATTACCTTGGCGCTCTCACCAACTTCGTTTATCTGTATCTCTTCAATCCTTCCTTTATGTAATGGATATGAAACATCAATCTTATTTCCTTTTGGGCATTTTTCTGAAAACTCTATAACAGAAGGCAATGAAAACAAACTCAGTTCATCCATTCCATCATTACTCCGCACCGCCCACAATCGCTTAATCCCGTTCTTTACTGAGGTTTCGCCCATCAGAGACTTAATATCCTCGTCAAATACACCAAGGGTCTGGTGGCTGACTCCGGCAGGGTTCACCAATGGACCAAGAATATTAAAATAGGTCCGCTTACCATATTGTTTACGTGCCTCGGCTGCATTCTTAAGTGCAGGATGAAACCGTTGAGCAAACAAGAACACCATACCTATATCCTCAAAACACTTAATCGCTTGTTTTGGGTCAAGCATGATATTCACACCTAATGCCTCCAATACATCGGCACTACCACACTTACTACTGGCTGAACGGCTGCCGTGCTTAACCACAGGCACGTCGCATGCGGCACAAACAATTGATGCAAGTGTAGAAATATTAAAGGTCCTTAACCCGTCGCCGCCAGTGCCAACAATATCTAGTGCATCTGTCTTAACAGGCACTGCCAGCATTGATTCCCTCGTTGCAGCAATAATACCATTCATCTCTTCAACCGAAGGATAGCGCCCTTCCATTGCAGAGAATATACTTATCAGTTCTCCCGTATTAATACTGCCATCGAGGATACCACGCTGCATCTTATATGCCTCATCAAAGGAAAGGTATTTCTTCTCCTTTATAAGCGTGCTATATGATATTACTCCCGCAGACATTCTTAATTAATTACCGGGAATAAAAAATTCTTGAGCATGGTATTGCCTTCTTGGGTTGCAAAGGATTCAGGGTGGAACTGTATACCCTCTATAGGATATTGCTTATGGCGCAATCCCATGATCTCCTGGGTTGAATCATTTGTATAGGCCGTTACTTCTAATGTTTCAGGCAACGATTTCTTGTCAACCATAAGCGAATGGTAACGCATTATTTGTATCGACTGCGGAATATTTGCAAATACACCCTTCTCATCATGTTTAATAGGGCTGGTTTTACCGTGCATAGGCTGATTGGACGGAACAACCTTACCACCAAAATAATGAGCAATACCTTGCATACCCAGGCAAACTCCAAGTACCGGCAAATCTTTCTTGGGGTTGAGCAGCACGTCGGCACATACTCCAAAGTAGGCCTTATCAGCAGGATTACCGGGACCGGGGGATAGTATCACTTTATCATATTTATTTACGATTTCATCCAAGGTAATCTTATCATTACGCGAAACATCAAGCACATTAGTTACATTTTGCTGAGCAAGCAGATTTCCAACCATTTGGTAAAGGTTGTATGTAAATGAGTCGTAGTTATCTATTATTAATACACGCATAGTTAAACAATAAATGGGTCAATTGCTTTTTGCATACCAGCCAGTTTATTCTGTATTTCCATATACTCACCTTCAGGGGTAGAATCCCAAACAACACCACCAGAAGCTTGTGCATATCCTTCTCCATCACTGATAAACAATGAACGAATAGGGATAGCCATTTTACAATCGCCGTTAAAGCCAAAATAGCCAATAGCACCACCATAAGGGCCACGAGGGTTATTTTCTAAACGTTCAATTATCTTCATCGACTCTATTTTGGGTGTACCTGATAAAGTACCTGCCGGAAAAACTGCTGCAAGTGCCGAGAACGCATTCTCCTGCGGAGAAATAACACCCACCACTTCGCTTGATATATGCTGCACATGGCTATATCGCTTTACTTCCATCAATGCAGATATTTTAACTGTTCCAATTCGGGATACTTTTCCGAGATCATTCCTGTGCAAGTCAACTAACATTCTGTGTTCTGCTAATTCTTTCGGGTCTGTAAGCATTGTTCGGGCAAGACCCATATCTTCTTCAGCAGATTTGCCACGCTTTATTGTCCCCGCCAAAGGATATGTTTCCATAATACCATCGTGCAGGTTAAGTAAAAGCTCAGGGCTCGCCCCTATAATGATCTTTTCCTTAAACTTCAGATAATACATATGCGGAGAGGGGTTTATCTCCCTTAATCCTTCATACAACAATAATGTATCTCCCTTTATTTCAAACAAACGTTTTATACCCACCTGGCATTGAAACGTATTGCCTTTTTTAATTTCTTCAATTATCTCCTTCACGGCTTCATGATGGCAGGCCTTGGTCATACTATCTCCTTTAGCTTGTATCTTGAGTGAGGTCTTCGATACAATCTTCTTTTCATTTATCAGTTTCTGAATGAGTCCAGAACGATTCTCCTTATGATAGAAATAAGAAGTAATGCCGGTAGTTTTATCATACAATAACCCATCTTCATATAAGCCAAAAAGAAAAAGAGGGAATTGTTTATGAGGTTTCACCGATAATGCAGGCTCGAATAGTGAAACTGCATCATAACTTATAAAACCCACTAACCCGCCTGAAAACACTTGAGAAGAAACATAGTGCTTAGGGATAAAGTTCTCTAATACATAATAAGGGTCATCAAAACGCTCTGATTTTCCATTTACACTCAAGTTATTTCCTTCTGCACTTATAACAGACGAAGGCATAAAGCCAATAACCGAATACCGGGCATCTTTGGCGTTCTCACCTAAAGATTCTAAAAGAAAGCATGTATCAAACTCTTTTTCTATTTTTTGAAAAAGGGCAAAAAAATCCAACCTTCCCAGTTCAATATATGTTGGGGTTTGAATATGCGATATGTCGAATTGCACCTTTTGCATTCTTATAAATTCTGTGCTTTATGGCGTAAATAATGATCCATCAATACAAGAGCAGTCATTGCATCTACAATAGGCACCGCTCTTGGCAACACACAAGGGTCGTGACGGCCTGCAGCAGAGAGTGTAGCCTGTTTGGCCGAAGTTGTAACCGATTTCTGCGATTTTGAGATAGTAGCTACGGGCTTAAATGCCACGCGGAAATAAATATCCTCACCTGTTGTAATGCCACCCAATGTGCCACCGGCATTATTAGTAGATGTCTTTATCTTCTTCTTACTATCTATAATAAAACCATCATTATGTTCACTGCCTCTCATACTAACCCCATCAAAACCTGAACCGAATTCAAAACCTTTAACGGCATTTATGCTTAGCATTGCTTTACCAAGGTCTGCAGGGAATTTATCAAACACAGGTTCGCCAAGGCCAGGTGGAGGGTTCTTTACAAATCCTTTAACAACACCACCGATAGAATCATTCTCCTTTTTAACCTGCTCAATAAGTTTTATCATCCTATCAGCTACCAACTTATCAGGGCATCTGACGATACTTTTGTCAATCGCTACTTTATTTATTTTATCAATCGAAACAGTGGACCGAATATTTCCCACTTGCTCTACATAACTGATACATTCCGTACCAAACTTCTCGAACAGGTATTTTTTTGCAATAGCTCCTGCTGCAACTCGTGCCAATGTTTCACGCGCCGATGCCCTGCCGCTACCTCTCCAGTCGCGAAGGCCATACTTAATATCGTAGGTATAATCAGCATGCGAAGGGCGATAAATATCTTTCATTGCTTCATAGTCAGAAGGCTTTGCGTCTTTATTGAAGGTAATGAGCAGAATTGGAGTTCCTGTAGTTTTACCTTGAAAAACTCCAGAAAGAATATGGATGGTATCTTCTTCTTTACGTGGGGTGGTTATTTTACTTTGCCCGGGTTTGCGACGGTCAAGTTCAGGTTGAATATCTTTTTCAGAGAGTTTCAATCCCGGAGGGCAGCCATCAACTATAACGCCTACTGCTGCTCCGTGAGATTCTCCGAAAGTCGTAATGCGAAAGAGTTGTCCGAATGAATTCCCAGGCATACCTTTATGATTTAGTGATAATATTATAAACCGATTGCATTTCTTTAAGGCTCAATAATCCGGGTGCAATTTTCTTTCCTTCCATTGCAGCATAGGTTAAATAACTGCCCATAACCGGGAACATAATGCGTGTTAATTTGCCCATATCCCCCATTCCTATTATTATAAACTTCTCTTTGTCTTTCTTTTCTTTCAGCAGGTCAGCCAGTGTAAATACATCTTTGGGGCTATTGACCATTGTAGCAATCTTAATAACTGCCGGAGATTCTTTTCGCATCTTCTTCAGAATAATCAAAAGCTTTTCATATGAAGGTGTTACTTTGTAATCATGATAGGAAACCAGAAGTTTTTTTCTTTCTTTATCAGATAGACCTTTTAGTACTGAATTTCCCAATGCTACATCCACGTAATCAAATCCTGTGGAAAAGGCAGTCTTCAAAATCTCTTTTTGCTCTTTGCTATCCCCTGCAAATAAACCACCTTCTTTTACATGCCTGAATGTATAAATTGAAAAGGCCGGAGCATTCTTTTTCAATGAATGAATATCTTCTTCCTCAAAATGCTTTATAGAATCAGCACGCAATTCGACCATTTTTGACTCCTTCTTTGCATCCGCAAGATTTCGCAGAAATACAGGGAGTGTATTCCCTTGCACAACAGTGCATATTTTAAATGGCATTCGCATGGCTCACTTTATTTTTAAGTGCATTTCGCATAGCCTCTTCAGGCGCTTTTAGTCCCGTATAAATCTCAAACTGCATCATTCCCTGGTAAAGCAACATTTCTAGTCCACTTATGGTAATGGCGCCTTTTTCTTTAGCGACCCTGAGCAATGCAGTACCATTTATACTGTAATTAACATCGAACACCACTTGCCCTTTTTTAATCAGATCTGCACTTATAGGTAATTCATTACTATCTCTTCCTATAGGGGTTGTGTTTATTATTATATCCGCATTGCCAACTGCATTTATTTTCTCTCCTGCGGCCGATTTACATCCGAACGAATTAACAAGTTCTGCGCTTTTTTCTTCATTCCTGCTATATACAGTTACGTCACAGTTTTCTTTTACCAAGCCATATACAATGGCCCGTGCAGAACCACCAGAGCCCAGTATAGCAACCTTTTTTTCATTTAACCGAATATGCTTCTTTAAACTTTCTATTGCTCCGTAATAATCAGTGTTATATCCCTTGAGCTTGCCAGTTATCTTTACAACCGTATTAACCGCACCAATAGCTTTTGCGGTTTCATCTAGCTCATTCAAGTATTTAATGATAGTCTCCTTATGCGGAATGGTAACTGCAAGTGCAATTATGTTAGGAGATTCTTTTACTTCCGACATTTTAAGAGCAAGGTCAACTATTGTAACCTTTGATGGCAGAAAAAGATATTGAGAGCCTAAGCCTAGCGCCTCGTATGCTGCATTGTGCATAGCAGGCGATAATGAATGCGCAACCGGATCGCCAATAACCAAACATATTTTTGTGTTTGCATCAATTACCATATGCCACTTTATATTTTTCAAGTATCATCTGCACAATCTCTTCAGGCTTCTTATCGTCCGTATCTATTATCGCATTTGCATATTTCTTATACAAGGGTAAACGGTAGGCATACAAAAGCGTTGCCTTTTCTTCCTGCCTGAACAAAGGCCTTGTATCTGTATTTTTCAATCTCTGTTTAATAGTATCAAAGTTTGCATGCAGGAAAACAATAAAGGCATTCCCCTTAAGGATCTCTATATTCTGCGCAGAGTTTATCACTCCACCACCACATGAAATAACACAACTACCTCTTTTCACCGCTTCCCTTATTGCTTCTTGTTCCAATGTTCTAAAGTATTCTTCACCTTCGGTATCAAATACCGCATTAACGCTTGGAAACCCAGATAAACGTAATACTTCCATATCGGTCTCGACCAGGGTAGCATTCATTTTTTTTGCCAGCAGCTCTGCAACGGTACTTTTACCTGCACCCATAAAACCTATAAGCGCAATATTTTTCATCCTATATCAACATTTATACCCATTGACTGGATTGTTGTCCAGAACGACGGGAAAGATTTTTTTACAACCTGTGGTGATTCAATGATCATTCCGTTTAACCTGACACCGGCCACAGCAAACGCCATTGCCATACGATGGTCGTTATATGTATTTACGATGGCACCTTTAGGGCTTCCGCCTTTAATCTTTATATAATCGGCACCCGATTTACACTCAACTCCCATTTTAGTCAATTCAGTTTGCAGCGCAGTAATGCGCTTGCTTTCTTTATGCTGAAGGGTCTTCAATCCTGTTATAACTGTTTCACCTTGAGCGAATGCAGCCAACACAGCCAAGGTCTGGGCTGTATCTGGCATGTCCTGCATATTTACCTCAACAGCTTTCAATGCTTTAGCTCCGGTAACAGTTATAGATGATTTTGTTTTACTTACCGAACAGCCCATTTGCTGAAGAATATCAACAAACCGGATATCACTTTGCATGCTCTTACCCGATACATTGGTAACTTCCACCTTGCTTTGAGACAAAGCCGCAATTGCAAAAAGATAGGATGCTGATGAAGCGTCTCCCTCTATAGTATACTTGTTGACTTTATATTGCTGGCTTCCACCAACAAAATAATGATTGCCTGATTTATCAACTTCAGCGCCAAATTCCTTCATCGCCGAAATGGTCATATCAATATAAGGTTCCGATACCTGCTGGCCTTCTATATATACATTAGTATCCCTCGATAGTACAGGTGCAATCATAAGAAGCGCAGAAATGAACTGGCTACTTATACTTCCATTTACATGCACAGAGCCACCATTGGTTGTTCCACCTGTTATTTTAATCGGAGGGTACCCTCATTATCGGTATATACAATTTCTGCGCCTAATCTTATTAATGCACTCACTAATTCTTTTATGGGCCTGTGGTTCATCCGTTCAGAGCCTTCAAGGGTTATCTCTCCCGGAACTAAACAACAGAGCGCAGTAAGAAAACGCATTGCTGTACCGGCATCTTCAACATTCAACACCCCATTAAACTCGTCAAACTTCCCGCCATTGCCACGCACTTGAATAACACCTTCCTGTTCTATTATTTCAACCCCAAGTCTGTCGAGTAGTTTTATCAGTACTCGGCTGTCATTAGAATCTGATGCCCCGTGCAGGGTTGTAACACCATTTGCCAGTGCAGCAATAACCAGTGCCCTATTGGTAAAACTTTTCGAACCGGGTACTTTTACCTTTGCATCTATAGCCCCTGCAAGAGGATGGATATTTGCGACACTCCCTACCTTTTCCATCTTTATACAAGTATATAATCAATTGCTTTCCCAATCAGTTTATCTGGTTGTTCTTCATCAATAACAGCTTTGCCAATACCCTTCAGCAGTACCCATTTAATTTTCCGTTTCTCATTCTTTTTATCGCCCAGCATCTTGGTGTATATCTTGTTCTTATACGAACGGCCTATTTTTGATGGAAGGCTTGCCTTCTCAATAATATTTTCAATATGCCCGAAGTCTTCCTTTGTAATTAAGCCTGAGAGAAGAGATAAGCGGGCCTCAGCAATCATACCTATTGATATAGCTTCGCCGTGCAAAAGAGGATTATTTGTTTCCTGGCTGAGCATTTCAATTGCATGCCCAATGGTATGGCCGAAGTTCAATATCTTACGCACACCTTTTTCGTTAACGTCCTTTGATACAATGGTGCACTTTATTTCACAGGATTGAGATAGTATTTCAGCAAGCTTATCTTCATCCATTGCACCAAAATTTTCTTTTGCAAGTGCATAAAAAAGTTTTTTGTCAGATACCAGCGCATGTTTTATCACTTCAGCAAAACCGGACCTGAATTCTCTTTCAGGTAAGGTAGAAAGCAATAAGGTATCGCATATAATTGCCAAAGGATGTGCAAAGCTGCCAACCATATTCTTAAGTCCGCCAAAATCAATACCTGTTTTACCACCAATAGCAGCATCAGTTTGAGCGAGTACTGTAGTTGGAATATTTATAAAGGATATGCCGCGCATATAAGTACTTGCAGCAAAACCTCCCATATCACAAACCATTCCTCCACCCAAATTGATCAAAAGCGATTTCCGGTCAAACCCATGTTCGAGCATGGATGTCAACACTTTTTCAAGAGTTGCCATTTCTTTATATTCTTCACCTGCAGGAATAACTATATATGCAACATTCTTACCCAATATCTTTCTTATCTCTTCGCCCCAATGGTAGGCCACATTCTTATCCATCAAAACGCCCACCTGGCTGTAAGCTGCCAAAGGAACAATTGAATTAATTTCTGAAAGAATATCATTACCCACATATATAGGCACAGATATCTTTCCTGATTCAATTTTCAATCTTGTATGTTCCTTCAATGCAGCCATCTTTACTATTTAATGTTATTAGTATTTGCGGCAACAGCCTTCTTTTGTTCCTTAGGTGGAACAATATCACGGAACTTTGAAAGCTCGGTCATTAGCTTTTGCAGTTCTCCATGACTTATATGCTGTTGGGTATCTGTGTCTGAGGTACCGGCCTCTATCAATATTCCATCGTAGAGATATTCATCAGGATTCAACATCATCTTCATTGCATCCAATGTACCCTCAACTATCTTATCCTTCATCTTAGGCCCGAAGGTGTGAGAAGGGTCGAAATACATTTTTTTACCACTAAGCTCTTTCACCTTCATTGCTGAATAATGCAAAGGAAGATTCCGATACAAACCACTATCAGCCACATCCACTCCCCTGTGAATATAAATTATATCATGTATTTGCGGCACGTATGTACCAATACCTAACCATGTTTTCTCCATACTGGTAAGTCCGTCGCTTTCTTTACCAACCCATTTCGGGTTTTTAATTCCCAATTTCCATGCGTTGCTCTTACTGCATTCATACATCTCCATCAGGTTCCAGCCGATTTGCAATACAGCAGGTGTCCACAATAATAGTTCATAATCACGCAACACCTGGTCGCATAATGGTACTTGTATTAATGGGGCAACTATTTCAGTTGCAACCATCACACCCGTCTTCCTGATAAATTCATCACTCATGGTAATACTGGGCAGCATCTTCATATCTTTTATGCCACCACCGCGGGCATAGCTTCGCATATTACTTACAAATACCTCACGGTCTATACCCATAGTGCCTTCCTTCTCAGTATATGATGTGCGGGACTTAACACCTACAATACGCACACCTGTAACACCTCTTTGCACCTCGCCAAAGCGGTTCTTAACTTCCATTTCAGCAAGTTGGTATACTTCCTGAATGTTCTTTTCGCTGATTGAACAGGGACCGGCTATAAGAGCCACCTCTGCATTTTTAATTTTATTTTCCATAATCGATATAAAAATAAGAATAATAAGCCTCACTTTAGGAGCGAAACCCTTGCTGCATAAATTTAAAATAAATTAATAGAAATAGCAGTAAGAGCTTAGTTAATTAGCTCCACCACCAATTAGAAACGGAAGCCCTGCTGTTAGCAGAACTCAAAGTAAAATATGTACCCGTTTTCATTTTCATAAAGCAAATATAAGGAATTTCTATATATCAATACTACACCTGAAGATTGATATTAAAGAAGCTTATTTCTTTGAAGCGCCTGATGCTTGCAGTGTTTCTTTCCGCTGAACTTTACCATTTAGGGTCTCTGCAAACTTCTGAATTACAATATATTTCTTCGGCTTTTCATACTTATCTGATATCCGCTCCACAGCCTTTTTTATCTTGCTTATTTCGCTCCTGTTTGCTCCCTCAATTATCAGGACAAGCTTTTGCCCAAGTTTTTTATCGGGCAATGAGGCAACAAAGAACCTTTTGTCTTTAATAATAGCAGATAGCTTTTCTTCCAGTTTTTCAGGATGTATTTTAACGCCGCCACTATTAATTACATTATCATATCGCCCCAGCCACTTAAAATGCTGTTCATCAATTATCTCAATAATATCATTTGTTACAATTGGTGCTTCATTCAGTAATGGAGCATTCACCACCATGCAATCTCTTTTATCAGTCGTAATACTGATACCTGGCAGAACTTCAAAAAGTTCACTCTTCTTTTTTCCGCTCAATCTTCTTAAAGCAAAATGGCTTAAAGTTTCCGTCATTGCAAATGTAGAATAGACATTATTCGTGCATTTTGCCAGTTTAGCCGCAAGCTTTTTAGATACAGTAGCTCCACCTATTATAACATTCTCAATACTGTTGAATATTTTTCTTGTCTTTGTATTTGATAATGCTTCTTCTACTTGCAGTGGTACTAAAGCGGCAAAATCTATTTTGTGATTAAGTTCACGCAAAGGATTACTACTTGGTTCAACAGCCACAAGATTAGCCCCACTATAAAATGCACGTACCAGCATCATTTTCCCCGCTATGTATTCCGGAGAAAGACAGAGCAAAACATTGCTACGCTTGGAAATATGAAAGTATTTGCAAGTCATCTTTGCGCTTTCAAGCATCTGCTCTTTGCTCACTTCAATTACTTTAGGTAGACCTGTAGAACCGGAAGTTCTTACTTTAACGGTTGTAGCCGGAGATATCCATTCCTTTATGAAAAGCAACAATGACTTATCCTGCTCACTCAATTTTTTCAATTGCAACATGCCATTTGCCAGATGCACCAACTCATAACTTGAGTATGTGCTGCCGTTTAGCTTTAATGTATCGAATGGTATTGTCTTCAATTCTTTATTATTTCATTAATATCCCACTGGTTTGCATCCTTATACCATAGGCGGGAATCCTCAACTACCAATGGCGACTGAATATTATTAGTATATAATTGGCCAGTACCCAAGCCTTGTGGTAATTTATTGTTCAATGTATATACCCATTGCGAAATAGCATTAAGCCCAATATTTGATTCAAGTGCCGATGTCATCCACCATTCCACATTATGTTTATCAGCAATATGAATCCATTCTTGTGAAGATACAAATCCACCTAATAATGATGGTTTTAAAATTAGGTATTGTGGCTTTATAGTTGAAACCAATTTCTCCTTATCTTTCCATGAACTCACTCCAATTAACTCCTCATCAAGTGCAATAGGTATTGGAGATTTTTTACATATCTTGGCCATCTTCTCCCATGCCCCTTGTTTAATGGGCTGTTCTATGGAATGAATAGAATATTTCGACAAACGCTCCAACTTACTTAAGGCTTCTTCATACTTAAATGCACCATTAGCATCTAACCTTAATTCAATTTCCTTTTCAGAATATTTTTCCCGTATCTGGGAAAGCAATTTTAGTTCTTCCTCAAAATCAATTCCGCCTATCTTGATCTTTATACACCGGAATCCCTCTTTGATCTTCGTATTTAATTGTTCCTGCATAAAATCAAAGCTTCCCATCCATATCAGGCCATTCATATAGATACCCTCTTTGCCTTTTGTAAAATCAGATGGGAACAATTCTCGCTTCCCTCCATTTCCCAAGTCCATTATAGCAGACTCAATTCCAAAACAAATAGAAGGCCATTCCTTTAACTTACTATACGTATCAATAATATATTCACTGATATTATCGCAGACCTGCTTTAATTTCTCTTCGTAATCATCCCTATAATCAATACTCAGGTCTATTAACGTGCTGCATTCTCCAATGCCAATATCTTCATTTGCATCACTTTGCAGAATAATATAATATGTTTCTTTTTGTGTGAGAATGCCCCGTGATGTGCCTGATGGGCGCTTAAACTGTAGTGTATATTTCTTACACCTGGCCTTAAACATAAAAGGGTTGAATAGCAATACCAATCGCAATACACACAACCATCAAAAACGTTGTAAGCGATAGTTGCTTTAAATATTTATCCATTCCCGATGACTCCTCTTTTAGAATATTTTTCACTTGCATAAAGAATAAAGGCATTGCAATTAAGAACAGCCAATGCCATATGGAATCACTGTGCACCCACATAAAAAGCAACATAAACACAATTGCAGTTGTAATTAGTGCTACGTGATATCGTTTTGCTGTATCAAGCCCCATTCGCACCACCAAAGTCTTTTTATTTGAAGCAGCATCGTTACTAATATCACGCATATTATTAATATTCAAAACACCTGCGCTAAGCAAACCCAATGAAGCAGCTGGAAGAAAGACACTAAAAGGCACATAATGGGCATGCAAATAAAATGAACCAGATACACCTACAATACCAAAGAATAAAAACACGGCAATATCTCCAAATCCAGAATATCCGTAGGGTTTATTACCCACTGTATATCTTATGGCTGCCGCAATACATACCAACCCCAACAAAAGGAAAGTAACATAAACCCAGGTATTTTGACCTGCTGTTGCAATATTCAACAACCAGCAACCAGAACCTAAAGCGAGTAAAGCACAAACAATAATTGCGTTACGCATAGCACTTAATGATATATGCCCGCTTTGTAAAGCACGCTGCGGGCCAACCCGATTCTCATTATCGGTACCTTTTACCGTATCGCCATAATCGTTGGCAAGGTTAGAAAGTATCTGCAAAAAAATAGCAGTAACAGAAGTAAGTATGAACACTTTCAAATTAAATAACCGAAAGCCCGCCGCCAAAATACTTCCCATACCGGTACACGAAAGTGCCAAGGGCAAGGTACGGAGACGAAATGATTCCAGCCAGGCTTTTATGTTACTCATACTTATTTACCCCTTTAGGGGTTTGGGATAATTCAAATTACGGAAACTTAGGGAACTTACTGAAATCTGGTTTTCTTTTTTCCATGAATGCATTGCGGCCTTCCTTAGCTTCTTCAGATAAGTAGTATAGCAAAGTTGCATTTCCTGCCAATTCCTGTATACCGGTCTGTCCATCCAACTCAGCATTGAACGATGTTTTAAGCATACGCAGTGCAAGCGGGCTCTTCTCTAATATTTTATTGCACCACTCAACTGTTACGTCTTCCAATTTGTTCAATGGCACAACTTTATTTACCAGGCCCATATCAAGCGCTTCTTTTGCATCATACTGATCGCACAAATACCAGATCTCTCTTGCTTTTTTCTGGCCAACAATTCTTGCCAGGTAAGATGCACCAAAGCCACCATCAAAGCTTCCCACCTTAGGACCTGTCTGTCCGAAACGTGCATTATCAGCTGCAACGGTTAAATCACAAACCACATGCAACACATGTCCGCCACCAATTGCCCAACCGGCTACCATAGCAATAACAGGTTTAGGTATAGAACGAATAAGTTTTTGCAGGTCAAGTACATTTAAACGCGGAATGGTATCTTTTCCAACGTAGCCACCATGGCCTCTTACGCTTTGGTCGCCACCGGAACAAAAAGCTTTTCCGCCTTCGCCTGTAAGAATAATAACGCCTATATCAGTTCTTTCGCGGCAAATTTCCATTGCATTTATCATCTCCTGCACCGTAAGCGGAGTGAATGCATTATGCACCTTGGGGCGATTAATACTGATCTTGGCTATGCCTTTATGTTGAGTAAAAAGTATCTCTTTATACTTCTTAATGGTTTCCCACTTTCTTGTTTTCATTTTTACTTTTTAAGAAATTTAAAATATCCTAATAATACCTCAGCGTTAATTTTATTTGGAGTAAATATTTCCAAAATTACTGGCTTTCCTTTATGCGGCTTATAAAATTGCACTAGCGTGTTTTCTAATTCCTTTTCATTACTTGCAACATAATAAGGAACATTGTAAGCTTTCGCAAAAGGCTCTGCTTTCATGGAATGTGTTGCCTCAAAGTATTCTTCCAGTAACGGAGAATCCTTAGAATCTATAATGCGGAATATTCCACCACCGTTATTATTAATTACTATTATTCTAAGGTTTTCGGGCAAATGCTTATTCCACAATCCGTTTGAATCGTAAAAGAAGGCAAGGTCGCCTGTAATTAGCGTCGTCATTTTACCAGAACCTAATGCTGCACCAGCAGCAGTGCTAACAGAGCCATCAATACCGCTTACTCCACGGTTACTATAAAAGCTTGCTTTTGTTTTATCAAGGTCAAACAGGTTAGTATACCGTATGGGAGTACTGTTGCCAACTTGCACATCTGAATCAGGAGGCAAATGCTTGAATATAGATTGGAAAACCTTTAGGTCAGAAAAAGGAATTTGGCTTAAATACTTATCTAGTCCCTTTAAAGCTTTAGCCTCAATTTGTTTTATGCGCTTTGAATAATCTGACTTAGGGTTCTTAGCTTTAATGAGCATTGAAAAGACCTCTAACTCACTTACAGGCAATACCCTTGTTAAAGACTGGTATGTATCTATATGAGAAGATGCGGAAGAAATATGCCAGTGCTGTTGCGGCTTATATTTGCGCAAATACGCCTTGAACTTTTTTGTTGTAACGGGGCCGCCCAGAGTAACCAATATTTCAGGCTGTAATTCTTTCTTTTCAGCATCAGAAAGGGATTCAAAATATCCGTCAATAGTACTTACAAACTTCTCATCAAATAAATTCGAAGTCGATTCAGTCATTATAATTACCGAATCATCCGTCGCTAATTTGCTTAGAAGAGCATTTAGCTTTTTATCAGGTTTATGCAGGCCGCAAATAACCATCTTCTTTTTAGCACTGCCCCACTCTTTCAATATACCAGCTTCATCATCCAGTTTGGCAATAACCTTAGCTACTTCTATATTTTTAAACTTGCTTTGAATCGGTGTAGATTCTCCATATAGAGGCTCCCGCAAAGGTATGTTTACATGCACCGGACCCTGGTTATTCTGTTCTGCTGCAATATTAAAAGCCTCAGAGAAAGCTTTTTCGGCGTACCATAATTCATCAGGATGATTAGCATCGGCAGGCAAAGTAAATGATGCTTTTATATAGGAAGAGAATATATTTTGTTGTCTAATGGTCTGTCCATCATCCTGGTCAATCCATTCAGTTGGGCGGTCAGCAGTTAGAATTAGTAATGGTATTTTTTGATAGAAAGCTTCTACTATAGCAGGGGCATAATTTAACACAGCTGAACCTGAAGTACATATTAAAGCCACCGGCTTACCGGTTTGCTGTGCAATACCGAGTGCAAAAAATCCGGCACTACGTTCATCAATAACCGATAGACATCTTATTTTCTTTTGCGAATCAAATGCCATTACAATAGGAGCATTACGCGAGCCTGATGAAATAACTGCATGCTGCATTCCTTTAGCCGAAGCTAATTCTGCAATAACGTTTACTATCGGCTTATTTGTAGTCATACTGCTTTTACCTTTTTATTCATTACCGATAGTAGCGTCTGTGATTTCATAACCGTTTCATTCCATTCCTTTTCCGGCTCAGAACCGCCAGTTATTCCACCACCCATAAAAAGATCGGCTTTACCTGCATATAATTCAGCGCACCTCAGGTTGACAAACAAATCAGTTTTGTCATTCATGTTATAAGGCCCCAAATAACCTGCATAGTATTTCCTGTTGTATAACTCAGTATTACTAATGAATTCCAGCGCGGCTTTTTTAGGTGTGCCACAAACAGCAGGTGTGGGGTGAAGGTCATTTATCAATTGCTGCAAATCAGATTTAAGTGTCGCACTAAATTCTGTTTTCAGGTGCATTACATTTCCTGCAATAGTATCCTTAGCTTCAGATGCATTAATATTGGTACAATGCTTTTCTAATATAGTTCTTACGTAGTCAGTCACCATTTGCTGTTCGGCTTTCTCTTTTTCACCCCAGGGGGTATTTCCATTAGCAGGTTTTGTTCCTGCAAGGGCAACAGTCTTTATTTTATCGGAATCGAGGGATACAAGTAATTCAGGAGATGCAGTTATCCAAACCGTTTCACCAGGAATAACCACCAGCGAGACAAAAGCCGAATTGTATTTTTTACAGAGGTCAATAAAAACCTCTAATGGCTCTGTTTCCAATTTAACCTCTTCTACTCTTGATAAAATAACCTTATCTAAGTTCCCGAGTTTAATCTCATTAACTGCCTTTTCAACTTGTTTGCAAAATTGTTCTTTTGAGGCTTGAGTATTTGAAAAATCTTTTCCAAAAACATCCTCTATTTTAAAAACAATCCCATTAAAATCATCTATACTTCCTGAAAAGGAAATATCTGCGCGTATAAAATGCTTAGGTGCTTTTTTGTTTTCCTGAAAAGGAGCGAACAGGAATCCCGAATCGGAATTCTCGGCATCAGATTGACCTATAAAATGAATTTGATTATTATTTGGTAAACGATAAAATACAAAAGGGAGTCTTTTTTTAATACTCTCATTTATTGAATCTTCCAGGCTTAGTTTACCTATTTCCTTCATTTTATACTTATCGACCTGCAAATATATAATAGCATTGTATGCAATACCTTATTAATTAAACCTCATTTTAGCTTTTATTCGCATTCATACCCAACTATTAATCAACTTATGCCATCTAAGTTTGTGTAATGCAGTTATAAGCTTATCAATTGGTTATTAACCAATAAGAATAGTGTGGATAATATTTAATACTTATTTTACCCTCTGTTTTTTTGTTTTCTATTGCTCAGTTCATATATTCGCCGTTCTTAAATTATTGAAAACCCTGTAGTTATAATAATATTATACATCAATAATCATCATGAAAAAAATTACAAGCAAAGCAAGTGGCGCACTTTTAGGGATTCTACTATGTGCATCTTCAGTGTCTTTTGGTGGTATCAACCCAGAGTTTGGGAAAACTAAAAATAGTAATAGTGTAGCGGTTTGTCCTACAATTACTGTCAAAGCAGTCACCTCCAACAATGGGTGTTATGGACTCAACAATGGTATTGAAGTTGTAAGCGCTACAGGAGGCGCAATCCCATATACCTTTAGCTGGTCAACCGGTGCAACCTCTACTTCTAATACTAATGACACCTTAAAAAATTTATCACCGGGCTCTTACACCGTTAATGTAACTGATATGAATGGTTGCCCCGGTTCATTAAACTTTACTCTTACCCAACCCACCCAACTTAGGGATAGTATATCTGCTTACGTAATGGTAAAATGTAACGGGGGTAAAACCGGTAATGCAACAGTAGGTGTAAAAGGTGGTACAACTGCTTATACCTATAAATGGACTCCTGGTGGAGGAACTTCGGCAACATTATCAGGTTCTACTTTTTTTAATAACCAGGCTGCCGGCTCATACGAGGTTGTAGTTACCGATAAAAACGGATGTAAAGATTCAGCTACTGCTGTAATAACCCAGCCTGCTGCTATTAAAGACAGTATTTCAGTAACCAATGTCCTTTGTAATGGGGGTAAAACTGGTGGGGCTACAGTAGTTTCTACCATAGGAGGCACTTCTCCATATACTTACACCTGGGCAACAGTGCCACCAACAACAGGCACAACAGTAAGTGGACTTGGATCAGGCTCATATACGCTAACAACAAGAGATGGAAATAACTGTACTGCCACCAATACTGTAACAATTACCCAACCGGCAGTTCTGACAGTTTCTGCCACATCTACTGTTCAGGCTTCTTGCGGCCAAAGCAACGGAGCCGCTTATGCAACTGTAGCAGGCGGTACTATTCCCTATTCTTTCACATGGACACCTTCAGGTGGAACTAATGATACTGCAAAAGGTATTGCCGCAGGCAGCTACACAGTTACAGTTAAAGATGCTAATGGTTGCAGCGCCAATGCTTCAACTTCTGTTACCGATAATTCAACACTTGCCGCAATTATTACCGCAACCGTAAATGTAACCCCTTGCAATGGTGGTTCTAATGGTTCTGCTACGGGTAGTGGCACCGGTGGAACACCAAACTATACCTATAGTTGGTCAAACGGAGCAACAACTTCTACTATAAGTAATCTGACAGCAGGTACTTATACATTAACTGTAACAGATTCTAAGAATTGCTTCGCATCTACTACTGTTACTATTACACAACCTTCACAGGTTAAAGACAGTGCAACCACAACGGCTAATGTTACCTGTTATGGTGACAGTAATGGAAGTGTTACTATGGGTGCAAAAGGCGGAACAGGACCATATACTTATGTATGGTCAAACGGAGCTACAGCTTCTTCGTTAACAAATTTAAAAGTTGGCACCTATACTGTTACTGCCAGTGATGCTAATGGATGTAAGGGATCTGTAAACATATCTATTACCCAGCCAACGCTTATAAAAGACACAATAACTTCACAAACCAATGAAGCCTGTTATGGAAATACTAACGGAAGGGTGACTATAGGCGTTACAGGTGGTAATGGTGGCTATACATATAGCTGGGCTCCGGGTGGAAGTACACGCAACAGGGTAACTGGCGGTGCAGGAACCTACACTGTTACAATAACTGATTCAAAAGGATGTACTAAAAAAGATTCCGTTACAATAACACAACCATCGGCATTAAGAGATTCCATCAGGGATTCTATTAGCGTTGCATGCTTTGGGACCAAAACAGGAAGTGCTTCCGTAGGCGTTATAGGTGGAACACCCGGTTATACCTATACATGGACTGGTGGCGGCGGAACAAAAGATACAGCATCAAACCTTGGTGCAGGAACATATACAGTTACCGTAAGAGATAAGAATAATTGCACGATAACGGCCGTTGCCGTCATTACACAACCAGCATCAGCTATATCGGCCAAAGACTCGGTATATAATGCAAGTTGTAGTAAAAGCAATGGCTCCGTTATGGTTAAAGCTACAGGTGGCACACCAGGTTATACGTATGCCTGGACTCCTTCAGGCGGAACAGCTGATTCTGCTTATGGATTAGCACAGGGGATTTATAACTGTACTATTACCGACTCGAAAGGATGTACCTATACTGTCACTGCCAATATACACGACAGCACCACATTAGCCGAAGCATTAACAACCAGGACCAATGTTACTCCTTGTTTTGGCGACCATAACGGCACTGCAAACTTCCATGTTTCTGGTGGAACAGGACCTTATACGTATAGCTGGAGTCCATCAGGCGGAACCGATACAACTGCCTCAAACCTCGCTGCCGGGACTTACACATTCACTGCAAGCGATAGTAAAGGCTGCCAGGTATCTGACACCGTAATTATTACCAGGCCAACATTAGTGGTAGCTACTATATCAGCATCTACCAATGTAAAATGTAATGGGTTAGCAACAGGAAGCGCTACAGTAACTGCATCGGGCGGTGCAGGTAGCTATACGTATAGCTGGGCTCCCGGAGGTATTACCACAGCTGCAGCAACAGGCCTTGTTGCCGGAAACTATACCATTACAGTAACCGATAAAAACAGCTGTACAGCTATAGATTCGGTAAACATAACCCAACCTGCTGCATTGAGAGATTCTATCAGAGATTCTATTAATGCTACCTGTTATGGAACAAAAACAGGTAGTGCTTCTGTTGGAGTTAATGGTGGAACACCCGGTTATACTTATACCTGGACAGCAGGTGGAGGAACTAAAGATACAGCTTCAAATCTTGGGGCAGGAACTTATACTGTAACCATAAGAGATAAAAATAACTGTACAATAACTGCTTCAGTTACAATTGGACAACCTGCACAACTCAGAGATAGTCTTTTGACATCCACTAATGTGCATTGTTTCGGCGGAAATGATGGAAGTGCTTCTGTTGGTGTAAAGGGTGGTACAATGCCATATATATATACATGGTCACCTTCCGGAGCTACAACTTCAAGTGTAAATAATTTAAATGCAGGCTCCTATACTGTCACTGTTAGTGACGCAAATGGATGTTCAGCAAATAGCACTTCCACTGTTTCTATTTCTCAGCCCGCTAAAGCTTTGGCAGATAGCGCCAAGGATACAGCAGCAGCCTGCAATAAAAGCAATGGTTATGTTATAGTTTATCCGTATGGAGGAACTTCTTCTTACACATACAACTGGAATAACGGATCCACCACAAATTATATCAGTGGAGTTGCGGCCGGAAGTTATACCTGCACTATAACAGATGCTAACGGATGTCATGTAAACTCAACAATACTTGTAGCAGATAGTAGTACACTTGCAGGAAACATAAGCCTTGTTTCGAATGTTAGCTGCAATGGTATGTGTAACGGAAGCGCAAATGTTATAGCAAGCGGAGGCACTGGTACTTACGCGTATAGCTGGACAGGTGGCTCTACAACAACCTCAGCAAACGGGCTTTGTGCAGGGTTAAGCAGTGTAAAAATTACCGATACCAAAGGTTGCACTGTTACAGATACCCTAACAATTAGTCAACCTTCTATTGTTGCAGCTACTGCCAAAGCAGCGCCTGCTATCGTGTGTGCAGGGCAATCATCTACTATAACAATTACAGCAACAGGAGGCACAGGTGCTTATTCTTATCTGTGGAGTCCCGGCGGTGCCACTGCATCACCAATTATAGTCTCACCTGCTGTTACAACAACTTATACCTATTCGGTTAAAGATGTTAATAATTGCAGTACAACTAATACCATTACAGTATCAGTTTATCCTTCACTTCAAGCAACTGCAGGTGCAAGTTCAGCTATTTGTCCTGGTAGCAAAGCTACAGTTAGTGTTAATGCTTCCGGAGGTGATGGAACATATACCTACGCATGGAGCCCTGCCTTGGGAACAAATGCCGGCCCATATATAGTCAACCCATCTGCAACAACTGTTTATTCTTGTTCTGTAACCGATGGATGCAGCAGTGTTGTAGCTGTAAGTGAGGAAGTAATAGTGGATCATGTTATTAGTGTAACCTCAATTGATAGTAGCATAACAGGCAACTGTACTAATACAATTTGGGCCGTTGTAAGTGGTGGTACCAAGCCTTATTTATATGCATGGAACACCACCCCGGTACAAACCAATGATACAGCAACCTCTTTATGCCAGGGAAATTATGCAGTAACAGTTACTGACTCTATAGGCTGTAAAACTACTGATAGCTTAAAGGTTATTAACCCTAATGGTATTAATGAGATTCAGGCTAATTCATCCATCAAACTCTATCCAGTGCCTACCAATGGTAACTTATATGTAAGTATCAGTAATAAGGAATTTATTCCTCAATCTGTAATGGTTTATGATATAACCGGAAGAGAATTGATAAATGAAAAAGCGAGCATGAATACAAATATTGTCACCATTGATGTTTCAAAACTTGAAAACGGTACTTATATTTTGAAGCTTGTAAACGGCAATAATGAGAAATTAGCACGGTTTGTAGTAGCAAAATAACTGATATTGAGAAGATTAATAGCACTTTCAATATTTATCTCCTTCACACTACTGTGTGATGCTCAAAAGGATTATACTGCCTATGGTATTACTAAAATACTTCGTGGGCAGTGGGTTTCGAGGGAGGACACTAATTTTGTTATTACCATTAAAGGTGGTGATACCCTGATAGAAAGCAGACCGCATGAGGCTAAGCGCTTTGAATATACATTAGGCAAAGAAAGTTGTGACCCCAGTGTAGATGCCAAACTTGGAAAAAGAACCAGTACGGGCTATTATATTAATGAAAGCCGGGATTACGATGGGACCGATTTTTGCAATGCTTTACTATCCATATCAGACACTACAATGGTGTGGCTTTCAATTGATGGAACGATGCACTTAAATAAGAAAAAGTAATTTTTTCGGCAAAAAGGCTTGTTTTAACAGGAATTTCATAAATTTGCAGCCCTTAAATAAAAATTCATGAAAAAAGGCATTCATCCAGAGAATTATCGCTTAGTCGTTTTTAAAGACGTATCCAACGATTATGCATTCCTTTCGCGCTCTACTGCCGAAACTAAAGATACTATTACATGGGAAGACGGTAACGAATACCCATTGGTAAAATTGGAAATTTCGAATATGTCGCATCCTTTCTATACCGGTAAATTGAAGATGGTTGATACCGCAGGTCGTATCGACAAATTCCGTACCAGGTACAAAAAGAAAGAAGGAGAAACTAAATAAGTGAAAAGCTTAAAGTGAAAAATCCTGCAGAAATGTGGGATTTTTTTATTGAGTATAGTAGCTATTAAACTGAGCTGTTAAAAACTTATACACTAAATTGTTTATTAGTAATAAATATATTATTTAATTTTGTATTAATTTGCTCTTTTGACGTAATGGTTTTATACCGGAACCACCACAAACAACCAAAAGTCGGTATACAAAACGCCTGAAAAATTTCGTGAGCAGTATACTGATAATCAGTAAAATGTTGGTATACAAAAGGCAAAAAGTGGATACCGGGTATTCAATTAAGAATTATGAGTTAAGAATTAAGAATCTGCGGAAATCTGCGGTAAAATATTCATACTGCCCGAAGTTTGTTTTTTTATTACTTTCACCCCCATAAAACGTCAATAAAAGATCTTATGAATTTACACGAATACCAGGGCAAATCAATACTCAAGCAGTTTGGCGTGCCAATACAGGAAGGCATTGTAGCCAATACCGTTGAAGAAGCGGTAAATGCAGCTAAAGAATTACAAAAACAGACCGGCACACAGGTTTGGGTGGTAAAAGCCCAGATACATGCCGGAGGAAGAGGAAAAGCAGGAGGTGTTAAAGTAGCAACCTCGCTTGATGCAGTAAAAGAAAAAGCAACTGCCATATTAGGCATGAACCTTGTATCGCGCCAAACAGGCCCGCAAGGTAAAATAGTACATAAAATATTAATAGCACAGGATGTATACTATCCGGGGCCGGGCAAAACATCTGAGTTCTACTTAAGCGTGATGCTTAACCGTCAAAAAGGAAGGAACATGATTGTTTACTCACCTGCAGGTGGAATGGAAATTGAAGAAGTTGCAGCTAACACACCAGAACAGATCTTTAAAGAAGAAATTGACCCAAAAGTTGGCTTCCAGGCTTTCCAGGCACGTAAAATAGCTTTCAACTTTGGCCTTTCAGGCGAAGCATTCAAGAACATGGTAAAATTTGTGACCGGTGTATACAAGGCATACGAAACTGCTGATGCATCAATGGTTGAAATTAACCCTGTGCTTAAAGCAACCGACGATAAAATTATTGCAGTAGATTGTAAAATGGTATTGGATGGCAATGCACTCTTCCGTCACCCTGACTACGCAGCCATGAGGGATATTACAGAAGAAGACCCTATTGAAGTGGAAGCTGCCGATAACAAACTGAACTTTGTAAAATTAGATGGTAACGTAGGTTGCATGGTAAATGGCGCTGGCCTTGCTATGGCTACTATGGATATTATTAAACTGGCTGGTGGTAACCCTGCCAACTTCCTCGACGTTGGCGGAACCGCAAATGCAGAACGTGTAGAAAAAGCTTTCCGTATTATATTACGTGAAGAAGGCGTAAAAGCTATTCTGGTAAATATATTTGGCGGTATTGTTCGTTGCGACAGAGTTGCACAGGGTATTGTAGATGCATACAAAAACATTGGCGAAATAAAAGTGCCTATCATTGTACGTTTACAGGGAACGAATGCAGTTGAAGCAAAGAAACTCATTGAAGATTCTGGTTTAAAGGTTTCTTCAGCCATATTATTGCAAGAAGCAGCTGACCTGGTAAGTAAAGTATTGAAGAACTAATTTTCAATATAGTTTACTGATTCATGAAGAAAATTTTAATTGCCAATCGTGGTGAAATAGCCATACGCATTATGCGTACATGTCGCGATATGGGCATAAGCACTGTGGCAGTTTTTTCTGAAGCTGATCGTAAAGCTCCTTTTGTCCGTTATGCGGATGAGGCTGTTTGCATAGGCCCTCCTGAATCAAGCAAATCGTATTTACTGGGTGATAAGATAATTGAAGTAGCTAAGAAATTAAATGCTGATGCTATACATCCCGGCTACGGATTTCTTTCTGAAAATGCAGGTTTTGCCCAAAAAGTAAAAGACGCCAAATTAATTTTCATTGGCCCTTCAGCTGAAGCCATGAAAATGATGGGCGATAAACTTTCGGCCAAGCATACCGCGAAAAAATATAATATACCTATGGTTCCGGGTAGCGAGGGAACCATTACCGACATTAAAGAAGCCCAAGAAGTTGCAAAAAAAGTAGGCTTACCTATTCTAATTAAAGCCAGTGCAGGTGGCGGTGGTAAAGGTATGCGGGTGGTTGAGAAAGCAGAAATGCTGGAAGAACAAATAAAACTCGCTACCAGTGAGGCTAAATCAGCGTTTGGAGATGGCTCAGTATTTATAGAACGATATGTGAAAGGACCCCGTCATATAGAGATACAGGTAATGGCCGATAACCACGGCAACGCAGTTTATCTTTTTGAAAGAGAATGTTCCATACAACGCCGTCACCAAAAGGTAGTGGAAGAAGCACCTTCATCTATTCTTACTCCTGAAATAAGGAAGAAGATGGGACAATGCGCAGTAGATATTTCAAAGGCTTGTAATTATTCAGGAGCAGGTACTGTGGAGTTTTTGCTGGATGAGAATATGAACTTCTACTTTCTGGAAATGAATACCCGCCTTCAGGTTGAACACCCGGTAACTGAACTGATAACTGGTATTGACTTGGTTAGGGAACAAATAAATGTTGCCCGCGGTAATAAGCTCAGCTTTACACAGGATGAACTTGAGATACAAGGCCATTCCATAGAAATACGTGTTTGCGCTGAGGACCCAACCAATAACTTCCTGCCAGATATTGGAAGATTAACTACCTATACTCCGCCTAAGGGGCCCGGTATACGTATAGACGACGGTATGGAAGAAGGTATGGATATACCTATTTATTACGATCCTATGATAGCAAAGCTTATTGTCCACGGTGCAAACAGGACCGAAGCTATACACCGCATGATACGTGCCATCGACGACTATAAAATATCAGGTGTTCAAACTACACTTGAGTTTTGCAAATTCGTTATGCAGCACCCTGCTTTTACATCAGGCAAATTCGATACTCATTTTGTTGCCCAGCATTTCAAACCCGAAATGCTTAAGCAAAACCCTGATAATAAGGAGCAGGATATGATCGCGGCCATTGCTGCAACACTATTCGTAGCCAAGAAAGAGAAAAAAGTTGCTGCTGTTGTTTCTACTCAAGCAACCGATAAAGGCATTTCTGCCTGGAGGAGAAGAAAAGATAATTAATATCTTCTATACCTTACGTCTCTTTGCTATAATTACAACGGTATAATACCTGTACTTGGTTTCTTTTGTTCCGTGCACAAAACCTATACCAATTTCGGTCAGTCCTTTACTGAAGTCTGTCATAGCAAGCAATAATTTACGGCTTGCAGCATCTGATTCGTCCCTATCAGTTATCATGGCGCCAATAGCTTCTTCACCCGATTGATAGCTTCCAGCAATTACAGCTTCAAAATCATCTCCACGTTTATGTTTCAAAAACTCGTCATCCAATCTAAAGCCTGCTTTATTGATATAGTAATTAGCCCCATATCCTTCCTTATCAATATGTCCATAATAATCGTTCTGTGCCATATCCAATGCTCTTTGTTCAGCTACTGCAGCAAGTGTATCATTCCATCTCAGTTCTGGCCCGGCGGGAATATCTTTTAAACTAACACGAAGGCGTTCTGTAAATGCATTCGGGTCTTTCCGCACTTTCTTTAAATACTCAAACCCGCGTAAAGCCTGCTGGTAGTCACCTTTAATTGCTTCACCAGGAGTTTTATTTACAGTAAAAGAAAACAAGAGTATCACACAAAAAATAGCCAGACCCGTTTTTAAGAATTTATTCAGCATATACCTGATTTTATTATTTCCGTAAAAATAAAAATATTTTAAAACTCTCTTCACCTTATTGGCATATAGCACAAAAGAGGAAAAACACTACTTTCGGGTGCAAAACCTATTACCTATGTCCAAATCATACCTGAATACAGTAAAAATATTTTCGCTGCTTCTGTTCCCATTTTCTTTAAATGCCCAAAAAGAAGCAGCCGTTGCGCCTACCCCTGTGGCAAAAAGAATTGCAGGGCTCGATGAACGTAAAAAACTGGATGAGAGCTCTCTTGTATCGAATGTAAAGTTCCGTAATATAGGCCCATCAGTTATGAGTGGCCGTGTGGTAGATGTAGATGTATCACCCGACGATCCTACCCATTTTTATGTAGCCTATGCCTCAGGAGGGCTTTGGGTTACTTATAACAACGGACAATCTTTTGCTCCCCTATT
>Ga0210396_10000500_pt1 | contig 51729 bp, 53 predicted proteins | sample IncBWH17OmetaG_FD_155466 | JGI IMG/M metagenome (GOLD analysis project Ga0210396, IMG submission 155466) | Forest soil microbial communities from Barre Woods Harvard Forest LTER site, Petersham, Massachusetts, United States - Inc-BW-H-17-O ... | reverse complement strand
TAGTTATTTCTTCAGCCCAGGTAAGCACTTATGCTGGTTCCGTTACCGGTGTGTCCGGTTCAACTAATGGTGCGGCTACAGTTGCCCTTTTTAATCACCCCTACGGAATAAATTATGGCGGCGGTAATTTATATGTTGCCGATCGTTCAAATAATATGATACGTAAAATAGTGCTGCCTAATACCTACAGTGTAATTGTAACCGATGGTAATGGTTGTATGAGCGGAGCGAGTTTAAATGTTGCAGTAAATACAACTCCTACAGTTACCGTAAGCGCCAATGTAATAGGTGGTACTACTATATGTACTGGCTTAAAAGACACTCTTATGGCAGGTGCAAGCGGTAATGGTTCATTTACCTACAACTGGAGCACAACAAGCACAAAAGACACAACTTTAGTTGGTTCGGCAGGTAACTATACAGTAACTGTAACCGATGCTAATAAATGTGTAAGTACTGCTACTGTTTCGGTATCAGTTAACCCTTCACCAACAGTTAATGTAAGCGGCAGGAGCACTATTAACATAGGTGGTGGCGATACCTTAACGGCATCTGGTACCTCAGTTACCTATGTATGGACAAGCGGTAGTACAAGCGACACTACAATTATTAAGCCGCTTACTACAACTACTTATACTGTAACAGGAACCGATGGTAATGGGTGTAAAGGAACAAACACCTTTACTGTAACAGTTGGCCCAACATCAGTTTCAAATGTAGTAGCAAGCAATACCACCACACTTTATCCTAACCCAACCATAAGTGTTATTAACCTTTCATTTGAAATGCAGGGTGTTGGAGTACCTGCCGAGGTTAAGATAATAGATGGAATAGGCAGAGAAGTAATGGATAAGAATACAACCATTGGTAATGGCAAAGTACTTACACTTGATGTGAGTATGCTGGCACAAGGCATGTATTATGTTAAAGTTGTAACTAATAATAATACACAAGTAGAGAAGTTTATTAAACAGTAGGGGATGGGGGTTATAGGAAAGAAAGGCCTCTGACGATTCTGTTAGAGGCCTTTTTATTTTAGAAAGTGTATATTCGGCTTATTATTTACTATAACCTAAAAGTAAGTTATGACCCAGACCGAGATACTTGATAAGCTTAATGCAGAGTTTGCCGACATTGAAAAGACCGCAAGCTCTTTTACCGAAGAACAATTTTTTAAGAATCCTGTTCCCGGTAAATGGTCGGCGGCCCAAAATCTGGAACATCTCTTTATGTCGGCAAAGCCATTGGCTGGTTTGTTCTCAACGCCTGAAGTTATGCTTGAGAAATGGGGGAAGGGTGATGGCCATTCGCGCACTTACGATGAAGTAGTGGCGCTTTATTTGCAGAAAGTAGGTAATGTGGGTGCTGGAGTGCCAGCATTTACCCCACAGGAAACAGAACTGACCAAAGGTGAGCAGATAATTAAATTTGATATGGTCAACGAAAAGCTTGTTGATCGGGCAGAAAAGCTATCGGATGAAATCCTTGATAGTTACAGGGCTCCTCATCCTGTATTAGGGCTCTTAACTGTTAGGGAGTTTTTATACTTTACCCTTTACCACAGCAAGCGCCATCATGGGGCTATAAAGAATATAATGAAGTAATTACCTGCCGAATTACTTATCCTCTTCTTTTTCGTCGGCAGAATATTTTATATCGAACAAAGGTTGTTCAACACTATCGGTCCTTGCCGAATCTCTATTGGTTGATATCTTTATGCGTTCCGGCTCCAGTTCCTTTTCTTTGATAAGAAAATCTGCTATTTGCTCATTGCGTTTTGCAATAAGGCGGTGTACTTCTTTGTCGAGCACATCATTACCCACTAATTGTATGCACTTATCTTCTACCGTCATTAATTCTGTTCCGTTAAGATGAAGTTTGTCGTTCAGGTACCTATCAAACAATGTGTCTTGTGTGTCTATTTTATCGCTGGCGTGTAATGCTTTCTTTCGCTTATGCCTGCTTATCAAACTGTCGTTCACAATATGTTTAGTTTCTTCAAAGTATCGCTTTTTTGCCATGGCTAATGCCAGTTCATCCTTTTCCTGCAGGCTATCTATTATCTGGGTTATTTCTACATTCAGTTCTTTCTTCTTCTTGAGTATTTTATGTACATCTTCAAGTTTGTGCATTTGTTTTTCTACCAATTTTTCCTGTAAGTAATCAAACTCTAGTTCTTTCAGATCTTCAGGGTTCTTGCTGAAAAGTTTTGCCAGTAATTTTACAGGTGATTCAGCTGTTTTCTTCAACAGGTCGCCAATCATGGGCCATACTACTTTGCCAATTTTGTAGTTAGGGTCATCCAGGTTTCCGCTTGCAGGTAAGTTCAGGTCTATATTGCCTTTGTCATCTTTTAGTAGTGCCACAGCAGTATGCATAGGCATATTGTAAGCCGATTTCTCTGCCAGCTTTTTACCCGCCTTAAGTTTTTCTATGTGAATAAGGTTAGTGCTTTTTAAGTTCCTGTTTATAACCGAATCGGTACTTTGGTAATTCATCCATCCATCAGTAAATGGCGTACCCATATAATATTCAAAGTAGGGATTCAGGTCAGCAAGCCGAAGATCAGTAATGTTGTAATTGATAAGCATGTCCTTCATGTCAATGCTTAAGTTGGCATTCATTACAACCTTACCGGTATCATTTAATGTAGCTTTTGAACTGAATGCTATGTTCTTGCTCTTGGCGCTTATTTCGTCGGTCAGCAGCGATATATTGGTAATGTTGTAATGGAAGGGCCTGTTGAGTGTATAATCATTATACTCAAATTGTCCGTTGTGAATCAGTATACTATCGGTATGGTAGTTAGTGCTAAAGAAATCTACCGCCATTAATTTTATACTCGACGATATCATGGTGAATATATTAGAGTAATCGGGTTTTACCTGGCCGGTAACATTATCGGTTACAGGTTGGGGTGGGGCGGTATACTTTATCATATGGCTAATGTTGTTGCCATTTGTATAGTAATCAAAACGCATATAGGGCTCGTCCATGGTAATGTTGTTGATACTGTATATGCCCTGTTTAACATTAATAGTGTCAATATCTACAAATAGTTCGCCCATGGCAAAAACCTTTACTTTGGTAGAGTCTTTCATTTCAAAATCATCTACCTGTACCGAACCGGTAGCAGAAATATCTTTAGGGCTATTTATTTTACCCGATATTATCAGGTCGGCACTAAGCAAGCCATTAAGTGATGATATAGAAAGGAATGATTGAAGCGGAGCGTAATACTGGCTCAGGTCATACCCATCAATAGCAAGTGAAAGGTTATAAGTTAATGTTTTAAGGTTGGCATCTGCATCAATATCAAATGCTCCGCCGGTACCATATTTAAAATCGAGGTGGGCATGTGCGTCGGTCTTGTCCCAGCGTACTTCCTGTATATTAAGATTTATGTTATGCACCCTGGCGGTATTATTAATAGGTATGTTGGTGTAGGAAACATTACCATTATTAATAATTACGTTATCCACTTCGTAAGGAATCTTTGGTCCGCCGGTAGTATCTGTTTTTTTTGTTGTGTCTTTTGATGAAAAGCGCCTTTTCAGATCATCGAAGTTAAATTTGTTGCCATCCTGGCTTATGGTGATCTCTGGCTGGTCTATAAGTATGGTGTCAATAGCATAAATTCCGTTGAATATTTTCTGCATATTTAATTTTACATAAAAGTCATGGCAGTCGAAAAACACTTTATCACTGTGGTACTCATATATCTTTATATCCTTGATCTTTATACTGCCGTTCATCGCATCTATCTTAATATGGCCTATAGTAACCTCACGACCCAGCATTGAAGTGTCGTACTTTTCAATCAGGTATTTTGCAATAGGCGATATATGTTTAATATTAAGTGTAGTGATCTTGTAGGTCAGGGCTTTCTTTCTGAGGTCGTAATTTACTTTGGCACTCATAGCGAATTTACCCGTGTCATTAAGCAGGGCCGATGCATTGAAGATCACACTTTTATTTTTGGGCCCTATTTCGTCAGTTATTATATTAATTTTTGAAACCTTATAGTGAAATGGGTTAGCCCTGGTATTATCGTTAAATACAAACTCTCCGTTGCGTATGCCAATGCTATCCACATGGTAATTGGCGCTCAGGAAATCTATGGCCATTGCCTTGGTACTTGATTCAAGCACGGTTACAATATTTGTATAATCAACCTTTGATTTGCCTTTGGAAGTATCTTTCTTTTCTTCTTTCTTCTCTTCTTCTTTCTTTATTTCCTGGTGTTTTATAAGGCGGCTTATGTTATTGCCATTTTCATAATCGTTCAGCACTATATATGGCTCATTCATTAAAATATCGTGGAAAATAAACTGGTTGTTTTTTATGTTTATAGTATCGACTGATATGTTCAGCTCGTTCATTGCAAAAAGTTTCTTGTTGGCAGAGTCTTTAACATCCACATCATTTAAGTGCAGGAAGCCAACAAGTGAAAATTCTTTAGGATTGTTGAACCTGCCATGCATCCTTATGTGTGTGGTGAGTGAACCTTTAATGGAAGATACCTTTATATAGGCTTTAAGGGGAGCATAATACTGGCTCAGGTCGTAGCTATCTATAGCCAGCGTCAGGTTATAGTCGAATGTTTTGCGGTTAGCATCAAGATCAATATTAAAGTTGCCGCCGGTGCCATACTTAAAATCCAGATGCACCTTACTTTCAGGGTCATTCCAGCTTAGTTGGGGCAGGTTAAAGTTTATATTATGTATCCTGAACGTATTACGTATTGGTGCATTATTATAGGTGATATTGCCATTATTGATGATAATCTTTTTAAGGAAGTATTGTGTTTCGCTTGTATTCTTAGTTGCAGGTTTCTTGGTCGTGTCTGATGAAAAGCGTTTTATCAGGTCATCGAAGTTGAACTTGTTGCCATTTTGGGTAACGCTTATTTCGGGGGCATCAATCTTTATTTCATTTATTTCATAAACACCTGCAAGTATTTTAAATAAGCTTACTTTTATATACACATCATGACAATCGAAGAAGACCTTATTGGTGTCGGCTTCATATATCTTAATGTTTTTAATAAATACAGCACTTTTAAATGGATGTATGTTTAGGCTGTCGATCGTTATTTTACGGCCAGTCCATTTTATACAATTCTTCTCAATTTCGTATTTAGCAATAGGCGATATAAACACAAATAAAAGCGTAATGCCTACTGCAATAAGTAGTAGAAATATAAGAAAGATATTACGCAGTTTTTTCATCAGGATAAGGCTCTAATGCCTAAAAATAAAAAATAGTGCTTAGCCAACAGTTACTATTCTGTGAGATAGGAGCAGAGTCCAAAGGTTTAATGCATGTCTAACCCAGAGATAAGCAAGTATGGGCAATACTATTACCGATAGTTTATTGTAATGAAAAGCATCGGTAAAATGAAAGTGAAGAGCAGACCAAATAGCCCTTGTTGTGCCACAACCATAGCAATCGTGGCCGGTAAAGAATTTGTAAACGCAGAGCGAGTGGCCATTATTCAGCCATGCAAAAGGCACAAAGTAAAAGGCCACCGGTGCCAATAGCAAGCCGGTGCCTTTAATAATATCGAAGGATATTTTATTTTTTAACAAGGGCATTGCCTTTGGAATCTTTAAAATTACCGGTAGCAATCTGAATAATATCAATAATTGTCCATATACCGCAACCACCCAGTGTAAACAGCTGAGCTATACCAATGCCGGTATGGCCTGTATAAAACCTATGCACACCCAGGTTGCCCAGGAAAATAGCCAGTAACAGGGCAGTTAACCAGTCTTTGCTTTCGCCATTAACAGGTGCGCTTGCCTTACCAAGTCCAACACCGCATTTCATACATATATTAGCATTAGGGGTGGTGCTTGCCTTACAGTTAGGGCAAAATTTATCTCCGGCAAGCGGAGGAGTGCCACAGGCTACGCACATTATGGCTTTTTCTGAAACTTCGTTACCGCAATTTCTGCAATACATGGTATTTTGTTTTAATATCCCTACTCATGTGGCTTTTCGGTAACGCCCCGTTTTTTTAGTGCTTTCTGGTCTCCACTTTTAATAAACCAAATGTAATTAATTTATTATATATGTGGCAGGCATTCAAACCTTTTCGGGTTATATAAAGTAGCCGGGATATGTAAGTTTATATACATTGCTACCTTAGTAAAATGGAATCGGGCAAAGAACAATATCCTAAAGTATACTTATACAGAAGAATTGTACAGGCCAAACTGTTCATTGAAGTTAGCTATAATAAAGAGATAGACCTTAGTAAGATTGCCGACGAGGCTTTTTTCTCTAAGTTTCATTTTATGCGGCTGTTTAAAAGCACTTATGGCAAAACGCCTCATCAGTTCCTTACCCAGGTTAGAATAAATAAGGCGCAGGAGTTATTACAGAATGATAGTATTAAAGTTGGCGATGTATGTTTTGCTGTGGGGTTCGATAGTATAAGTTCATTTACCGGATTGTTTAAACGCTTAGTAGGTGTTACCCCATCGGCATACCAATTGCAGCAAAGACTGAGAAGGGATGCAATAAAAAAAGAACCATTGAATTTTGTACCCGGTTGTTTCTCCGAAAAAGCAGGCTGGAAGTAAAATAGCAATTTTCAAGAAGAGGTTAATTGAGCCGCTGCATAGTTTTGCCATCCTAAACTAAATACATATGATAACAAGAATGAACCACACCTGCGTTTACGTTCTTAACCAGGACAGCGCATACGATTTTTATGTTAACAAACTGGGCTTTAAGGTCCATACCGATGCGCCTATGGGTCCGGGCATGCGCTGGCTAACCGTTTGCCCACCTGAGCAACCCGATCTGCAAATTTCCTTAATGGAAATAAAAGAAAGCATGATGTTTAAAAAGGAGGCTGCTGAGCAATTAAAAGAATTGGTAAAAAAAGGAACCTTTGGTTTTGGCGTATTTCAGTGTAAAGATATTTACGCTACGTACGAAGAGTTAAAAGCCAAGGGTGTTGTTTTTACCAAAGAACCCAAAGAAGAGTTTTATGGTATAGAATGCCTGTTTAAAGACGATTCAGGCAATTGGTTCTCTTTGGGCCAAAGCCAATAATCTTTATTGAGATCATTTTAATCCCGCACTCCAACACTTATTGGGTTGCGGGATTTTTTTTATGCCTTTTTAAGAAAAATTAACATATGGCCATGCAACCTTATATACCTAGCCGGCATCTTATAATAAACAGACCTATTAAAAATTACAAAACATGCCTCTTCTATTAATTTTCTGGGTTATACGAAAAATGAAAAGGAGAGCTTTAAATAAACTGTGAGGCTCTAGGGGTAGATAGCCTCACTTTTGTGCCCTTTTGTTTGAGGAAGCAACATGGGCAAACAAAAATCCCGCAGTAATGCGGGATTTTTCTTTTATAATAGACTGGTAATTAAAAGTTTTGGTAGTTTTAAGGAAATTGATTCCCGATACCCAACATTAGGCCTTTGAGATTCGTTTTCTTATAAAAAGGGAGTTTATTGCGTAAATTTTTACATGAAGGTTGAAACAGAAATAATAACCGCCTGCATTGCCCGCGACGAGAAAGCTGAACATGAGCTTTACCGGGCCACATACGGTTACCTTATGGCTATTTGCCTGCGCTACACCAATTCGAGGGAAGAAGCCAGGGAGATGCTGAACCTGGGTTTTTACCGCATTTTAACCAAGCTGAAGAAATATAAGCTCGAGACCTCCTTTAACGCATGGATACATAAGGTTATGGTTAATGTGCTGATTGATGAGTACCGTAAAAAGAAGATACACCGCGAACGTATGGAATATGTTGAGAGTTACGAAGAGATAGAAGAGAACACCGAAGTGAACAATGCAGTTAAGAAAATGGACGTGGAGCAGATACACGCCCTTATAGTACAACTGCCGCCTGTTAGCCAAAAGGTATTTAACCTTTATGCCATTGATGGCTTCTCGCATAAGGAGATAGCCGACCTGCTGGGCATATCGGAAGGTACATCGAGGTGGCACCTCAACTTTTCGAGGCAGCGCCTGCAAGAAATGATAAACAAGATCAATACATCTTTTAAATTAATAACAGAATGAGCAAGGACGAGAATTTTGACGACATCCTGCGTTCGAAGTTTAACATAGAACAACCAGTTGAAGAGGACAACTGGCAGAACGCACGTAAGCTTATTGACACTATGCGTAAAAGAAAAAGGCGCAGAATAGCTTACATTATTTTAAGCGCTGCTTTGTTTTGTGGCTTGGGTGGGTATGAAGCGCTATTACTATACAATACCAAGTCTGAAACATCAGTCAATTCTGTTGTTAAAGAACAGCCATCTCCTGTCAATAATGCCGTTCCTCCGGTAAAAACAGAAAGTGTAAATGTCGAAAACGATAAACCGGTTGTAGCAAATGAGAGTAGTGAAGTAAAAGAACAACCTGCAAATGCAAATGTTATTCCGGAAAAGAATAATGTAAAAGAAAGCCCTAAACCAAATCCTGTTGCTGTAAATAGCAATAATGCACCCACGGTTCCAAAACAACCTGGGGTTGTTAACCCTGTTGTTGCAGTAAACTATTCAAAGAATGTGAAGAAGGAAAACCCACCACATATAGAGAACAATACTATGGCGGATAATAACAGAGACAAGCAAAAGCAATCGAACCTGGTGCCTGTAAATAATGCTGTCCCTCCTGTTAAACCTACCGTGGTAAATGCAGAACCTGTTAAAGAAACAAGTAAACCGGTTAAGAATGATGATGAGGATAAAGAACCTGAGGTAAATAAGCTAGCCGTTAATGCTGCGCCTATCAAGGAACAGAATAAAACTGAAAGTGCTTCAAAGGCTAATAACGATATTACAGCCATGGCAATAAGTATGCTTTACCTGCCAGTTAAGGATAATGTGTGTAAAGTAACTGACACCATTTCAATAGTCGCTTCTATTTTGCCAAACAAGGCACCCATATTTGTAAGGCCAGTTCCCAAATACCTGATATCGGTTGAAGCAGGTGGTGGCTACAGCCTTGGTTGGAAATATCATGATACTGCACAGGGTAATGGAGTGAACCCTATAATTGGTATTGGTTTTACCAAGCCTATAAACGAAAAATGGTCGGTAAAGACTGGTGTACAGTTCAGCATGTTTAGTAATATGAACTCAGTGCCATTTATTATTAAGCATGTTGCTTACGATTTCAACTATCATTCGAACGATACTGCCGTAACTACGCAAAAACTCTACTATGTGACACTTCCTTTGCAGGTGGAATATAAAGTAGGGCAGAAGAACGCTGTTGGAATGGGCGGAACCTTGTCGTACCTTATTAATGCAACAGGCACAGTAAAGGTATATTCAGTAAATGGCAATACTGTAACCAATATAAATGCTTATTCACAAAACATAGGCTTAAAATATAATCCGTGGAATGCATCACTCTATTTACTGTATAAAAGAAACATCACCAATAAGTTTTCGGTTTATTTAATTCCTTATTTTGGCTTGATGGATATAAAAAGTAATTCGTTCTTCGGAGAAAATAATTTTGAAAGAGATTCAGGCATGAAGCTCTTGCTCTCTTATAATATTTTATAACCAGGTTTATGAAAACAAAACATTTAATTCTTTTACTCGGATTAGCACTTGTAGTGAATGCTTGCAAAAAGACGAACTACAACAATACCTCTACATCAGGGCCGGTAGTGTTTTATTTTAAGGGTAGCATTAATAATGTTCCTGTTAATATACAGGCAGGGGTGAACAACTATACTATGTCAACTTCTTATGCAAAAGATTTACAGAATGTATATATTTATACAGGCGAATTTATGCCAATAGGAGGGTCTCAGACCAGCTCTAATTCGCTGGAGATATTCTTTGCTGATAATAGTAAAAACCCGCAAAGCGGCTCTGCGCATATAGATAGTGTTATTTCGCCGGGTTATTTTAGTTTCTCTACTCCTAATGGTATGCCTACAGCCGATACAGTTGAGTTTGACAGTTATTTTAATCAAAGCCCCGGCAGTTATTATTGGACCTTTAGTGATGGACAATATGGAACAGGTAGTAAAGTCAAGCATGTCTTCTCAAGGCCGGGTATATACAGCGCTATTTTAAATGCTAAATCCAGTTCTTGTAGCTCTAATGACACCAACGATGCGCCAGTGGGGCAGGTGGGGAATGCATTCGAATCAGCATTTTCTTATAGCGGCTGGACAGGTGCCACAGCAACTTTCTCTGTCGTACCCACTGCAGGTGTGCCTCCAAGCACCTATGTTTGGAATTTTGGTGATGGAACAAGTGCACAGACTGCGACAGTTAATTATATCGCCCATAATTTTGCCAATCAAGGCGTTTACCTGGTTTCAGTAACTCAAACTGATGCTACAGGTTATACCGACAAACAGGAAATAAATGTTTACACACCCAGTGCAACGGGTTGTGCAGCCGGTTTTTATGCTGGCACCCAAACGCCAGTTCCAAACCCTTATAACCTGAATGACGTAGTAGTGGATTGGTATGATAATGCGGGTGCATTATGGACATCGAACAATAATCACCAGCACATGAATTCGATGTTTAAAGTTACTTCGGTTGCTGATTATATGAATAATGCTGCCGGACAACCTACTAAAATTATTGGCGCAATTATTACCTGCGAATTATATAATAGCTCTAATGACAGTATCGCTTTCAATGGTAACGCAGTATTTGGTGTGGCACATTTTTAACATACAACCCAACATTCTCCCTTTTCATTTCGTTTACCCTATACAGGATCGTTCTGCCTGTGGGTTTTAATTGTTGTTGGTACGGAATGCCCTGCATATTGCGGGGCTTTCTTTTAAGGGTGCTAATAAAATATTTTCATAACCACCCAACATTCTTAAAAGTTGTTTCGTTTTTCCTCTTGAAGGGAATAGTGAAAACCTTAAAACCTAAAACACATGCCTTTGATATTGTTGCTCTGGATAGTAAAGATGATGAGGAAGAGAGCACTTGATGCACAACGAATAAAGTAATGAGTAATAATCTTAAGCCAAATACAATGAATACAATTCTACACAGTATGAAGAAATTATTGATTCTTGTTTTGTTTGCTCCGGTTATAGCTTTTGCGCAATGGAGTGCACCTGTAAGTATCTCTCCACGTGCTATGAATGCATCCATGAATGAAAATATGGGGCCAGGTATTTGCTCAAGCCATGATACCTTGCATGTAATATGGAGCGATCATCGTACCAAAGGCTACGCTATATATTATACCCGTTCTACCGATTCGGGTATTACCTGGAGTAACTCTGTTGCTATTACCGATACAATGGGTAGTGCCACAATGCCTTCACTGGCAGTAAGTGGTAGAAATATTCACGTAGTATGGTGGGATACAGTTAAGAAAATTGCCTGCTCTTGCTATGAACATTCTGTTGATGGTGGAAATACCTGGAGCAACCGATTGGTTATTGATAGTAATACGGTGTATTGGCCAGGTGTGGCTGTTGCAGGCTCAACTGTTTTGGTATCAATAGATAAAGAGCCTTTATCGCGTACAACAGTATTCCTAGCTATATCAAAAGATAATGGAAACAGTTTCAGCGCTGAACAACAAATATCTACACCAACAACAGGCACAGGCCGTTCTGAAGACCAGGGTACGGCTACTGACGGAAAAAATATTTATATGTGCTGGAACGATAACAGGAACAGTCCTACTACACTTGAGATATATTATCGCCGTTCGAGGGATATGGGGAAGACATGGGACCCTGAAATCCAGATAAGCAATGCGGCTTCTTATTCTCCTATGATATATTGCGATAGTGCAAAGGTTTATGTGGCACTGGGTTTTAGCAGTCCTCTAAACTCTTATATAGCAGAGTCTACAGACTCAGGAGCTACATTCAGCCCTATAAAACAAGTTACTACCAATGTTTCCACTAATGCGGATGCTTACCCCAGTATGGTTGTAGATGGCCCTAATTTATATATGACCACCCATATTTTCCCCACTAAACCATGGACAGTATCATTCACACAGTCATCAGACGGAGGTGCGACCTGGAGCAAGGAGATTCAATTGGGGGATTGCAATGGTACCTCTTTCATGGTGCTAACATGCCCAATGCTTCATGTGGTTTGGCCTAATAATGGCAGTATATATTATTCACGTAATCCAACTGCAGCTCCTTCGTGCCCTACAACACCAACTGGTATTGAAAGTGTTAATAATACGGCAGGTCAAATATTTTTGTATCCAAATCCTGTGCAGTATTCAGCTACTGTTGTATTTGATGGATCAGGTACGCACGCCATAGAAGTATATGATATTACAGGAAGAAAAATCAGCAGTTATCAAAGCGTGCTCAATAAGTACACATTTCTTTGTAATGAATTATCGCCGGGTATGTATTTTGTAAAGATCATTACAGGCAATAACGCACAGGTTGTAAAATTTATAAAACAGTAATAAAGATCAACCCTAAATCTTAAAACTATGATTACCCTAACAATTGACAGTATTTTGAGTGAAGGCACCATTAAGAATGAGAATGCCCTTTGGCTGAAGTCGATGATAAATGGTCAACCCGGCAGGTTATACCTGACCAGTAAACGAATAGCTTTTTTGAAGGAGGCGAATGCCTTTGCAGGTTTGTTAAAACTCTTTGTCAAATCGGCCCGTTCAGCTTTTCTGTTTAATATAGAACTGAACAGAATTAAAAAGATATCGCGTGAAGCGTTAGGTGTAAATAAGAATGTATTAACAATCAACTACAACGACGAGCAGGTTAAATTCCTGGTGAGTGATTTTGAAGCATGGGATTTTCACCTGCACAAACTAACACGCGGACAATTATTAAAATACCAAGTTTGAAGTTTGTTAAGGGTAGCGAACTTCATCTTGTTGGTCTCTATGTTTGAGGAAGCAACAGAGACAAAAAAACTCCGCAGCAATGCGGAGTTTTTCTTTTTATAAATATTTTATATTTACTTAAGGTTGTCAAAGTTTTGATTGGCCTGATCCCAGTTAATCACATTCCACCAAGCAGCAATATAATCTGCACGCTTGTTCTGGTACTTCAGGTAATAGGCGTGTTCCCAAACATCAAGTGCTAAGACAGGCGTGCCTTTTATATCACTTATATCCATTAGTGGGTTATCCTGGTTAGGGGTAGAGCCAATATCGAGCTTGCCATCTTTATTAATATATAACCATGCCCAGCCCGAACCAAAACGCTTCGCCCCGGCTTCGTTGAATTTGGTTTTAAATTCATCAAATGAGTTGAAGGTGCTTTTAATAGCATCGGCTAATTTGCCGGTAGGTGCTCCACCACCGTTTGGTTTCATCAGCTTCCAAAAGAAAGAATGGTTCCAGTGGCCGCCACCATTATTGCGAATGGCAACGGAATATTTTGAAATGTTTTTGATCATATCATCTAAAGCAAGCGGGGCCAGCACAGAACTACCTACGTTACTCTCTGCAACAGCTTTATTCAAGTTCGTTACATAGGCTGCATGATGCTTGTCGTGATGTATTTGCATGGTCATAGCATCAATATGTGGCTCGAGTGCATTATATGCGTAAGGTAGTTCAGGCAAGGTAAATGGGCCACCATCGGGTAATACTCTTTCGTTGGTGGTTGAGGTTAATGAGCTTGCTTTATTTGCCTTAAGCATAAAAGGAGCCATAAGGCCTGTTGCTGTAAGGAGTAGAGAGTTTTTAAGAAAGCTCCGTCTTCCTTCAGTTTTTGTAGTATCCATATTTTAAGGTTTTAAAAAATTAACTTTTGAACTTGATCTTGCCGGTCAGCAATTGCACAAACATAAGTATATCTGCGCCAAAGCTGTAAAAAGGATTTTTGAATGTAGCCGGCTTGTTGTGTTCAAACCCGAAGTGGCCAATGAATCCAAGTCCGTAACCGAACAGGGGCGAAGCAAATGCCCACCACTTATTGTCGAAAGTAGCTAATACCAATACCAGGAATATGAGCCCCAAAAAGGTGCCAATAAAGTGTAGGGTACGGCATACAACTTCAGAATGTTGCGAAAGGTAGAAGGGGTAAAATTCTTTGAATGAATTGAATTTGGTATCCATAACATCAGGAGTTTTATAAAGTAAAGTTAAGAATTTAAATGATGACTGAGAAGAGTCTGGAATTACCTGCCTATTTCTGCTTTTCCAGGTAATCTTTCTCCAATATATCTGCACGGGGAATGGTATTGCGTAACCATTGAATCATTATCTCATCTTGTTCCGCTTCGGGTAATTGCCAGTTGATGTTCTCTTTGCGCAAGCGACTGCTGAGTGTATACATACTCAATGCAGCAGCTACCGATATGTTAAAACTTTCAGTAAAGCCCAGCATGGGTATCTTCACAAATATCTCAGCATTCTTTTCCAGTTGTTCTGACATGCCCTGCATTTCTGTCCCGAAGAAGAGAGCCAGTTTCTTGTCGAGCGGTACGCTTTCTATGGTGTAGCTGTCCTTGTGGGGCGTTGTTACTGCAATAGCGTACCCTTTTGCTTTCAGTGATTCAATACATGCAAGTGTATTGTTGGTGGTTTTATTATACTTGTGCATGGTCAGCCATTTGTATGAACCAAGGGCGACATCGGGGTTGACGGTGTATTTGTTTTCGTTCTCAATAATGTGCACATCCTGTATGCCAAAACAATCGCAGGAACGTAATACCGCACTGGCATTGTGCGGCTGGTAAATATCTTCAAGGGCAATGCTAACGTAACGTGTACGATTCTTCATCACCTCATCGAAACGTTTTTTGCGCTCTTCAGTAACAAAACCGGAAAGGTATTTTATCAGGTCAGCCTGCATAATAACTATGAACTATAAATGATAAACTATTAATGTATTTACTCATAGTTCATATCTCATCGTTTATCGTTCTATGCAAACCTTGGTACCGATTTCTCTATCTCCTCCGGTGAAAGCGATTTGAAGTACTCTAATGTTATCTTCAATCCTTCAGCACGCGACACCTTTGGTTCCCAACCCAACAGTTTTTTAGCTAGTGTAATATCGGGCCTACGTTGCTTAGGGTCATCTTTAGGCAGCGGAGTATGAATTATCTTTTGCTTGCTGCCTGTGAGTTTTAATATCTCTTCAGCAAATTCGTTAATAGTGATCTCTGCAGGGTTGCCAATGTTTACAGGTAGTGCGTAATCACTCAGCAATAGCTTATAGATACCATCAACCAGGTCAGATACATAGCAGAAAGAACGGGTCTGGCTGCCATCGCCAAAAGCAGTTAATGGTTCGTTACGTATAGCCTGGCCAATAAAGGTAGGCAATACACGGCCATCGTTCAGCCTCATACGCGGGCCATAGGTATTGAATATGCGTACTATGCGTGTTTCTAATTTGTGGAAAGTATGGTAAGCCATGGTTATAGCTTCCTGGAAACGTTTGGCTTCATCATATACACCGCGTGGGCCAACAGGATTTACATTACCCCAATAATCCTCTGTTTGCGGGTGAACCAACGGGTCGCCATAAACTTCAGATGTTGATGCTATAAGCATCCTTGCATTCTTAGCTTTGGCCAAACCTAACAAGTTGTGGGTTCCCAATGAACCTACTTTAAGGGTTTGTATAGGTATCTTTAAATAATCGATTGGGCTGGCAGGTGAGGCGAAGTGAAGGATATAATGCAACTCTCCCGGTACAAAAACGAATTTAGAAACATCGTGATGGTAAAATTCAAAATGCTCTAATTTAAAGAGGTGCTCAATGTTGCGCAGGTCGCCGGTAATGAGGTTATCCATGCCAATAACATGGTATCCTTCTTTAATAAAGCGGTCGCACAAGTGCGAGCCTAAAAATCCCGCAGCGCCAGTTATCAGTACTCTCTTCATTATTTTATTATGTTTTTTCTGCCAATGCTGAAATAGGTAAAGCCCAGCGATTCCATCTGGTCGGTGCCGTAAAGGTTTCTGCCGTCAAATATCACCGGCTTTTTCATGCGTTTTTTGATCTCTGCAAAATCAGGTGTGCGGAACAAACTCCACTCAGTAGCTATTATCAATACATCTGCTCCGTCGAGGGCAGCATATTCATCGGCAGCATATTTTATTTTATTGCCTAATATCTTTTTTACGTTTTCGGTTGCAGCAGGGTCAAAGGCGGTAACGGTAGCTTTGCCTTTCAGCAATTCATCTATCATCACCAGGGCAGATGCCTCACGTATATCGTCGGTGTCAGGTTTAAATGCCAGTCCCCACATGGCAACTTTTAGGCCTTCCAGTTTCTTGAAATGTTTTTTTACACGGGCAACCAATATGTGCTTTTGTAAATTGTTTACCTCGGTAACCGATTTCAATATCTTAAAGTCGTATTTGTTCTCTTCAGCCGATTGCACCAGCGCCCTAACGTCTTTAGGGAAACAGCTTCCGCCATAACCAATGCCGGGGAAGAGGAAGCGTTTGCCAATACGAGGATCAGAGCCAATACCTATACGCACCATATCCACATCGGCACCTACCTTTTCGCAGAGGTTGGCAATTTCATTCATGAACGAAATTTTGGTGGCTAAAAATGAGTTGGCTGCATATTTGGTAAGCTCAGCCGAACGCAGATCCATAAAATATACCGGGTTACCCTGGCGCACATATGGCTTGTAAAGCTCTTCCATTACCTTGCGTGCCCTGTCAGACGATACGCCCAACACAACGCGGTCGGGTTTCATAAAGTCATCTACCGCAAAACCCTCGCGCAAAAACTCAGGGTTCGATATCACATCAAAATCGCCTTTGCAGTTCTTTTTAATGGCCGCTTGTACCTTTTCAGCTGTGCCTACAGGTACGGTGCTTTTATCTACAATAACTTTATACGAGGTCATCATTTTGCCCAGTTGTTCCGCTACTTTTAATATGTACGAAAGATCGGCAGAGCCATCTTCGTTAGGCGGAGTAGGGAGAGCCAGGAAAATAACATCGGTCTTTTTAACTGCTTCTTCGAGCTTGGTGGTAAACTGCAAACGGCCCGCTTTCAGGTTACGTTCAAACAGTACATCCAGATCGGGCTCATAAATGGGTATTTTGCCACCACGCATGGCGTTAACCTTGGCCTCATCAATATCTACACACAGTACGTGGTTACCTGTTTCTGCAAAACAAGTGCCTGTAACTAATCCCACGTAACCTGTTCCTACAATACTTATATTCATATAATGGAGAAAATGGGCAACGAATATAAAAAAAAGGAGCGTATTTTGTGAGGTTAATTGCCACAGATTCACAGATTAGTACTAAAAAGGGATTTTGGGATAAAGTTTACTTCAAAATACAAGTGGTTTCAGTTATGGTTTTTCTTGGCACAGTTCTTTACAACTATGTGTCTGTACCTATCTAATTACTGGTCACCTCACGTGTCGTGCCTTTCTGCGTTAGGGATAGAAGCGGTTACCCCGCAGCGGAGTGAGGAGTAATAGCGTATAGCCCGACTTGAGGAACGAAGGGAACGCCCGAAATAAAATTTATGATTCCTAGAAATTGACTCATAGTTGTATGATACTATGCCCAATAACATCTTAAATTGATTTGACTATCAACTAACCACTATTTCCCGTTCCACCTTGCTATATGGCTCATGGGTTGGCCCTCAACGGTGTCGAAGAGGCCACCGGCATAGAGTTCGTCGTTGTAAACACCAAGGGAATGTACAGGAGAATTAACTCCACCACCCACCGGATCCCAGCTGGTGCCGTTCCATTTTGCAATGTAATTGGCTTCTTGTGTACCCGCGCTTTTGAACAGGCCACCCACAATAAGTTCGTTGTTATAAAGGGCAAGCGACCAAATAGATGCAAACTGTCCGCTGCCTACACCGGTGCCTACGGGTGACCATTCCTGACCATTCCAGCGTGCTATGTAGTTAGCAGGAGTGCCGCCGGCAGTATCAAATACACCGCATACGTAGAGTTCATCTTTATAAGAGGCCATGGTAGTAACAGGGTAGCTAATGCCCTGGCCTACGGCCTGCCATTCTTTGCCGTTCCAGCGCGATATATTGTTGCCCTGCTTGCCTGCAACCGCTTTAAAGGTGCCGCTGGCATAAAGCTCGTTGTGATAAACTGCCAGGCCGCAGATGAAATTGTATTTACCTGAATCGAGCCCGGTACCTGCATCCGACCATTTTTGCCCATCCCAGCGGGCAATAGAGTGGGCGGGTTTGCCATCTACAGTGTCGAATTTCCCGGCTGCGTAAAGTTCTTTGTTATATATGCACAGGGCCGATACCGTTCCTATAATACCCATGCCCACAGGTTGCCATTCGTTGCCGTTCCAGCAGGCTATGCCCTGGGCAGAAACGCCACCGGCACTATCGAAGGCACCGCCAACAAACAGTTTGCCGTTGTAAAGCTCCATGCAGAGTACCATTTTATTAATGCCCTTGCCTGCCAGGTGCCATTCTTTACCGTTCCAGCGGGCAATGTGGTTTACTGCTTTACCGCCGGCATTGGTGAAGCTACCGCCGGCATAAAGCTCGCTTTTATATTGTGCCATTGATAATACCAGGTTATTTACACCGGAGCCAACGGGCGACCATGAACCACTTTTAGGGTTATGGATACAGGCTGCTAAAGAAAGAATAAGAATACAACTGTAGAATCTCTTCACCTCAATATGAATAGGCTATTAAAGTCAAATTTAGAAAAAAATTGGTTGTAACTATGTGATACTGCTCAAAATCAGAATAAACAGAGATTGAGCGGGTTAAAAATATAAACCTCTTTTTGGATACAACATGAGTAGATTTGGCTAATTCCGCTGCTGGGTTGTTGCGGAGATTTGCATTAACAAATAAAACTAAAACAAAATGAAAATAGTAGTCTCAGGTTCTTTAGGGAACATAAGTAAGCCACTGGCCACGGAGTTGGTGCAAAAAGGGCATAGCGTTACTGTTATAAGTAGTAAAGCTGAAAGACAGAAAGATATTGAAGCCATTGGAGCAAAAGCTGCAATTGGGAGTATGCAAGATGCCGGTTTTCTTACCGAAGCATTTAAAGGCGCCGATATAGTGTATGTTATGGAAACGCTTGGCGAGAGCCGTTTCTCGAGCCAGGATATTGATGTAATAGGTGCCATTGCACAAATTGGCCAAAACTACAAACAAGCTATCCAGGCTTCGGGCGTAAAGCGTGTGGTACACTTGAGCAGCATTGGTGCCCATACCGATAAGGGCAACGGAATGCTTGCTTTTCATTATCAGGTAGAGCAGATATTGAACGAACTGCCTGCTGATGTATCTATTAAGTTTATGCGCCCTGTTGGGTTTTACTACAATATGTTAGCCTTTATACCTACAATTAAAAAACAAGGCGTTATTGTATCTAACTATGGCGGCGATGATAAAGAGCCATGGGTTTCTCCACTTGATATTGCTGCTGTTATTGCCGAAGAAATGGAAAAACCTTTTAATGGCAGAACAGTCCGTTACATTGCAAGCGAAGAATTATCGCCAAATGAAATTGCAACCATCTTGGGTGAAGCTATTGGCAAACCTGATTTGAAATGGGTAGTGATTACTAATGAACAAATGCTGAATGGTATGAAAGCCGCAGGAATGAACCCTGAGGTTGCCAAAGGCCTGGTGGAAATGAATGCTGGTAGACGAAGCGGTGTATTGGGTGAAGACTATGCCAAACACAGGCCCGTATTAGGTAAAGTGAAGTTGAAGGAATGGACAAAAGAATTTGTTGCTGTTTATAACAAAAACCAGGTGTTGGGCTTTCAACACTAAAATGAAGGTAAAGACTCATTATAACTAACAGGTTTAAATAAAATCTATTTATATGAATACACAGGAAATTATAATTGCCGGAGGAAGTAAAGCTCCACTAAAGGTTAAGCGTTTTGGGTATGGCACTATGCGCCTTACGGGAGAAGGTATTTGGGGTGAACCTGCAAACCGACCGGAAGCATTGCAAATATTAAAACAATGCATAAAAAGTGGCATTAATTTTTTAGATACTGCCGATTTTTACGGCGAGGATGTAACAAACAGGCTTATAAAAGAAGCGCTGCATCCTTACCAGGCTGACCTGGTAATATGCACCAAGGTAGGCGGAGCCAGGAAGCCTGATAAAAGCTGGATTCACTTTAACAGCCCTGAGCAATTACGCAGTAGCATTAATAATAATTTAAGCACACTGAAATTAGACCAAATTACGCTTGTTCATTTTAGGGTTAGGCCCGGCAGTGAAGTACCGTTCAAAGAATCGATGCAGGCAATGTTCGAAATGCAGAAAGAAGGGAAGATAGTGCACGTGGGAGTGAGTAATACCAGCCCTGATGAGTTGCAAACAGCATTAACCATGGGAAATATTGCTACAGTTGAAAACATGTATGGCCATGGCCAGCGCACTACACTGAAATTGTGGGGAGAAGAGAGCCGTGGAGGTGAGGAGGTACTTGCTATTTGTGAAAAGAATAAAATACCATTGATTCCTTATTTCTCTTTGATACAGTCGATGCCTAAAAAAGATAACAGGATCGCAACTATTGCAAAGAAACATAATGCTACCGAGGTTCAAATAAATTTGGCATGGTTACTTCATTGTTCTCCCTGGATATTGCCTATTCCCGGAACATCTTCATTAAAGCATTTTGAAGAGAACTTAAAAGCAACAGAAATAAAGTTGAGCGAAGAGGATATGAAGTTTTTAGAATAAAATAAGTATATTTAAAATATGGCAAAGACAGAACTTCTGAGAATAAGAACAATAAGCGAGTATCACAGGGCCATGGGCTTGCCAAAGCCTGAGCACCCTTTAATAAGTCTTGTAAACCTGGAATCGCTTAAGCATTTGCCGGGCAATAAGCCTTTAACCCTGATGCTTGATTTTTATTCTATATCGCTTAAAAGGATATATAATGCCAAAATGAAATATGGCCAGCAGCAATATGATTTTGATGAAGGAGTTATGTTTTTTATTGCCCCGGGGCAGGTTTTTGGAATAGAGGTTAATAAAGATGAAATAATAAAACGATCGGGGTGGATGTTATTTGTCCATCCCGATTTTTTATGGAACACCCCATTGGCGAAAACCATAAAAAAATACGAATACTTCGACTATTCGGTGCATGAGGCCTTGTTTCTTTCAGATAAAGAAGAGGCCATGATAATAAACACCATGCAGAACATTGACCAGGAGTACCGTTCGAACATTGATAAATTCAGCCAGGATGTTATTATTGCCCAGCTTGAATTATTATTGACTTATTCTGAACGTTTTTATAACCGCCAGTTCATTACCCGGAAAATAAGTAACCACAAAATTCTCGATCGTCTCGAAGATATTCTTGCAAACTATTTCAATAGCAATGATATGGCGGAAAAAGGCTTACCTACAGTTCACTATATTGCCGAAACATTAAATGTATCGCCTAATTATTTAAGTAGCTTGCTTAAAGTGCTTACGGGCCAAAGCACACAACAACACATACACGAAAAGCTGATTGAAAAAGCCAAAGAAAAACTATCTACCACCAACCTTTCGGTAAGCGAAATTGCATATGCACTGGGCTTTGAACATCCTCAGTCGTTTAGCAAGCTATTCAAAACAAAGACCAAGCTTTCTCCATTAGAGTTCAGAGCTTCGTTTAATTAATTGATCATTCTTTAACCTAAAATAGTATGGAAAACCAGAAAATTCCTTCGAAAACACTTAATATTTGGCTTTGGGTAGCCCAAGTAATTTTAGCGCTTTCCTTACTTAGTGGAGCAATAATGAAATTTATGCCTATTGAAAAAATAGCTCCTATAATGGCTTGGATGGGGCAACTGCCTCCTTTAACTGTGAGGCTCCTGGGCGTAATAGATCTGTTAGGTGCTATAGGCCTAATTCTTCCGCCATTACTTCACATTAACCCAAAGCTTGTGCCAATTACAGCAATTGCTATTTGCGTTCTTATGATATGCGCAATAGTTTTTCATGTTTCAAGGGGAGAAGCATCGGTAATTGGGGTGAATATTACTTATGTTGCTATAGCAGCCTTTATTGCCTGGGGAAGGTTTACGAAAGCATAATACTGATTGCGTTAGTCTACAATTGAGCCTTAAATAGATTTCTTAATCTACATTAATTATAGTTTGCTGCCAACTCAGCATCTTTGCAAGTACAATTAAAACAGCAATGATGGAAATAGGGATTGACAGTTTTGCAGCAGCTATAGCAAGTGATGAGAAAGAACGTGCTTTAAATAATAGGCGCTCCATAGCTGAGCTATTGGAAAGAATGGAGCATGCCGATAAAGTTGGCCTTGATGTATTTGGTATAGGAGAACATCACCGTAAAGAATTTTTAGATTCGGCTCCTACAATTATATTAGCTGCCGCCGCTGCCCGCACAGAGCGCATTCGCCTTACCAGTGCCGTTACTGTATTAAGTGCAGCCGATCCTGTAAGGGTATTTCAGAATTTTGCAACACTCGACCTGGTTTCTAATGGCCGTGCCGAAATGGTTGTTGGGCGGGGTTCTTTTATAGAATCCTTTCCATTATTCGGTTATGACCTTAATGATTATGATGAACTATTTTCAGAGAAACTAAATTTATTATTGAATATAAGGGATAACGAAATGGTCAACTGGTCAGGTAAATTCCGCCCTGCTTTAAAAGACCAGGCAATTTATCCGCGGCCTTTGCAAACCCCAATTCCTATTTGGTTAGGTGTAGGCGGAACTCCGGAATCGTTTGCGAGGGCCGGTAAACTTGGATTGCCGCTTATGGTTGCTGTTATTGGTGGCGAAACCCGCAATTTCAGGCCGCTGGTAGATTTGTACAGGCAAGCAGGTAAAGCAGCAGGACACGCACCGGAAAAATTAAAAGTAGGCCTTCACTCGCTGGGTTATGTGGCAGAGACTACCGAAAAAGCAATTGCTGAATATTACCCCGGTTATGCCGAAACTTTTACCAGGATCGGGAGAGAGCGTGGATGGCCACCGGTAACCCCACAGCGGTTCGAAGCCCAAAGAGGGCCTTTCGGGGCTTACCTGGTTGGCAGCCCTGAAGAGGTGGCAGCTAAAATACTACGGCATAGCGAATCACTCGGAGGGATATCAAGGCTGACATTCCAGATGGATAACGCAGGACTTACTCACTAGCAACTTTTGCAATCAATTGAATTGATTGGAAAGCGGGTTGCGCCTTTAGTAAATAAGAAATAATGTACCCGGCAATTTATTTTTAAAAATGTGCACAGTAACATTTCTTCCTTTAAACAATACATCATTTATTCTTACATCTAACAGAGATGAGAGTAGGTTGAGGAAAATTGCCCTGCCCCCTGAAAAATACCGTATACATGATACCGATGTATACTTCCCAAAAGATGCCGATGCAAACGGAACCTGGTTTGCCGCAGCCGATAGGTTCACGCTGTGCATTTTAAATGGTGCCTTTGAGCCGCATGAACACAAACCGCCTTATCGCCTTAGCCGTGGGTTAATGCTACTCGATTTTTTTAAATATAAGAATGTTCAGGATTTTTATTCGCAATATGATTTTAAAGGAATAGAGCCATTTACACTATTAATTTTTGAGCAAAGCCCGGTTGTAAGTATTCATGAAATAAGATGGGACGGAAACAAGATATATACTGATAGTAAAGATGCCTCTATTCCACAAATATGGTCATCGGCGCAACTATATCCTAAAAAGGTTATACAGGAACGGGAAGAATGGTTTAACGAATGGCTTAAAGCGAAAAACGAATTTACAGTGGAGAGTATTGTTCGTTTTCACAAAACAGGTGGAAATGGTAACAGTTATACTGACCTGCTTATGAATAGAGATGGTGTAGTATTCACCGTTAGTATAACTTCTGTTAAGCGAGATGAAACAGAGGGGGTAATGAGATATGAAGATATGATTTCAAAGAGTGGGACAGTGGATATAAAAATAGTGGCTTAAGGGTTTCGTTTAATTAGAGGGTTTACTAGCCATTTCAGTTGGTAAATATTCAGTGTATTTCATTTTTAAATATTTCAGGCCTTCTTCATTCTCAATCAAATTTAGATTTAGCTTGTCCTTAATAAACTCATGTCTAATCTTTGCTTGATTTATTATATCACCCCATGTCAAAATAAACACATCGAAATTCTCACCTTCAAAAATATGACCGTATTTCCTGTTTTTTTGATTAAGGAGTGTTTTGACCTCTGGCTTTACATCTTTGGTGATAAGAATAAATTTCCATTTAGTATTTTCCTTGACAAATCGTGGATCTGCGGCCACTTTTGCCGCGTATGATTCAATTTGAGTTTTCTCTTCAAATCCGGCATCTTTACTTGGTCGCTTAAGCTCAATAACAAGATTTTCTTTCCCTGCTGTACCGTTGCTATATTGTTGCCAGAGACATACATCGGGAATCGTAGTGAGATTGGAGTTATCCCCATTTTCAACAATATCTTCAAAGTCTTCTCTTTTTAAACAGTCTTTTAAGTATTTCTTTATACCAAGATGCATTTCGAGTAGTTTTGGTGGTGCGAAAATAATAAATAAATTGTTTAGTAGTAGTAATTATTTTGTGTATATTTGTATTCTAAATTAACCACTAATACCACTAGAATGTCAGAGGAATTAATGAGCAAAAAAATGTTGTCGTTAAGCATTTGTGCAGTTTATGGTGCCAAAAGGTTTGAAAATGAGGTGAATGGGTATGGGATTTTGATAAGTAAGGTAATTAACCCTCGTCACTTCTGTAACAAGTTATACGACACGTTGAATGCTCTGTTAATCAGGTATAAAATGAAAAAGGAAGGGAATAAAAAATTGTATGGGAATACGACAGTTTTCGCCAGTTTTCGCCATGGCGAAAAAGTTATGAATTGTGGAATTGAAAATCTGTGAATCTGTGGCAATAATGAGAATAATCCTCCCCCTTCCCCCTCCAAAGGGGGATAAGGAAAACTCCGTGAATCTCTGTGTTCTCAGTGTCTCCGTGGTTAAAACTGGTATTCGTGGCAAAAAGCTAATTTTACCCCAACAAAACAATCCCCAATATGGAAGCAATAGCATTAGAAGAGCTTAAGTATCCGGCAGGCAAGTTTAAGAAACCTGAAACCTACACCTTGCAGGATATACAGGACAGGATAAAGATCATTCACGATCTTCCTGCTGCACTCAGTAAAGAAGTAACTGGCCTGGATGAAGAAACACTAAACTACTTGCACCGCCCCGATGGCTGGACAATAAGGCAAGTGGTGCATCACCTGGCCGATAGCCATATGAATGCATTTATACGCACTAAGCTTGCGCTTACTGAAAGCAACCCGACCATAAAGCCATATGTAGAAAGCGAGTGGGCGAAGCTTATTGATGGTGACGAAGCGCCAATTGATTGGTCGTTGAAGATTTTGGAGGGCGTGCATAACCGCTGGGCCATACTTTTGCCGACTATTAAAGGCGCTGACCTTGAGAGAACCGTTATGCATCCTGAATACAACCGCCAGATGACGATCAGTTACCTGATATTTTTATATAGCTGGCACTGCGGGCACCACATTGCACACATTAAGAATGCGAAGAAGTTTAAGAACAAGTTTTAATACTCACCCCTGCACCCCTCTCTATAAATAGAGAGGGGGAATACAAAGGCAAATATGAAGAAGTTAGAAGTGAAAGATGCTGGTACTGTTCCCTTCTCTATAGGTAGAGAAGGGGTAGGGATGAGTAGTGTAATAGCTCTGTTAATTACGTTTGTTTTAATGGTTTCGGTTTCTTATGGCCAGAATAAAGCCAAGATAAGGGCTGCAAAGCTTTATGAGAATGGGAAGTATAAAAAATCCTTAAGGTTATATGATAGCCTTATAATGGTAAATGATAAAGATACCGATTCATACTATGGCCGTGGGTTGGTAAATTTGGCAATGAGCAATTATGATGAATCGGTTAAGGATTTTAAAAAGGTATTAAAACTTAGCCCTAAGGACGCGGATGCATACCTGAATAAGGGTATTGCTGAGTATAAGAATGGCGACAACAGTGAGGCTATGAAGGATATAAACCAGAGCATAGCTATTCGTCCTGATTTTTCGGATGCCTATAATTATAAGGGTAATGTAGAGTTTGCCAACGGCGATACTGCCAGGGCTATGCAGGACTACAACCGTTCTGTAGGATTCGATTCAACCAATATGGATGGTTTTTTTAACCGTGCCTATTTAGAGATTGAAGAGAGGAGATATGAAACTGCTTTTAACGACCTTACTATGGTGCTATCACTCGATAATAAAGATGCTCCGGCTTTCTTTTACCGTGGCCTTACATTAGATGAAATGAAGAAACCACGTGATGCAGCCCTCGATTACAACCGTGCCATAGAGATAGACCCGCAGTATGCCGAGGCTTACCTGAACAGGGGATTAGATAAATACCAGTTGAGTTTTTACGATGGCGCCAAAGGCGATTTTACTGAAGTGATAAAACGAGATTCCGATAATGCAGTTGCTTATTATTGCCGTGCATTAAGCGAAGACCACCTGAAAGACTTTAAGGGTGCTATAAACGATTATACCACTGCATTGCAATACCAGGATGATTACGCTGAAGCTTTTTACGGACGTGGCAATAGTTACTTAAGCCTGGGTGATAAGGTAAGCGCATGCAACGATTTTTATTCGGCCTATGCCAATGGCTACAAACCTGCTCAGGCAAATATTGATAACTACTGCAAAGGAACCAAGGCAAAGAAGAAAAACGGTTGGGGAATTAATTAGCCGAAGGCGTCGTAAAATCTTTTTTGCGTAAAATAAGCGAAGAAGAAAGTGTGAAGAAAAGGCCGAAGGTAAGTGGCTTGATAAAGGCCATGGCTGCAATAACAAACAGGTTGTCATCTTTGCCTTTAGCAGTGCCGGCCGTATAAGCATCAATTTCCTTTTGGCTGTAGTGGGCAGTTTTCATCTGGCTAATGGCAAAGGCATTCAGTTTATCAATAAAGCCGGGTTCGAGTTTGTAGAATATAAGCATGTATGAAGCAATATAGATAGTTGAAATGACAACGCTGATAAGCAAACCACTGGTAAATGAATCGCGGAAACCAATATTACCGCCAAGTCTTTTTCGGTTTGCACCAATGCCCAGGTACACGGCTAAAAAACTAATGATCATGGTGGTGAACAAAATTGTTTCACCACGGTCAAAGCCAATAGAATCAATATTCGGAACAATAATGAACATAGGCGCTGAAATAATAATGCCACCTGCAATACCATATTTTAAAATGAGCTCTCTCATACTTACTGTGTCTTTTTCGGTGTCATGCGGGCAATGTTGCTTATTATTTTACCACCCACTATCATAAACTGTCCGCCCATATATAAGTCGCCTTTATATTCTGCCAATGACCACACTGTACCCGAATAAGGCTTGCAATCACCCGCTGAGTAAAGCACCCCGCCTAAACAGCTCCATGCCATGGTTGGTGCATAATACGATGCAATATGGTTAACATACTCTCCACTTGGGGCAGAGGTAAAGTCGCCACCTACGTAAAGGGTCCCGTTGCAATCGGTAAGTGCATTGGCTCCATCATTCAGAGAACCTACCGGCGACCAGTCCACATCGTTCCACTTGGCAATGTAATTAAACTCACCACAGGTATAAAGTTCATCGTTATAGAAACAAAATGCCTTAACCCATCCACTGATGCGAATACTCTTATTACCCTGCACCGTCTCCCACGATTTGCCATTCCAGCGCAATACTTCACTAAATTGTCCTCCGGCATAAATACGATTTTTGTAAACGGCAAGAGCACGCACATTATTGCTGACTCCGCGGCCCAAAGCGTTCCAGGTGGTATCGTTCCAGACTGCAACATACCGGGCACGAGTAGTATCGGCCATAGTGAATTTACCGCCTGCAACAAGGGTTCCTTTATACACAGCCAGCGAGTTAATTGGGCCATTGAGCGTGTTTACCTTGTTCCATGTAGTGTCGTTCCAATACATAAGCCTGTAAATAGCATTAGCACCTGTTTTTTCGGCAACACCTGCATAGAGTTTGTTCTTAAATATAGCCAATGCAGTTACCTGCCCCGGAAGATTGGAATCGGCGGCATGCCATGTCTTACCATCCCAACATACAAAATGTACTGCTTTGCCATTCAGGCTATCAATGCCATTGGCGTAAAGCTTGTCGTTGCAGGTAATAAGCTGTGTGAAGCTGCCTTTAATGCCAATGCCCACCGATGACCATGTTTGAGCAATGGAAAAAGAAAAACTAAAAATGAGAAATATAAATAATAAGGTGAACTTCCGCATAAATGATAGAGATACTGCCAAAGGTAGAAAAAATAGGGAATAATGCATGGCTGGTTTATTTGTATCGTGCAGCATTTTAATATTTTTGCCATACCTACCAATTAAGATAAAAGCAAATGGCTACATGTAATTATTGCAATGCAACAATCCCCCCTGGAGTAGATACTTGTCCTCATTGCGGTGCAGATCTTTCGAATGAAACGCAACATGAGATAAAAATAGAGACCCGTACTCCATTTGTGATCAAAGCCACCTTCAAGCGTGCTTATGCTATGCGCAGGTTTGCCAAGGCATTAATTGTGTTTCCGTTTATTGTGGTGCCGGGCATTATAACCATAGAGGTTATGTTTATGGCCCATACAAAGAACTGGAGTTTTTTCTCAACAAATGAGAAGACTGTATTAATAAGCTTAATTCTATTGTCGAGCGTTATATGTTTTTTCGCATTGCTTAATGTGTTTGCTTCAAGATCACGTAAAACCAAATGTACCATTTCCGAAAATGAACTTGAATGTGTTATAAAGGGAGCGAACCGTGTTTTTATGCTCGACCAGGTTTTAAGTGTTGACTGCATGCAAACCGACCTGCAGCAGAAATATGAAACAGGTGATATACGTGTTGTTGTAAATAAAATAGGATATATTGTATTCAGAGATATAGATGATTACGAGGAATGTGGTAAAAGATTGAAAGAGTATGTGGAAGCAGCTAAATGAACAAATAGGTAAATGCACTATTCTTAAAATTGTACTTTTGAAACCAAACCTCAATTCTATGTTAAAAAGATCGATAATTTTTTTATCTCTTGCTGTTTTAGTTTGCAGTAGTGCAATAGCTCAAAAAGAAGACTCCATAAAGCTCAGGCAGATAACCAACGAAATAATGCTTCACAGCAAGTGTTATTCATGGCTCGATTATTTGAGCAACAGAATTGGAGCGCGTTTATCGGGTTCTCCGCAAGCAGCGGCAGCGGTGGAATACACACACCAGTTAATGGATAGCATCGGTGCCGATAGCATTTACCTGCAGGCTTGTATGGTTCCAAGGTGGAGAAGAGGTGAAAAAGAAATGGCTAGGATACTTACCAATAATGCCGGAGAGTATAATGTGAGCATTTGTGCTTTGGGTGGTTCAATAGCTACTCCTAATGGCGGATTAACAGCCGAAGTAGTGGAGGTGAATAGTTTTGATGAATTAAAGAAATTGGGTGCTGCTGTTAAAGGCAAAATTGTTTTTTACAACCAGGCCTTTGATGAAACCAGTATAAATACTTTTGGTGCTTACGGAAAGACCTTCATGTTCCGCTATATTGGTGCAATACAGGCAGCAAGGCAGGGAGCAGTGGGTACAATTTTACGTTCGCTGGGTAACCGTATCGATGATTTTCCGCATACAGGGGTAATGACCTACAATGATAGTATTACCAAGATTCCTTCCTGTGCAATTTCAACCATGGGCGCTGAACAATTAAGTAAGCTACTCAAGACCGACCCTAAACTTCGTTTTCATTTTGAAATGAGTTGCTATGCTATGTCCGATGTGAAATCATATAACGTTATTGCTGAGTTTAAAGGCACCGAGCATCCTGAAGAAATTATTGCCGTTGGTGGCCACCTCGATTCATGGGACCTGGCACAGGGCTCGAATGATGATGGAGCAGGAGTGGTGCAATCATTAGAGATATTGAGGACATTTAGAGCCTTGGGTATAAAACCAAAAAGGACTGTCCGCATTATTATGTTCATGAACGAAGAGAACGGTGGAAGAGGAGCAAAGAAGTATGCCGAAGAAGCAAAAACCAAAGGAGAAAAGCATATAGCAGCAATGGAATCGGATGCCGGTGGTGAAACACCGCTTGGGTTTGGCCTTGATGGAACCGATGCACAAAGAGCAAGTATAAATAAGTGGAAACCGCTTTTATTGCCTTATGGCTTGTATGATTTCTCTTCTACTGAGGGCGGGGCAGATATTGATAAACTGAAAGACCAGGGAGCTTTGTTACTTGGCCTAGACCCAGATTCACAACGTTACTTCGACCTGCATCATACTGCAGCCGATACTTTTGATAAGATAAATAAACGTGAACTGGAATTAGGTGCAGCTGCAATGAGTATGATGATATACCTGCTTTCGCAATACGGGGTGCAATAAGCTAAAGATATATCTATTTACACTAAATAATATCTAAGGCTTTGGCCCATATTCATTATCGCCATCCATTCCCTCTTTGTACATCATCTGAAACCAACTGTAATTTAAAAAACCAAATTGATACCAACCACTTTTCCCCATGTCATGGCATCTCTTTGCACTTTGAGCAGAATTAAACCAAGCAAGCAAGGGAATAAGTATTAGAAAAATATTTATCGACGTACGGAAATAAGCGATTGAAATGATTAGATAGCTAATCACTACTACAGGGTTTATAAGAAAGCTAATTCTATATTCCCTCCTTGATATCCGACCCTTAAAGGAAAATGGTTTTTTTAACATTATTTATTGGTTTTTGGGGTGATGGTACTGCTAACAAACCTTTTAATCCTTTATCAAATTTAGTAGGGTTATTAACTTTAGGAACTTCAACCGTATCTAATTCCTGAAATAAAAGAGGCAACTGCCCGTTTTTATCCCCATACTTTTGTTCCATTAATTTTTTAGGCAATGATATGGTTAAGATTTTCTTATAACAACAGGGTAAACAATTCTGTTCACTTGCATTCTGTGTCTGTTAAAGTGCATCTGCATAAACTCAACCATCTGGTAAATGTTTTGCCTTCCAATGGCAGGCTGCTTAAATACATTCTTTCGCAAAATGTCTTCGGGTAATGAATCGAGGAAGCTTTTTAACTTAACACGGGTATCGTTCCACTGGTTTACAATGTCTGTGTAGTCAATATTATCTGGCGTCTCGCCTAAAGCCTCAACCGGTACTTTGAATTTTAATGGAGAATTAAATAAAAGCCCAAGACCAGCAAGTTTTAATGATTCTTTTATGCCGGTTGTCTTCAGGTTGTTTACATCCAGCATCTTCTTACTTACATAAACCATCGAAAGAGATTCGGCTTTGTTTAAATGATAGAACACCTGCGATACAGACCACTTACCCGGTGCAGGCGAAATACTTAATTGCTTAGGGTCCTTGTCTATCAATTCGTTAATCAGATCCCTGCGGCTGTTCTCCAGGTTATTATAAAGGTATTCGAGCTTTTGATTCATTAAACAAATATAATATTTGAAAATGATAAAATGAATTTAGTTTTTTAGCAAGTAGTCCAGCGTGAAAGAGGTAAACAGATGATGTATTTTTGAGATTAAATACAAAGTAACATGGAATACAAATTAGCCGAAGCCATTGAAATATTGGAGCGCACACCTATAGTGGTGGAGCAAATGTTAAGTGGATTATCTGACAACTGGGTAATAAATAACGAAGGCCCCGATACGTGGAGCCCTTATGATATAGTCGGGCACTTGATACATGGCGAGAAAACAGATTGGGTTCCGCGTATGCTTATTGTATTATCAGATGGTGGAGATAGGAGGTTTGAGCCCTTCGACAGGTTTGGACAGTTTGCTGAAAGCAACGGCAAAACATTACAGCAATTGATCGTTGAGTTTAAGGAAATAAGGAAACAAAGTCTTGATACATTAAAGTCAAAGAAATTGACGGATGCCGATATGCATAAAACAGGCATACACCCCGCATTTGGTACCGTGACATTAAAACAACTACTTGCTGCCTGGGTAGTGCACGACCTTGCCCACATTACACAAATTGCAAGGGTAATGGCCAAGCAATACACAGCTGAAGTGGGCCCCTGGAAGGCATACTTGTCTGTCTTGGGTAAGTAAGTCGGCATGCGTTAATTCATATACTGCATTTAATAATTTGTTAATAAAGTTGTGAATAACAGTTCGCACAACGCAGGTTTTATGGCCTTAATGCCTTTGTACCTTTGGCTAACCAATAAAAACAAACGCATGAAGACACAGCAAAACATGTTATTCCTGGAAACCCACCTGAGTGAGGATTTTTTGAATGACAACGTGTATGGTATCAGGCTTATTGATACCTACAAGCTTGGACGTGCATTAAGCGATATTTCGCTGGATATATTCCAGTTCAATTCGCTGCCAATCTTCTCCCGCAATTTGGGCGATGTTGTAAAAGATGAAGTGAACATCTTCGACGTGAACATTTATTTCCAGTTCCCGCTCATCAATGATGTGAAACTCATTTTCAGTGCTACCTCAGAAAAGAACATCGCGCTTATCCGCAAGCATGTTCGTGTGGTGCCATTACAATATCACACCACTAAGGTTGAGCCTTACATTAAGTTTATACCAATCAGGAGCAGGGCTCTTTCGTTGGTTTAGAAAATAGTTAGTTTATACTCAGTGATGAGAATGCGCAATCCTGTTGTGCTTCTCATCATTGTCGTTTATGGGAAGTAGTTTAGGCGTATTTTGAGGTGTTATATTGCACAACCCTGTGCAACTATGTGTCAAATTCCTATAATATTCACTCTTCACCTCACGTGCCGTTGCTTTCTGCGTTAGGGATAGAAGCGGTTACCCCGCAGCGAAGCGAGGAGTAATAGCGGATAGCCCGACCCGAGGAACGAGGGGAACGCCCAAAGAAAAATTATACTTATACATAGTTGCAGAGACCTGTGCCAAAACCAAGTAATACTGGAAATTATCGGTAAGCAGTTATAAATTCAACTACTTCTTCAGTAAGCCCTCTTCCTTGAGCAGAAGGTTAATGTCTACGATCATGCGGTCGACATCAGCAGAATCGGTACCGCTGTAAAAACCACGCAGGTGGCCGGCAGTATCAACCAGCGCCATGTTCTGGGTATGGACGAAATTATTACCCGCGCTATCGTCAACCGCAGCAAAGTACGATTTGAGTGCAAGGTTGTATATCTCTTTTTTATCGCCGGTTAAAAAATACCATTGATAAGGCACGGCATCGTGCAGTTTGGCATAGTTGGCAAGTACTGCCACTGTGTCTCTTATCGGGTCGACCGTATAAGAAACAAATTTGATAAAGGGATTGCCTGCAAAGCTTTTGGTTGCTCTTTCCAGTTCCATGTTCATTTTTTTGCAAATACCGGGACATGTAGCATAAAAGAAATTGGCCACAAATATCTTGTGCTTAAAGGTATCAAGAGTTACTATATGGTTCATCTGGTCGGTGAGTTTAAAATCGAGCACGGTATGGTAAACGGTATCTTTTTTTACGGCATCATATTCCTTAGACCCATAAATAGGCAGCAGACGAATAGGTTTGTTGCTTTTAGTAAGCATAAAAGCAGCTACTAACACAACTATTGCGCCAAGGAATAAAACGATGTTTAAAATATTGGGCTTATTGGAAGGTGACATAAAGTATAATTAAAATGCGGTGCAAAGGTAGGTTATTTTGCGGGTACTCACCCCCGGCCCCTCTCTATAAAATAGAGAGGGGTGAAGCAAAATAGCTTTTAGAATAATCCCGGCTGTTTTCTGTTCTATTCCCCTCTCTACAGGTAGAGAGGGCGCAGGGGGTGAGTACATATAAAGAATGTATATTTGTTACAGATTTTAAATCTATTTTATGAAAGATGCTTTTATAGTAAATGGGGTACGTACGGCAGTGGGAAATTTCGGTGGTACTCTGTCGGTTGTGCGTACAGATGATATGGCGGCTTTGGTTCTGAAAAAGCTGATGGAATTGAACCCATCGGTGGACCCTAAGGCAATAGATGATGTGATAATGGGCTGTGCTAACCAGGCAGGTGAAGATAACCGCAATGTGGCACGTATGGCATTGTTACTGGCGGGCTTACCGTATACAGTGCCGGGTGAAACTGTTAACCGCTTATGTGCTTCGGGTTTATCGGCATCAATAGCCGGTGCAAGAGCAATACAAAGTGGTGATGCAGAACTAATTATATCGGGTGGAGTAGAGAATATGACCCGCGGGCCATGGGTAATGTCGAAGGCATCTGCAGCATTCGGACGTGATTCGCAACTGTTCGACTCGAGCTTCGGCTGGAGGTTCATAAACCCTAAAATGCAGGAGTTATATGGAACTGATAGTATGGGCGAAACAGCCGAGAACCTGGCTGAACTATATAAGATAAACCGCGAGGATCAGGACAAGTTTTCATTGGCATCGCAACAAAAGGCAGCTAAGGCGCAAACAGCAGGCCGATTTAAAAAAGAAATTATTCCTGTAGAAATACCACAACGTAAAGGTGACCCAAAATTTTTTGCTGCTGATGAGTTTATAAAAGGTGGCACAACCATGGAAGGGCTTGCAGGTTTAAGGGCAGCCTTTAAAAAGACAGGCACTGTGACTGCAGGTAATTCATCAGGCTTGAACGATGGAGCCGCAGCTTTGTTATTGGCATCCGAGAATGCAGTTAAGCAATACAAGTTAAAACCATTGGCTCGTATAGTATCTATGGGTGTGGTGGGTGTAGAGCCCCGTATTATGGGTATTGGCCCGGTAGAAGCATCGAATAAGGCATTAAAGAAAGCAGGGCTTACTTTTAACGATATTGATATAATAGAACTGAACGAGGCATTTGCTGCACAGAGCCTAGCCTGTATTAGGGCATGGGGGCTTGCGGATAACGACCCTCGTATTAACCCGAACGGCGGTGCAATTGCCATTGGCCACCCGCTGGGTATGAGTGGCGCACGTATTTTAAACTCTGCTGCAATAGAATTACATGAAAAGAATAAACGTTATGCGCTTGTTACTATGTGTATTGGAGTGGGGCAAGGCTATGCGGCGATAATTGAAAAAGTATAACACATGCCAATAGTAATTAAAGACGCTTCAAAGCGCATCGACAAAGCCTTCGATTCCTTTACAGGATTTCAACGGGAGTATTGTATGCACTTAAGGGATCTTATTCATCAAGCATTGCCCGATGTGAAAGAGGACTGGAAGTGGGGCCCGAATTTTAATGTGCAGGGCATGGTTTGTGGTGTATGGGGCTTTAAGAACCACGTTAAGCTGGTGTTCTTTAAAGGCAGCATGATGAAGGATAAATACAAGTTCTTTAATAATGATGATAGCGAGAACAAAGGTACCCGGAGCATAAATTTTAGTAAGGAAGATAAGATACAGGACAAGAAAATAATAGAGTACTTAAAAGAAGCTGCTGAACTGAATAAGAAAGGAGCCAAGCCTGTTAAAAAGGAAATAGTATTCGATATGCCCAATGAACTTTGCGATGCGTTGGATAAAGACAAGAAAGCAAAAAAGTATTTTGAATCACTGGCGCCATCTCACCGCCGTGATTATGCGGTATACATTGGCGAAGCAAAGCAAGAAGCTACCCGCCAACGCCGCCTTGATAAGGTATTAGATATGATGGAGGAAAAGAGGACACTCAACGATAAGTATTTAAAATAATAATTATGAGTTATAAGTTATGAATGATGAGTCAAAAACCAATTTATAACTTATAATTCATAACTCATAACTAAGAAATATGATCTACGAATTTAACGGATACCGCCCTGTAGTGCACAAATCGAGTTTTGTGCACCCACAAGCTTGTGTTACAGGCAATGTAATAATTGGCAAGAACGTTTATTTAGGCCCCGGTGCTGCCATTCGTGGTGATTGGGGCGAAATAGTAATTGGCGACGGCTGTAATGTGCAGGAGAATTGCACCATACATATGTTTCCGGGTGTGTCGGTAATATTAGAAGAAAACTCGCACGTTGGCCACGGAGCCATTGTGCATGGAGGCCATATTGGTAAAGATGTGCTGATAGGCATGAATTCGGTAATAATGGACAATGTGAAAATAGGTGAGGGCAGTATTATTGGCGCCCTGACCCTTGTGCCTGAAGGCATGCAGATACCTGCACGCAAGCTGGTAGTGGGTACTCCGGGTAAAATAATAAAGGATGTGACCGACGAAATGTTCAAATGGAAGACCGAAGGCACAAAAATTTATCAACAATTACCAAAAGATCTTCACAACACCCTTAAGGAGTGTGAGCCCCTGCGGAATCCCCCTAAATTCCGCAGAGAGCAGCCTGTTTTCTACCATACGCTGAAGACCGTATCTAAGTCGAATTAGATTAAAAAGACGTTCGATTTTTTATTTTCTTGATGTAGGTCAGTTTTTTCTTGTAACCAAAAGAAGTACTTTGCGTAGTATATTGAGGAAGGGGATTTTTTAATATTCTACAGGAATGCTAACATCTACAGAATTTAGCGATAAAGAAGACACAATTTCATCGAAACGCAGGGTTTTAAGCGTGCTTGGAATTGTATTGTTTTTTGGGTGCCTGGCACTTATTGCATGCGCGTTTTGCTGCAAGTAAGTACCAAAATCTAAACCGGTTAAGAAACGAGCTGCTCCCTGACAGCATACATTACTAATCGTGCAGTATTATTTATACCAAGTTTATTCATGATATTCTTGCGGTGTGTAGTAACCGTATGCACACTTAAAAAGAGTTTATCGGCTATTTCCTGGTTCGAGTAGCCCTCGGCAACGCATTTTATTATCTCCATTTCACGGTCGCTTAAGTTTATACCACCGCAGTATGAATGAAGCGGGCAATTACTGTCACGGGCCAGGTCTTTATTTCCACCAATAAGTACTTCCACAACCTGTCCGCATAAAAAGCGTTCTCCGGCTGCAGTTTTATAAATGGCTTCAGTAATCTCTTCCTTATCGCAACACATCATCAGGTAACTGGTTACACCGTTCTCTAATACTTTTGATATGAAATGCTTTGGTTGGGCCGAATTAAACGTAAGTATACGGATGGACGGTTCTGCTTTCTTAATGTTGTTTACCAGTTCAGCATTATATGAAATAGTAGAAAGGTCGAGCATCAGCACATTTGCCTTGCTTTCCGGTATAGCATTCAATAGCTCTTCTTCAGTTGATGCTTCCGCAATTAACGTAAAGTTCTCATTTCCGCTTATCAATGATTGCATACCGGCTTTAAGAAGGTAGTTATTGCCTGCAACAATTATTTTAATTTCTTTCATTATCATTTCTTTTTTTTAGCGCTGCAAAGGTACGCTAATGGTAAATATGGTTCATACCTTGAATAAGGTATTTAATGATTGCTTAATAATGGAGCAGTTTTACCATAACTACCTGTTTTAAAGTATCTAAATACCATATATATAGTATTGACAGGTATGGGTAACTTAAACTACTTTTGTGCCATCAAAATTTAGTATGAGGCATATATATAGGTACGTTTTTGTTTTAATGTTATTTAGTACAGGCTTTTCATTTGCCCAGACAGGCAATATTGAGGGATATGTAAAAGATAGCACAGGTAAAGTTATTGAAGCAACAAGTGTTGTGTTGCAGGAAAAAAATATAGCTACCTATACAGATTATAAAGGATATTACATTCTGAAAAATGTTCCTATAGGTACCTATACTTTAGTCGCAAATATTATTGGATATACCATGGTTTCGCAAAGGGTTGTGGTAACTGATAATACGGTAACCAAGTCTGACTTTGTGCTGACCGGCAAGGTGAACGAACTTGAAGAGGTACATGTTAATGGTGTAGTTGCTATAACCGGCATAGGCCATTTAAGTGAAGTGCATGACAATGTGATTTACGCTGGCAAGAAAACAGAGGTAATGACCCTTGATAGCCTCAATGCTGATGCGGCGCAAGATAATCCGCGTGAAGTATTGGGAAGGGTACCCGGTTCTAATTATTCAGAAACCGAAGGTGAAGGCTTTCCTTCGAATGGAATTGGTTTTAGGGGATTGAACCCAACACAGTCTATTGAAACGAATACACGCCAGAACGGGTACAATATAACTGGTGATATTTATGGTTATCCTGAATCGTATTATTTGCCACCGCTAGAGGCTGTTGAAAGAGTAGAAGTAACACTCGGTGCATCAGCTCTTGAATTTGGGCCACAATTTGGCGGTACTATTAACTACATAGTTAAACAAGCACCGAGCGATAAACCTTTTGAGTTTACAACTGATGAGACAGCCGGAAGTTATGGATTGATGAACTTATTTAACTCAGTTGGCGGTACTTATAAAAAGTGGAGCTATTATGTATTTGTTGAAGGCAATTATACCAATGGCTGGAGGCCCAATTCAGATTATGAGCAATTAACCGGCTTTGGGCGCATTGAATATAAAGCAAGTGATAAATTTAAAATAGGATTTGAATATTCTTTATTGCGCAACAAAATACATATGCCGGGTGGCTTAGATGATGAGGAGTTTAACCAAAATCCCGACCAGTCATTCCGTTCGCGTAACTGGCTCACAACTCCGTGGAATGTTATGGCGCTTACGGCCACTTATAAAGTAAATGATAAAACAACGCTGTCAGTCAAATCTGCATTGAATATCAGTTCGCGCAATATAGTATGGCGAAATGAGGATGGAGGGCCACAAGCTGCAGACTCAATTAATCCCTTAACGCTTACTTACCAGGAACGTGAGGTAGAGCATGAATATTTCAGAAACTCAACCACTGAACTGAGGCTACTCAGCAATTATTATTTAAGCGGAAGAAAGCAGGTGTTTGCTTTTGGTATACGGTTTTATACCGGTGCTATGTACAGGCAGGAAGGTGGCACCGGCACTACAGGCTCTGACTTTAATTATTCCGATTCTGCCAATTATTATGCCAACAGCCTTGCCTTTACCAGCGTTAATATTGCACCTTATATCGAAAACACTTTTCATATCGGTAACAGGCTGTCTATAACCCCTGGTTTTAGGTTCGAATACCTTAAGTCTAGTGCAAGTGGGTACGTAACCACCGACAACGATTCATTGATAAATGTGAATGAAAGCAAAGCGAGGTATATACCTTTAGGCGGACTAGGCCTACAGTACCACACTACCAATACCACCCATCTTTATGCCAATGTGTCGCAGGCATATACGCCTATTGAATATTCGTACCAATATCCGCTGGGTTATGATACCCTGGCTAAAATTGATCCTACCCTGAAAGACATTACAGGCTATAACGTTGACTTGGGTTGGACGGGAAGCGTGAAGGATTTTTTGAATTTTGACCTGGGTGTATTTTTAATGCGTTATAACAATGTTATTGCATTTGAATACCTGCCTGTAGCCGGTGGTGGCAGTTATTATTCTTATGAAACCAATGTGGCTGATGCTATACACCAGGGCGCTGAAACATATGTTGAGCTGAACGTGGTTAAAATGTTTACGCACACATCAAAAGTGGGCACGTTAAGTTTCTTTAATTCCTTTTCGTACGACCAGGCAAAATATATTAATGGTATTTACAAAGGTAACTGGGCAGAATATGCACCACTTACTATTGAACGCTTTGGAACTACCTATCAATATAAAGCATTTTCTACAACCTTTCTGATTAGCAACACTGCCAGGCAATATACCGATGCTAATAATACAGTTTATGACCCCAGTGCGCTTGTTGGTATAATATCTGCATACCAGGTGATGGATTGGTCGTCGACATTAAAGGTGAAAAACTATCATATTAAGTTTGGTATTAATAATGTTACCGATGCACGTTACTTTACATTGCGTACCGTTGAATATCCCGGACCCGGCATCATTCCTTCTATTGGCCGCACTTTCTATATTGGGGTAGGCGCTTCCTTTTAATCAGGTACATGATTACAATCATAGTATTTAATGACAAGCATCAGAGATGCCGCCGTGATTATGCCTTTACTTTGTTCTCATAAAACGTTCTTTAAAAGAGTAAAACAAACACATTCTAATCACGTGTGATTCGTTAAAAACAAAAACCAGCCCTGTAAGGCTGGTAGAAACCCTGTAAGGTTTCAAACGAGCAACAAAAAAAGTCCAGCCCCATAAGGTTGGTAGAAGCCCCGTAAGGCTTTAAAAACAAAAAAGCCCAGCCCCGTAAGGTTGGTAAAAGCCCCGTAAGGCTTTACAAAGTGGTAACCCCGTAAGGTTACCGGAAGCCCTGTAAGGTTTCCACCAAAGGAATAAGACCCGGTCTTTAAAAGACTGGGTTTTTTCATTTAAGCAGGTAGTATAGAAAAGCAGCAGGAATAATTATAAATGGTACAACAGCCCATATCAAAGCAAGTACTGCATAAAAAGCAAAAGACAGTTTTTCTTTTGCAGTTGGTGTCTTTTCAACATAAGTTGAAAGCAGAAGCCTGTCTTGCATCTCGCTTATTTTTAAAGAAAAAGCAGTTTCGTGAGAGATATTGTTATGATATAAGTTTTTGGTGTTCTTACCGCGGATAAAAGCTCTGAATACACTTTGGGGATAAATGAAAAGCCCTATTGCAACTGCCCAAAGATCAAGCCCCCATGCGGCAATGTAATTACCACAACCGCTTGCCAGTTCCCATGCACTTATTGATACTTCACCTTCCCAGTCGCCTTTATAGCCTGTAGCAGCATGGTGAATATCGTGAAATACCAACGCTTTTCGGCGTGCAGGCGGATTGTATAAAGGAAGATAGATTTTGCCGATTTTTATTTTGGCCCAGTTCTTGTTTAAGCCACCATCAACTCCCAGATTATTCTCCCTGAAGAATGTCTCTACTGCTTCACTTACTAATTGTTCATTAGTATAACTCATGCAGACAAGTATTGTACGATAAATATAGCGATTATTTCCTCACCAAAAGTGCAATGTTCTCCACATGCGATGTATGCGGGAACATATCTACCGGCTGAACCACTTTAACAGCATACTTATCTGCCATCATGGCCACATCTCGGGCTTGAGTAGGCGGGCTGCAACTTACATATACTATCTTTTCAGGAGCCATTTTCAGTAAGGCTTCAACCACTTCGGGGTGCATGCCACCACGTGGCGGGTCGGTTATTACCACCTGCGGAATACCATGATGGCGGCAGAATTCCTCGGTGAGCATATCTTTCATGTCGCCTGCAAAAAAGTCGACATTGGTAATATTATTGAGCTTGGCATTAAGTTTGGCATCAGTTACAGCCTGTTCTACATATTCTATACCTGTTACATGCTTGGCTTCGCCTGCCACAAAACTGGCTATGGTACCGCAACCGGTATAGAGGTCAAATACATTTTCAGTTCCTTTCAGAGCGGCAAACTCACTCACCTTGGCATAGAGTGCATTGGCCTGTGCAGTATTGGTCTGGAAGAATGATTGAGGTGATATTCTGAAATCTAATGTCTTGCCGTTACGGAGTTTCAATTGTTCCGTAATATAAGGGGTGCCCTTATAGGACTCAGCAGCCAGATCGTTAAAACTGTCGTTCTTTTTAGGGTTGATGATATACATGAGCGAAGTAATGGCAGGAAACTTTTCTGCTATGTGGTTCATGAGTTTCTCGCGCATCTCTTTGTCTTCTTTAAAGAAAACAAACACAACCATCAACTCGTTTGTAACTGTTGTGCGTATCATCAGGTTGCGTAAAAAGCCTTCCTGCCAGCGAAGATCGAAATAGGGCATGTTTTCTTTTACCGAAAACTCACGTACAGCCATACGTATAGCATTCGATGGGTCTGGTTGCAAATGGCACTCTTTAATGTCAATAACCTTATCAAATAAACGAGGAACATGAAAGCCTAAGCCGGGTTGGTTAAAATTGCTTTCGTTCATTTCTTCATAAGGCAGCCAGCGTTTGTTCGAAAAAGCAAATTCAAGCTTATTGCGGTAGTGGTAAATATGTTCTGAGCCTAAAATGGGTAAGGTCTTTTCGACAGTAACGCCACCAATACGCCTGAAGCCTTCTTCGACCTGTTTTTGCTTGTATTCAATTTGTGCAGCATAGTCGAAGTTTTGCCAGCTGCAACCCCCGCAGCTGCCAAAGTGCTGACAAACAGGCGCTACCCTGCGGGCCGATGGCTGCACTATCTTTAATAACCTTCCTTCCGAATGTTTACGTTTGCTTTTAAGTATTTCTACATTAGCAATATCGCCGGGTACGAGGCCTTTTACAAATATTACTTTACCATTATCGCGGATAACGGCTCTTCCTCCGTCACCTATATCTATGGCCTCTACATTTTCTGCTATCGGGTTTGGTTTTGGCATATTTCTAAAATTGTGCAAATATCGGTTATTAAGACTAATGGAACACAGATGACACTGATTGGACGGATTTTCACTGATTTTATCCATGCTTACCTTTAGTATCCGTGTTATCCGTGTTCTATTTTAGTAACTCGGCTGAAATTACTAACTTTGCCTACCGCTACATGATAAATAAGGTATTAAATACCTACAAAAACAAAAAGCTATGGAAACTATGACATCAACAGGGAAAAAAGCTGCGCAACTCATAGAGTTGGAGCAAAAGTATGGAGCGCATAACTACCATCCACTGCCGGTTGTACTGGAAAGGGGAGAAGGCGTTTACGTGTGGGATGTAGATGGTAAACAATATTTCGACTTTCTTTCGGCATACTCTGCGGTAAACCAGGGGCATTGCCATCCTAAAATAGTTAATGCACTTATTACACAGGCACAAAAGCTTACACTTACCTCACGCGCTTTCTATAATGATTCGTTGGGTGAATATGAGAAGTTTATAACCGAGTATTTTGGATTTGACAAGGTATTGCCTATGAATACCGGCGCTGAAGCAGTTGAAACCGCTATTAAGCTTTGCCGCAAATGGGCATATAAAAAGAAAGGCATTGCAGAAGGTAAGGCCAAGATAATTACATGCGAGGGCAATTTCCACGGACGTACCACTACTATCGTATCATTCAGCAGCGATCCTGATTCACGTAATGAATTTGGCCCTTTTACTCCGGGTTTTGAACAGATACCTTATAATAATATTGAAGCCCTTAAAAAGGCTTTGGAAGATAAAAATGTAGCAGGCTTTTTAGTAGAGCCAATACAAGGTGAAGCAGGTGTGGTGGTTCCTGATGCAGGATACCTTTCTACTGCTGCTGAACTATGCAAAAAGGCCAATGTGTTATTTATTGCAGATGAGGTGCAGACAGGAATTTCACGTACTGGCAGGTTGTTAGCCGTGAACCATGAGAATGTAAAGCCAGATATACTCATATTGGGTAAAGCATTGTCGGGTGGGGTATATCCTATATCAGCTGTATTGGCTAACGATGAAATTATGCTTTGCATCAAGCCAGGCGAACATGGTTCTACCTTTGGTGGTAACCCTATAGCTGCTCGTGTTGCAATAGCTGCACTGGAAGTAGTGCACGATGAAAAACTTTCAGAGAATGCTGCTACTATGGGCGAATTGTTCCGTGCTGAATTAAAAAAGATAAAATCGGAAAGAGTGGAGTTTATACGTGGTAAGGGTCTATTGAACGCTATTGTAATTAAGCCAATGAATGGTAAAGAAGCATGGGATGTGTGCCTGGCACTGCGTGATAATGGCCTGCTTGCCAAGCCAACCCACCAACATATTATTCGTTTTGCTCCTCCGCTTATTATCAATAAAGAACAAACCTTAGAGGCTGCTGATATTATCAGGCGTACTATCGAAGGACTGGATAAGTAATTTTTGTATCTTTTTTAGGGTATCTGCATTATATGTATGAAGTAATTATTCATTCATATGGTATGCTGGTTATTTAATAAAGCGATATTTTCTACACGATTCTTATCCAAAGTACTACTATTCTTTGCTATAGTTCTTAGCGAGAACTCTTGCAAGCCCTATGATGCAGCAATTGCAACTGTAAATAATAATGTATGTAAGAAACTAAGAGGTAAAGTAGTGCTTTATGCCATATTTGTAGATACCCGCTATACACAACCATGGACGGAATATGATATTTTGTCAACCCTCGATTCTATAAATAGGGCTGCGAGATGGTTGGAAGTTGAAGCCGGGGCCAGGGGAGTGTATTTACAAATTGAAGTACAAAATTTCCATAATGGTAAAATAATTCCTTTGGTTAATGATTTTCCGAACAGGACACTAAGTGGCACTTTATTCTCGCCTAGTGTATTTGTTGGTATACCTAAGCTAGACAGGTGGGCTAATGCTATTGCAAAAAAGGCAGGGCAGGCAATGTTTAAAGATACTGCGCAAATTATAAACACTAAAAATAGATTGAATGACCGGGAAAGACTCATTGCTCGGCTGCGCGATATAAACAAAACGGATAATGTGGCTTTAATGTATTTTGTAAATAACTATTACAAGCAAGAACTGTCTGTTACATTACATATTGCAAGTTTTAATGAAACAGAATATTCTATTGTCAGCTTTAAAGACCCTTCTGTAATAGCCCATGAGTTTTTACACCTGTTTGGTGCATTTGACCTTTATATTAACCCTCTTGAAAAAAAACACTCGCAGAAAATGGAGAAACTGGCTATGAGTCAATTTCCCGGCGAAATAATGGCGTTTTCTTATCGGGACCTTTCGCAGCTTAATATTTCCCCTTTTACTGAATACCTTATAGGTTGGGATAATGTACTGGATGAAAAATACAGTAATCTCTTGCTTGGAAAGAAGATAAGGCCATTAAAATATTAGCGGCTGCCTCCCTCAACCTTGTTTTTTCAGGCTATTAATATCCGTTTCAAAAAAAAGTGCTATTTTCGTTTTATAGGATGGAATAGTACCACCTAAATCATATTATTGTAGGTTAATTAAAGGTATATCTATGAAAAAGTTACTCTCGGTATTTGTTAGTATAATAGCACTCATTAACCTTGGTATGGCACAAGGTGGCAGTACCAATATCCTCGATAAAACAGGTATTGAGCTGAAGATGTTCAACGCTCACCAATCGTATTTAAGGGGTGAGTACAATGATGCTCTTCAAAACTACAAGCAGGTTAATACCGCCAAGCCTAACGACGCATCGGTGCTTTTCCACCTGGGGCAGACCTACCTGATGATGAACGATGTTGATAATGCAATTACCTATCTTGAAAAAGCTGAAAGCATTGATCCTAATGCAGGAGATGAGCTTCACCTGAACCTGGGACAAGCTTACATACAATCAGATATGATTGACAAGGCACTGAAAGAATTGCAGCTATACAAAGCAAAATATGCTGATGATGCAAAGGTTTTGAAAGAATCGGAAGTTGATTATTACATAGCACAGTGCAATACCGCAACCCAATTAAAGGCACACCCTGTTAATGTTACTATTCATAATATGGGTATGAACGTTAATTCAGAATATGATGATAAAGCGCCATTACTTGCCAACGATGGCAAAACCCTTATATTTACTTCAAGCCGCCCTTCTATGTCTACAGGCCATGTAAAGGATGGAGAGGTTGCTCCTGCATTCGATAATGTGTATTCTTCTGAATGGGATTCTACAGGTAATAAATGGGGACTTTCATATATGATGCAAGGCGATATTAATGAGCCTTATGCACAAAATGCAGCTACCGGTATTTCTGCTGATGGCCAGTACTTGTTTATGTTTAAAAACAACGGACAAGATGCTACAGGCGGAGACATATTTGTTGCAAAGAAATCACATAGTGGTGCTTATGGCAGCCCTGTAACATTAGGTCATCCTGTAAATACAAGTTATTATGAAGACGGTGCCACACTGTCTCCTGATGGCGGTACACTTTATTTTATGAGTGAAAAACCGGGCGGTTATGGCCAGGCAGATATTTACAAATCAGATAAACTGGGTAAAGCGCAATGGAGCGAACCTGTTAACGTTGGCCCTGCTATCAACACTCCTTATGATGATGGTTCACCTTATATAGCGCCCGATGGCAGGACAATGTTCTTCAGCTCACAGGGCCATAATTCAATGGGTGGATACGATATTTTTAAAGCAACCGTAAACGATAGCGGTAAGTTTGGTACAGCGGTTAACCTGGGTTACCCAATTAACAGCGTAAATAACGACAAGAGCTTTATTATTTCAATTGATGCCAAAACAGGTTATTTTGCTAGCGACCGTAAAGGTGGGCAAGGCGCCAGGGATATTTATATGGTTGATCTTTCTAACTACCCATTACTGGCGTCAGACAGTGCAAGCAAAAAACCTAAGGGTCTTTCTATTTTAAGAGGCAGGGTACAGAACCAAAAAGGAAAAGGTATTGAAGGAGCAAGAATAACGATAACCGATAGCACAGGAACCAAAACAACCTTGCAGACAGATGCCGATGGCAAGTATTACATTACCCTTAAAGGCAATGCTTCTTACAAAGTAAAAGCTGATGCTAAAGGGTACAAGCCTACTAACAAGAGCATTCGTTTACCTGAATCCATGATAAGCACCTATAGCATGGAGGAAAACTTCGACCTAGAGAAGGATTAGTATTTTTTTATTTGCCCTTCTGTTTCCTACCTTGTTACAGGGAAATTTCAATAAATTGAAATTTCTTTCAACACTATACTGACATTGCTTTGTAGCAGATTATCAAGCTACTAAATCAGTTTAGTGGTTTTCTCTCGTATTTTAGCAGGGATATATTATCTGAATGTTACTTGGATATTAATTTTTTGTTCTTTACATTCGCTTAACAAAAATTTAATCCCCCCTATGAAAAAAATCAAATTACTATCAGTTTTACTGGTATTTACAGGGCTAGGTACACAGGTTAATGCCCAACAAAATATTACCAAATACATCAGGTGTTATTTTGGGCAGCCCGTAGATAATACATTATCTACAACAGGCATTAAAGCTGTCTATTGTAATAATTCTCTGTTTGATACACTTGCTGCTTATATTAATAAGGCAAAGTACACAGTTGATATAGCACAATACGAATGGATATCATTATCGGGTACCGACCCTATCTTAACAGCTATTAATGCCGCTTACAAACGTGGTGTTAAGATCCGTTACATTGAAGATTATAGTTATTCTACCAAAAATACGGGTGTGCAAGCCATGTGTAAGGCAAACCCTATTCCAATCCTGGTTAGCCCCAAGCAAGGTAATTCAAGTTGTACCACCAGTAACGGGTCAGAGAGCTATACCATTATGCACAATAAGTTTGTTATTATAGATGAATATTCACCCGATTCGACGAATAGCTGGGTATGGACCGGGTCACCTGACTGGGATGATGCTATGCAAAGCTGTGATTACAATAACGTAGTTGTTTTTCAATCTAAGGTTTTAGCTAAAGCTTTTACTCACGAATTTAATATTATGTGGGGCGATACTACACATGGAGCAGCTGCTGATTCAACTAAGGCACTGTTTGGTTCATGTAAGCCAAATTCAGGCACACATCATTTTGTTATTGGCGGTTCTAAGGTCGATCTTTACTTTAGCCCTTCAGATAGTGTAAACAACCAGATTGTAAAGGCAATTACTAGTGCCAATATAGATTTGTATTGTGGTATGTTTACCTTCACAGAAACTACAGATGCTAATGATATAGTAACACAAAAGAATGCAGGTGCTACTGCCTATGCTGTACTTGATCAGTTCAGTAGCGGAGGTTCTACTCCATATACAACCATTTTACCCAATGGATTAGGTAGCAATTTTGCCGGCTTTGTAAGCAGCAGTTGCCTGTATCACAATAAATACATTATTGTAAACCCTTCAGCACCTTGTGAAGACCCTAAAGTACTTACAGGTTCTCATAACTGGACATCCGGAGCCAATGCAGAGAATGATGAGAACACGGTTATTATACATAACGACACAATTGCTAACCTTTATTTACAGTCATTTGGCGGCGATTTTAAAACTATTGGCAAAGCATCTGTTGTGCCACCAAAGAGTACCCCTTGTAAACCTTTAGGGGTAAATTCAATTAGTAATGAGGAATCGCAACTTGATGTGTTCCCTAATCCTTACAAAGGAAGTATAACCATAAGTTATAACCTTACTGAAGATGCAAACGTTACCATGTGCGTATATGATATTATGGGACAAAAAATAAGTACACTTGTTGATGATAATAAACTTGAAGCAGGTAAGCATACCTACCAGTTTAATGGAACTTCTGCTGGAATATATATCCTGCAGGTAAATGAGGGCGGACACACCTATGTTAAAAAGCTGGTACAGGCTCAATAGAATAATTTTTAATTAGATATAGAAGAGCCTCGCAGAAATGTGGGGCTTTTTTTATGCGGTAACTTTTGCTTAACTTTTGTTTAACACGTTCAATTTCTTACCCAGGTATATTTACGAAAACTAAACTGAAACGTTTTATGAGGAGGATTACAGCAGTCGCAATATTTGAAGTGTTAATGGTTTGTAATGCAAATTCCCAGGGAATATTAAATAAAGTTAAAGTATATTTTAATCATCCGGTCGATAACAGTTTTTCAACAACCGGTATAAATGCAAAATATGTACCACATGGTATTTTAGATACCATTGCCGCTTATATAAACAGGGCCAAGTATACAGTAGATATTGCCCAATACGATTATACAGCATATAATACAGATACGATTGCTGACATAGCTACGGCTGTTAATAATGCATATAAAAGAGGCGTTAAAGTGAGATGGCTGCATGATAGTAGTTCAACTAATGTGGGGTTATCACTTTTATCAGCCGGTATACCGCGTTTTGGCAGCCCTCCTGTTGGAGGTATCTACAATATCATGCACAATAAGTTTGTAATAATAGATGTATGGGATTCAAACCGCGCAATTGTATCTGATGGTTCGGAAGACTGGAGCCCTGAAATGAATGATTTTGATTACAACAATATAGTATTTGTACAATCGAAAGTATTGGCAAGGGCTTTTACCAACGAGTTTAATATTATGTGGGGCGATACTACGCATGGTGCAGGACCTAATAAAACCAATTCAAAATTTGGAACAACCAAGCCGAATTCGGGTACGCATAAGTTTAGTATTGCAGGTTCTGAAGTTGAATTGTATTTCAGCCCATCCGATAGTTGTAATAACCATGTTATTAAAACCATTAATGCGGCAAAGACCGATCTGTATTGTGGTATGTACGATTTTACACAGACCGCTTATTCTACTCCTTTTGTAAACCAGGGCAAGGCCGGTATTTACACGGGTTGCGTGCTCGACCAGTATAGTGCTGGTAATACTGCCTATACTGCTTTATCTGCTACAAGTAATTTTGCTGAGTATACAGGTTCATACATCTATCACAATAAATTTATAACGGCCGATCCTTCGAATGCCTGTGGAAACCCAATGGTGCTTACTGGTTCTATGAACTGGACAGCGGCAGGATATAACCAGAACGACGAGAACATTATTATTATCCATAATGATACAATTGCCAACCTTTACCTGCAATCGTTTGCAAAAGATCTGGAGGTTATTGGCAGCAAAACCTTAACCAAGCAAAAGGTTAACTGTACAGTTGGTATAAATGGTATAGAAAATAACCCTTCGCAAATTGACGTATATCCTAATCCATATAAGGGAAGTGTAACCATTTCATATAACCTTGCTGAGGATGCAAATGTTACCATAAATATTTATAATATAATGGGGCAGAAGGTAAGCACGCTTGTTAATGGTTGTAGTCTTGAGGCCGGAAGTCATATTTATGAATTCAGTGGGGCAAGTGCCGGGGTTTATATTCTTCAGATAAATGAAAATGGGAATATTTACACAAGAAAGTTAGTTCAGGCTGAGTAATAATGGGTTACTGAAGCGATTAAAAAAATCATTTAAATCTGTTTGGATTTTAATTTTCCTGCCCATTCCTAATTAACATTGGCTTAACATTTCAGGTTTCCTATGCCGATATATTTACAAAAACTTAACCCTGATATGTTTTATGAGAAAGATTACATGTTTAATTTCCGCCGCATTGGTAACTATTTCTATTGCCAAGACAAATGCGCAGCAAAATATAATGAATTATATAAAGGTTTATTTTTCCCAACAGGTCGATAATACCTATTCAACTACCGGAGTAAACGCTGTATATCTTAATAATACCATTTTTGACACCCTGGCTGCCTATATTGACAGGGCTAAATATTCGGTTGACCTGGCCCAGTATGAATATGAAACATGGAGTGGCGACCCTATAGCCACAGCTGTGAATAATGCATATAGCAGGGGTGTTAAAGTGCGTTACCTGCAAGACGGGAATGAGGCTGCTACTAATTCGGGTGTAAAGTTGCTTAATGCTTCTGTTCCTGTATTTTCAAGCCCTGTCAAGAACGGAAGTGCATGTAATGGTGAGAGTTATAATATTATGCATGATAAAATAGTGATAATAGATGAATACAGCCCTGATAGTACAAAATCATTTGTGTTAACCGGCTCGGCCGATTGGGACAAGAATATGAGCCTTGGCGATTACAATAATATGATCATCTTCCAGTCGAAAGTACTTGCTAGGGCATATACCCACGAATTTGATATTATGTGGGGCGATACAACACATGGAGCCGCTGCTAATTCAGGCAGCGCCAAATTTGGTTCGTGCAAGCCTAATTCAGGTACCCATAAGTTTATTATTGGCGGTTCAGTGGTTGAGCTTTATTTCAGCCCGACCGATAGTACCAACAACCATATTATTGATGTAATTAACAGCGCCAAGGTTGATTTGTATTGTGGCATGAACGATTTTACTGAAACTACTGATGCCAACGATATTGTAACAGCAAAAAATGCGGGAGTATCGGCATACGCAATTCTGGATGCATATACCAGTGCAGGTTCCACTCCGTTTACAACTACATTGCCTAACGGCCTGGGTAGTAATTTTGCGGCGTATAATAATGCGAATTATCTATACCATAATAAATATATAGTCGTTAACCCCTCCGGCCCCTGCGATAATCCTGTGGTGCTTACCGGCTCTCACAATTGGACAGCATCAGCCGATGCTGAGAACGATGAGAATACGGTTATAGTACATAATGATACAATTGCAAATTTATACATGCAGGCTTTTGCATCTGATTTTAATGTGATAAAAGGTACGCCGATTAAGAAGTTAACAAACCCTTGCCCCAACAGTGTAAACAACCTGAATGGAAATATTTCAGAAGTTGATGTTTATCCAAATCCATTTAATAGCAGTGCAACTATTAGCTATAACCTTTCATCAGATGAAAAGGTAACAATGGGTGTGTACAATATAATGGGACAGAAAGTATGCACTATTGTTGATGGTGTATTACTGGAAGCCGGATTGCATAGCTATACATTTAATGCACCGGCAGCGGGTGTTTACCTGGTTAAGATACAGGATGGAAATAATACGTATGTAAAGAAAATAGTTTCGGTACAATAGGAATAATAAAGAGAACGATGAGAAAGAATACACTGTTTGCTGCTATGCTGGCATTACCTTTGTTTGGGTTAACACAACAGGTAATAACCGATAAAATAAAAGTATTCTTCAATCACCCTATTGATGCGTCGTGGGCGAGGGGTGTGGTGGCAACCTATATACCCAATACCCTTTCCGATACTATGTCTGCCTATATTAACCGGGCAAAGTACACAGTTGATATTGCACAGTACGACTATTCTGCTTATAATTCAAAAGGGGTAGGTGAATTTGCTACTGCCGTTAATAATGCATATGCCAGAGGCGTTAAGATAAGGTGGATACATGATGG
>Ga0210396_10000499_pt1 | contig 51744 bp, 47 predicted proteins | sample IncBWH17OmetaG_FD_155466 | JGI IMG/M metagenome (GOLD analysis project Ga0210396, IMG submission 155466) | Forest soil microbial communities from Barre Woods Harvard Forest LTER site, Petersham, Massachusetts, United States - Inc-BW-H-17-O ... | reverse complement strand
GTGATCGCGCGAATACCGTACAAGCCTTACCGGAAATTATTGACGGCTTGCGCGCCGCGGGATTTCAGATCGTCCCGGTCTCGGAGCTGGTAGGGCAAACGCGCGCGCAGCTGATGCCGCCGCTCACTTTCCGCGAGCGCCTCGTGGCTCATGCCGATGGACTGATCTTCACGCTGTATGAGTGGTCGCGGCTGAGCGTGGCATTTATTTTCGTTCTGGGGATTGGCCTTGTGAGCTGCCGCGCGATTATCGTGGGATTCCTCGCCATCATCGAGAAGTTCCGGCCTTCGCCTCCCGATCAGCCGGATTTTCAGCCGGTGGTGAGCGTGCTGATCCCCGCTTACAACGAAGAAGACGTCATCGTCTACACCATCAATTCCGTGCTGGAGTCCGACTATTCACGGCTGGAAGTGATCGTCGTGGACGACGGGTCGAACGACGGCACGGGCGAATTACTCGATGCGCAATTCGGGCGAAATCCCGCCGTTCGCATCATGCACCAGCCCAATTCCGGGAAGCCTGCTGCGCTCTCCCATGCCCTGGCCGAAGCTTCGAGCAGCATCATCGTGACCATCGACGCCGACACCGCCATCGAACCCGACGCCATCAGCAAACTCGTCCGGCATTTCGTCAACCCCAGGGTTGGCGCCGTCGCCGGAAACGTGAAGGTGGGCAACCGGATCAGTTGGCTGACGCGCTGGCAGGCGCTCGAATACGTCACCAGCCAGAATCTCGAAAAGCGCGCCTTTGATTTGCTGAATTGCATTCCGGTCGTCCCTGGAGCGCTGAGCGCCTGGCGCGCGGAAGCAATTAACGATTCCGGCGGCTTCAGCGCGGACACTGTCGCGGAAGATACCGACCTGACCATCACCATCCGGCGCTCGGGCTGGAAGATCGACTACGAGGAAGAAGCGATTGGCTGGACGAATGCTCCCGAAACGGCGTCCACGCTGATCCGGCAGCGGTTCCGCTGGACGTTCGGGACTCTGCAGGCCTTCTGGAAACATCGCAACACCCTCGGACGCAGGAAATACGGGACGCTCGGATGGATCGCGCTGCCCAACATGTTTCTTTTCCAGCTACTGTTGCCGCTATTCTCCCCGGTGATCGATCTCCTTTTTCTGGGCTCGCTGTTGTTGTATGGCGCTTCGCTGATCCATTTCACTCACCTGCCACAGTTCTACACGACCGCGGATGTGCAGCGCTCGCTAGTATTTTTTATCGGATTCATGCTGATTGATTTCCTTACTTGCATTGTCGCATTCACTCTCGAACGCCATGAAGACTGGTCCCTGCTCTGGCCGTTGCTGCTGCAACGTTTCTACTACCGGCAGATGATGTACTTCGTGCTGTTCCGCTCGGTGATGGGCGCCGTGCAGGGCAGGTCGGTCGGCTGGCGCGGCGTGGAGCCTGAAGTTCCTGTGCCTCCTCCCGTGGCGCCGGTAAAGGCCTGAAGTCCGTGCACTATTTCCAGCGAAAGATTGGAACACAATATTCGACGTGGCGCGCGAAGAGACATCCTCGATCAATGCCGCTCCGCGGTCAGGACTTCAACTTCCGGTTGGCCGACAATCCACCAGGGACCGTAAACTCTGGGCGTCGGAAGTGAAATGGCTATTTAACGCCAAACTCATGCTCACCTTGAGAGAAATGCCTGCTGCAGGCAATGCAGTTAGGTATTCTAGGGACAACCCCCGACATACAAGCTGACTGAAAGCTGGCTGGCGCCTCCTCTTATTACTTCGAATGGGGCAATGGCTGGGCGAAATCCGGGGAAGAAAAAGACCGCGATGTAGGAGCCCTCTGTTAATTGAGCCGAAAAATGCCCATTAACGTCTGCCTTGCTTGTTAGTGCTACATCCTTCGCTTGAGATCCCCTTTTCACGACGACGAAGCTCGCTCCTGGAAGCGAATTTCCTGGAGGATCTTTTACAGTTCCCTGGAATGCCTCGACGTGAAAAAGAATAGGAACCTCTTCAACTCGTTGAACCTGTTGCGTCAGTTCCATCGGAATCGTCGTCACTTTCGGATTACTGGTAACATGCAGTCCAACGAAGGCAGTACTCGCAATACTATTGAGGGTGGCGGCAACCTCGTACTCCCCGGGGACGAGTTCCGCCAGACTGGCAATGCCAATCTCGTCTGTAACCTGTAAAGCACTCGAAGGAATCACCGTCGTGTCAATTGGGTTGCCCCTCAACACGTCCGTAGCACAATTACACCCGTGCTGCGACACCCGGTAGAGAATTACCCTTGCCCCCTTTAGCGGCTTACCCCCCAGAACCACGGATATTCGGATATGGCTGGAGGATTCAAGCGGCGGCACGAGCACGCATTCAGCGTCCAGAACTCCGGCGAATGACAGGAACGTGATGAGGGTGATTATAATCCTAATCATTTGAAGCCCTCCCCCTCGTGTTGTGGGCTTTAACGAGATTTGGATCAGGATTTTGTAGCAGGTCGAATTCTAGCTTATGTTAACAGGCCAGTCACACTGATTAACTGCGGAACAGGTCGATTCTGGGAGGATCAAGAGCTACCCGGAAGTTACCCCCTAAGGGTCCAAAGAGCTCCCTGAGAAACAGGCCGCTGCAATCTACAGTTGAAATGGAAACGATATACCTGTCTATTTTGAACCTCGGATTGGTCGTGGCCGCTGGTCCCGCTCTAATCTTCTGATGCCAATGAGCAAGAATTCCCCGCGGATGCACGGCACCATCGTATTGTGCGTGCGACGCGACAACAAAGTGGTGATCGGAGCCGACGGCCAAGTCACCATGGGCGAACACGTCATGAAACACACGACTCGAAAAACGCAGCGGCTGTGTAAAACGAGCCGCTGCGCGAGGCGGCGAAGTGGTCGCTTTTCTTTAGCTCGCATCCGCCTCTCTGTCGCGCTTTCGGAAGGCAGCTTCTCCAGCGTCGGACACCTCGACCCACTTCGCGACGGGCGAAGCCTCGGCCTCGTAGTTGTCATGCCAGTTCCACCACTTGTACGGCGGAGCCTGCGGGTAACCCTCTGGCGAGACCTCCCAAGTCTCCTGACGGCCGAGCGGCGTGATATCGAGGTAGCTCCAGGTGGTCCCCATCGCCTCGTCGCCGCGGTTGTTGATGAAGTAGGTGCGGAACATCCGCTCGCCATCGCGGAAGAACACGTTGTGGCCGTGCCACTGATCGACGCCAAAGTCCACATCGAAGCTATCGGTGATGGTGTACCAGGGCATCTCCCAGCCCATCCGCGTCTTCAAGCGCGCGATGTCCGCCTGCGGCGCGCGTGAGGCGTAGGCGAGGGTAGTGTCGCGGGCGTTCAGATGGGCCAGGTGGGAAACCTGATCGGCGCCCAGGGAGCAACCGCGGCAGGCGTGCTCGGGCCAGCCGAACACTCCGGGCTCGAAGAAGGCGCGATAGACGATCAACTGAGGGCGGCCCTCGAACAAATCGAGCAGGCTTACTTTGCCCTTGGGTCCGTCGAATTCGTACCTCTTCTCCACTGCCATCCACGGCATCCGCCGGCGTTCGGCGGCCAGCGCGTCACGTGAGCGGGTGAAGGCCTTCTCCTTCACGAGGAGCTGCAGGCGCGCAGCCTCCCACTCCTCCTGTGAGACGATCGGGGGTGTTTTCATCGCTAGTTGCCCTTTCCCGTCTTCCATGTCTCTCTTTGTGCTCGTTGCCATTTTATTTCTCCTTTGTTTTCTGAATTAATCCAAGACGATTCGTTCTGAAAAATTTTCTGAACTTGCCGATGTAGACCGCCAGAATTCCTCCCGTGGATCCGGCTCCAGCGACCATTGCTGCTGTGCTTGCGATGCATACTGGGCACATATTCACCTCCTCTAGACTCCAGGCAGGGCCTCAGAGGCTGCAGCGTTTCCGTTCGCCGGCGCATACGGGCGGCAAAGATTTCCGCTGGAGCCGCCTCTACAATGATGACGGGTGAAGGGAGCTCATTTCGACAGAGCAGGCAGGAAAAAGTCAGCCACGCCTTTGGAGCAGGAACTGTCTCACGGCCGGGTCCTCGGCCAGACCAATGGCCCGGTCGAAAGCCGCCGCGGCTTCGGCTGTTTTGCCTAGTCGTTGCAGGAGGTGAGCGCGAACTGCCCAGTACGGCTGATAAGCGGAAACATCGTCCGGGTCGATCCCATCGAGTGCCGCCAGCCCTGCTTCAGGTCCATTTGCTTCGCCGACAGCCGCGGCATATCCAGTCCGCGTCCCGAGCGTCGGGGAGATGCGGATCAGTTGTTCGTAAAACAGTGCGATCGCAGCCCACTCGGTCCGGCCGCTGCGCGCCCTCTCAGCGTGCACAGATTGAATCGCGGCCTCGAGCTGAAAGCGGCCGGTGCGGCCTCGACTCGGCGCCTGGGCAAGATGCTGTTCCGCCTCTTCGATCATTGGTTGCGACCACTGCCGGGAATCCTGCTCCAACAGAGGAACGAACCGGCCGTCCGGCCCCCGTCGCGCCGGTCTGCGGGCTTCACAGTGGAGCATGAGAGCCAGCAAACCGCGGACTTCTGCTTCCCCAGGCATTAGCTCGAGAAGGACACGTCCGAGCCAGATCGCCTCCTCGGCCAAATCCCGGCCGCGCTGGTCGACGCCTGCCATGTCATCCCAGCCGATCCCAAAGGCGGCATAAATTGCTTCCAGCACGGCGTCGAGCCGCTGCGCCAGTTCACGCTCTTGCGGGACTTCGAATTGAATGCCGCCGTCACGGATCTTCGTCTTAGATCGCACCAGGCGCTGGCCCATCGTCTTGGGTGAGACCAGGAAGGCATGGGCAATACGCACTGCATCCAGGCCGAGAACAGTCTGAAGCATAAGGGGTGTGTGCATGGCCGGATCAATCGCCGGGTGGGCGCATACAAAGAGCAGTTTCAACCTTTCATCTGGAAACTCCGGCGACAAAATCATTTCCGTGGAATCCTCCCCGAGGAGCAAGAGAGTGGGCTCGCTGGCTAACGCTACTTGCTGATGACGCATAAGATCGATGAGCGAATGGCGCGCCGTCGTCAGCAGCCAGGCCTCCGGATTCTGTGGCACGCCGTTACGCGGCCAAGCCGTGAGAGCCGCTAGCAACGCATTGCTGAGAGCGTCCTCGGCGCTAGCCACGTCGCGTGTGTGCGAGGAAAGGTAGGCCACCAGACGGCCGTATGATTCTCGGGCCACGCGCTCTACGGTCCGGTGAGTGTCCTCCTGAATGCTTCCATTCATCCTGTGAACCCCCGCCGCATGGCCTCCGGCGCCAGCGGCCGGACTTCAACTGCGCTGATCGATGCTCCCGGGCATCGCGCAGCCCATTCGAGGGCTGCGTCAACGGAAGGGAGTTCCAGGATGATGAATCCTGCCAGTTGCTCCTTCGTCTCGGCGAATGGACCATCCTGCACTGTGCGTTTTCCTTCCCTGAGACGTACTGTCGTTCCTGTCTCGGGCACTTCCAGCGCGTTGGCGCCGACGTAGACGCCGGCCTCGACGAGCGCCTTGTAGTAAGCCCGCCAGGCGCCGAGATGAGGATCGTTATAATCGTTCTTCCGGATGGCAAATTCTTCCGGTGAGTGGTAGATCATCAGGGCAAATTGCATCGCCATTCCTCCTTTGGAAACAATTTTGAGCACCTTTGTGCTCCTGAATGTATGACGGATGGGAGAAGGCACCTTCGACATAATTTCAGGGAATTTGCATGAATTTCAAGCGCCTCGGCGGGCGCCGTCGCAGGTTCTGCGGGGATCGCGGAGCAGTCGGAAGTAATACCCCTTGCAAAAACCCTCAGACTTCTTCGGGAAGCCGGCGCTGCAATTCAGCGGGAGAATTGAAACGGCCCACAAGTCAATTTTGAACCCCGCGTTGGTCGCAACCGCCGCTCGCGGTATAATCCTCTGATGCCAATGAGCCGGAATTCCACGCGGATGCACGGCACCACGGTCCTGTGCGTGCGCCGCGACAACAAAGTGGTGATCGCCGCGGACGGCCAGGTCACCATGGGCGAACACGTCATGAAGCATACGGCGCGAAAAACGCGGCGGTTGTTCAACGAAAAAATTCTGGCAGGTTTTGCCGGCTCGACGGCGGACGCGCTTTCGCTGTTCGAGCGATTCGAGGGGAAGCTGCAGGAACATCAGGGGAATCTTGCGAAATCCGCGGTCGAGCTGGCCAAGGAATGGCGCAAGGACCGCGCGCTGCGGCATCTCGAAGCGCTGCTGATCGTTGCGGACGGCAAGTCCACTTTTCTGGTGTCCGGAAACGGCGATGTGATCGAGCCCGACGACGGCATCTGCGCCATCGGCTCCGGCGGCCCGTTCGCTCTGGCTGCGGCCCGGGCGCTTGCCGCCCATACCAAGATGCCCGCAAAAGAGATCGCTCAGGAGTCCATGCGGATTGCCAGCGAAATTTGTATATTCACGAATGGGAATTTCACGATTGAAGAGTTGTAGCGCCGGCATCTTGCCGGTGATTTTGCACTCGCGCATTTGTATAAGAAAACCGCCGGCGAGACGCCGGCGACACATGTTTTCGGAAGGTGGAACGTAAATTATGGTGATCTATCTTCCCGGCGAGCAGCACGAACCAGAAGCGGCGATTGAGCCGTCGTTTGACGAGCTGACTCCGCGCGAAATTGTCATCGAGCTGGACAAATACATTGTCGGACAGGCCGCCGCAAAGCGCGCCGTGGCCGTGGCGCTGCGCAACCGCGTGCGCCGGCAGAAACTCACGCCCGAAATGGCGGAAGATGTGCTCCCCAAAAATATTCTGATGATCGGGCCCACAGGTGTTGGGAAGACGGAAATCGCGCGGCGCCTGGCGCGCCTGGCCGGCTGCCCGTTCATCAAGGTGGAGGCCTCCAAGTACACGGAAGTCGGCTACGTCGGCCGCGATGTGGAATCCATGGTGCGCGATCTGGTCGAAACCTCCATTGACATGGTGCGCGAGGAAAAGCTGGACGAAGTGGCCGAGCGTGCCGAGCACGCCGCGGAAGAGCGCGTCCTCGATCTGCTGCTCCCCGCTTCTCCTCCCATGCCGCCCGAGGCGCCCAACTCCTCCGCCCCGCAGATCGAAGCGCCCCGGCGCGACCAGATGGACCGTACGCGCGAGAAGCTGCGCGCGCAGTTGCGCGACGGCAAGCTCGACCAGCGCCTGGTGGAAGTCGAGGTGCGCGAGCGATCGACGCCCGCGTTTGAAATTGTCTCCAGCCAGGGCGTCGAGGAAATGGACATCAACGTCAAGGACATGCTCTCGGGAATTTTCGGCCAGCAGAAGAGGCGCCGGAGAATGACCGTGGCCGAGGCCTTCGATTACCTGATCCAGGAAGAAGAAAACAAACTGATCGACATGGATCAAGTGACGCGCCTGGCCGTCGAGCGCGCCGAGCAGATGGGGATCATCTTCATCGATGAAATCGACAAGATCGCCGGGCGCGAGTCCGGGCACGGCCCGGACGTCTCCCGCGAAGGCGTGCAGCGCGACATCCTGCCGATCGTCGAGGGCACCACGGTCAACACGCGCTATGGCATGATCCGCACCGACCACATTCTGTTCATCGCCGCGGGAGCGTTTCACATCAGCAAGCCCTCCGACCTGATCCCCGAGCTGCAGGGCCGACTGCCCATCCGCGTCGAACTTACGGCCCTGACCGAGGCCGATTTCGTGCGCATTCTCACCGAGCCCAAGAATGCTTTAATCAAACAGTATATTGCACTATTGGATACAGAAGGCCTCAAGCTGAATTTCACCGAAGACGCGATTGCCACCCTGGCGCGCTACGCCGTCATGGTCAACGAGCAAACGGAAAACATCGGCGCGCGACGCCTGCACACCATCCTCGAAAAAGTGCTGGACGAAATTTCCTTCGAGGCGCCGGACCTGAAGAAAAAGAATGTGAAAGTGGACGGAGCATACGTCACCAAGCAGCTGGCCGACATCGTGAAGAATCAGGACCTCAGCCGGTACATCCTCTGACGCCATGGTGAAGCCGATGGTGAAGAGATGATCCGCGCCGCCGCGCTTCTGGCCCTCGCGGTCTGCCTCCTCGCAAGCGCTCTGGCGGCCGGGTGCGCGGCCCCCGGAGAACCTGTTGCCCGGCATCCGGTGGTTCCCGTTGCAGTCACGGACCTTGCCGCGCGGCAATACGGCAACTCGTTCGCCCTGACTTTCACCTTACCGGTGAAATCGCTCGACCGCGAAAATCTTCCCGAACACCCCACGATCGAAATTTATCGCGCCGCGCTTCCGCCTGGCGCTACCCCGGACAAGAAGACGGCGTGGCGTCTCGCTTACACGATTCCTTCCGAGCAGGTGGAACACTATTTGAACGGAGAACGCATCGAGTTTCACGATCCCCTCACGGCGGACGACATCTCTCACGGAGCCGAGTTGTCGCTGGCTTACAAGGTGCGCGCCAGAGCGGCGAAAGCGCGAGCCTCCGAAGATTCTAATGTTGTCACAGGGCGGATCTACCCGCCGCCGGAAGCGCCGCAAGACGTTCACGTGGAGGTGACGGAATCCGCGCTGGTGGTGACCTGGGCGGAAGCCGCCGCGCCTCCGGGGGCTTCTTCGCGCGCGTACCGCGTCTATCGTGGAGTACTCCAATCCGGTCAGGAAAATCCACCGCAGGATCTTTCGCAGGCAAAGCTGAAAACCCCGTTGGAGCTTGCGGGGACTTCGCCTTCCACCGAGTTTCGCGATTCGCACTTTGAGTTCGGAACGCCATATTGGTACACCGTACGCGCCGTGGCCCAATTCGGCCCCGATTTTGTCGAATCCGCGAACTCCGCGCCGGCCACGGTCACGCCGCGTGACGTCTTTCCGCCGACCACGCCCACCGGCCTTGAAATTACAGTCATCCCCGCAACCAACCAGGCCCCTGCATACATCGAACTATCGTGGGCAATTAATCCAGAGAGCGACCTGGCGGGGTATTCCGTTTACCGCAGCGATGCGGAAAACGCTCCTGGCGAGCGCGTTAGCACGGAAATATTGCCCAGTCCGACGTTTCGTGATATGTCCGTACTGCCCGGAAGGCGATATTACTATCGTGTTTCCGCTCTGGACCGCGCGGGCAACGAAAGCCCCAAGAGTTCGGCTGTAGTGGCGGACGTCCCTTAGGCGGGAGTTCGAGAAAGGATGGCATGGCAGCCCGACCCCAGCTCCCGGGATTGCGGTATTTTTATTGGTTGCGCATCGCGTCGTTGCGCACCGGCGTTTTGACGGGGATCTATTTGTCCTGTATTTTCGTGGCCTGGCTGGAAGTCGCGAATCGTGTCACCGAACTCTGGCGTTTTGCCGAATTGCGCAATCTTGTGGCAGGCGTGATCTTGATCCTGGTCTTGGGGTTTCCGGTACTTCGCTTCCGCCGCCGGCCCGGAAAGCTTTTCGTTGCGGGCCTGACGGCCTGGGCACTCCTGACCATAACGTACATTGTGGCGGAAATACATTTCACTCTGCTCGAAAGCCGCATGGGGGCCTTGCACGTTTTCGTGCTTGGCGCGGTTTCCTACGGCTTTGTGGCCGTGCTCGATTGGGTGTTGCAAATGTGCGCCGCCGTTCGCCACGAGCATATAACTCATTCCCGGGAAACCGCGGTCCCCGCCGGCAGGCACCCCGCGCACTAATTTCTCAAATCCCTCAAGAAGGAAAAATCATTCGATGAAACTCTGCCGTTTTCAAGCCAAAGCGAAATCAGGCGTTTCTGCGCCACCGGAAGTGATGCAGGGAGTTATTTCCGGCGAGACGGTACGCCAGGTTTCCGGCAACATTGTTGGAAAGTGGGAGGTGACCAGCCGGTCCTGGCCGCTGGCGGATGTGAAACTGCTGCCGCCGGTCGCGCCCAGCAAGATCGTTTGCCTTGGCAGGAATTACGCCGACCACGCCGCGGAATTCAATAACGCTCCTCCGAAAGAACCATTGATCTTCCTGAAGCCGCCGTCTTCGCTTCTCGCGCCGGACGATCCGATCGTCCTGCTGCCCGAGGTGCAGCGCATTGATTTTGAAGGCGAGCTGGCTGTGATTATTTCACGCGAGTGTCACCAGTTGCGCGACGGCGCCGATCTCCGCCCTTACATTGCCGGGTACACGCTTCTGAATGACGTAAGCGCACGCGATTACCAGGCCCTCGACAAACAATGGACGCGCGCCAAGAGCTTTGACACATTTTGCCCTCTGGGCCCGGTTATGGAGACGGAGTTCGACGCCTCCCATGCAACCATTGAAACCCGGTTGAATGGCGTCAGGAAACAGTACGCCCCCTTGACCGCGATGCTCTTCCCCATTGATGTTATAATCCCCTGGGTTTCGCGGGTAATGACCCTGCTGCCGGGCGACGTAATTGCGACCGGCACGCCGGCGGGCGTCGGGCCAATGAAGGCCGGCGACGTCGTGGAAATTGAGATACCCGGAGTCGGCACGTTGCGAAATCCTGCTGTGAATCCCGCGGATTGACCCTTGCGGCGCCCTCCCCGCTGCGCAGGCCGCGGTCCTGACCAAGGAGGCAACAAACATGAAATTCTTTTTGGACACAGCAAACCTGGATGAGATCCGGCAAGGCATGTCGCTGGGCGTGATTGACGGCGTCACCACTAATCCCACGCTGGTGGCCAAGGAAAAGCGCCCCTTCCGCGAACACATTCTGGAGATCGCCAAGATCCTGAAGGACGGCGTGGTCAGCGCCGAAGTGGTGTCCACGGATACGCCGGGCATCCTGCGCGAAGCGCGCGAGATCGCCACCTGGCATCCCAACGTCATCGTCAAGATTCCCACGATTCCCGACGGTGTGCGGGCGCTGAGCATCCTCTCCAAGGAAAACATTCGCGTCAACATGACCCTGGTGTTTTCCGCGCCGCAGGCCCTGATCGTGGCCAAGGCCGGCGCGTATTTCGTCAGCCCGTTTCTCGGCCGCCTCGATGATATTGCTTCCGACGGCCTGACGCTGCTGCGCGAAATCATGGACATCTTCCAGGCGTACGATTTTCCGACGCAAGTGCTGGCCGCGAGCCTGCGCCACCCGCTGCACGTGGTGGCGGCCGCGCGCATGGGCGCACATATCGGCACCATGCCATTCAAAGTTTTTGAGCAGCTCTTCAAGCACCCGCTGACCGACCGGGGGCTGGAAGGTTTCCTGAAAGACTGGGAGAAAGCGCGCGAGACGCTGGGCGACGTTTTCGAGACGGCTCCCGCGCGCAATTCGGGGCGTTGACGCACGTGGCAATCGATTGGCGAATCGCTGGGGGAGCCGCGGTGCTGGTGGTGGCCGTGACGGCTGCGGCTTTGCGTCAATACTACCGAAAACCGGAAGACCCGGAAGATGAAGAACGCCGCCGCCGCTCTCAACTCAATCAAGTCGGGCGCATTGTGGAAGGGTTGGTGGTTGAATTGGTCGAATCGCAGGGGTCGCCCGCGCCTCCGCCCGATACAGGCAAGTTTCCGCGCCACAAGGCTGCGCCTTCCCGGCCTGCTGGAAATGGATTGCGCCGCCTGGTCCGCTACAGCTATTCCATTGCCGGCGTCACCTACGAAACCGCGCAGGACGTTACCGGGCTCGAAGAGCGCCTGTGCCTGGAGCGCATCGCCTCCGGCCAGCCTGCCAGCGTGAAGTACGATCCGGCCAATCCCAGCAATTCGATTCTTGTGGCCGACGACTGGTCAGGTCTGCATTAAACCCATGGGAACGCCAATCTCCCGATTGGCGTTACGCAAATCGCCAATCGGGAGATTGTATTCCCAAGCTTAGATTCCTATGCGTAGTAACACCTCATCCAAGAGAGCGTTTCAGATGACTTTCGGTTTCGGAGCCTGCGCATGGGCGTGAGAATTCTAGCGTCCGTGACAGCAGTCCTGGGCGCCGCGGCGTTGACGCTGGCCTGCATGATCGCCCTGGTGCAAGGCACAATCCGCGCCGTCTCCATCGACCCAATCCCGCTGCGTGCTCTGGCCGTCTCCGCGGACCTCGTCCTGGGGACTTTTCTTCTTCTCGGGTGCATCTACCTGGCCACGCATCTGGCCGTCCGCATTCTGGGCGTGGGGAATGCCGAATTTCCCGCGCTGCCTGTGGACGAGTATTCCAGTGAGGTGCGTTCCGGCGATTCCGCCAAAATTTAGTGGCATAGTGCTTCGGGCTTGTGCGAAAGTCTCGAAGGCTGTGTGCTGCAATTGTGCGCATTGACTTCGTCCTATGAGCAACGACACGAAATCGAGCGATCCGCTCGCGGAACTGCGGCGGCGCAACGCTGAAGCGGAAATTGGAGGCGGCGCGGAACGGCGCGAGCGCGAGCACCAAGCCGGGAAACTTACGGCCCGCGAACGCGTGGCGCTGCTCCTTGACGAAGGCACGTTTGAAGAGCTGGACAAATTCGTCGCGCACCGCTCCGAAGATTTCGGGATGCAGGAGCAGCGGCCGCCCGGCGACGGATTTGTCACCGGCTTCGGACGCATGGCCGGCCGGTTGGTTTACGTATTTGCGCAGGATTTTACGGTGTTCGGCGGATCTCTCTCGGAAACCAACGCCCTGAAAATCTGCAAGATCATGGATCTGGCCATGCGCAACGGCGCGCCGGTGATTGGACTCAACGATTCCGGCGGCGCGCGCATCCAGGAGGGCGTGCGCTCGCTCGCGGGTTACGCCGATATTTTTTTGCGCAACACTTTGGCGAGCGGCGTCGTTCCGCAGATCAGCGCGATCATGGGGCCCTGCGCCGGCGGCGCGGTGTATTCCCCCGCGATCACCGATTTTATTTTCATGACGCGCGACACCTCGTACATGTTCATCACCGGCCCGGACGTCATCAAAACGGTGACGCATGAGGACGTTTCCAAGCAGGACCTCGGCGGCGCGATGACGCATAACGCCACGAGCGGCGTGGCCCATTTCATCGCGCGCGATGACGCCGAATGTCTGGCCATGATTCGCGAGCTCTTGAGTTTTCTGCCGCTCAACAATCTGGATGACGCGCCGCGCCGCCCCACTTCCGATCCCGCGGACCGCGCCGATGCCGCGCTGGATTCGATGGTTCCCGCCGATCCGATGCAACCATACGACATCAAGGATGTGATCCACTCCATCGCCGACGACAAGTATTTCTTCGAGGTCCACGAGCATTTCGCAAAAAATATCGTCGTCGGTTTCGCGCGGCTCGGCGGGCAGCCTGTCGGCGTAGTGGCGAACCAGCCCGCGGTGCTCGCGGGCGTGCTGGACATCAACGCTTCGGTGAAGGGCGCGCGATTCGTGCGCTTCTGCGACGCGTTCAACATCCCGCTCATCACGCTCGAAGATGTGCCCGGATTTCTGCCCGGCACGCAGCAGGAGTGGAACGGCATCATCAAGCACGGCGCGAAGCTGCTCTTCGCATTTGCCGAGGCCACGGTTCCGAAATTAACGGTGATTACGCGCAAGGCCTACGGCGGCGCGTATTGCGTCATGTCCAGCAAGCACATCCGCACCGACGCGAATTTCGCATGGCCCACGGCCGAAATCGCGGTGATGGGCCCCGAAGGCGCGGTCGACATCGTCTACAAACGCGAACTCGGACGCGCGCCCGAAGCCGGCCGCGAGCGCCTGCGACGCGAAAAAATTGCCGAGTTCCGCGGGCGATTCGCCAATCCCTACATCGCCGCGGAGCGAGGCTATATCGACGCCGTCATCGAGCCATCCCAAACGCGCGCGAAACTCATCACCGCCCTGCGCTCCCTCGGAACCAAGCGCGACACCAACCCCAAAAAGAAACACGGCAATATCCCGCTCTAGCAGGCTCCGGAAAAAAGGCCTCGTTCTGTCATTCTGAGCGAAGCGAAGAATCTCTCTTCGATTTAAGTGTAAAAAAGGAAACGAGGAGAGATTCTTCGCTTCGCTCAGAATGACAGAGTTTTGAGTTTTTCCGCAGCCTGCTAGAAGAGGAGTAGAATGGTGTGGATACACTAGCCGGAGGACGCCATGAACAAATTGGTGTTCGCAATCGCTCTCTTCTCGATCGTTCCAGCGATTCACGCGCAGCAAGGCGATACCAGTGTCAATCCGCCGCAAGCCACGCCACGGTCCGAGCCGCAGGCCGCGCCGCAACCCGCCTCGCAGAATCCGAATCAGCAGGATAATTTGCCCCCGGAACTCCGGCCGGGGCATCCGCTCGATCCCGCGGATGTCGATATTCTTACCGGCAAACGGGACAGGGAAATCGAGGCGGCGCGCAGAGCAGCCATACCGGCGCTTGCGGGCGCCTACGGAGGGTACGGGACTTACGGAGATTACTACTGGATGGCTGGCAGGCTCGGCCGGGAATGGGACATTCCCATACTTCCGCTGGCGCGCATCGGCAATCCGTTCTTTTTCTCCACAATGCCGCTGCGAGGGTTTGGACGCGGCGGGTTCCGCGGCGGCCGTTAAACGAAATCGATTGTCTCGCGCTATTGTTACTGAGTTATTGAGTTACTGTCTTAGCAACATCTCCGATTTTAAATCCCGTGCCCGAGACCGGTTTGCAGACCGCGGATATATCATCCACGTCGGTAACTTCCAGCTCTCCCAGTTTGGTGGTCATCTTGCGAAGCACCGCCCCGGTAGCCGGATCCTTGATCGTGCTCGTGATGCGTTCCACGGACATGTGGTCGCCGACCTTGATTCCGGTTTTCGCCCCGACGTTCAGCACGATTTGCCCGCCATCCACGGCCGCCACCAGGCCTTCGACCTTGATCACGCGCGCCTGGAGTTTGGGCGCCGCCGCGATGACGCCCGCGGTCATTTCATCGGTCGCAGCCTTCACCGCCTCGCCGATGATGGTTTGTTGAAAGTCGCTCGAACCAAAGTCCGCCCCGCCCGCGCCAAAGCCGTGCCAGTTCCCGCCGCCGCCCAGCATGGAAGTGCTGCTGCGCTTGGACTGGCCCTTGCCTTCCGCCACGCCCAGAATTTCCGCAGTATCGATATCCACCAGGCGCGCATCGAGCATGACATTGGCCTTGGAGTCCTTATGGCCAAAGCCACCGACGCCGAAGCCGTGGAAGTTTCCACCGCCGCCGCCGACGTTGGTATTCTTGGTTTCGTTCCCAAACTCGGTGATGCTGCCGACGATGATGGCATCGAGGCCGAGGATCTTGCCGATCTTGGCTGCTGACGCCGGATTGGCGCGGTCGCTGTTCGAAAAGTTTTGCTCGGCCAGGATTTTGTCGAGCTGTTTGCGCTCGATCACGCTATAGGTCCCGTCCGTGACCAGATTCTTCACCAGCAGGTCGGCGATTCCCTTGCCGATGTCAATATCGGTCCCGAACAAAGCCGCCGAGTTGGTCTTCACCGTCGCATAGTCAAAATCGAAGACCGCAACGCGTTTCTTGCGCCCCTGAGGCGCCTGGGTGGTGGCTGCTCCCGGGGCGCTGGCGGCCGGCTGAGCAGCAGGTGCGCTGTTCTGCGCACGAGCGGCCCAAGGGGCGATAAGAACGCTGAAAACAAAGAGGGCGGCGAATCGTTTCATGGCGATCTCCTGTTCTAAATTGTGGCAGCGTGAAAAGTACAGTGATCCCGGTGTTGCGGTCGAATGATTCTAGTTAAGCGTAAATCCGTATGTCAACCTTCGCTTTGGAAGGGTGAGCGCAGGAAGGCACTTCCGAGCTATTCAGGATCGCATTCGCCTTCGGGCCAGAACGCGCCTCGCGGCCAGCCCCGCGGGAACCACGGAAAAAACCAGGAATAACAGCACGGTCAAGACAAGGTCCTTGAATCCAGGCGCGAAATCGCCGCCGTGCCGAATCGCAAGAATGCAGATGTAATAGGCGGTTGGCGCGGCCAACACAATTTCCGCAATCAGGTAAGGCCTCAACAATTTTCCGCGGAAGAAAATGAATGCCGCGGCGATGACCAGCCACGTTGCCGTGATCCACTCCACCGGGTGGATCGCCTTGTTATCGAAATAAAAGTGATTGATCAGCAGCACGGGAATCCCAGCGCGCGGATCGAGAATGAACGGCGGCCCGCTCGGCCAGCAGTAGATACCGATCTGGTAGACGCACAGGGCGAAAAGATACGCGCCGAGCAGACGTTCCCCCTGCGGTTGGGATTTGTGTTCCCCGTTGATTGGCGACATGCCAGGAATTATTGCGCGCCGCCCATTGTGTGTCCACGCTTCGATAACTGCAGGCGAGGCGAACAGAGGTTGCATCAAGCTGAATGTGATAAGCCGGTGTCACTGAGAACACCCATGGAACCACGGTTCACTTCAATTATCGAGAAGCGCGGAAAGTGGTATGTGGCTACCGTTGAGGAAGTTCCCGGGATGAATACCCAGGGCCGGACTCTTGCTGAAGCCCGCCGCAACTTGAAAGAAGCTCTCCAACTTGTCGTCGAATCCAACCGGGAACTTGTTGGCTGCAATATCGGAACTCCGCTACTTTCTTGGCCACGAATGCCCTTTTTCCTGCTGTGTTAGAATCCTGATCGCCACTGCGCCTTCGATAAAAATGTTTCGCAAAATTCTCATTGCCAATCGTGGGGAAATCGCCGTGCGGATCGCGCGAGCTTGCCGCGAGATGGGCATCACTTCGGCAGCCGTTTTTAGCGATGCGGACCGCGCTGCGCTGCACGTACGCGTGTCCGATGAAGCCTACGCAGTCGGCCCGGCTCCCTCGCGCGAGAGTTATCTTCGCATCGACAAGCTGATGGAAGTTGCGCGCCGCGCAGGGTGTGACGCCCTGCATCCCGGGTACGGATTCCTGGCCGAAAATCCCGAACTCGCGCGCGCATGTGCGGCGAACGGCATAACCTTCATCGGCCCTTCGCCCGAAGCGATGGAGCGCTTGGGATCGAAAACCGCGGCGCGCCAGCTTGCAGCCCATACTGGCGTGCCGATGGTTCCGGGAACCAAGGATCCAATCGAAAATCAGGGCGATGCGACAAAAATCGCGCAAGGACTTGGCTATCCCGTGCTGCTGAAAGCCGTTGCCGGCGGGGGCGGAAAGGGCATGCGCGTGGTTTCGGCGGAATCGGAGATGGCAGCCGCGTGGCGCGACGCTTCTTCGGAGGCACGGAACGCTTTTGGCGACGCTCGCCTTTATCTGGAAAAGTATGTGGACCGGCCGCGCCACATTGAAATCCAAATTTTTGGCGACGCGCACGGCCACCTCGTGCATCTTGGCGAGCGCGAATGTTCCGTGCAGCGGCGCCATCAAAAAGTTATCGAGGAATCTCCTTCTCCCGTCATGACAGCGGAATTGCGCGGCGCGATGGGGCAAGCCGCCGTGCGGCTCGCCCAGGAAGCGGGCTACGCGAACGCCGGCACAGTGGAGTTCCTTGTCGACGCCGATCGCAATTTTTATTTTCTGGAAGTGAATACACGCCTGCAGGTAGAACATCCGGTCACGGAAATGGTCACCGGGTTCGATCTGGTAAAGCTGCAGATTCGGGTTGCCGCCGGCGCGCCGCTTCCCTTTTCGCAGAAGGATGTCAAGCTTTCAGGCCACGCGATCGAATGCCGCCTTTACGCGGAAGATCCTCACAATCAATTTTTCCCCTCGCCCGGGACGATTCTTTTGCGGCGCGCGCCCTCGGGCCCAGGAATCCGGCTGGATGACGGCGTGTACGAAGGTTTTACCGTCTCGACCGAATACGATCCCATGCTCGGCAAACTGATTTCCTGGGGCGAGGATCGGGCCGAGGCAATCGCCCGCCTGCGGCGAGCCCTGGAAGAACACTCGGTCACTGGAATTAAGACCAACTCGGGACTTCTTCTGGGCATTCTGCGTGATCCGGAATTTCACCGTGCGGAAATCTCCACCCGCTGGCTCGATGAACGGCTCCCTCGTCTCCTGGCTGCGATGGAAACGCAGGAGCGCGACGTGGTTGCCGAAGATGCGGTGATTCTCGCGGCGATGCTGTACTCCCTTGGAGCAAAGAACGCGGCGCCCGGGAACGGAGCCGCTGCAGGAGTGGAATCGCACTGGAAGCGCGAAGCGCGTCTCGAGCAAGTCGATCGCAGTGAATGACGGCCCGCTGAAATATCGCGGCGGAACATGACCATGAAATATGAAATCATAATCAAAGGCGCGCGGCGCGGCGTTGAGTTCGCTCTGCAAACGAACGGAGCACTGCGCGCGGCGTTCACCGTGGACGGGCGCCTGGTGGAAGCCGACGCCTTCCGGATTTCGCATGGCGTGTATTCGATTCTTCTCAGCGGCAGATCACTCGAAATCACAATCGAGGAAACCCCCGTCGGTTTGCTGGCGCGCGCGAACGGGCACGAATTCCAAGTGGAAGTCATCGATCCTCGCTCCTGGCGGCGCGCGCGCGGCGCGGGGATCGAACTCGAAGGGCGCCAGCAACTCGTCGCGCCCATGCCCGGAAAAATCGTTCGCGTACTGGTCGCGGCGGGCCAGCAAGTCACTGCCGGGCAGGGCCTGCTGGTCATCGAAGCGATGAAAATGCAGAATGAAATTCGTTCGCCAAAGTCAGGCACCGTCGAAAAGCTGGCCTCGGAAGGACAAACGGTCAATGCGGGAGAGGTTCTGGCGGTTGTGACGTAGCGGAGTAGTTTTTTAGTAGCGCAGGCTTCAGCCTGTGGGGTTTGGTGCTTGCAAGGACAAAACCCACAGGCTGAGGCCGGCGCTACTAAATTCCCGTAGTAGACAAGTTATTTTCCCGTCGAAGGCGCAGGATCGCCGGCGGCCTTGGGCGTGACGACCACCGGCAGTTTGCCCGCCGATTCCACCACTTGCCGGGCCAGGTAGTTCGTGATTTTTGCGTCATTGCGCGCGATGGCCAGGTAAGCGGCGCGCAGCAACTGTTCCTTGCGGTTGTGGATGTTGTCGCGAATCGACTGCTGCACGGCCGGATCGTTGAGATCCCGCTGCCCGGGCGCTTCCTTGCTCACCAGCTTTAAAATACGGTAGGAGTCCCGCAGGACAATCACGCCGCTGATTTGCCCCGGCTTGAGCGACATCACCGCTTTTTTTAAAGCGGGATCGCTCTGCGAAAGCGAGGATTCCGGCACGTAGCCGAGGTCGCCCCCGGAGCCGGAGGAGGCCGGGTCTTCCGAGTAGTCCATGGCAACTTGCGAGAAATCCGCGCCGGTGCTGAGCTGCTGTTCGAGGGCCGCGGCCTTGCGCCGGGCTTCGGCATCGGTCGTGGCGTCGTCGTTCTTGCGATTCCGCAAGCCCGGATCCTTATGCGGAGTGACCACGATCTGCGCGATGCGGTATTGCGGCTCGGTCACGTTAAATTGCGCGCGGTTCTGGTTGTAAAAATCCTGAACATCCTGGTCGGTGACCGCTATCTTGGCCACCACTTCGTGATTAATCACTTTTTGAATGGAGAGCTGCTGGCGGATGTCGTTTTTCAAATCGTCGACCGTGTAGTTCCGCCCTTTAAGCTGCCGCTGGAATTCTTCCTCGGTGTAGGGGCTTTTGAATTCCGTGAACTTGTCCTCGACTTCGCCGTCGGCCGCCTGAAGGCCCAGTGTTTTCGCTTTCTCCAGGAGAATGTGATTGTTGATCAACTCGTCCAGCACATTCAGCTTGAGCGACAGGGCTTCGTCCTGCGAAGGCTGCGGCGCGTCGGGATTCAATTGCGTGCGGTAATATTTGTCCACTTCGGCGCTGGTGATCGGAGCGCCGTCCACCACTCCCCAAACGCCGGCGTCGGGCACCACCTGCTTCTTGCATCCGGACACAACTGCCAGGGCCGCGGCCAGCACAAACCCTATCTGCCCACGTATCCTCAACGCTGTCTCCTTTAAGGGTTCCGACGCGGAATAGCTCCGGCTAGGCTGCTTTGGTGACCCGGCCGGACCGAATGCAGGAAGTGCAGACACGAATGTGCATGCGCGCGCCATCGACCACGGCGCGAACTCGTTGCAGATTTGGATTCCAGCGGCGGCGGCGGGTATTGTTGGCGTGACTGATCACGTTCCCGAACGACGGCCCCTTGCCGCAAATCTTGCATCTCATAGCCATGACAACTCCTCACCCATTCTTACAATGTTAAACAAAGGGAACAGTTTAGCAGAGTTTAGGCCGATCCGCACACGATTTGATTGCCGCCGGTGGGCCAGTTTCCGATCGATCGCTCATCGGGAACGAGGCCACTCGCAGCCTCGGTTTGCCGCTTTGCGAGACTTACGGGGGGAACTTCTCACTGACACTCGGTGGGTAGGAACGAGTTTGATGGCTGAAGGCCAAGGGCATAGGGAGATTGATGGCTTGGGAAAAGAGCCGGCCTCTTATCGGGCCGCGCGACTTACGAGCAAAAGAGCAGGCCGGATTATTTAACGTCTTTTGTTCTTGTGTCCTTTGCTCTGGGATGTTCCGCGCAAGTATGGCCTGCAAATTCTTTATCGCGTCGTCGGACGAAGTTCTCCTCCATTTCCTCGAGCGAATTGCCGATGGGTGCTCCCGAGGGATTAAACAGCCATGCGCATTCGGAGCAACCCCAGCCTTGAAATCGCTGTCCTTCTATCCATACTAGTTTGCGCTGCATGACCTCCTTCGCGCGCCTCTTGATTTGTTTAGGTTATCTTTTTCGAGCGCCACTGCGACAACGAAAACCGGGCTTCTGATTGCCCTGGGAAATGTTCCGTCCAAACCGCCGATTTTTGAACACACCAAATCACAAATGAACACAGGCGGCATAAACATTAACGATGGAGAGAGATGGTTGTCTGTCGGGCATCCCACACTGGCAAGAATCGCTATCTCAATCCGAGGTCATCCTCAAGCTGTTGAATGACGCCGTAGCACTCACAGGCGGATCTTTCGAGTTTTCTGCGGTTCACGATCCTCACTGCGCCACGCACGTATTCTATGATTCCCTTTTTTTGCAGCATCGACGCCGCCAGGCTCACAGTCGATCGGTCGGTGCCCATCATGGTCGCGATGAAATCGTGGGTGATCGGAAGCATTCCGGAATCCACCCGATCTTGAGTCATCAACAGCCACCTTGAGAGACGCTGTTGTATATCGTGCAGCCGATTGCACGCGGCCGTCTGCGCGACTTGCATTCCTTGAAGGCCCGCTTGCCTGTTCAATATCACTTGAAACTTCGGAGCCGACCGTAAAATGAGTTCCAGCGCATTCCCCATCATTCGGAAGCCGTCACCGGCAATCTGGATTATTTCGCGCACTGAACTTCTGCTCAGGCCGGCTGCCAATCCTCCCCCGACGTAGCCTTCGCTGCCCACTACTCCCACTTCCACGGTTCGCCCGTCTTTGGTCACTACAACTTGAGAAACCATTCCTCGGTTCGGGAAGTAGACGAACTCGATTTTTTGCGTCGGCTCATGAAGGCTGAGATGATCCGGCAGGTCGATATATTTCAAGTAAGGACGCATCAACTCGTATTCGTTATCGGGCGTGGCCAAAAGTACTTTGTTCATCACCGACTTTCCGTCAACGCCGGTCCGTTCGCCTGCCCGTACGGCTCTAAAGTTTTTCCCACTCATGTCAATCCTGGACGGCACAAGGGTGCCTGGTTTTCTTGGTGTGAAACTTCATTGGCCCGAAGACGGAGTTCGCAACTCGCTGCGTCGCTGTTATTCCGTGCCAATTAGACCAGAACGGGGTCGAACAAGATGTACAAAAGAGGACAGCTCTCCAAGCTGAGGCCGTATGCCCTGGACTTTCCTCTTATTTACCGAAGGCTGGCCCGCCACCAATTTCCCGGCAGGGAATTTCGCCTCTTCTAGGAAGAAACTGGCCGGCCGCCTTTGCGGGAATTCCATTCGCGGCGCAACTCTCCGACCAAGTAGAGCGAACCGGTGATGAAGATAACATCCTCGGGAGACGCAAGTTCCAGGGCGCGCGCCAAGGCTTGCGCGGGGTCGGGCACGACTTCCGCGCTCCGCGCATGATGGGCGGTCATTTCCGCGAGTAACGGAGCGGAGATGGCGCGAGGCTGCGTGGGCGCCGTAAAAATCACGGCGGAGGCGCGGGGGAAGAGGAGGCCGGCAATTTCGTCCACGGCTTTGTCGCGCATGGCTCCGTAGATCAAAAAAATATTCCGGCCGGCGAGGAACTGTTCCCAGAAGACGACGATTTCGCGTGCGCCGGCGGGATTGTGTGTGCCGTCGACGTAAATCTCGGGGCGTTCACTGATGCGTTCGAGGCGGCCGGGCCAGGTGGCCGCCGCGAAGCCGCGCGTGATGGCTTCGTCGTCGAGGGGTGCGCCGCGCTCGGCCAGCAATCGCGATGCGGCGAGCGCAGTGAGCGCATTGCGAACCTGAAACCGGCCGGCGAGGCGCAGAGCGATGGGAATGCGCACGCCGGAGTCATAGGAAATCGCGGTGAACGAAAAGGCGCCGTCGTGGGCGGTCACGTCTTCCAGGAAAAATGCGTTTTCGATTTCCACAAGAAACGCGGATTGCTCCGCGCAGCGGCGGCGGATCACCACGCGGGCGATGAGGTGCTCGGCGGCGCTGACCACGCGGGCGCCCGGCTTGATGATTCCCGCTTTTTCCGCGGCGATTTCCTCGATCGAGTGGCCCAAATAATTTTCGTGGTCGAAATCAATCTGCGTGATGACCGCGACTTCCGGCAGGAGAATGTTGGTCGCGTCGAGCCGCCCGCCCATGCCCGTTTCACAGACGGCAAACTCCGCGCGCGCGCCGGCGAAATACACGAAGGCAATTGCCGTGACGCACTCGAAAAAAGTGGGGTGCGCGGCGAGGCGTCCAGCGGCGAGCAATTCCTCGATGGCATCGCGGACGCGCGTGAACGCGGCGGCGAATTCCTGGTCGGAAATTTCCTTGCCATCCAGGCGAATGCGTTCGTTGATGCGCTCGAGGTGCGGCGACGTGTACAGGCCGGTGCGCAGGCCCGCTGCGCGCAAAATCGAATCGAGCATCGCCGATGTGGAGCCTTTGCCATTCGTGCCGGCGACATGCACCGACTGAAACTCGCGCTGCGGCTGCCCGAGGTGTTCGCAAAGAATGGTGATATTTTTCAAATCGAATTTTGTGGCGCTGGCCTGCCGCGGAGAGGCGAGTTCGCGCCCCAGGCTGAAGAGGTACTGGACTGATTCTTGGTAGGTCATGCGGCTAGACCTGCAATCTCATCATGGTTCGAGCGAGTTTCGTGGCGCCGGCGTCCCGCCGGCGATTTTTGTAGTTCCGTCGCGGCGCAGGAACGCCGGCGGGACGCCGGCGCCACCAAACCAGCGCCACCAAAGAACATTGAAATGAAATCCAGATTTGATCCGCTTCCGCCGCGAGGCATCCAGTTTACGCCAGGAAAAAATCGAGGGCCGAGGAGATGTAGGCCTTCAGGTCTTTGCGATGGACCACGGCGTCGAGAAATCCATGTTCCAGAAGAAACTCGGACGTTTGAAATCCCTTGGGAAGCTTCTGCCGCATGGTCTGCTCGATCACGCGCGGCCCGGCGAAGCCGATCAGCGCGCCGGGCTCGGCAATGTTGATGTCGCCCAGCATGGCGTAGCTCGCGGTGACGCCGCCCGTAGTGGGGTCGGTCAAAACGGAAATGAACGGCAGTCGGACTTCATCGAGGCGCGCGAGCGCGGCGGAAACTTTTGCCAGCTGCATCAGGCTGATCGTGCCCTCCATCATGCGCGCGCCGCCGGAAGAGGAAATGATCACCAGCGGCAACTTTTTGGCGACGCACATTTCCACTGCGCGCGTAACTTTTTCGCCGACGACTGCGCCCATCGAGCCGCCGATAAATGCAAATTCCATGGAACAACAAATCACTGGCCGCCCGCCGAGCAAACCTTCGGCTGTGATGATGGCATCGGCCTTGCCCAGTTTGCGGCGCGCTTCTTTCAGGCGCGCGGCGTAGGGCTTGGTGTCCGTAAATTTCAGCGGGTCGCTCGAAGCGAGCGTGGCATCGTGTTCCACCCAGCGCGAATCGAGGAGCAATTCCAGGCGCTCGGTTGCGCTCAGCCGAAAATGGTGCTGGCATTTCGGGCAGATGCGCCAGTTGGCGTCCAGATCTTTTTTCCAGACAATGGCGCGGCACTTTTCGCACTTGGTCCACAGCCCTTCGGTCTTCACACGGCGAGCGTCGGGCGGCGTGGACTGTTCGATTCGTTTTTTTTCGCGCTTAAACCAGGCCATTGAGGTTGAGTCCTGAGCCGTTGCTGGAGTGCTGTTCAGTAGCGCAGGTTTCAGCCTGTGGGGGTTCGTTCTTGCAAGGACTAAAACCCACAGGCTGAAGCCTGCGCTACTAAAAGCCCCGCGGCGGCGGAAATTTATTTCACTTCCGCGGGAGTGGGCGTCGCCGGGCCCTCGCCGACAATTTCCAGAACCGTGTCTTCGTCCTTGGCGCCGTCGTAGTGAACCTGTTTGCCGAAATGTTTTACGAAGCTTCCCGGCGGCAGCGGCACGGTGCTGTCGGGATCGAACTTGGTGCCCGTTCCCACCCACCACGTCCCCGAAATCACGTAGATGAACCGGTCGTTGGGATGGAAGTGCGGATGGCTCATGTGATGGGCATGCCATTTCACGAGTTGGACGTACAGTCCGGGCATTTCCGGATTGCCCGCCAAAAGAGCCGTGCTTTCGCCTCTTTTCAGATCATCGTCCCACTTGATCTGATCCGGCAGTTGCATTTTGAGCGCGGCGGGATTGAGGTCGGCGGCTCGGGCCGGTCCGAACAAAAAGAGCGCCGCACCCCCCAGCACTGCGAGAAAAAGGTAAATGCAATATTTTTGATAGATGGACATCAATGCCTCCTCGAGACCGAGTGGAGCTCCTCTCTTTTCCGCTGAACGATCCGGCCCGGCCGGGTCGTGGAGCCCGCAAGAATTATGGATCAGGGAATCGGATTGAATCGGAAAAGGCGGGGCATTGATTCCTGTTTAGCACCGGCCTGCTCGATCCAAATCGTCCCCGGTACTTTACGCCCGAGCGACATCACATGCAAACCCGGTGATTGTTGTGACCTAACTTAGGGCGATGATATCAAAATGGAGTCGCACTTCGGAGGGGGCGAAGAATCTCATCGCCGTGTCGCCTGGGAACGTCAATCTCCCGATTGGCGCGGCCAAAGCCGCCAATCGGGAGATTGACGTTCCCAGGTTCTAACAAAGTTTCAAGAGATTGGGCTAACCGGAGATGCCTGCGGCTGCATTATTTTCTTGGCCTCGGCGATGCCGCGGTCGATGGTGGCTTGCCAATCCGCGTGCGGGATTGAGGAAGTTTGAGCGGCTTCGTACCAATGCAACGCATCCTCGGGGCGATTCAGGCGCTTCAGATAAATGCGTCCCGCGGCCATTTGCCCGAGCAGCGCCTGCTTTTCAGCGGGGTACGCTTGCGCCAGTTCAAGGTATTCGTCCGCGGCGCGCGAGACATCCGGCTGCGTTTCCAGCAGCCGGCAGAACTCAAGCCACAGAGAGGCGGGGAGTTTTTCTCCGCCGGCTTTTCTGAAATCCTGGTACGTTTGCAGCGCGCCATCGTGGTCGTTGGCCTTGATTTCCAAACTTAAAATTTTCGCGAGAGCGTCGCGATGCGCGGGGAGGTCGTTTTTCTCCCAGTGGATGCGCTGAAGCATCCGGTGCGCGTCGATCGAGTCCGGCTTTTCCAACAGCAATTTCTGCAAGCTTGCGGCGGCCGGGTCGAGCTCCCCTTTTTCCATGTGCTCGCTGGCTTGCGCGAGCAACGGGTGGCTGACCCAGGAAATCTTTTCCTGGATCCCCTTTTCCGCGATCTGCTCGAGGCCCGTTTTCCGGACGCCGACAGCAATCAATGCCCCAAACACGAAGCCGCCGACGTGAGCCCAGTGCGCGGTGCCGGAATACTGGCCAAACACCGAGCCATAGAAAACTTCCGTCAGCAACCACACCGGCAGCAGCCAGTACGCAGCCATTTTGAAGCGGTAGAAGCGGTAAAAAAACAAATAGCCCATCTCGATTTTTGTCGTGGGAAATCGCACCAGGAACGCGCCCATCAGCCCGGCGATGGCTCCGGAAGCGCCGATCGTAGGCGTGAAGCTTCCCGGGTTTGCCATGGCATGCACCTGCAACGCGAGCACGCCGGCGATTAAGTAAAACGCCGGATAAATCACCCTCCCCCAGGTGTCCTCCAGGACCGCTCCCGCAAGCCACAGAAACCACATATTGCCGATAATGTGCAGCCAGCCGCCATGCAGGAAATTCGCGGTGATCAGGCTCAGCAGCGTGGGGTGCGCGGGGATGTAAGCGTATTTCGTCAGGATAGAATTGGAGTTCAGTTGCGCGTAGCTTTCGCCGAGAGAATCCATTTCCTGCTGCAACTCTTCCGGGTCTTCCTGCAAGCGATGCCGGGCGTCCCAGGCATCCAACACGTCCCGATTCGGATTTTTCGCTTCCTTCCACATGGCGGCATTTTTGGTCTGGATGGAGACGACAAATTCCTGTGCTTTTTCCGGGATTTTCAGTTCGGGATGCATGGCCGCGAGCAGCAACAAATGAAGCTTGACCTGGCCCAATTCCGGTCCCTGCCGATCCATGGTCCAGTGTGTTCCGAGAAAGACGATGACATTGAGGGCAATAATTCCGAACGTAACCACAGGCCACCGGCGCCCTTGCATGTTTTCATGGCGAAGAGGGATCAGCATGAAAGGATCTCCATTCAGGGACCCGGAAAAGATCAATTTCCGACAGATTTTCTTCTGTAAGTTTAAGGGAGCTTGAAGATGCGTTGTTGGGTATTTCAGGACCGTTTCGGGAATCAGTTACAGCTTACGGTTTGGACACGGGGAGGAGCCGAACATCGGGGCTTGGCAACAACCGTATAGTGAAGCAATGAAAGAAGATGGGCAGTTCGGGCCTTCTCTGCGCCCCTCTGTGTCCTCTGTGTTAAAGCCTTTGACTTTCGAGCGGATAGTTTTTAACACAGAGGGCCACAGAGAATCTTGCTCGAGCCCTTAATAATCCTATCGGGCGGCTACCTGCTTGGAAGCCGCCGGGGGTGGACTGACCACAGCTGCAAGGATGCGAATCATGCCGTCGGTCTTGCTCAGGGCGTAAATTTCACCATCGCCGCCCATCGAAAGGCGCACATCCGCGCGTCCTCCTCCATACGGGACTCCGTAGGGATCCGGCTTGGCCGTGACAAAAGATTTTCCACGCCAGCCACCGGTTGCATTCGCCGCTCCGGGCAGGACGCCTTGATGAGTGGCCGGGTCGACGACGCCGTCTTTATGAGCGAAGGCGTCGGCAACGATGTCGTACATCCTGCGCTTGACCGCAGTTTTTTCAGCGGCATCGTACGGGCTTTTGTACATCAACTGGATTTCGTGGATCGCGGCCTGTTTGCCGCGCTCTCCCCTGGCGGCAATCATTTCCGCGAGATCGGTGTAGAACAGGCGCCCTGTAGTCATGTCCGTGAAAATATATTTTCCGACCATCTGCGGCATTTTCTTGCCGCGATATACAAAACCGCTGCCGATCGAGTCGCCCTCTTCGTGGCTGTACACGGCGACGGGATAAATGGGCGCGACCGGTTTCTCGAGTCCTTCCACAGTGAGGAGATCGGATGAGGGGAACGAAACTCGCGGGTCCAATTGCGTGCCGGTCTTGCCTCCCCCGGGAACGATCAGCACCTCGTCGCCTTCGCGCTGGGAATAACCGTAATTGCCGCCCTTGGCGACGATGTCCACCTCTTCCCAGGAATGCAGACCGATGTCGTTCACCAGCAGGGTATTGGTTGCGGCGTCCCAATCCATGCGGTGCGGATTGCGGAAACCGTAAGCGAAAATTTCGCTCCTCGCGCCGGGAGTGGAAACGAATGGATTCGCCTCGGGCCCGGTAGTGGGAATGCGGTAGCGGCCGTTCGCGCTGAGCTTGTCGTTCGGGCGCAACGCCAGGTCCGGCGTGATCCTCAGGATTTTTCCCTGCAGAGCGCTCAGGAGCTGGGGCGTCGTTTGCGTGGGCCCCGGAGTTTCGCCCGAGCCGCCGTCGCCCATGGAAACGTAAAGATTGCCGTAATCCGCGCTGCCGGGCTTGGCCAGCGGATCGAAAAGAATATCGCCCATGGGATGGATCATGCTGTTGAAACCTACGCGCAGAATCTCGCGCGCCGTCCCCTCGAACGTGGAATTTTTAATGTTGTTGTCCGTCCATTCGATGAGGACCGATTCGTTCTGGTCGTCGCCTGCCGGGGGATTCACTACCGAAGTCATCGCATAACCATCCAGTTTCAAGCCCGGCATGTGCGCGTTGGTCGGCTGGGCCGAGCCGGGCTTGGCGGGATCCTCCACGTGAACGGTATAGAATTTTCCGTTTTTCGCGTAATTCGGATCAAAGACGATGGCGGACACTCCGGAACCGAAACGCTCCGTGGCGTACTTGGGAAAGATTTCTGGAAAAGTGATGTAAGGAGCGAATTTCTTCGTGACTTTGTCCAGGGTATAAAGATTGCCGTTCATGTCGGCGACAAAAAACCGTGTGGAAGCCAGCGGCGCGTTGGCCGGCTCCGAGCGCAGCGTGTTCACGCGCGCGAGCATTCCCTTGTAATCAATAGGCGGCGGGTAGGGATGATCTCCCATCTGGCTCGACAGCGGAGGGTTCGCGTAATCCTCGATTAAAATCGCCGTGCCGTCCTTGGTGACCTGTGAACTGGAAGGATACTGCAATGGGTACTGTGCCCACACGATGGGCAGGCTTAGCAGCAGAACCGCGAGGAACACTGCGCCACGGACGAATTTGACCGGCTGCTTGAGGATTCTGGGTGTGTTCATCATTTCGTGAGCCTCCTTATTTCCTCCGCAAAATTCGCGGACGCATCCACTCCCTCTGGACTCAAGGGATGGAGAATTTTCCGTTTCTATTTCGCTATAGCGTACCACGGTGTTTGGGAGGAGGAACAAGGCGACTTGTCGAAATCGCTTGTGGCAAGCCGGTTCAGGAGAACTGTCCCGCGATTCGCGGCCAGTTACTGGCTTGCTTGCGCCTTTTCTGCTAGAATTCACGTTGATGGGCTGCATCCCGAATTCAGGGAGCGGCACCGGAGGCGGTCATGAGCGTTGCTCCTTCTGCAGGCAACGGTAAGATTACCGTGCCAAGCATTCTCGAACGCAAGTCTGCGGTTTCCTCACAAAATTCTTCCCCGGCAAAAATTACGTGTCTCACGGCGTACGACTATCCCACGGCGCGGCTTCTCGACGAAGCGGGCGTGGATATTTTGCTTGTCGGCGATTCCCTGGGCATGGTGGTGCTTGGTTACGAAAGCACTTTGCCCGTCACGCTTGAAGAAATGCTGCAATGCACACGCGCGGCGCGGCGCGGCACGCGGCGCGCCCTGCTGGTGGCGGATATGCCGTACGGCAGCTATCACGACGACCCGGCGGAGGCTGTGCGCCATGCCATTCGCTTTGTGAAGGAAGCGGGCGCGGAGGCCGTCAAGGTGGAGGGCGGCGAGCGGCGCATGGAGCTGATCGCGCGATTCGTGGACGCGGAGATTCCCGTGATGGGGCATATCGGCCTGACGCCGCAATCGGTGAACGCCTTCGGAGGATTCCGCGTGCAGGGCAAGACCGAAGAAGCGGGCGAGCAGTTGATGCGTGACGCTCGCGCCGTGGAAGCCGCGGGGGCGTTTTCCATCGTGCTCGAATCGATTCCACGGGAGCTGGCGGCGCGCATCACGGCCAAGTTGAAAATTCCCACCATCGGGATCGGCGCGGGACCGGATTGCGACGGCCAGGTCCTGGTGATCCACGATCTGGTCGGGTTGAGCTTCGGCCACCAACCGAAATTCGCGCGGCGCTATGCCGATGTGGGAGAGATTATTTCCCGCGCGGCCGCGGATTATTGCCGCGATGTGCGGCAGGGAACTTTTCCTTCCGACGAAGAGTCGTACCACGCGCGCGCGGAGCAGTCCGCCGCGCTGATTGCACAGCGCAAATAAGCACGCAATTCAAAATCATGTACTAGAATTCGGTGCGGAGGATACTTATGGTTACGTCTGACCTGCTACGTTTCCTGTTCCAATACAACGCCTGGGCCCATTGCCGCTTGCTCGATGCCTGCGCCGCGCTCTCCAACGAACAATTCACGCGCAATCTCGGCTCCAGTTTCAGTTCCGTGCGCGACACGGTCGTGCATCTGTACGGCGCCGAATGGGTGTGGAACGAGCGTTTCCAGGGGCGTTCTCCTTCCTCGCTTGTATCTGGAGGCGGGTATCCCGATCTCGCCTCCGTTCGGGCCAAGCTGGAAGAAATGGATCAGTACTATATCGACTACGTCTCAAAGCTTGGGCAGCAGGATTTGGATCGAGTCATCCGCTACAAGAGTTTTGCAGGCGATGAATTCTCCAATCCGCTGTGGCAGAGTCTGCATCAGGTCAGCAATCACGCCACCTATCATCGTGGGCAAGTGGTCACGTTGTTGCGCCAGCTGGGGGTGAAGCCGGTCTCGACGGATCTGATCATGTACTACCGCGAGCAAGCGGCGGCAGCGCGCGCGTGATTGAAGTGGCGCACGCTTTAGCTTGCGGGGTGTAGTCCTTGCAAGGACCAAACCCCCACAAGCTAAAGCATGTGCCACTAAACCCCCTTGGAAACCATCCACACCATCGAATGGATGAAGCAAGTGGCGCGGCAGACGCGCGCCGAAGGGCGCATGACCGGCTTCGTGCCCACCATGGGCGCGCTGCACGCCGGCCACATGTCGCTCGTCCGCGCGGCTCTCGCCGAATGCCAGCCGGTGATCGCTTCCATCTTCGTGAATCCCGCGCAGTTTGGCCCCGGCGAAGATTTCCAGAAATATCCGCGCACGCTCGAGGCGGACAGCAAAAAACTCGAGGACGCGGGCGTAGATTATTTGTTTGCACCCGAGGCTTCGGAAATTTATCCACCAGGATTTCGCACCTGGGTAAATGTCGAGGGACTCTCCGAGCGCCTGGAAGGGAAAGTGCGGCCCGGGCATTTCCGCGGCGTCGCCACGGTGGTGCTCAAGCTGCTCGAAATCGTTCAACCGCGGAAGGCTTTTTTCGGCCGCAAGGACGCGCAGCAGGCGCGAATCATCCGGCAGATGGCGCGGGATTTGCACCTGGACTCGGAAATTGTGGTCGGCCCGATCGTGCGCGAGCCGGACGGATTGGCGATGTCGTCGCGCAACGCCTACCTGAAACCCGGGGAACGGCGCGCCGCCACAATTCTGTTCCGCGCGCTGGACGGGGCGCGCGCCTCCATTTCACGCGGAGAGCGCGACGCGCTGCGGCTCAGGGCCGCGATGCGCGAAATGCTCAGAACGGAACCGCTCGCCGAGCCCGAATATGTGGAACTGGTTGACGCGGAAACGCTCGAATCCGTGACGCGCGTGCGCGGCGCTTGTCTTGCGTTGCTGGCCGTGCGCATCGGCGCCACTCGTCTGATTGACAATCTTCTGATCGAAGAACGCGAAGGCGCATTTCACACGACGTTGTGACGGGTTTCGTAGCGCAGGCTTCAGCCTGTGGGGGTTCGTCCTTGCAAAGATCAACCCCCACAGGCTGAAGCCTGCGCTACTTTTATTGCAGCGATTTCAGGGCTTCCACTACCTCGGCGGCGTGGCCTTTGGATTTGGCAGTGGACCAGATTTTCTCCACCTTGCCGTCGGGGCCGATCAGGACCGTGCTGCGCACGATCCCCAGGTAGGATTTCCCCAGAAAACTCTTCATGCGGCGCGCGTCATACGCTTCGATCACCGTAAAGTCCGGATCGCTGAGCAGCGGGAAATTCAGCTTCTGCTTGAGCTTGAATTTCGCCTGCGACGCGACCGAATCCGCGCTGCAGCCGAGGATGATGGTGTTGAGCCTGTCGAATTCGCGCTTCAATTCGCGAAATTCGATGGCTTCCGTCGTGCAGCCGGGCGTGCTGGCCTTGGGGTAAAAATAGAGCGCAACGTGCTTGCCGCGCAAGTCCTTCAGCGAAATCTCGCGCCCGTCGTCCGCGGGAAGCCGGAACTCCGGAGCCGGATCGCCTTCCTTCATCATGGAAATACTCCTTCCAGCATCTGCTCTCGAGTAGCGCAGGCATTCTTGCCTGTGCGAATTTGTAAACCGCATGCACAGGCGACCCAACCAATGACGATCGCAAAAACCGCACAGGCAAGATCGCCTGGGCTAATCAATGCATCACGCAAGCAGACGCTTGAGCGTGTGATTCACCGTTTGCGGGTTGGCCTGCCCACGCGAGGAGCGCATCACCTGGCCGACGAAAAATTTGAACACGCCCTCGTTGCCCGCGCGATACTTGGCCACGTTGTCCGGGTTTTTCTCAATCACTTCGCGGCACCAGCGCTCGATCTCGCCCGTGTCGCTCACTTGCGCGAATCCTTCCGCGGCGATGATTTCCGCAGCGGATTTGCCCGTCTCAAACATGCGCGCGAAAACTTTCTTGCCCGTGGCCGCGTTGATTTCGCCGCTCTCGACCCTGGCAATCAAGGCCGCGAGTTCCGTGGCCGGCACGGGGCTTTCCGAAATTTCTTTCCCCGTGTCTTTCAAGAGGCGCAGCAGCTCGACCTGAATCCAGCTGGACGCCGACTTGCCCGGCGCGCCCGCGCGTGCCGCAGCTTCAAAATAATCCGCAAGTTCCCGCGTGGACGCCAGCACCCCGGCGTCATAGGGAGTGATTCCATACTCCCGCAAAAACCGTTTGCGTTTCGCGTCCGGCAGTTCGGGCATCGCACGCGCGATTTCGTCGCGCCATGCGGCACTGACGCGCACGGGCAAGAGGTCCGGCTCCGGAAAATAACGGTAGTCGTGCGCGAATTCCTTCGATCGCATGGGCTCGGTACGTCCACCCGCCACATTCCAGAGGCGCGTCTCCTGCACGATCTTTCCGCCGGATTCGAGCACGCCGATTTGCCGCTCGATTTCATATTCGAGCGCGCGCTGCAGGTAGCGGAAGGAATTCAGATTTTTCACTTCGGCCTTGGTGCCCAATCTTTCCGCGCCGCGCCGCCGCACGCTGATGTTGGCGTCGCAGCGCAGCGAACCTTCTTCCATGTTGACGTCGCTCACTTCGGTGTACAGCATCACTTCCTTGAGCGCGGTCAGATACGCATGAGCCTCGGTCGGCGAGCGCAGGTCCGGCTCGGAAACAATTTCCGCCAGGGGCGTGCCGCCGCGGTTGTAGTCCACGTAGCTTTTTTCCGCTGAATCCGAAAATCCTTCGTGCAGATTTTTCGCCGCGTCATCCTCGAGGTGCAGGCGCGTGATGCCGATGCGCTTGACCTGGCCGTCGTGCTCGATCTCCAGGTAACCGTTCGTGGCCAGCGGCAGTTCGTACATGGAAATCTGGTAGCCTTTGGGCAAGTCCGGATAAAAATAATTTTTTCGCGCGAAGCGCGAGAATTCCTGCACTTGCAGATGCAGCGCCAGCGCCGCACGGATGCCCAGTTCCACCGCCCGCTTGTTCAGCATAGGCAGCGCCCCCGGCAAACCCAGGCAGACCGGGCAAGTGTTCGAATTCGGCGGATCGCCGAAGCGCGTGGAACAAGCGCAGAAGGCTTTGGTCAAGGTCTTCAACTGGACGTGGACTTCGAGACCGATGACCGGCTCGTACCCCGCCAGCACCTCGGGCGAGATGCTTGTGGCGCCATCCTGTGTCAGTTTCGCCATATGAGTCGGCTAGTATACCATCCGTTGCAATCAGCGGTTCTGCAGCCCAAGCCCGGCCACCTTGCCCTTGCCTCCCTGCTCAAAGGAGCATATAAGAGCACCTATTGACCCTCAGGGCACCCCGGGGGCTTCCCTGAGAGACATTTTCCCGCGAGCCGTGTTGAATAAGATGAATGACACCGGACCTGGGTTCAGCTCAGCCCCACTGGCAGTTTTGTGGGCCAACGGAATCAGGGCTGCGCTCGAATTCTCAGAGGTACGAAGGATCCCGGTCAACGAAATTTGATTCCATGGTGATTCACAGGTCAGGAATGCCCAAGGAGGGGCTATTTATGCGAAAGGTTCTGACACCCAAAATTCTCCTTTTCCTTTTCGTGCTGTGCCTGGTTCCTGCTGCATCGTTCGCCCAAGTAGCCATCTCGGTGGCCATTGGGCCGCCGGCGTTGCCGGTCTACGCGCAGCCGCCTTGCCCGGTGGAAGGGTATATGTGGACTCCCGGCTATTGGGGCTGGCGGGGTGAGGGATACTACTGGGTTCCGGGCGTGTGGGTCGCGCCGCCGCGCGTAGGCGTGTTTTGGACGCCGGGCTACTGGGGCTTCGCGGGCGGCTTGTATGGCTGGCATGCCGGTTACTGGGGACCGCACGTCGGATTCTATGGCGGGATTAATTACGGATATGGATATGGCGGCGTCGGATTCTGGGGAGGGCGCTGGGCCGGCGGGCGCTTCGCCTATAACACGGCGGTCATGAACGTGAACACGACCATAGTGCACAACACCTATATCGACCGCACCGTCGTTAACAACACGACTATCAAGAACAATCACTACAGCTTCAACGGCGAGGGCGGAGCAAGGGCCACCCCCACAGCAGCGGAACAATCGTACGAACACGAAAATCATTTCCAGCCGACGGCCAACCAGCTTTCCCATGAACAGGCGGCCCGCTCGGATAACAATCAATTGGCATCTGTCAATCACGGCCGGCCCGGCAATGTGGCCATGGACTCCGTCAATGGGCGACGCTTCAACCAGCAGGGCCGCATCGCCAATGGCATCTCCTCGGGCCAACTGACGGCCGGCGAAACCAAGAACCTGGAGAACCGCGAAGCCGGCCTCAACAAGGAAATTCACAACGACCGCGCCGCAAATGGCGGCAGGCTGACGCCCCAGGAACGCGGGCAAGTCAACCAGCAGCAGAATAACCTCAGCAAGTCGATCTACAACGACAAGCACAACGCCAATACGACAACCTACGGCAACAATGAGGTTGGCGCGCGGCGCAATTTGCAGCAGCAGCGGATTGCCAACGGCGTGGCCAGCGGGCAGATGTCTCCCTCGGAAGCCGCCAAGGCCGAAAATCACGAGCAGAACATCAACAAGCACATCGCCGCGGATCGCGCGGCAAACGGCGGAAAACTCACGCCGCAGGAAAAAAAGAACATCAATCAGCGTCAGAATAACGCCAGCCGCCAGATCTACAACGAGAAGCACAACGAAAAGACCGCGCCGAGATAAACTCTCGCCCGGTCCGTGATTCCTCAATCGCGCGGCGGCCCATATACCGATGAGCCGCCGCGCACTTTTTTCCTCCAAGCGCTTCACGCACTTCCAATTGTGTGTTTAAATTCCCACACTTTCCGGGCACGCAACTCATCCTGCCGCTGGAGGAAGGGGAGTTGGCGCTGTAACGATCCTGTAACAATCGCTGGAGTAAGATGGGGTTTGCCCTGCACATCCATTTTCGCGATTCGCTGGAGAAATTCTACGGGCATTTTCGCGGTTTTAGCGAATCAGGGTAGGGGGTGAAGAAATGCCAATCTCTACAGAAGAGCTCAACGGCGGAATCACCAGGGTCATTCTGGAAGGGCGCCTGGACATCGAGGGCGCGGCAGCCGTGGATATGCGCATGAACGTGATTGCGGGCACAAAGACGGCTGTGCTCGTCGACCTGCAGAAAGTTTCATTCCTCGGATCGATGGGACTGCGCGCCCTGGTCGCTCCGGCGCGCGCCATCAAGGGCCGCGGGGGCAAGATCGTGCTTTTTGGCCCGAACGAAATGGTCGAAAAAGTTTTGAAGACCAGCGGCGTGGACGCCATGATCCCCATCCATCACGAACTTCAAAACGCCATCGCCGCGCTACAATAACCCCCGTATGGATTGCCGGAAGGACCAGCACGCGTTATGACTGGGAACGGCATGGACACGACCAGAGAGCGTCTGGAATTGCGAAGCCGGATGTCCGAATTGGCGCAGATTTTCCCGTGGATCGAGCGCCTGGCTTCGCGGCACGCAATTCCGGCGAACACGCAGTTCGCCATGAATCTTTGCCTGGAAGAAGTCCTCTCGAACATCATCCGGCACGGATACTCTGGCCAAGCGGGCCATTCCATCGCCGTCCGCTTCGCCAGCCCCCGAAAAGATTACTATATATTTTCCGTCGAGGATGAGGCGCCCCCCTTCAACCCCGTGGAGGCGCCGGAGTTGCCGGCGTTGAATGCGCTCGATGACACTGGTGTGGGTGGCCAGGGCATCCGCCTGTTGCGCCGGTTTGCCGACGCGCTCGAATACCAGTCGACGCCCACCGGCAATCGGCTGAGCATCGGTTTCATCGCCGCCGGTTCCGCGACCGCCAAGGATTGATTTCGGCGGCGGATCCATTCAAGATCGCAATGCTACGCGCCCGGCTGGAGATCTGCAATCGAGCTGAAATCGTGCACGATATTTCCCCCGGCCCAATTTGCGTTACACGCTGCAAAAGTTAATCCGGAAAAAAGGACATTCCATGCCGACGATCACGGTCAAAGATGGCACGCAGATTTATTTTAAGGATTGGGGCGCGGGGCAGCCCGTAGTTTTCAGTCACGGCTGGCCGCTGAGCGCGGACGCCTGGGAAGATCAGCTGCTGTTTCTGGCTGACCACGGATACCGCTGCATCGCGCATGACCGTCGCGGCCATGGCCGCTCCAGCCAGCCCTGGAGGGGCAATGAGATGAACACCTATGCCGACGACCTCGCCGCGCTCGTCGAAGCGCTCGACTTGCGCAACGCCATCCATGTCGGCCATTCGACCGGTGGCGGCGAAGTCGCCCGCTACATCGGCCGCCATGGCACGAAGCGCGTCGCCAAAGCTGTGCTGATCGGCGCAGTGCCGCCGCTGATGCTCAAAACGCAGGCGAATCCCGGCGGCTTGCCGATGGAGACGTTCGACCAGATTCGCGCCGCGGTGCACTCCGATCGCTCCCAATTTTTCAAGGATTTGAGCGTGCCCTTCTATGGCGCCAACCGCGACGGCGCAAAAGTCTCGCAAGGCTTGCGCAATTCCTTCTGGCTTCAGGGGATGCTGTGCGGATTAAAAGCGGCCTATGACTGCATCAAGGCTTTCTCTGAAACGGATTTCACCGAAGACCTCAAGAAAATCGACGTTCCGACGCTCATTCTTCATGGAGACGACGACCAGATCGTGCCCATCTCTGACTCGGCGATGCTTTCCGCGAAGCTGGTCAAGGGCGCCACGCTGAAAATCATTCCGGGCGCGCCGCACGGCATCTGCTCCACTCACAAGGACCAGATCAATGCGGAGCTGCTCGCGTTCCTGCAACGCAGCCAGCAGGCGTCGGCGTGAAGAAGAATTCAGGCCTGAACATTTAACGCGGTGAGGACCATGGAAAAAGTAGACGCACGAAGCGTGGTTGTCCGAGGCAGCGCCGCCGGATTCGCGCAGGAAATTCACGCGGGCCGGCACCGAATGGTTGCCGATGAGCCGGCGTCCGCGGGCGGCACGGATACCGGGCTGTCTCCCTACGATCTGCTGCTGGCATCATTGGGCGCATGTACTTCGATGACCGTGGCGATGTATGCCCGCCGCAAAGCTTGGCCGCTCGACGAGGTAACCGTCCATCTGCGGCACTCCAAGAACCACGCCGCCGATTGCGCCGACTGCGAAACCAGAGAGGGAATGCTCGATCGAATCGAACGCGACATTCACTTTGTCGGGAAGCTGACCGACGAACAGCGATCCAAGCTGCTGGAGATTGCCAACAAATGCCCGGTCCATCGAACCCTTACATCGGAAATTGATATCGAGACGCGATTGGTTTGAACCACGTCGCGGTTGCGATTCCGCATTCAGAGGAGATGACCATGGCCCCCGCTCTCGTTCTGCTTCTGGCATTTCTGATTGGCGTCGTTTCGGGCTTGCGTTCTCTCACCGCCCCGGCCGTCGTGGCCTGGGCCGCGCATCTGGGCTGGATCCATCTCGACCAGACTATTCTCCGTTTCATGGATTCGACCGCCGCCATTGCGGTCTTCACTCTGCTGGCGCTCGTCGAGTTGATTGCCGATCAGCTTCCTTCCACTCCTAGCCGGACCGCGCCGCCGGGTCTAATCGCTCGCATCGTCCTCGGCGCGCTGTGCGGCGCGGCCGTCGCGGTGGCGGGCGCGCAATCCATTGCCATCGGCGCGGTACTCGGTGCGGCCGGTGGCGTTGCCGGAGCGTTTGGCGGCTACCAGGTTCGCACGCGGCTGGTAAAAGCGCTGAAAGTTCCGGACTTCGTGATCGCTTGTCTGGAAGACGCGGTAGCAATCGGCGCAGGACTTTTCATCGTGGCGCGATTTTGAAAATGCCATTGCTTTACTTTCCACAGGGACGGTGTGTTACAGTTCCAGAGGGAGCGATGAGAGATTTCCGGTGCGCCAGGGTTTTTCCGGTTAGTGTCTCCGAGGAACCGTACCACTAGGGATAGATAGTTTGAGCACGCGGCAACAAGATTTTGTGCTTCCGCATGCATTTCCCCCTTGACAGATTTTTCTCTCTTGATTACATTGCGCCCTCGGATTCAGGGATCGTGATTCGACAAGCGAGCGGCCCATTCACCCCCGGGAGCAACGCAAGGTCGATTGACGCAACCTGTCGGGATTCATGGAGACATCGAGGAGGCTCTCTTTCACTCCCCGTGGCCGCCGCTCCCAGCGCGGCCGGTGAGGGATCGCGCAACGCCAAAGCCCCAAGCGGCCGGGGCGATGCGCACAGGGAGGCTTTTTCATTTTTCGGCAGCGGACTCCACTTTTACGCGGAATGCGGCAAGTGAACTTTTGAGCCCGTAGAGAAATGCTCGTGAATTCCCGGCCTTAAAAATTTGAATTGAGCAGTGACCTGCTGAGAATCAGGGAACTGCGTGCTCCCAGCCACGCATTTCGGGAGTAAAATATAAGGGTTCCCTCTGCGCGGGGGAGCCTACCTGCGCGGAGGCGATGATGTCACATACGAAAATGGCTTTGAACGACAAGACGGCATTGCGGGTGGGCACGGCCACGCCTGCGGATGTTCAGGTTCGCACGGGGCTCGAATTCGAGCGGTATTTCACGGACGGCCGCACCCCGCCGTTTGACGCGGTGGAGTGGGAGCGCCGCGTGGCGCTCATCACCAACGAAAAGGGCAAAGCGATTTTCCGCCAGGAAGATGTGGAAGTGCCCAAGGGCTGGTCGCAGACTGCGACCAACATCGTCGCATCGAAATATTTTCACGGCAAGCTCAACACGCCCGAGCGCGAAAATTCGGTCCGCCAGCTCATCGGCCGCGTGGTGAACGCGATTGTCGGCTGGGGTGAGAAGGGCGGCTACTTCGCAAACGCTCCCGCGCGCGACGCCTTCCGCGACGAACTGACGCACCTGCTCGTCGAGCAGAAGATGGCTTTCAATTCTCCGGTCTGGTTCAACGTCGGCGTCCAGGCCAAGCCGCAGTGCTCGGCCTGCTTCATCAACTCGGTCCAGGACGACATGGAATCGATCATGAACCTGGCCAAGACCGAGGGCATGCTGTTCAAGTGGGGTTCGGGCACGGGCACGAATTTTTCCACGCTGCGCGGCAGCCGCGAAACGCTCTCCGGCGGCGGAATCGCCTCCGGACCCGTAAGCTTCATGAAAGGCTTTGACGCCTTCGCCGGCGTCATCAAATCCGGCGGCAAGACGCGCCGCGCCGCGAAGATGGTGATCCTGAACGTGGATCATCCGGACATTGTCGAGTTCATTGACTCGAAGATGAAAGAGGAGCGCAAGGCGCGCGTCCTCATCGAGCAGGGCTACGACCCGGCCATTGACGGCGAAGCCTACTCCTCGATCTTTTTCCAGAATGCCAACCACTCCGTCCGGGTCACCGATGAATTCATGCAGGCGGTCGAGGACGATCGCGACTGGTGGACGCGCAACGTCAATGACGGCAATCCCTTCGAAAAATTCAGCGCGCGCGAATTGCTGCACCGCATGGCCGAATCCGCCTGGCAGTGCGGCGATCCCGGCATGCAGTACGACACCACGGTGAACCGCTGGCACACGAGCAAAACCACCGCGCGTATCAACGCCTCGAATCCCTGCTCGGAATACATGTTCCTGGACGACACGGCGTGCAACCTCGCCTCGCTCAACCTGATGAAATACCTAAACGCCAACGGATCTTTCGATGTCGAAGCCTTCCGCCGCGCCGTGGACATCACCATCACGGCACAGGAAATTCTGGTGGACAACGCCAGCTACCCGACGCCGAGGATCGCCGAGAATTCGCACCGGTTCCGCCCGCTGGGCCTCGGTTACGCCAATCTGGGCGCGCTCCTGATGTCCATGGCGCTGCCGTATGACTCCGACGGCGGGCGCGACATGGCCGGCGCGGTTACCGCGCTCATGTGCGGAGAAGCCTACGCGCAGTCCGCGCGCATTGCCGAGCGCCTGGGACCGTTCGCCGGGTATGCCGCTAATCGCGAGCCGATGCTCGACGTCATTCGCATGCACCGCGATTCGCTGCGGCCCATCAAGCCCGAAAACGTGCAGCCCTCGCTGCTCGGCGCCGCGCAATATTCCTGGGACCAGGCCCTGGCGCTCGGCGAAAAATTCGGCTACAAGAATTCGCAGGTCACCGTGCTCGCGCCCACCGGCACCATCGGCTTCATGATGGACTGCGACACGACCGGCATCGAGCCCGACCTGGCCCTCGTGAAATACAAGAAGCTGGTCGGCGGCGGAGTTATTAAAATAGTAAATAACACCGTCCCGGCCGCGCTCATGAAGCTCGGCTACTCGCCCGAGGAAACTTCGCAGATCGTTTCCTACGTGGACCGCAACGGCAGGATCGAGGGCGCGCCCGGCTTCAAACCCGAGCACTTGCCGATTTTCGATTGTTCCCTCGCCGCCCCGGGCGGGCGCTCCATCGCCTGGCGGGGCCACTTGAAAATGATGGCGGCGGCCCAGCCCTTTCTCTCCGGCGCCATCAGCAAGACCATCAACATGCCCGAGGATTCCACGATCGAAGACATCATGCAGGCGTACATCGAGTCCTGGAAGCTGGGCGTGAAGGCCGTGGCGATTTATCGCGACAACTCCAAAGGCTCGCAGCCGCTTTCCGCCGCGGGCGATAAGAAGGACACCGCGCAGCAGACTCAGCCTGCCGCCGCTGCAGCCAAGCCGGCGGAGACCTCCTCAGGCGTCGCCGAACAACGCGAGCTCTTCATCCGCGCGCATCGCCGCAAGCTGCCGAGCGAGCGCTCTTCGATCACGCACAAATTTTCCATCGGCGGCCATGAAGGCTACATCACCGTCGGCATGTACGAGACAGGCGAGCCCGGCGAAATTTTCATCAAGATGGCCAAGGAAGGCTCGACGCTCTCCGGCTTCATGGACGGCTTTGCGCTTTCCGTTTCCATCGGTTTGCAATACGGCGTGCCGCTCAAGGCCCTGGTCGACAAATTCATCAACACGCGTTTCGAGCCCGCCGGCTACACCGGCCATCCGGCCATCCCGTACGCCAAATCCGTGCTGGACTACATCGCGCGCTGGCTCGGCGGCCGTTTCATTTCTCCCGACTATCTCACGCACAACGGCGACACAACCTTGCCGGTTGCCACTGTGACGGCCACGCCCGCCGTGCCCCCCTCGATGATCCCGATCGCCGACGACGATCCCTCTCCGGCAGGCGCGGGATCGCTGGCGATGAACGCTCGCAGTGAATCGCGCCCCATGTTCGACGGCGCGCCCACCTGCTCCGAGTGCGGCATGCTCATGACCCCCAACGGCGCCTGCTACAAATGCGAAAATTGCGGCGGCACGTCGGGCTGCAGCTAGGCGGGTTGTCCGATCCTGAATTCCACAAAGGGCACGGTTCGCCGTGCCCTTCGCTTTTGAGTGGCGCATGCTTCAGCTTGCGGGGTTTGGTTATTGCCGGTACCAACCCCCGCAAGCTGAAGCGTGCGCCACCCAAGCCTGCCTTGCCCGCCTCTTCTGCCTGTGCTCAAATGCTCGCCCATGCTGGCGGCCGTCACACATCGAAATCGAGTCAGGGTCGTTCAAAGGCCGCTGCCCCGACTGAAGCCGGGCTGGGCTCTCGTGCGCGTGCGCCTCGCCGGAATCTGCAACACGGACATCGAAATTCTGCGCGGCTACCACAATTTCCACGGCACGTTGGGCCACGAATTTGTGGGCGATGTCGTCCGCGTCGCGAGCGCGAAGGATCGCAGCTGGATCGGCCGCCGCGTCGTCGGCGAAATTAATTTGGCGTGCGCGGGACTGGGTTTCCGCAAACAGTGCAGCTATTGCCGCCGCGGAATTCCGACGCACTGCGCGCGGCGGCGCGTGCTGGGAATCCTCGGACACGACGGCGCGTTCGCCGAATACCTCGCGCTGCCCGTCGTGAACCTGCATCGCGTGCCCGCAGGCATTCCCGATGAGGCCGCCGTCTTCACCGAGCCGCTGGCCGCAGCGTGCGAAATTCTGGAACAGATAGACATTCGCGAGCACCAGGAAGCGGCCGTGATCGGCGACGGCAAGCTCGCGCAACTCGTCGCACGCGTGCTGCGCGCGGCAGGCTTGCGTGTCGTCATGATCGGCAAGCACGCGAGCAAGCTGCGCCTTGCGCGCATTGCGGGCATCGCGACGGTAAAGGTCACCTCTCCCCACGCGAAACGTTCGAACCAATTTTCACTCGCCGTTGAAGCGACGGGCTCACCCTCGGGCCTGGCCCTGGCACAGCGCATCACTGTTCCACGTGGAACACTGGTCCTGAAATCCACATTTCACGGCGCCGCCGATGTCGAAACCTGGCCGATCGTCGTGAAGGAGTTGACCGTCATCGGTTCGCGCTGCGGCCCTTTTCCGCGCGCGCTTGCGCTTCTGCGCTCACAGAGAGTGGACCCGCGCGCATTGATTTCACGCGTCTTTCCCTTGAAGGATGCGGCGCAAGCGATCCGTTACGCGCAGCAACCGGGCGTAATGAAGGTGCTTTTGCGGCCTGAAAGCGTGCAGAAAAAGCAGTCCATTTTGTCATTCCGAACGAAGTGAGGAATCTCTCTTTGGTTTATACTCATGAAAAGAGAGATTCCTCGGCGCGCAGCGCGCCTCGGAATGACAAAGTTGTGAGTTTTTTTCGCAGCCCCCCAGACCCAGGCTGGATCCTGGAAAATTATGGGGAGGACCAATGAAAGAGTTGAGCGAAAAATTAGTGAGAGCAATCCAGTCGGCAGAGGGAAAACTTCGACATGTTTCCGAAGCGGAGAGCGCCACGCCGGCCTTGAAAGGCGGCTGGTCCCGCAAACAAGTCCTCGGACACCTGATCGACTCCGCTTCCAACAATCACCAGCGATTTGTCCGGGCATCGCTGCAGGGCTCTCTTGAATTTCCGCACTACGACCAGGACGGCTGCGTGCGTGTGCAAGAAGTTCAAAGCGTGCCCTGGCCTCTCCTGGTCACGCTGTGGACGAATTACAATCTCTATCTCGCTCACGTGATCGCGCACCTGCCCGCAGACAAGCTCGAAGCGAAATGCCGAATCGGCGAGGACAAGCCCGTGACGTTGCGGTTTCTCGCCGACGACTATTTGAGACATCTCTTGCATCATTTGGGCCAAATTGGGGCCGCCAGTTAACGGTAATTCAATTCGAGGATTTTGTAGGACAGCCACTCTCGATTTCTTGACTTTGGTGCGAGCGGGTGTCTAGACTGAAACTTCCCGTGCAAACTATGAACCAGGCGGAACACAAGACGATCGTTGTAGGTGTCACCGGAGCTTCGGGGGCGGTCCTGGCGCAGGCAGCACTGCGGATGCTCGAAGCCGATGCGCGCGTGGCGCGGATCCACCTGGTGGTCACGGACACGGGCGCGCGTCTCCTGGCCCACGAATTGAACATCGCCACGACCGACGCAAAAAAGCTGCCGTCTCTGCTCGTCGGCGGGCGCGCGGCCAAAACGGAAGTGCTGCCGAACAAAGATGTGGGCGCATCGATTGCCTCGGGCAGCTATTCGGTGGATGCGATGGTGGTGATCCCGTGCTCGATGGGCACGCTCGCGACGATCGCCGCGGGGACGAGCGACGACTTGATCGCGCGCGCCGCCGACGTTTGCCTCAAAGAAGGCCGGCGCCTCGTGCTGTGCGTGCGCGACACGCCGTTCAGCCGGATTCATCTCGAAAACATGCTGCGCGCGCAGCAGGCGGGCGCCGTGATCATGCCGGCGATTCCGTCGTTTTATCACCAGCCGAAAACGATCGACGATCTCGTCGCGCAATACGTCTACCGCGTGCTCGCGCAAATGGGTTTGCCGCAGGACGAAATGTACCGCTGGGAAGGGCAGGCAAAAGGCAAAGCCCGCGAAGCGTTTGAGTAGGACGGGCTTCAGCCTGTCTTCTTTTGACTTCTGCCCGCTACACGAAGATCAAAAAGCAGACCGGCTGAACACCCTGCGGAAAAAGTAATATATTTTGTCATTCCGAGCGGAGTGAGGAATCTCTCTGTGGTTTAAACGCAGGAACAGAGAGATTCCTCGGCGCGCAGCGCGCCTCGGAATGACAAAATGTATTTCCGCAGACTATGAAGCATGCCATACAGGAAATTGGGAGATCCGAAGTGAGCCCGACCCGCATCCGCACGATCCTCGAGATGATCAAGTTCGAGCACTCCGTGTTCGCGCTACCCTTTGCGCTGACAGGAGCCTTGCTCGCCGCGCGCTACGCGCTGATCGCGGGCGCGACGCCGGGCTGGCCATCGTGGCGGCAGCTAGCTTGGATCGTCGTCGCCATGGTCGGGGCGCGCTCCGCGGCCATGACCATGAACCGGATCATCGACTTGCGCTACGACCGCGAAAATCCGCGCACCCGCACACGCGCCCTGGCCACCGGCGCGCTGACCGTCAGCTTCGCGTGGACATTCGCTGCTGCGGCTGCGGCTCTGCTGGTGATCGCGGCGTGGCAATTGAATTCGCTGGCATTCAAACTTTCGCCGGTCGCGCTCGCCGTCCTGTTTTTGTATTCCTACACGAAACGCTTCACGTCGTGGTCGCATCTGGTGCTGGGATTTTGCCTGGGAATGTCGCCCGCAGCGGCGTGGATCGCCATCGCCGGTTCGCTCGATGCGCGCATGCTGATTCTCTGCACGGCGGTGACGCTGTGGGTCGGCGGCTTCGACGTCCTTTACGCCTGCCAGGATCTGGAGTATGACAAATCAGTGAATCTTTTTTCCGTGCCCAAACGTTTCGGCGTGGCCAAGTCGCTGGCCATCGCGCGCGCCATGCACATTCTGATGATCGCGCTGCTGGCCTGGCTGGCATGGAGTTTCCATCTGCCCTGGCCCGCGTGGGCCGGAATCGTGGTGGTCGCCGCGCTCCTCGCCTACGAGCACTCGCTCGTTTCGCCGAATGATTTGACCCGGATGAATGCTGCGTTTTTTACCGTGAACGGTTATATTAGTCTCTTGTTCCTGCTGTTCTGGGGCGCGGCCGTGGCCGTAGCGCATCCGTGATTTTAAGTAGCGCAGGCTTCAGCCTGTGGGGTTTCGGCCCCAATTCAATAGCCACAGACTGAAGTCTGCGCTACATGAAGACATGAGCGACCTCCACATCAACGACGCACAACTGAAGCCCATCGCGGAGAAAATCTTCGCAGGCGAGCGCCTGAGCGCCGAAGACGGCATCACGCTATACCGTTCACCCGACCTGCTGGCCACCGGCTGGCTCGCCAACTACGTGCGCGAGAAGCGCCACGGCAACACCTGCTTCTTCAATGTGAATCGCCACATCAACCCCACGAACGTCTGCGTCGCGCACTGCAAGCTGTGCGCCTTCGGCCGCGACCCCAACGCGCCCGGCGCATACACGTTCGCGCTCGAGGAAATCTACCAGCGCGCGGAACAAGGGATGCGCGAAGGCGCCACGGAATTCCACATGGTCGGCGGCCTGCATCCCGATTTGCCCTTTGAATATTTTCTGGACTTGATGCGCGGCCTGAAAAAGCGCTGCCCGACGGTGCACCTCAAGGCCTTCACGATGGTCGAGGTGGGCTACTTCTCGCGCATCTCGAAGCTTTCGATTCGCGACACGCTGGTCGCGCTCAAGGAAGCGGGCGTGGACTCGCTACCCGGCGGCGGCGCGGAAATTTTCAACCCGCGCGTGCGAAAAATTATTTGCGACCACAAAGTAAGCGGCCGCCAGTGGCTCAACATCGCGCGTACGGCGCACGAAATCGGCCTGCGCTCGAACGCCACCATGCTCTACGGCCACGTGGAGAGCGAAGAGGAACGCGTCGAGCACATGTTGCTGCTGCGCGAATTGCAGGATGAGACGCACGGCTTCTCGGCGTTCATTCCGCTGGCGTTTCACCCCGCCAACACCGGCCTCGCGCACCTGCCGCCGCCCACCGGCTACCACGACCTGAAATCCATCGCGATTTCGCGCCTGCTGCTCGACAACTTCGACCACATCAAGGCCTATTGGGTGATGCTCACGCCGAGCATCGCGCAAATCGCGCTGCGCTTCGGCGCGGACGACCTCGACGGCACCGTCGTCGAAGAAAAGATCTACCACGACGCTGGCGCCAAAACCGCCGAGTTCACCCCGCGCGCGGAACTCGAACGCCTGATCCGCGAAGCCGGCCGCGTCCCCGTCGAACGCGACACGCTGTACAGGCCGGTCGACCGCTCGAAGATGCCTCCGCCGCCCGGCCCTCGCCCCGACGTCACACTTTCCATCAATTTTTAGTCTTTAGTGTAAAATTGAATGGAAGGAAGTTGTGGAGGGACTATACGGCAATTAATCCTCTATCCCGGTGAAGACGGTTTTTGGGTCGTGGAGTGCCCCAGCCTTCCGGGTTGTGTAAGCCAAGGAGGAGACAAAGCCAAAGCTGTATCGAATATCCGCGAAGCAATCGATGGTTACATCGCGGCCTTGCAGCAAGACGGGCTTCCGGTCCCGGAAGAACGCTTTGAAACTATTGTCATGGCTGTATGACAAGTCTGCCGCAGGTTCTGGTCGCCAGTGCGTTCCCGCACTTTTGAAAAGCGGATTTCAATTCAAGCGTCAGAATGGAAGTCATATGATCCTTCGGCGCGACGAACCGTTCGCGCAAGTTGTGGTCCCCAATCATAAAACGCTTGATCGTGGAACACTCCGCGCCATCCTTCGCCAGGCAGGAATGACAACCGAAGAATTCATCACGTTGCTGTGAAGCGATCTTCAATTTCCCAGGGCAGCACGCCCGAAAAATCGCCATCGGCAGATGCACGGCAGGCCAGGCCTTGGCCACCGCCACGGCAGTCCGTGTAAGCGTTGACATTGCCGGATCACGTCTTATAATCAACAGCGTAGCGACGACACCGGCGATGGCGAGCGCATCGTTGTGGCCGCTGGAAGCGAATTCGACCCCTACGAGCGGATTCCAGGCGTGTATCGCTACCTGGTAGTTCCGTCCCCCAGTCGAACGGATCCACCCGGCCAGCAGCGCCGCGACGCCGAGATTGGCGAGCAGAAACGCCGGCTTGAAACCAACCGGGTCCGGCAACATGCGCCACGTCGCGCGAAGCACCAAATGAGCGAGTGGCGGGTACATCGTGGGGATTTCCGGCACAGGCATGACGTACCAGCCCGGATCGCGCAGCGGCGCAAGCCGCGGGTCCGTTCCTGTGGGCGCACTGGCTTCGGAGTGTTGTTTTTCGAAGACTGTTTATTTCCAAGGGGGGCTGTCCGTTTTGATTTTCGCGCAACCTACAATCAATTTGCTGGCAGCGGCGGCTCAAAGCCCGTTCTCCAATTATTGGACCAGGTTCACCGACCCGAGCCGCAATCCGTTCCGCGGTCTGTACCAGCTCAACGCGTTTGACCTGGCCATCATGATTCCGTATTTCGTAGTGCTGGTGATCCTGGCCGCCTACGGGATGCACCGCTACTACCTGGTATACGCGTATTTCAAGAATCGCCAGAACGTCCCCGGCCCGCCGCCCGCAGTCACCGAGTGGCCCAGGGTTACCGTACAGCTTCCGATCTACAACGAACGCTACGTGATCGAACGCCTGGTGGACTCCGTGGCGCGCTTCGATTATCCGCGCGAACTGCTGGAATTTCAGGTGCTCGACGATTCCACCGACGAAACGCAGCAAGTCGCGCGCGCCTGCGTCGAGCGCTACCAGGCGCTCGGCCTGTCAATTCACTATCTGCATCGCACCGACCGCACCGGTTACAAGGCCGGCGCGCTCGCCGAGGGGCTCAAGTCCGCGACGGGAGAATTCGTCGCCATCTTCGACGCCGATTTCCAGCCCTCGCCGGATTTTCTGCGCCGCACGATGCCGTATTTCACCGACCCTAAAATCGGCATGGCGCAGGGACGCTGGACCTATCTGAACCGGCATTATTCCGCGCTGACCGAAGTCGAAACGATCCTGCTCGACGGGCACTTCGTAATGGAGCACGGCGCGCGCTCGCGCAGCGGCAGCTTCTTCAACTTCAACGGCACGGCGGGTGTGTGGCGCCGCCGCACGATCGACGAAGCCGGCGGCTGGCAGCACGACACGCTCACCGAGGACACTGACCTCTCCTACCGCGCGCAGCTCCTCGGATGGAAATTTCTGTACCTGCCGGACATCGAATGCGCCTCCGAGCTGCCCGTGGAAATGAACGCGTTCAAGGCGCAGCAGGCGCGCTGGGCCAAGGGCCTGATGCAGACGGCCATAAAAATATTGCCGCGCATGCTGCGCTCGGACGAACCCACGCATATCAAGGCGGAAGCCGTCTTCCATCTCACCGCCAACATCAGCTATCCCTTCATGGTGGTTCTCTCGACGCTGCTTCTGCCCGCGATGATCGTGCGTTTCTATCAGGGCTGGTTCCAGATGCTGTTCATCGATTTGCCGCTGTTCATCGCGTCGAGCTGCTCGATTTCCGGTTTTTATCTGACGTCGCAGCGCGTCCTGTACCCGAAAACATGGAAGCGCTCGATCCTGTACATGCCCTTCGTGATGGCCGTCGGCATCGGCCTGTCCGTGCGCAACGCCAAGGCCGTGATCGAAGCGCTCCTCGGCATAAAAACCGCCTTTGTGCGCACCCCAAAATTCAAGATCGAAGGCCAGGCCGGCACCTGGAAGAAAAAACTCTATCGCAACCGCTCCGGCTGGATGCCCTATCTGGAAATCGCGCTGGGCCTCTACTTCGTTTCGACGATCGTGTATTCCATTCAAAATGAAAATTACGCCACCGCCCCGTTCCTGTTCCTCTTCGTCTGGGGCTTCCTCTACACCGGAGTAATGTCCGTAGCGCAAGCCTGGGTCGAGCGCCTCCGCTTCGGCGTGCAACCGAGCGCCGCGTCAACCGAAGCTCGCGCCTCCGCTTCTGGCGCCCCCGGATTTTAAGTGCCCATCTGTTTTGCACGACACCGCGGGCGGGCCTGACGTCCCGTCTGCGGGGTTTCCGGAGAGATATCCGCCCCGTCCCTTTCCAATGATTTGGCCTTTCGGTGGCCCCCTTGCCTTTTTCTTTCCTCAGCGGTAATGTCCCGTCGATATGGATTCCCCAAGTCACAAAAAGGTCGGCAGGAACGATCTTTGCCCGTGTGGCAGCGGTAAGAAATACAAAAGATGTTGCCTGCTGAATCAGCCCATTTCCCAGGATCGGTTGTGGACACGTCAACGCGCGGCCTCGGATGACCTCACCCGGGACATGATGCGTTTTGCGGCGCGCAAGTTTGGAACTCAGATTGATGAGGCATGGCAGGACTTCAACATGAGCGACCTGCCTGAAGCTTCGGTGGACCGTTCCACGGAAGATCAAATTTTTATGCCGTATTTTCTATTCCATTGGGATCCGCTCGCGCTCTCCAGAAGGAGGGGAGCGCTCGGTAATGGCGGTGTGGTTCTGCGATGGTACATGCTGGAAAGGGCAACCCGGCTGACGGAGATGGAGCGGATGTTCCTCCATCAGGCCACAACCCAGCCGGTCAGCTTTCATGAAGTTCTCGAAAACAAACCTGGTGTGGGAATGACGCTCCGGGACGTCATGATCGGCTCGGAAAGCCATGTAGTAGAGCGTTCGGCTTCGGGCATGCTCAGGCCGGGAGACATTGTTTATGCCCAAGTATGGAATCTAACTGGGCTCGCGATTCTCGGATGTTGTGCGCCTCTTTGCATCCCGCCCGGCAGAAAGGCGGATGTGATCGCGCTAAGGAAAAAATTGCAAAAACGAGCAGCCCGGCAGAAACGAGACCTTTCCACAGAGGATTTGATCTGTTATGCGGTCGATATCCGGACGACTTATTTGGATATCCGGGATTCACTCTACGCTCCGCCCCAATTTTGCAATACAGATGGAGATCCGCTCGAATTTCACACCCTGACCTTCCATATTGAGTCGGCGGAAGCGGCCTTTCATGCCCTGGCTTCCCTCGCCTTGACTCGGACGAAAGACGACCTCCTCGAAGATGCCGAATTTGATCGTGCGGGAAATCTTAATGCCGTGACTTTCGAGTGGCTGAAGAAGGGGAATCGAAAAATCTCGACTTGGGACAACACCATAATGGGCACCATCAGAATCTCGGCAAACTCCCTGACTGCCAAGGTGAATTCGGCGAAACGTGCGGTGCGCATTCGCGCAGAGATCAAAAAACGGCTTGGCGCTCTAGCAACTCACCGAAGTACGCTTGCCCAGACTCATGAGGATGCGCTCGAAACATCCCCTAAGCGAATGAGCGCAAAAACGGATCTGGACTCCGAACGTGACTCCGAATTCATGGTCGATCCAGAGGTGAGAAAGCTGGCCAGGGAATCGCTCCAAAAACAAGTCGAAGAATGGGTTCACCAAAAAATTCCTGTCTTAGGTAATCGGACACCTATGCAAGCCGTTCGCGAACCCGACGGAAGAGAAATTGTCGAGTCATTACTTTTGGACTGGGAAAGACGGGCAGAGAACGGATTCTCCGCACCCGACATACGTCCTGATATTCAATCGATCCGCAAATTGCTGGATCTGGCGTCGCCGAGTTCTTGATTTCCTCTATCTAATCCGACGGGTTGACGGCTGCCTTGCAAAGAAGCATCCCTTCAGCGGTAGCGATGCATTAATCAGCAATCGGCACTGAAACAATCCTCACCGTTCTTCGACAGGCTCCGGATGAATCGTGACGCGGGCGATCTGCGGGAAATGTTCCTTTAATCGTTCTTCCAACGCTCCGGTGACGTCGTGGATTTGGGTGATGGGCAGGCTTCCATCCATGGCGCAGTGGCAGGACACCAGGATTTTGTGCTCGACCTGGCGCACGTGAACTTCGTGGCAGTCCATCAGCTCGTGGAATTCGACCGGGAGCGTGTTGATGTAATTTTCGATGGCGTGGCCGAGGCCGGTCATCTCTCCGCGCTGGCCATCCACGGAAGCGATGTGCGTGCCGAGCGGCTCGATGTGGATATTCACTTTCGCGTCGGAGCGGTCCGATGAGGAAGCCACGCCGGGAAGCTTGCGGATTTCCTCCTCCAGCTCGGTGGCGCGGCGATGGGCCTCGCGCAGGCTCAAGCGCTCGTCAACCTCCAGGTGCATTTCAATAAACAGGCGGCCTTCCAGCTGGTCGGCGGAAATTTCGTGGACGGCGAGGCTGAGGCGCGCGGCGATCACGCGGATGGCGTCAAACAAATGTTCTCCCGCTACGGCGCGTGGCTCCATGTGCACCATCACGTCCGCGGGCACGATTTCGCCGACGCGCCGTTCGACGGCGTCGGAAATGGCGTGCACCTGCTCGAAGCTGGCGGAGCGCGGAACGCTGATGGTCACGTCCACGAAGTGCTTGTTCCCGGCTCGCCGCACGCGCACGCGCTCGGTGGAAAGCACGCCTTCGAGCCCCGCCACCTCTTTCGTGACGCGCTCCTGCAAGCCGGCGGGCGCCACGTCCAGGAGCGCGTCGAGCGTGCGCTTGCCCAGCCGCGAACCCACCCAGATCACGATGGCCGCCACGACGAGCGCGGTGAGCGGGTCGGCAATCTGCAGCCAGGCGACG
>Ga0210396_10000498_pt1 | contig 51767 bp, 45 predicted proteins | sample IncBWH17OmetaG_FD_155466 | JGI IMG/M metagenome (GOLD analysis project Ga0210396, IMG submission 155466) | Forest soil microbial communities from Barre Woods Harvard Forest LTER site, Petersham, Massachusetts, United States - Inc-BW-H-17-O ... | reverse complement strand
CGCTCCCCGGCGGCGGTGCAGAAATATTCGCGGATCGCGTGCGCCACATCATCTGCGACCACAAGATCGACGGCGATCAATGGCTCGACACAGCAAAAATCGCGCACCAGATCGGCCTGAAATCAAACGCCACCATGCTCTACGGCCACGTCGAGAACGACGAAGACCGCGTGGATCATCTGCTCAAGCTGCGCTCTCTGCAGGACGAAACCGGCGGCTTCCAAACTTTCATTCCGCTGGCATTTCATCCCGATAACACTCCGCTGCAGCACTTGCCGAAAACTACCGGCATGCTCGACATCAAGCAGATCGCGGTCAGCCGCCTCGTGCTCGACAACTTCCCGCACATCAAATCCTATTGGCAGATGATGACGGCGAAGATCGCGCAGATCTCCCTGCGCTTCGGCGCCGACGACATGGATGGCACGGTGATCGAGGAAAAGATCTATCACGACGCGGGAGCGACCACGCCGCAAGGTATGCGCCGCGAGGAACTCGAACGCCTCATCCGCGCCGCAGGCCGCGAACCGATCGAGCGGGATACTCTTTATCGGCCCGTAACGCGCACCGAGACGTCGGTCACGGTCGCGGTGTAGGGAATTCCGGGCCTTAATCGAGTAGGTCGTCGACAAGGGCAGAAAGGATCTTTTTTCGGCACAGGAGAGATCGATGCGGGAGGCCGGTATGGCGTGCTATAGGGTCGGGTTAGCCACTGCCTTAATGTTAGTAACGTCGTGCCTAGCACAGGAGAGAGGAGGAGGCGACCCTGGGGCGGCATGGCCCCTTATAGGGAGTGTTTTAAAGGATGCGCAGGTCTCTGGGTCTCTCGAATACTGGGGCCGCTGCGGCTCGGGTATGTGGCGTCCTGACTTTCCCAAGATGATCCGGCCCTTGTCCGAGTCTTCAGGCTCGCCGCTTGAAGTGCTGCAAAGATCGTTCGCCAACGATCCGAAGATGCGGGTGATGCAAGAGCTGGGAGGAATGATCCGCATGGTCGAGACCGACGTCCCGAGTGACCTCTTGGACGTCAGGATTAGCCATGTCTCGTTCCATCTTCCGGTGTCGGCTGGGATGTACGGTCCGAATTACGCTCTGGGGCCGATTTTTTCCACTCCAGAAGTGAAGGCTTTTATCGCGGCAAAACACATCGAGTCGCTGATCTCGTTCCAGCCGGGGGGAGGGGCCGGGATTAAGCGCGTATACGGTGAATTGGACAACGTGACCGTGTCCCAGGCGTTGGACTACGTGCTGAAGATTTTTCCTGGATTCTGGGTCTACGAGAATTGCCCAGCTAAAGACGGGTCCTCTCGCGCGGTTTATGTGGCTTTCTTTGAGTCGTTTTAAACGCGCGTTTCTTGAAGTGTCCGCGTTCGGGAAATCTTTTGAGTTTTCGTCGATGGAACTCCGTCCTCGCTCGCCAGGCAAACCGCAATCGCCTCGTGGGCGCGTTTCATCAGCGTATCGATGGTGTTGGCTATAGAAACTGGAGACTTTCCCTACAACTTTTCGTAGAACTCACACGCCGAGCAGGAAATATAAATCCCGCCCGGTATGTTGCGCTCACGGTCTTTCATGCGCTTGACGATGCGCGTAGTCTTGCCGCACTTGGGGCAATCCGTGCTCTTGCTGGTGTCCATCACCTTCTTACGGTCTGCAGTTTTTGCAATCTTCGCGCCTACCGCCATGGTTCGTTTCTCCTGATCTCTTTAATGTGTGCGCAGCGACCCGCTGAATTTCGCAAGCGTACATTTGTGGATGGGATATTTCAGAAAGCCTAACCGGAAAATCCACTCTGGAAGATTCTTATAGCTGCGTCTTGTTTCTCTTCCGCACGAGTTATTTTACAGTAAGCCCTCGCGGTCTGTCTCGTAGCCAGGGGCGTGTGGGGACAGCCGTCCTCGGCTGTCCGTCGAGCGCAGCTCGACGCTTCTTTCGCCCCTGTCGCACGTTTGACCCCATCCTTCGCCCCTGCTACCGTCATATGTTTGCCCTGCAAGGAGGTCCATCATGCCTGCCATCAAATTTCGCGGCGTCGATTTCATCCAGTTTGATTCGCTGCTCACCGAAGAAGAACGCCTGGTCCGCGACACTACCCGCAAGTTCATCGAAGACAACCTTGTCCCCATCATCGAAGAGTGCAACCGGGCCGGGCGTTTCCCGCGCGAACTGGTCAAGCCCATGGCTGATCTCGGGTTCTTCGGCGCCTCGCTGCAAGGCTACGGTTGCGCCGGCATGGGCAACGTGGAGTACGGACTTGTAACTCAGGAACTCGAACGTGGCGATTCCGGCGTGCGCAGCTTCGTCAGCGTGCAGTCGGCGCTGGTCATGTATCCCATCCATACCTTCGGCAGTGAAGAGCAGAAGCAGACCTGGCTCCCCGCCATGCAAAAAGGCGAAAAGCTCGGCTGCTTCGGACTCACGGAACCAGGCTTCGGCTCCAATCCCGGCGGCATGCGCACCCGCGCCCGTAAAGTGGGCAATGAGTACATTCTGAACGGCGAGAAGATGTGGATCACCTCCGGCAGCATCGCCGACGTCGCCGTCATCTGGGCCAAGGTGGAAAATGAAAACGACAAGATTCGCGGCTTCCTCGTCGAGAAAGACCGTCCCGGCTTCAAGGCCGACGACATTCACGGCAAATGGTCGCTGCGCGCTTCAGTCACATCAGGTCTGTCGCTGCAGGACGTTCACATCCCCGAGTCAAACCTGCTACCAAAAAGCGACGGCTTGAAATCGCCGTTGATGTGCTTGAATCAGGCGCGTTACGGCATCGCCTGGGGCGCGATCGGCGCGGCCATGTCCTGTTACGACTGCGCCTTGCAGTATGCCATCTTGCGCAAGCAATGGCGCGACCAGCCCATCGCCTCGCACCAGCTCGTGCAGGACAAGCTTACCTGGATGATCAGCGAGATCACGAAAGCGCAACTGCTCGTGCTGCAGGTCGGCCGCCTGAAAGATGCGGGCAAGGTCGAGCATCAGCACATTTCCATGGCCAAGCGCAACAACGTCTGGATGGCGCTCGAGTGCGCCCGCCTCTCGCGCGACATCCTCGGCGCCAACGGAGTCGCCGACGACTACCCCATCATGCGCCACATGATGAACCTGGAATCCGTGAAGACCTACGAAGGCACGCACGACGTGCACTCGCTGATCATCGGCCAGAGCGTGACCGGGATCGACGCGTTCTAGGCGTGTTTGTAAGTGTGGAGCGGGCGCCTTCGCCCGCTTGCCGGAGTCACCTGAATGATGGTCAGGAGGTAGGTTTTTCCCGAGGCGGCTCTACGGCGAGAAACTCTGCGGCAAAGCGCTGAGTGTAGTTCTCCAACAAGGTCTGCAAGCGCTGCGGATCAGACGATCGCAGAATCAATCCAGCGTGGTGATGCTTCTTGATTCGCAAGAACACTTCCGGATCGTTGTACCCCGAAGTATCCGGATTCTCCTGCCGCGCCAGTGACAGTATCACTCCCGCATACTCCTCGCGTACCGGAGGGAGCTTATACGTTCCATCCCCACCGGCAACTTCGATGCGGGCCCACTCTCGCCACAGGTTGATTCCGGTAGCGGTCTCGACCATCTCGTTGATGTAGGCGCCGCCTACTCGAGCCGCACACTCGAGAAAATAGAAGTGTCCATTGGCATGTGCCCGGATGAATTCCGTATGGCCCACGCCGCGCACCAGCCCCAGCGCCGCAATCAAGTCGCGATTGATTTGACGTAAGCCCAGGTCCTCATCACTGCCTCGCGGTATCACGCAGGTTGTAAAAATGCCTCCGCCCTGAGCCACATTCATCGGAGGCTTTCCGTACTTGCTCACGCTGGCAAACAGCACTTCGTTTTCCGAGACTATCGAGTCCACGTGATAGACCTCTCCCGGAACAAACTTTTCCAACAGAAACGAAGACTGCTTGTCCCCAAGTTGCTCCAGCACCGGCCACAGTTCTTCAGCCGCGTGAATCTTCTTGATCCCGATCGCCGATGCCTCCTGGCGTGGCTTCAAGACCCACGGTCCTGGAACATGTTCAAGGTAATAGCGGACGTCGTCGTGATTGAAAACCGGAACGAAATCGGGCACGCGCACGTGGCGATCCAGCGCTTTCATGCGCATGGCCAGCTTGTCGCGAAAATAGCGCATCGTGGTCAGGCCCATCCCTGGAATGCGCAGGTGTTCGCGAAGAGTCGCCGCGGTTTCCATGTCGTACTCATCGAGGGCGACGATGCGGTCGATTTTCTGCGTGCGTGCCAGGTGGGTAACGGCCTGCACAATGTCGGGCAGGGAAATCTCGGCGGGAAGATAAAATGTGTCGCCCAGACTTTCCTGGGGCCAATCGGCCTCGCGCAACTTCTCCGCGGTAAGCAGCAACACGCGGCAACCTTGCCGCTTGCACTCGCGCATGAATTCCTGTCCCTTCTCGTAAGTAGTGATGCACAGGAAAGTCAGGGGGCGCGATTCGGGCATGGGATGCCTTTTCGTAACAGGGTTGAGAGAATATCACGGCTGCTGCCGGCGGAGCATTCGTTATTCCTATGCCTCCAGCCGTTTCTTTCAATCTCGTCGCGATTGGGATATATTCTCAGGCCGGTCGGAAATAGCTGGTTGTTAGGATTGTTGGGAGACTCCTATGGGTACGCAAACTCGTTCAGAAGGCAAAGCTCGCATATTCGGAGAGAACATTGAAAGTGACCTGGCGTCGCGATTTCTGCGCGTGGTCGAGGTGGCGGCAATCGCTTCGGCTCACACCATGGGTCAAGGTGAACGCAAGCTCTCCGACCAGGTGGCCACTGAGGCGATGCGGCAGACTATGGACTCCATCCCCATGCGCGGCACCATCGTCATCGGCGAAGGCGAGCGCGACGAAGCACCCATGCTCTATATCGGAGAGAAAGTCGGCGCCGACTTTCCCGATGGGCGCGAGGTGCCCGAGGTCGATATCGCTGTCGATCCCCTCGAAGGCACGAACCTTTGCGCCACCGGCGCGCCCGGAGCGATCACCGTGCTGGCTGCCTCTGAACGTGGAGGCTTGTTGAACGCTCCCGACTGTTACATGGAAAAGATCGTCGTCGGGCCATCCTGCAAGAACGCCGTCGAACTCGATGCGCCTGTGGCCGACAATCTGAAGAACATCGCGAAGAGAATGGAGCGCGATGTGGAAGACCTGGTGGTGATCGTGCTCGACCGTCCGCGTCACGAAAAGCTGATCGCCGATATTCGCGCTGCCGGCGCGCGTATCCGGCTGATCGGTGACGGCGACCTCTCGGCCGGCATCGCCGCCGCCGTCATTGGCACTGGCGTACATGCAGTTATGGGATCGGGCGGTGCGCCCGAAGGCGTGATCACCGCCGCGGCCATCCGCTGCCTTAACGGCTATATGCTCGGCCGGCTGGTGGTCAAGCCCGACCAGGAAGAGCGCCTCGCCCGCATGGGCATCAAGGACAAGACTCGTATCTATGAAGCTGAAGATCTTGCCCCGGGCAAGCAACTCATCTTCGCCGCCACGGGAGTGACTGACGGAGCGCTGCTGAAAGGCGTCCGCTTCTTCGGCGAAGGCACACGGACTTCGTCTGTGATTCTGACCCAGCTTACAGGCAAGGTGCGCTTCATAGAGAGCATTCACCTCGAGAAAGGTCCGGATGTGAAAGTGCGGTTCATGTAGGAGTTCCGTTTCTAATACTTCTAACCTTTCTTCTGATCCTCGGGAAGCTCGGGGACCGGGGGAAACTCCTGCGAGTAGCCTTTGAGCAAGCTCACGGCTACCTCGCTGCGGCGAGCGCCGTCGTGGATGGCGATCTTGTGGGGATGGCCCTTGGAGTATCCCTCCCACAGTGAAACGCCGGCGTAGGCGCCGTCTTTGCGCAAAATGTAATACGTCATGTCGAGGAAGCGCAGCTTGTTCATATCGCCGTTGTAGTTGCGGACGATGCGCTTGAGCGCGTCCATCCCAGCTTCTTGCGGAGACATGCCGTGGCGCATATTTTCAACGATCGTATGCGCGCCCGCGACCTTGATGTTCTCTTCGCCGCTTCCGGTTGCTCCAGCTGAACCCACGTCCTGATCGGTGTAGCAGCCTGCGCCGATGATGGGCGAATCACCGCAGCGTCCGGGAAGCTTGAAAGCTAATCCGCTGGTGGTGGTGCAGCCGGAGATTTCTCCTTTCTCGTTCAAGGCAGAACAGTGAATTGTGCCTGTCGGCGGAAACAGAACCTGGCGTACGGCCGTCATTTGCAATTCGGGCTCGATGCCGAGGTCAGCGGCGCGCGCTTGCAGGTTCTGGAGGCGCTCTTGCCACAGTTTCGATTGTGGTTTGTCGGGATTTGCACTTGAGTCGGGGATCTGCCAGTGCGGGTCGGCCGGTCCTGGTCCCCACCAATCTTCGTTCGAATGAAATTCCTTCCACAGTAACCAGACCTTGCGGGAGTGCTCGGTGAGCAGGTTCTCGCGTGGGAAGCCGACGGCTACGGCGAAGCGCTCGGCGCCTTCGCCCACCAGCATGACGTGGCCGGTGTGCTCGAACACGGCTTTTGAAACCAGCGAGACGTTCTTGATGTTGCGTACTCCGCCTACGGAGCCGGCGCGGTGCGTAGGGCCGTGCATGCAGCAGGCGTCAAGCTCGACGACGCCTTCTTCGTTGGGAAGTCCGCCGAGGCCGACGCTGGTGTCGTTGGGATCGTCTTCCGGTCCCTTGACCACTTTGAGTGCAGCGTCGAGTGTATCGCCGCCACCCTTCAGGAACGCGTAAGCGTCATCGAGATAATTGAACCCGTTATTGGCGCAGACGATGATGGGGCGCTTGAACGCGCCGGATTGCGCGCCGTGCTCTTGGGTCGCAGCACCTTGTTCGGATTCTTCTCCTTGGGCTCGAGTTCCTGCTCCTACTCCGGCGGCGACTGCTCCTAGAACGGATGTCTTTACGAAATCACGGCGCGAGAAAGTCATGGGTTTCTCCTGGCTGTAGGAAACCGGGAAGCATATCACGCCGCGGATGGACGTTTCGGTCTTTGTCGCTGCTCAGATCGGGTAGCGAAAAAAAATTCAGATCGAATCTGGTTAATTATCTGGAATCAATAATTTGCGAGGAATCGATCCGCCCTTAATCCGGCTAAAATATTGATTCTGGGGAGCTTGTCCGCAAAATATTGCGGACAAAGGAGTTAGGTGGATTCGCGTCGCGTAAGTTATTTGGAATCAGTGATGCGATTTCTGTCGAGACTGAAAACATCTGGACTCTGGCCGCAAAACCCTGTGGGGGAAGGACTTCGCCCACATTGTATTCAGTTTTCAATGAACTGTTTCTTGCTGCTTCTGCTGAGGCAATCATGAACGAGTTCGGAATGAGACGCAAGGTCAGACGTCACATGGGAGGGCTGTGGAAAGTGTCGAGTCAAAAGCGCGCCCTACCCAGATTCGTGATCCTATGCAGAAATCTGACGGATTGACGTTTGTGGAATCCCCAACCTATGTCGCAAAGAACGCGACTAGGATGGGGCACCCGTCTTGTAGTGTTTCACACGGACTCGCGATCAGCCGCTGGCTAATCCGCGGTAGCGGCCTACCAGACCGGCGCGGCGGCTTAGTGAGGGCTTGGGCGGGACGTCGGCGATGGAGCGGACGTTGTTGCTGTTTTGCTCGGAGCGGAAGCGCAGCAGGGCGGCAATGTTTCCTACCTTGTCGAATTCGGAATCGTCTTTGACGTAAAAAAGTTCAATGTTGTGGCGGATGACCCAGGGCAGGATGGCTTCGCTTACGTCGACTACCTCTCGCGTCTGCCGGCCACAGACAGGACAGAAGTTGACGAGGTGAGCGTCGAGATGGCCGCAGCCGGAACACTCGACCGCCTGGGACTGATAGTTTTGTCCGAGCAGCAGGGTTTGCACTTCGCCTAACTCGATAGAGCGCAGCACGCGGCGCAATCCGGTGACCCCGCGGGCGTTGTGGCGGGCCTGATTGAGGGTTTCGCGAACCATTTCCTCACAGTGGCGCTCTTGCGCATCGGCGAAAATGTTCTCTGCGTGCGAACGGATCTCTTCGCTGCTCGCGTGAGCAACCTCGGCGGTAAACCGGCCGAGCAACTTCTGCTTGACGTAGGGGTGCAGTTGCGGTTCGAACTGCGACCAGTGAACGTCCTGGCAGCCGAGGATCCAGTTTTCGAACATGTTTTTCTTATCTTTATCTCCCTTTCCCAGTGCGTCTTTAAGGAACTCGGCAATGAACTTGAAATGATGACGAGCTTCATCAGCGACGCGGCGCTCGACGTGGCCTGCATCGTAGCCGCCGAAGCCGTCGCCGCGGCCGCGGCGGGTTAGAGCATGAAAGAAATCCATACGTTCGCTCAATTCACCCAGACGCAGTTCGAACAGGCGGGCGCGATGACGATCGATCAACACGATGCCGAGGCTGGAAAATGCTCCCAGCAACTGGGCGAGAGGCTTCAGGTGAAAATGGCGGTTGACTAGAAGTTGCGTAGTGCTCAACTGCGCCGGCAGATCGTATTCGCGCCAGAAGCCCTGCGCGGAACAAGCGAACACCGCTTTGGCGCGAGGACGAGCGCCTCGCAAATCTTGCGACAGGCGCACAATGCGTTCGAGATCGGCGCGGGCCGACTCGAACTTGTCTTTACTATTACTTTTATTATTGTTGTTACCAGCGCTGCCGCTCTTGGTTCTGGACTCCAACTGGCGCATGGCTTCCCGCGCCAGATCTTTTGTAAGGATCGCTTCTTCTTTGTGTGCTTTGTTGCGAGGCGGAGTGGGCTGAAAGTAGAAGCTGAGAGCGCAGGCTGAGGGGTCTTCAAATTCTGCCAGTTCGTGGATTTCTTCTTGAGTGATCATTCCGTAATCTCCGTTCTTTCAAATCAGTTCTTTCAGAGAAGTGGAAGGTGATTTATGCGGTGCCGGTGCTGGCGAACCTCCCTTTGAATTGGCGGACGAGGCGGGGCGATTTGCGCAGGTGCTCGCGGGCCGCGGCAATGGAGATCGAGACGCTGGCGGGCGAAGCGCCGGTAATTGCGGAGATTTCGTCCACGCCAAAGCCTTCGAGGGCGTGGAGGATGAAAGCCTCGCGATGGTCCGGGCTGACGTCGTGCAGAGCGGAGGCGATGAGGCGCATCATTTCATCGGAGCCGACGATTTGTTCGGGCGTGGCCACGCGGCCGTCGGCGATGATGGTTTCTTCGGTGATGGCTTCATCGGGCTGATGGAACTGGAGTTCGGCTTCGTCAGTGGCTTTTACGTTTTGTTTGCGAGCCGAATCTCTGAGGTGCACGGCACTGCCGTTGCTGCCCTCGGGGCGTGAGAGTTCGTCGAGAGCCTTCATGGCTAAGCGGTAGAGCCAAGGCTCGAGGGCGAGCCGTTCTGGCTTGTCTTTGTGATTGCCATCGCCCTCGCCAAGAGCGGCGGCGATGGTTTCGTCGATGACTTCCTCTTTGCTGATGGAGTCTGGCGCTACCAGATCGGAGGCTTCGCGGAAATAAATTTCGCGCTCCACAAAGCGCTCGAGGCGGGACAGATTCACATTGACGTAGGAGCGTACGTCTTCGGCGGAAACCATCGCGGGAAACACCGCGGCCAGAGTCTGCTCGAAGGGTACAGAAATGTTGCGGCGGGCTGAGGTCTCATGCTGGCGGCGCGGCCATTTGTGGGAGGAGCGCAGCAGGTCTTTGTGCTTGTTGACCTGCTGCAGCAGATCTTCGAAAGCGCTTTTCACGGCGGCGGCGGCGGTTGAGGCTTTGGCCTGCACGGCCATTTGTCCCGAAGGCAGGCGCAGGTTGAGGGAAACGCTGGTGCCTTCGCGCGCGGAAATCTCCTCGACCATGCCTTTCAGATGAATCAGCTCGGGACGGAAGACCTGCAGGCGTTTTCGCAGTTTTTCGACTTGATGTTGGATATCTTTTTCTACGGCGGGAGTTTTATGAAGGCGGTAACTGACGTGAACGTTCATGAGCACCTCAAGCTTGCCAGACGGCGACGCGCAAACCAGTGCTTTACTTTCTAGGGCGATTGTACACCCGGGCAAGAGAGCAAAGCTGCAATCGAAAAAAGTGATTTGAGGGTTCTACGGTTTTGGGAATTGTTGGGTGAGGCGAGAACGTTTGAGCAAAATCGAGGAGGTGGCAGTTTAACCGGGGACGGAAGTGTGCAGATTGGATATCCCTCGTCCCGCTGGAGAAAACTCCGGACTCGGGATGACTCCATTAAGGCGGCGTTGAGAGTTTTCAAATTGAGCTAGCACCAAATAATTTACAGAGTGGTGCCGCGCCGGATATGATCCGTGAGCCATGAAACTCAGAAATCTTCTGCTTCTTGCTGTTTCGGTTGGTTCGGTGTGGGCCCAAGCCCCTTCGTCCAAGGAAGTTGATACTGTCTATCCTGACGCGCACGCGCTGTATCTGGATATTCATCAGAATCCGGAGCTTTCTTCGCATGAAACGCAGACTGCGGCGAAGCTGGCTGGACGGTTGCGCGGCCTCGGCTATGAGGTGACGGAACATGTCGGCGGGACGGGAATTGTGGCCGTCCTGAAAAACGGCGCGGGACCGACAGTGATGCTGCGCACGGAACTGGATGCTCTGCCGGTGGAGGAGAAGACCGGGCTGGCTTACGCGAGCAAGGTTCATGCCAAGGATGACGCGGGGCATGAGGTTCCCGTGATGCACGCCTGCGGGCATGATTTGCACATGGCGTCGATCATGGGGACAGCGGCGATCATGGCGCACAGCAAGAACACCTGGCACGGGACACTGATGCTGATCGGACAGCCGGCGGAAGAAACGATTCTCGGTGCCAAGGGGATGATCGACGATGGATTGTTCACGCGCTTTCCCAAGCCCGACGTTGTGGTGGCGTTGCACGTGGGCAACGGACTGGCTGCGGGGCAGGTTGGGGTCACTGCTGGAGTTATCTCGACCAACGCGGATTCTCTGCGGATTACGATCTATGGCAAGGGCGGGCATGGGTCGGCGCCGCATACGGCAATCGATCCCATCGTGATTGCGGCGCGGACGATTCTGGCGCTGCAGACGATTACTTCGCGCGAGGTGAAGCCGGGAGAAATGGCTGTGGTGACTGTCGGCTATATTCGAGCGGGCACAAAAAATAACATCATTCCGGATCAGGCGGAGTTGGGGCTGACGGTGCGGACGTTCAAGGCGGATGTCCGCAAGCAGGTGCTCGCGGCGATCACGCGGATCACGAACGCGGAAGCGGAAGCTGGAGGGGCGGTGCGTCCGCCGTTGATTGAGCATTATGAGGCGACGGACTCGGTTTATAACGATCCAGCTTTGGCGGAGAGGCTGCGCGGCGTGCTGGAGTCGACGCTTGGCAAAGATAATGTGATCACGGAACCACCGGCTACTGCGTCGGAGGATTTTTCTTATTTCGTGGAGCAGGGAATTCCGGGGTTCTACTTTGGTTTGGGAGGAGCGGATCCGGAGAAACTGGCGCAGGCTAAGGCTGCGGGGACGATGCTGCCGTCGAATCATTCTCCGCTGTTTGCGCCGGATGTGGATCCGGCGTTGCGTACCGGGATTACGGCTGAGGTGGCGGTGCTGCGGAGTTTGCTGAAGTGATGGGATCGAATCACCGATTGGCGAGCGTCAAGATGTCTCCCAGACCGAGTAGCTTGATGTCAGCGGTGACAAGCGTGAGATGCAGGACCTTGGCTGTCGCTGCCAGAAATCTGTCCGCAGGATCGTGATGTGACAACGGCAATCTCTGCGCAGCGAGAGCGATCTCATGGGTTAACGGCGCCTCCCGGAAGGAGGCCGTCGCTTCAGCGACCCACGCCCCGATATCCGCCGGCAGCTCGATTCGGCCTTTGGCCTGCAAAGTCAACGCTTCCCAAGTATTGATCGGAGAAAGCCAAAATTCATTTTCTGGATTCTTTAGCTCTTGCATCACTCTTCTCCCCAAGCGATGCGGTTGGTGCAGGCTCCACAGCCAAATGTGAGTATCGAGAAGCAGGTTCAATCGCGCAACGCCTCCCAGTCGCTTTCGTCATTGGCGGGAGAGACGATATCTCCCACAATCTTCATGGTGTCCTTCATCGAGCCAATCCAGTCTCCCGGACCCTTTTTAGGCGACGCGGGTATCACCTCGGCGACTGGTTTTCCGAAGCGCGTCACCAGGATTGGCTTCTTCGTTTTCTGGACCTGATCGAGCAGGGAAAGGCACTTGGCCTTGAATTCGGAGATGGCCACTTCCTTCATTCAACTATTAGACCATAGTCATAAAAAGTGGTCAAGACGAGAATAATGACCCGCGCTGCTGTAGTTAGCGGCGCTTTAGCGCTTCGAGCTCCTCCAGCGTCCTTGGCCAATCGGATCCCAGAAGGCGGGACAGGCTGCGATCGGCTAGAACTTTTCCGGCGGTCTGGCAGCGGGCGCAGTAGTTGGTTTCTTTGTCGGCGTAGCGAATTCGTAAAACCTTGTCGCCGCATCTCGGACAGGGTTCGCCGTAGCGTCCATGGACCGCCATGCCTTTGCGAAAAGCGGTGACCTTTTCGGGGAAGGCAGCGCTTGCTTCGGCTCCGAGCCGGTCAATCCAGAAATGAAGCGTGTGGATCGTCGCCGCGAAGAGTCTCTCCCATTCTTCTGGCATTAGTTTTTGCGTGAGTGTGAGCGGGGAGAGTTGCGCGGCGTGCAGGATTTCGTCGGAATAGGCGTTGCCGATGCCGCTCAATAGGCGCGGATCGGTGAGCGCGCGTTTGAGTGTGTGGTTTTCTACGGTGAGTGCCGCGCGGAAGGAATCGAGATCGCTGGAGAAGACGTCGATGCCTCCGGCGTCCAAGGAACGCAGGGCCTCCTCGCCGCGCACGAGGTGCAGGGACGCGCGGCGCTTGGAGCCGGCCTCGGTTAGAACGAGGGAGCCGTTGGGAAAGTCGAATGCTGCCAGGGTCTGGCGGCCGGCCAGCTTTGCATCTGGAGCACGCCAATGCAGCCGGCCGGCAATCATCAAGTGAAGGACCAGCCACAGATCATCCGCTAAGCCAAAGGCGATGCGCTTGCCTACGCGTCGCAGTTCGCGGACTACTCGACCTTCCACATCGGCAAGCGGCGGTTGGGCGGTGCGCAGGAGGAAGGCGCTCTGCAGGCGAATGTGCTCGAGGGGCTGGCCGACTATCCGCGGTTCTAGCGCCGTGATGTAGGCAGCGATGTCGGGCAGTTCTGGCATGCTGGCTCTTCCCAAACCTATTTGTGAGATGCCCTCTGGTTCGAATCCGCGGCGCCGATCTGCTCGAGGTGGTGGAGGAGGTGCGTAAAGTAATCGTTCGCCAGGAAGGCGAGGGTTACCGGTTCTCCCGGACTGATGCGGCAGACGGTTTCCAACTTGGCGGGGGGTAGGCGGGCGATTATGTGGGCGAGATATCGATTGTAGGCAGACCACAACGAGACCAGAAGTAGCCAATCGGCATCTTGAGGAGCTTGCAGGCGCACGTTTCCGTTCTGGTCGTATGCGGGGAAGTCCAGGGATGGTTGCAGGGCAGCGCGGACGAATCGTTGATGATTGTTCGACGCGGAATCGATTAGATGTCCGAGAACTTGCTTGCGCGACCAGCCGCCGGGCAGTGCGGGCCTGGTGGCTTCAAGTTCGCTGATTTTGCGAAGCTTTGGCTCCGCTGCTGCGACCACGTGCAGGAGTTGTTCGCTCAGGTCTTTCATTTCGTTCAACCGCCGTGTCAATCGTTAATCATCCGATGGTCTGCCTTACTTGCTTTTGAAAGGCACTATGTTGCGACGCAGTGTCTCGCGAAACTCCGCTTGCTGTTCCTCGGTGAAGGCTCGTTTGGGGATCGGAGCGTAAGTGCTCGGCTGAGGAAAAACTACGAAAACCGACTTCTCCTCGCGCCAGCCGATGAAAGCCGTCCAAGCGATTTGAGAATCCGCATGCCGGGACTGCATGTGAAGACCAGAGTCCGAGACTGCAAGAGTTATCGGATCCTGTGCGGAGGGCATGCGGCGGAACTGTATGCGCGCTGAGAGCCAAGGCATGGTCCAAATGTAGGCCAGCCAGAAAACCGACGCACCGAACATGATCCAGAGACCTTGCCGGAGCTCCGAGTGCGGGTACGCAACCAGCATAATCGCGCTGAAAACGAGAATCGGAGGCATGACGGCGAGGCCGAAGCGATAGCTCCATCGACGCCAACGGCTTCTCATCCGCCATGCGATCATCCCGTGACGGAAGTCGTCAGCGGTCAACTGGTAAGTGACTTCCATGGCGCGTGATTATATAGGAGGTGCAACGCTACTACCCGATCTGTCCCGAGATTGCGCGGGCTTCCGCGGCCGGGTCGGCGGCTTCGGTGATGGGGCGGCCCACGACGATGTAGCTGGCTCCGGCGGCGATGGCTTCTGCGGGAGTGGCAACGCGGGCTTGATCTGCGTGGCGTGAGCCGGCGGGACGGACGCCGGGATTTACGATGGCGAAGTTGTGGCCGAGTTCGGCGCGCACAGCCGCCGTTTCGCGGGCGGAGGTGACGATGCCCTTGCATCCGTTGTCTAGGGCCAGCCTGGCGAGGCGCAAGACTTCCTCGCGCACGGTCCCGCGAAATCCGACTTTCTCCATTTCGTTTTCGTCGAGGCTGGTGAGCACGGTGACGCCGAGCACGAGCAGCGCGGGGTTGTTAGCGTGAGCGGCTTCGGTGGCGGCGTGAAGCATTTTGGCGCCGCCCGCGGCGTGGACGGTCAGCATGCTCACTCCGAGCCGGGACGCCTCATGCACGGCGGCAGCGACCGTGGTGGGAATGTCGTGATATTTGAGGTCGAGAAACACGCGCCGGCCCGAGGCGACGAGATCCCGCACCACCTGCGGGCCTTCGGCGGTGTAGAGTTGCATGCCGACTTTATAGGTGAGGGCGGAGTCGCCGACGGCCGCAACGATCTTTTGTGCGGCCGCCGCCGTGGAGACGTCGAGAGCCACGATCAGCTTCTCGCGCGCAGGATTGACGTCTGGGTCGTTCGGGATGCGGTTGGTCAGAGTGGCCTGCATCCCGAACAGTGTAGTTCGTTTACTGGAGTTCCGCCATAGGATGGTTGTAAGCTACGGTCTGGTAAACCTGCCGGTGCTCGGTCCGGGGCTTAACCAGGTCCAGGCGAACCCGTTGCAGCCCACGCTGCTCGAACTGCAGCACCTGGGCGGCACCGAAGGAAAGGTCGATAATGCGGCCCGGCACGACCGGACCGCGGTCGTTGATCTTGACCACGACCACCCGTCCGTTGTGCAGGTTGGTAACCCGCACGTAGCTTCCCAAGGGAAGCGTGGGGTGGGCGGCGGTCATGTCGTACATGTCGAAATCCTCGCCGCTGGCGGTCGGTCTGCCGACGAAATATTCGCCGTACCAGGACGCTGTCCCAATTTGATACGGTTGGTTTTTAGTGTTGTGGTTGCGGGTTTCGGGTTTGGCTTGAACTGCCCTAGTTTGGGCTGAACTGGCCTCCGAGTTGTTCGGTCCCTGAGCCGCTCCCAGTCCGACGACCAAAAAAGCGATCATCAGTCCATGAGCTATACGTCCACGCATTCAGTTCTCCTCGCATACTCAAAAGTCGTCCTAGCTAGGCTGTGTTTGGTTAAGGTTCTTCAAATGGTAGGAGGCTCGGAGGGGCTTGTCAACCCGAAAGTGCATGACCTATGGTGACGTGATAGTTATCGATATCTCACGTAACTTGTTGTTAATCATGAGTAATCAGCAACAAGTCATTCAAAACAATTAGGTTATATGTTTATTATATAGTAAATACTCAGAAGGGTGTAGTTCGGGAAGAATTTTCATCATCAATAGATTCAATGACTTACGGACAATTCTTTCTAAGTTGTTTAAGGAGAGCATTTTAGGTACAAGGTTGCATATAGTAGAGCTTATTTTTTTCGAGGAACATGGCTGAAAAACCACCTGTCGTGCTGACCATCGCCGGTTTTGATCCGTCGTCCGGGGCGGGAGTGACGGCCGATATTAAGACGATTGCGGCCCACGGCTGTTACGGAGTGGCATGCATTACCGCCCTGACCGTGCAATCCACCGCCGGGGTCCGCCGGGTGGAGCCTCTGGATCCAGCCCTGGTGACCGAGACTTTGGAAGAGCTCGCCGCCGATATTCCCATCGCAGCCGTCCACATCGGGATGCTGGGTGCCGGGAGGGTGGTCAAGGCTATGGTGGAGTTCCTCGGTCGGCGGTCGGGGAAGGCTAAACTGCCGAACGTAGTCCTCGATCCGATTCTTAAGTCTTCTTCGGGTGCGGACCTGCTGGACTCGGCCGGAACCAGGCTGCTGATTGAGAAGCTCATCCCGCTTGCCGATGTGATCACGCCGAATGTGGAAGAAGCCGCAGTCCTCACCGGGTTGAAGGTGACCGATCTCGACGAGATGAGGGCAGCGGCGGCGAAGCTCCATCAGATGGGCTCGGCCGCCGTGGTGATTACGGGCGGACATCTAGAGAAGGCAACCGATCTGTTGAGCTTCACCACGAGGCGCGGGGTTGAGGAAGAAGTATTCAAGGCGGAGCGGCAACGCTCGAATTCGACTCACGGCACGGGTTGCGCGTTTGCTACGGCGATGTCATGCCATCTGGCTCTCGATCGCGGATTAGCCGAAGCTGCCTTGCTGGCCAAGACGTTTGTGACCGCCGCGATTGCCGCGGGACATCCGCTGGGGCGCGGAACCGGACCGGTCCATCATCTTTATCGCATGAATCAGCAGCGGCGGGCGGCGGGTACGGGAAGCGAGTCGTAACGGGTGGGTCTTCGCGGAATACGGCGAGGCAGGGACTAATCCTAGTCGGCGTTTTTATCTGAATCCGAAGGTTTCTTCAGCAGAATCCCGGCTACAAACGATGCGGTTGCGGCCAGCAGCCATTCGATCCGCCACATCTGGATGGCCTGGAACTCGGCGAGATTCGATGCACGATAGAATAGGCTGACGCCGATCGCCCCCACCACACAGCCGAGGCCGATCATGAATGCGATGAGCGAGGCAGTCGGCAGACCGATCCAGCGCTTGATCTCATGGAAATGCAGATAGTGGAGCCAGTCAGGGAAGGAAATCTCCTGCCATGCGGCGGCGATCAAGCGCATGGACGACCGGAAGCCAGTGCCCACCCGTGCTGCGCTCCGCGCCAACAGGCCATTCATGAGAGCAGCCTCGGCGCTCGCGTTTGCTGTGGGACGGCGGAGCCCGCAGGTATGGCAGAACCTGGACCCGATCATGAACTCGGTGCCGCAATCGGCACAGGCTTCAGAGAAAGCCGGGGCCGCAGCCGGGGGAGCTGCGACCGCCGGTGGTTCTAGCACAAGCGGGGACCGCCAGAATTCCTGCGGAGCTTCTTGAACAACTTCAGCCATATGTTAGGAACGTCTATTTTAGGAAAGGCAAGCCGACAACCAAAGCGCACCGTCGACTAAGGTGTTTTCAAGTCAGATACTTGCAACTTTCCCCCAATCGCGTTGCAAGTAAGTCTCGCGCAATTATTACCCGCAAACCCGTAAAGATGCCCCAGTACCTTGGTTTTTTTCCGGTCTGGTTGGGGAGATTATAGGGTTCAATCCGTGCATGTTTCGGGAAATTGTTAGGTTCGCCCGATGACGTTTTTGGTTCGTCCCGTGCTCGGGAAAACTCGGTTAGACTAAAGTGCAAAGGCTAACGGTCGGGATGCAGTCGAGTCTGATAGTGAAACGGTTGGATGACGGGAAGGCGGTGTTCTGCCTTACCATCCTTCTTGTCTTTTGCCCCTTATGCGCCGCCGCAGTCGGTCAAACTGCTGGCGAAAGGGCTCTCTCATCGTCCGCGGCTAATTCCGCGGAACACGATCCACAGGTTGAGGCGGCTTTTGGGCATTTTTATAACCTCGAATACGACCGGGCGATCCAGGAGTTTGAGAAGGTAATGGATCGGCATCCCGGCGACCCCTCGGCCGTGAACCACCTACTGACCACGGTTCTGATGCGGGAGCTTTACCGCATGGGCGCAATGAACAGCGGCGAGTATGCCAATGACAGCTTTATCGGCGACGCGCATCGAGCCGCCGACCCTAAGGTTACGGAGCGGATCAAAAAGTTAGTGGAGCGCGCCGGGAGCCTGGAAGAGCAGCAACTCAAAGTTAATCCCAATAATGTGGATGCGCTCTACGCCCGCGGGGTCACCCGGGCGCAGTTCTCGCTTTATACCGCGCTGGTCGAGCGCGCCTGGTTCTCCGCGCTGCGCAATGCCGTGGGAGCGCGTCATGACCACGAACGCGTTCTGGAACTCGATCCTCACTATGTGGATGCCAAGCTGGTCGTGGGCACACACAACTATGTGATGGGCAGCCTGCCGTGGAGCGTGAAGGCGGCCGTGGCGCTGGTGGGTCTGACTGGGACAAAGGAAAAGGGACTCGAATACCTGCGGGAAGTGGCCGAGAGCGACGGAGAAAACAGCGTGGATGCCAGGGTGGTGCTGAGCCTGTTTCTGCGGCGCGAGCATCGCTACGAGGAAGCGCGCGTGCTTATGCATGACCTGGCAGCGCGGTATCCCAGGAATTATTTGTTTCCGCTGGAGGAAGCCAATCTGCTGCGCGCCAGCGGCCGTGCGCCAGAGGCCGCGGCCGGCTATCGCCAGGTTTGGCAAAATGGGCGGGAAGGGAAGTACGGCAACCTGCACTACGAGCTGGCGGCGTGGGGGCTGGGTGAGCTGCTTCGCAGCCAGAAAGATTACGCCGGAGCTGCGGCCGCCTATGAAATGGTGGGTCAGGCTCCGGAGCCCGATCCTGAGACACTGCAGAAGGCCAACCTGGCTGCCGGGGAAATGTATGATCTGCTGCAGAAGCGCGATTTGGCGATGAAGAAGTATGAGACCGTGCTGGCCGAAAATGGCGCCACTCCTCCCGCGGAAAAGGCTCGGGAGCACCTCCGGGAGGCGTACCGGGAGTGATATCGGTTTCTGGCCTGTGAAGAAGTAGACCCTGGAACTTTACTGCCTACAATTGCGTATTGTTTTGTAGAGAGCGTTTCGGAGGCAGAGTTATGTATTGCAACTATTGCGGGAAAATAATTCAGGACGATGCTGCGGTTTGCGCTTATTGCGGTACTCGTGTGGGAGCATCCATCGCGCGCAAGCGCCTGGTGCGGCCCCGGCAGGGACGGAAGATTGCGGGCGTCTGCATCGGGTTCGCCGAGTACTTCGACATCGATGTGACCGTAGTCCGGCTGGTGTGGCTGCTGGCATCGTGCCTGACCGGGGTTGGACTGCTCGCCTATCCCATCGCGTGGATCGTGATGCCTGAAGAGCCGCTGCTGTTGACGGCACCAGCGGGTGCGCAGCGCGCGGCGAATCCGTAAACGAATTCGTAAGCCCCAGGCATGGGACGCGATACGCTGGGCTGTGATTAAATCGCCTGATGCACAGCACCGGCCTTCGGCAAATCAGAAGCGGTGACGCCGAAATCGTCTACCGCGTGCTCGGCGATGGTCCGCCTGTAATTCTGCTGCATCCCTTTCCCGCGAATCATGAATTCTGGCTGCCGGTGGCTCAGGCGCTGGCCACGCGCTACCGCATCGTTCTGCCGGATCTGCGCGGGCACGGAGATTCTGGTGTGGGCAAGGGTCCAGCCACCATGGAGAAACACGCCGGCGACCTTGCCCGCGTCATGGATGATGCGGATGTCGGTCGCGCTCCCATGATCGGGGTCTCCATCGGCGGATATGCTTTATTCGAATTCTGGCGGCGGCATCGCGGACGCGTCGCCGGGCTCGGTCTTTGCAATACCAAGGCGCCCGCCGATTCCGCGGAAGCCCGCGCCGGACGGCTGCAGGCGGCAAACGATGTGCTCGAGGGCGGTACCGAGCCGTTTTTCGAAAGCATGATCCCGCGTCTGCTGGGCAAGACCACGCGCGAGACGCGGCCTGATCTGGTCGACGGCGCGCTGCGCATGATGCGGAAGATGTCGCCCGAAGACGTGGCGCAAGTGCAGCGTGGCATGGCCGAGCGATCGGATTCTGTGGATACATTGAAGACCATTAATGTGCCCACTCTGCTCGTAACCGGAGACGAAGATATCCTGACTGGCGTGAACGAAGCCGAACTGATGCGCCAGCACATTTCCGGCAGCCAGTTGCGCGTGATTCCGAAGGCCGGGCATTACTCGCCTTGGGAACAGCCGGAGGAAGCAGCCAAGCTGTTGCGTCAATTTCTGGAGCGGCTTTAGAACGAGTGCTTTCGAGGTTCGCCCTGGGCTAGAATCAGGGGCGCTATGAGGAAATCTTTTGCACTGCTCGTTCTCGGGATATCGGCGATCTCTATCTCTTCCTATTCGCAAGGCCCCAGCGTCCCTCGTCCCCGCATACTCGGTATCGATCACGTTTCGTTCTACACCACAGCTCCGGACGGCGTGACGGCGCTTTACGGCGGCACGCTCGGACTTGCTTCGGCGGCGCCGGTGGAGTCTGGCGGGCTCCTGAGATACATGGTAGGCAGGCAGTGGATCGGCTACAGCGCCGCGCCCGATCCCAAGGCGACCGACCGTATGGATCACGTTGCATTCACCACGGACAACGTCGGCGCACTGCGCAGGTATTTGATCGCGGAGGGCGTGAAGGTGCCCGCGGTCGAAGGGCACGCGGACCACAGCTTGAGCTTCACCGTGGCAGACCCGGAAGGTCACCGCGTTGAGTTTGTCGAGCGGGACAAATCTGAAGGGTCCACTCCAACGGCCGATTCCGCGATTTCGCGACACATGATTCACACCGGTTTCGTGGTCTACCACCGCAATGCCGAAGACCACTTCTACCACGACATTCTCGGTTTCCGGCTTTACTGGCACGGCCACGATAAGCCGGACACACCGGATGACTGGGTTGCGATGCAGGTTCCGGATGGCACCGACTGGCTGGAATATATGTTGAACCAGCCCGAGCACATGGACCTGCAACTCACGGGCGTGATGAATCACATCTCGCTCGGAGTCGCCGACATGAAGAAGGCACAGTCGATCATGGAATCGCATGGCTGGAAGCCGCACGGCGATGAAGAGGCGGAGATCGGCAAAGACGGCAAATGGCAGCTCGACGTGTTTGACCCTGATCTCTCGCGGGTGGAGTTGATGGAGTTTAAACCGACGCAGAAACCGTGCTGCAACGATTTCACCGGACCGCATCCGACGGAGTGAGCTGGGTCTTACGCTTTTAGGAAGATCCGTTTCCTCCAGAGGAACCACAACAGAATCCAGCAGAACAGAACAGCACCGAGCGAGTAGATGAGCGAAGCATTGGCCGCGCTCGCGCCTAGAGATACCAGCTTCGCCTGCGCCGCGTCATGCCACGTCACTGGACCGTTGGAGCCCTTCACGGTGAATGAATAACCGGGACCGTACACGAACGAGTCGGCGACGAACCCGGCGATCGCATTCATTCCGAAAACCAGAATCGGCATGGTCCAGGCGCCGCGCCACCTTCTGATCTCGAGCATCCAGTAGAGCAGAGCCAAGAAGACCAGCGCGAAGCCTCCGCTGAAGAGCACGAACGAGCTGGTCCAGAGATTCTTGTTGATCGGGAACCAGAGATTCCAAACCTCACCTGCGACCAGGCCGAGAATTCCGACGTACAGCATCCGGAGAGCCTTAGCGCCGGGACTTCTCTGCGATTGCAGCCAGTAGCCGGTGAGCACTCCGATTAGCGTGGTCGCAATCGACGGGATGGTGCCGAGGAGTCCTTCGGGATCACGGGTTTTGTCGAACAGATGTCCCATGAACAGCTTGCGGTCGAGCCATGCGGCGAGGTTGCGATCGGGGTCCATAAATGGAATGTCGCGGCCGGGCATTCCAAAGCTGGGAACCGGGGCGAAACGCAATAGTGCCCAATAGCCGAGCAGACACACGCACATCGCAATGAAAGCTCCGCGGCGGTTTGACCACAAAACCAGAATCGCGGCCGCGAAATAGCAGAGAGCGATGCGCTGGGTGACGCCTTCGAAGCGCCAGCTGTGCACGTCGAGACCGATGATGGGAGAGGCATTCACAAAAAGGCCGATCGCGATCAGAATGAGGCTGCGCTTGAAGGCGTGCCACAAAATTTGTTCTCGCGATTCGCCTCGTTGGAGCCGGGCGGCAAACGAGTAGACCATCGAGATGCCAACCAAAAACAGGAAAGATGGGAAGATGAAGTCGGCGCAGGTCCAGCCATTCCAATCGGCGTGCTTGATCGGCCCGTAGGCCAGGTCGTCGCTACCCGGGTTGTCGACCAGGATCATGCCGGCGACCGCGAGCCCGCGGTAAATATCGAGGGAAAGCAGGCGTTCGGAAGGCGCTTTGGCGGAGTTGGATTCCGCGGTACTGGCAGGCGTCGGCGCAGCTGACATGTTGCGAACAATATAGGCGGGTAGGGAACGGCTGTCACTGTGGACTGAGACGCGATTTTGCCTGTTGAAAATGTGCGATGGGGCGAACGGATTTCAAGATCAATGGTTTTAAACCAATGGTTTTGAGACGATGAGCGGTTCGGAACGGGGAAGCAGCCACGGCACGGGCACCGCGCGATTTGCTACAATCGTCGCGCCATGATTGACACGGAGTTGGTTGCAGCGAAGACCGTAGTGAATGCCAAGGGTGATGGGCCCACCGTGGATGTGAGCGGCGCGGCGGGGCGGGTGTTCCTGCTGACCCTCGAAATTACGCAGATCATCGAGCAGGAATCGCTCGACGTCACCGTCTACGGTTCAGTGGACGGCGCGGCGTGGGGAGCGAAGCCGGTGGCCGCATTTCCGCAGAAGTTTTATCGTGGCGAGTCGCCGTTGCTGCTCGATCTGACGGCGCATCCCGATGTAAAGTTCGTGCGCGCGCACTGGGACGTGGCGCGCTGGGGACGCGGCGTCGAAACCCCGATGTTTGAGTTTGGAGTGAGCCTGAAAGAAATTCCCGCGGACGTGCTGCGCGAGGCTGCCGCCGAGGCCAAGACGGTGCTAAGTGGTCAGTGATCAGTGGCCAGTGGCCGGTTCGCACAATTGAATTTCTGGCCACTCATCACCTGCTACTGACGACTGGCCACTTACCACTTTTGTCTTCTCCTTCCGCTAATATTGATCTCAGGATGAAAATGGAGTCTCAGGTCGTGGTGCGTCCGGCGCGCAACGTGCGGGGCGGCGTAAGTCTTCCCGGGGACAAATCCATTTCGCACCGCTACGCGATGCTGGCGGCGATCGCGGACGGGCCCTCGCGCCTTGAAAATTATTCGACCGGTGCCGACTGTGCCAGCACGCTCGGCTGTCTGCGTTCGCTCGGAGTGAAGTGGGAGCGCAAAGATGGTCCCGACAACTTCATCGAAGTGCAGGGAAGCGGGGAGGCGCTGACTGCTCCGAAGGAACCGCTGGATTGCGGGAATTCGGGTTCGACCATTCGCATGTTGAGCGGGATCGTGGCGGCGCAGAAGTTCTCAAGCGAGATGGTTGGGGATGAGTCGCTCTCGCGCCGGCCGATGGAGCGTGTGATCACGCCGCTCACCGCCATGGGCGCGCAGATCATCGCGCAAAACGGCCGCCCGCCATTGCGCATCAACGGCGCCAAGCTGAAAGGGATCCACTACCAGATGCCGGTGGCTAGCGCACAGGTAAAGACGTGCCTGCTGTTTGCCGGGTTGCTGGCCGAAGGGGAAACGCGCATCGAAGAGCAGTTGCGGACGCGCGATCACGGAGAAGTCGCGCTCAAGGCATTCGGCGCACAGCTCGACTGCAAGGGGAACGAAGTTCGGATTCGCGGCGGGCAGCGTTTGCACGGCATCGAAACGCGAATTCCCGGCGATCTTTCCAGTGCGGCGTTCTTTCTCTGTGCCGCTGCTCTTTTTCCCGGCTCGCAATTGACGGTCACCAGTCTGCTCATGAATCCGACGCGCGCGCGCCTGCTCGATATCCTCATGCAGATGGGACTGCGCATTTCCGTTACTCAGTTGGAGGAAGTCCACGGCGAGTTGGTGGGCACGCTGCAAGTCGAGGGCGCGCGGCTGAAAGGTGCGAACATTGCGGGCGAGGATACCGCTGCGCTGATTGATGAGATTCCGGTGCTGGCAGCGATCGCTCCCTATACCGAGCATGGAGTCGAGGTCCGCGATGCGAAAGAATTGCGGGTGAAGGAGTCGGACCGCATCGCATCTATTGCCACGAACCTTCGCGCCATGGGAGCCGCAGTGGAGGAACGCGAAGACGGCTTGAAGATTCCCGGTGGACAGTCGCTCCATGGCGCGGAGATCGAATCCTTCGGCGATCACCGCATCGCCATGGCCTTCAGCATCGCGGCTCTGCGAGCCCATGGTGAGACGCTAATTCGCGGCAGCGAATGCGCAGCCGTTTCCTATCCGGCATTCTTTTCCACGCTGGAAAGCCTGGTCGAGCGCTGAACCCAATCTGATGCGAGGGTCTCCAGCTGAACCACATACAGTAATCTCCTGAGCGGGCAAGAGTGGCGCTGGTAGGGCGTTCGCAACGATTCCGCACTGATGCCGCGGTACAGCAACCCTCCTCACTTTTGCCCTCATCTCAATTTCAACGATCCGCGCCACATTTCTCCAGCGTGCTCTGCCAACCGGAAGAGGAGTGTGCACGAGGACAAAACTACTGACGAATGGAGTCGATTAAAATGACGAAACGTTATTTGGGATTGGGAATTATTTTCTTGTTATTTGCCGGGCCGGCATTGCTAGCCCAGGATTCGGATCACGTTGAGGTCGGCGCTTTTGCCGACTATTACCGGTTCAGCGACGCGTCGCCTGCGGAAAATTTCCTTGGTCTTGGAGGCCGGGCTGCGTTCAACGTTCACCGCGACGTTCAGATAGAGGCGGAAATGGCTTACGATTTCGCGCGGAATTATACCCAGACCTACAGCAATGGCGTCAGCACAGAGGCTGTGACCGCGCACTTCCGGACGCTGCACGGGTTTTTCGGTCCTAAGTTTCAAACCGGTTCGGGCCCGTTTCGTTTCTTTGTAACGGGTAAGGTCGGCTTTGACAACTTCAGTGTTACGAATAGCGGGGCGACCGCCGGGTTCGTCAATTCAGTGGGTCTAACCACGGGCACGACCCGGTTCGCTGTATACCCGGGAGGAGGCGTAGAAGCTTTTGCTGGTCCGATCGGGGTGCGTGCGGAGATTGGGGATGACATCTTTTTCCTGAACGGCGTCCACAACAATCTCAGGGTGAGTCTTGGGCCCCAATTCCGCTTCTAGTGCTAGTGATTTTGGCTGCAGGCGGCTTTCAAAGGCCGCCTTTTTTGCACCCAGCCAGGCGAGTGAATTCCGAAAATCGGGGCGATTCCCCGGCATACGCGGTGTGGTAAAGTAGTGCCGCCCGAGAATTGGGTCCTCGCCACCTTCGCAAAGGAGTTTGTCATGCCTACCCTCCGCGATATTGTGAAAGACCGCAAAGTTTACTCCATTGATGCCGCACGCACGGTGCTGGAAGCGGCGCGCTTCATGATGGAACATAACATCGGTGCGCTGCCCGTGCTCCGCAACGGAGAACTTGCCGGCATTTTCTCCGAGCGCGACATCATGAACCGCGTAGTCGCCGCCGGCCGGACTCCCGGTCACACTGCGGTCTCCGAAGTGATGACCGCTAACCCGCGTGCGGTCAATGTGGATGAGACCATTGAGGAATGTTTTTTCATCATGCACGAGTTTGGCTTCCGGCACCTGCCCATTGTGGAGGGTAAGGAATTGAAAGGGCTAGTCTCGCTGCGCGACATTGTCCTGCGCCAGGCGGCGGAACTCGAGCGCCAGCGCCGCGCCTCCTGAGAGCAGGCTTCCGCACTCAGCTTTCAGCGACTGCCACGAACCTCACTGTTGGGGCAGACAAAGACAACGACCAGAGAAGGTTCACGGCGTAACTCAGTTGGCCGTGTGGGCCGTCGTTACCTGAAGCGTGACGGTCGCCACGTCTGCGTTAGGAGGGACGTTGCTGGGAGCCGCACCGTTTGCATCCGCGCCGGTCAGCGTGAAGATGTACGTGTTATTCGGAGTGATTTGGCCGTTCAGGGCGGTGGTACCGGGGGGGCCCGGACAGGCCGACAGCAGCAACAAGCTCCCAGCAATCGCCACCAGGCAAAATACGGCAAGCAGATTTTTCCTATAGCTTCGGGCTCCGCGTGCTCCCACAAGCGCTAGTCCGGGAACGGCGAGCCAGAAGGCATAGAACATGCGAAGGTTCCACAACCTCGTGCTGGTTGCACGCCCGAAGGTCGCGATCGTGAGCGTAGAAGTTGCTCCCGTGCTGCTGCTGATGCTGACCGTCGCAGGGTCGAAGGTGCAATAGGGCGCCGCGGTGACGATCGGCGAAACCGAAAGGCATGCGAGCGTGACTTGGCCCGAATAGCTGCCGATCGGCAGCACCGTGACGACGGTGGTGGCGGCGCTACCTGCAGGCAGGGGGCTCGGAATCGCAATCGTGGGCGACACCGATAAAGTGTAGTCCTCTGTCAAATCCGCTACGCTCAAGTACAAAGTTTGAGTTTGCGTTGTGGTGCCGCCCGTGCCCGTTACTGTGACCTGATAGGTACCCGCCGACGTGGCAGACGCACCCGTTCCTCCTGTGGTCGTAATAGTGAGGGCGGGACCGTCGGCAGGCGGGGTTGCGAGTGCAGGACTCACGGTGCACGCGGGCAGATTCGTGGTGAACTGGTTCGACGTCACGGCACAGCTCAACGAAACTGATCCATCGAAGGTTCCGATGGGCTCAAGGTCGATAGTGGCTGTCGCGGATCCGCCGGGATCCACGCCTATTTTCGGGGTGAAGGCCGAGACTGACAGGGTAAACTGTTGCCCGTAAGCCAGCGATACGGATCCGGCGGAGAGCGCGAGTAGCAACGATGCGAGAATGATTGGGCGTACGGCCTGCCTGGGATTCACCATGAGCGGATAAGAACTCACTACCTTCGATTCCTCCAACGGCGCAAAAGCTGCCTGACCCAGCCCAAAACATGCTGCCGGCCAATCAGCTGCAAGAGTGATGTTAATTGCGACGGACCTCGAGCACGAGTTCGCCAGACAGAATCTTAGACTAGAGTTGTCAATCCTGCCAACCTTGGGGCCAATTAAGCGAGCCGGCGGCGGCCCTCCAGCAGGTCCTTCACCGCAGGGCTGCGCTTGACACTCGCCTCGCTCTCTGCTGTAGTGTCCGCCAACCTGCGCATTGAATTCAATCGCGAGGGAGAGGTTCTGGAAATCTGGCGGCGCGGGGCTCTGGAGTTCATAAAGCAGGCTGCAGAATTCAATGGTCACTATCCGCGATGTCGCGAAGGAGAGCGGGTTTTCCTCCACCACAGTGTCGATCGTTCTCAACGACGCTCCCTTGGCGCGCTATATTCCGGCCGTAACCAAGAAGCGCATTGAGCGCGCGGCGGAGAAACTTGGCTATCGTCCCAACCAGTTTGCCCGCTCGCTGCGTAGCAAACGCAGCCACACCGTCGGAGTCATGGTCTTCGACATGACCGATCCCTACTGCACGCTGGTGTTGCGCGGCATCGAGAACACGCTCTACCAGGCTTCATACCTGCCCATCCTGACCGACGTGCATAACGAGCGCAGCCGCTTCGAACGTTATCTCGAGATGCTGCTCGACCGTCGCGTGGAAGGCCTGGTCGTGCTCGCCAACTGGCTCTTTCTCGATATCAACCTGCTCGCCGACCTGGAAAAGAGCAGCATACCGACGGCGATTATCGGTTGCGAATTAAAAGGCGACGCGATGAGTTCGGTCATCGTCGACAACGAGGTCGGCGGCTATCTCGCGCTCGAGCATCTGCACTCGCTCGGTCACCGCAAGATCGCTTTTATCCGCGGTCCGAAAACTCTGGGTGACAGTTCACCGCGTTGGCGCGGCATTCGCAACTGTGCCAAGGAACGCGGCCTCGAACTTGATTCCCGCCTGATCGTCGATCTGCCTGAGTCACGCGATCCGCTTTCCAGCTTTGAAGCTGGGAAAAAACTCACCGAGGACCTGCTCAAGCGGAAGCGGCCGTTCACTGCAATTCTTGCCTTCGACGATATGACTGCCTTCGGCGCCATACGGGCCCTGGGCAACGGTGGCCTGCGGGTACCCGAGCACTGTTCCGTGATTGGCTTTGACGACGTCGCCGCCTCGGCTCTCTGTACTCCGTCCCTCACTACCATCCGGCAGCCCATGGAGGCGATGGGAGCCGGCGCGGTAGGGATTGTGCTCGAGGGCATCAACCTGGTACTCGAAAAGCGGGAGGTCGCCGCGCACCATCGCAAGGTAGCGCCCGAACTGGTGACCCGGGAATCTACTCGGAACCTGCAGTAGGACGATAAGAACGCGGGAGCGCACTACAGTGAGCAGGAATCCAAGTCGTTCCCCGCGTCCAGGCCTGCTTTTTCTCTTGACATCAGATACCCAATAAACGCACTATTCATACGATTTAATAAGCCATTTCTAAGGGTGTGACTCAAGCTTGGGAGGCGGTTCATGAATCGCAGAAATGCATTAGTGAAGACAGCGCGGAATTTTCTTTCGGTTTGTATTCTTTTCCTGTGCGCGGGTTCTGTAGCGCGTGCCCAGGCCGGCCGGGGAAGCGTCAGCGGCTTGGTCACCGATCCTGCCGGCGCCGTCGTTGCCGGAGCCAAAGTAGTCCTGCTGAACCCCGCCACCGGAGTGACGCAGCATACTGTCACCACCGGCGCAGGACTCTACAATTTCATTTCCCTGAATCCCGGCGTGTATCGGGTCACCGCCAGCCAGACTGGTTTTAAGAGTGTCGCGCAGGACAACGTTAACGTCACCGTCGATCAGGTTACTGAGGCTAACATCGTTCTACAGGTCGGCGTGACGTCGGAGACAGTTACGGTTGCCCAGGGAGTCGAACTGGTCGAGCCCAGCAACTCTACCGTCGGCCAGTTGATTGAGTCAGCCACCATCGATCGTGTCCCGCTGCTGGATCGCAACGTCTACGATCTGGTCCAATTGAGCGCCGGTGTGATTCCGGTTAATGGTTCGCCCAACTCGAGCGATTCGATGCAATCGATTCAGAACATTTCGGTCGGGCGGCCGGGAGTTGACGTTTCAGCTGACACGATCAACGGCTCCATCGTGGGATCGGTTTACTACATGCTCGATGGCAGTCCGATCGGGATTGCGGAGAATAATTCCGCCGCGATCATTCCTGCCATGAATATCCCTGAGGATGGTGTCGACGAGGTTCGCGTGGAAACACAGAATACGCCGGCTTCGTATCAAAGTGGCGCGGCCGGGGTCATCAGCCTCGTGAGCAAGTCCGGCACCAATAGATTTCATGGCGACGTTTTCGGGATATTTCGGCCCGACGTTCTCGCCGCAAACGACTACTTCAACAAGCAGAGTGAGTTGATCAACGGCCAGAGCGACACACCTCCATCTTTCCATCGTTACCAGGAGGGCGCAGCCATCGGCGGTCCGATAAAGAGAGACAAAATCTTCTTCTTCGCGGATTACGAAGACACGCAACAAGAGGAATTCGAGGGCGTAGACACCTTCACCGTCCCCACCAGCGCCGAACGAACCGGTAACTTTTCAGCTATGGGCTTTACGATCTACGACCCGACTCAGCCCGATGTTGCTTGCCCCGCCGGGACAACGGGCTTGTGCCGGCAGGCGTTTCTGGGGAACACCATCCCCAACCCGAATCCTATCGGCTTGCTGTATTTATCGAAAATGCCACTTTGCAACATCCCGAGCCCCACCACCTGCGATTCAGCGACGACTGACGTAGGGGATAATTTCGGCTTGCCGGGCCTGGATCCGTTCAACGCACACCGCTTCGATGTGCGCGTCGATTGGGCTAAAAGTGAACGGCAGCGCCTCTTCACGCGCTTTTCCTATGACAAGCTGATCTTCGCCACGGCGAACGTTTTTCCGAGTGGTTGGGATTTCAACCATGCTCAGAACACAACCAACGCGCGCAACGTTATCGTGGCTGACGACCTGACGCTCAATTCCAGCACCGTGCTGAATTTGCGCTATTCCTTTACGCGGCATCGTGAGAATCAGGGAAATCCCGCCTACAGCAACACCGATCTTACCAATCTCGGTACTGTCAACGGCACTACGGCTGGCTTTCCTGCATCACTGGCTGCGCAGGAGGTTTTCAAACAGCTCCCCTTCATGATCTTCAACGACCTACCCACACCGGGCAACGGAGTCGGCGGCACTGCTGACTACAACCTGTTTGTCTATGCCAGCGAGAACAGCGATGCTAATGCCGCTATCAATAAGGTTTGGGGTAAGCACGAGATATCGACTGGTTTCGAATGGATGAAGCGATATCTCAACGTCGGCCAGCCGCCAGCGCCAGCAGGTGCATACGGGTTCGACCTCAGCGCGACGGATCAACAAACCTCGCCGGCGTCGACCATTCCTGTGGGCGGCAGCGATTTTGCATCGATCCTCGTGGGCATGGGCATGTCGCCGGCGTCTGAAAGCAATATTGGCTACCCTAATTTCAGCAAAGACGTCTTCTTGGCCGAGTCCAGCCCGTACTACGGGGCCTTTGTCGAGGATACGTACCACGCCTCCAAGGCTCTGACGATCACCGCCGGTCTGCGTTGGGACATTTTCGGCGGGCGTAACGAGCGTTTCAACCGACAGGAATATTTCAACCCCAATGTCAGCAACACACTAAACGGTGTTGCTTACACGGGAGCGGAAGTCTACGTCAACAGCAGCAATCGGTCCCCGTTCACAACGAATCTGCACAATTTTGGGCCTCGGCTGGCTTTTGCGTGGCAGCCGATCTCCCATTTCGTCGTGCGGGGCGGCGCAGGCTTCTACTACGGGCCCAGCACTCACAACCCCTCCAATGCCATCAACACCGACGGCTTCTCGTCTGGGACGCCGTGGAACGGTACCTGTTTTAACGCAGATGGCAATTCGGTGTTCGGATTGAATTCGGGAACCTGCCCGACGCCCAGCCCCGGGGTCTACAATGGCGATTATTCTCTAAGTAACCCCTTCCCAGTCGCGCCTGGCACGCCAGGAGGAATCATTCCGGTTTTCACTACTGCGCCGCCGGGCTTAGCCAACAACCTTGGCCTTACCTTGAGCACCGTGCTCCGCTCCCAGCGCACCCCTACAGTCTATAACTACAATTTCGCCCTCGAGTACGAACTGCCGCATCAAGTCGTGGTGACCGCTGGCTATGTTGGCAGCCGGGGGCTCTTTCTGCCCTTCGGTGACGTCGATCTGAACCAGCTTGACCTAGCCACGATCGCGCAATACGGCAGTTCGCTGTGCGTTGTGACGAGCCCGAGCTGCATGGTGCCCAACACCGGGCCGGTGAGCCTTAACCCGAACTTCGGCGGGCAACCCACGGTTCCTCAATGGGCAACCCTTGTGCCATTTCCACAATTCGGGAGCGGCTACGGCTCCGGGAACGGCGTCGTCGTGCACGGCTACCCGGCTGGTGATTCGGAATACAATTCCTTGCAAGCCAAGATGCAGAAAAGGCTGACGAGTCACTTCACCACGCTAACCACTTTTACCTGGGGAAAAATTATGACCGACGACGGATATCCGCCTCTCGGTTTCGTGGGTTCTCACAACCCAGGTGGACCTCAGGACTGGAGAGATCTACAGTACGAGCATTCCATTAGCCCGCAGGACGTCAAGTATCAGTTTACCGGGCAGGTTTCCTATGACTTGCCGGTCGGCAAGGGGCAAGCAGTGAACCTGACTGGCGTGTCGAATGCAATTCTGGGTGGCTGGACTACCAATGCCATCGTCTATCTCAGTACCGGTGTTCCGATCTCGTCGCCGTCGTCGGGGACGAGTCCTGGGTACTTCAATCAGCGAGCCGATCTCACCTGCAATCCTGCGAGTGGCATTCAGCGTACACCGGCGAACTGGGTGAACAACAACTGCTTTGCAATACCGGGCACGGAGAACGGAGGTGCGGGGAATCCATTGATTCCGGGTAACGCCCCGGACTATCTCGCGAACGTTCGTACCAGAGGCGCGCGGGAGCTGGATCTCTCCGTTTACAAGACGTTCGCGATAGGGGAACACAAAGATCTTCGCCTCGATGTTTCCTCGTACAACGTGGCGAACTGGGCGCAATATGGACAGCCGCAGGTGGAGACCCTTGCGGCGAGCGCGAACCAGCCGTTCAGCTCCATCATCACGAACGTCAATACTCCGCGCCAATTCCAGTTCGGCGCGAGATTTACATTCTGATTCAGGCCGCAAGAAAAATCCCGGCCACAACGGCCGGGATTTTCTTGTTTTGAAGACGAGCCTCGACCCCTTACCCCACTTGCACACTCTGCGACGCTGCCACGGCTTCCAGCGCGTGCTCCAGGTCGGCGATCAGGTCGTCGGCGTTCTCGATGCCAACCGAGAGCCGGATCATCTGTTCGGTGACGCCCATCTTGGCGCGAGCTTCGGCTGGAATCATGGCGTGCGAGGTTAATACTGGAATCGACACCAGGGATTCGACTCCGCCCAGGCTCGTTGCCAGCGTGAACAGCCGCATGGCTTCGCTCGCGCGGCGCGCGTCTTCGCCCGTACCCTCGACCTCAAACGTGACCATGCCGCCACCGCCGCTCATCTGCTGGCGCGCTACGGTGTACTGCGGATGGCTCTCCAGAAACGGATAATGCACGCTTCGCACCTTGGTGTGCTCCGCCAGGAATTCAGCCACGCGCAGGGCATTCTCGTTCTGTCGCGCAACGCGCACTGCCAGTGTCTTCAATCCCCGCAACAGCACCCACGACGCATGGGGATCCATGCAGTTGCCCAGCGTCGTCCGCGTCTCCCAGATTCTTTCGATCAGCTCGTTCCGCCCGGCCACCGCGCCACAGAGCAGATCGGAATGCCCGGCCAGATACTTTGTCCCAGAGTGCATGATCAAATCGATACCGAATTCCGCGGGATGCTGATTGATGGGCGTGCCGAAGGTGGCGTCGATCATGCTCAGCAGCTTGTGTTGCCGGGCCACGGCAGCGACTTTCTTGAAATCGACTACGCGCAAGGTGGGGTTGGTCGGCGACTCCAGGTAGACCAGCTTCGTGTTCGGACGGATCGCCCGCGCGTGCTGGTCATAATCCGTTGTGTCGACGAATGTGGTCTCAATCCCCATCTTCGGCAGCCACTGCGACAGGAATTTGTTCACGCCGCCGTAGATATCGCGCTGCGCCACCACATGGTCGCCGCTTTTGAGCAAGGCCATGATGGTGGTTGTGACTGCGCCCATGCCCGAGGCGAAGGTCAGCGCGGCGTCCACACCCTCCAACTCCGCGATCGTTGTTTCAGCAACCGTATTCGTTGGATTGCCATAGCGAGTGTAGTAATGGTCGCTACCCGTGAGTCGAACCTGCTCTTCGTTGTCGGTGACCTGGAACGTGGAAGTCTGATAGATAGGCGTTCCCAGTGGACCGTTTTTCTTCTCCAGGTCCGCCGCGCCGCGCACCGCCTTGGTTTCTGGGTGTTGCGAGTGCCGTTTCATGGATACCTCGTTCCCTCCAAGACTAATTGTCCGCGAGCGCTCTCGCAAGCCGCGTCGACCCCGGCGCAGCATTTATAATTCGACCTTCATGGATCTCGGGCTGAAAAATCGAGTCGCTCTGGTTGCCGCCTCCAGTCAAGGGATCGGCCGCGCTACAGCTGAAGCCTTCGCCGCCGAGGGCTGCCGCGTCGCCATGTGCGCCCGCAACCCGCAGACTTTGCAGGCCGCCGCGGAGAAGATCAGAAAGCAGTACGGAGTTGACGTTCTTGCGGAGGCATTCGATGTTGGCGACGCTGCGGCCGTCAGCGGATTCGTCGCCGCCCTGGTTGCGAAATTTGGCAGCGTCGACATTTGCGTGACCAATGCCGGAGGGCCGCCGGCCAAAGGTTTTCTCGCTGCAACGCTTGAAGAATGGCAAAGGGCCCTCGAATTGAACTTCCTCAGCACGGTTTATTTCGCGCGCGAGGTCATTCCCCACATGCAGAGGAAACGCTGGGGCCGCATCGTCACCATTACGTCGATCACCACGAAACAGCCGGTCACTGATCTTGTGCTCTCGAATGCGGTACGGGCGGCTGTGGTTGGTTTGGTCAAGAGCCTAGCCAACGAATTCGGCAAAGATGGAATCCTCGTCAATAACGTTGCTCCCGGTTTCACAGCGACCGACCGACTGAAGGATCTCGCCAGAGCCCGCGCTTCGGCCACAGGCAAGAGCGAGCAGCAGATTGTCGAAGGCTGGGCCGCCGACGCTCCACTGCAGCGCCTGGGCGAGCCCCGCGAAGTCGCTGAGACCATCGTGTGGCTGGCATCGGAGCGGGCGTCATACATCACCGGCCAGACCGTGCTGGTCGACGGTGGCGTGTACAAAGGCTTATAAATTCTGGGAGGCTGCTTGCCACGGATGGTTTCCCGTACAATCAAGGAAACAGGCATCACGCTATGGCAAAAAAACTAAAGAACCGGACGACTACCGCCGCCGGGAAGGCAAGAAACGCGCGCGCTCACTCCCGTGCTCAGCGGGCCGTCACCAAACACGCCGCCAGCAAAATCGAACTGCAACACATTCCCTGGCACACGATTCCGCTTGAAGACCTGAAGCCACTTCTGCAGCGGCAGTTCGTGGTCGGTCAGGAAATAATGCTGGCGCGGGTGCTGCTGAAAAAGGGCTGCCTTGTCCCCGAGCACAGCCATCACAACGAACAACTCACCTACATCATCGAGGGCGCATTAAAGTTCTCGATCGATGGACGGGAAATTGTCGTTCGCGCCGGGGAAGTACTCTGCATTCCCGCGAACATGCCGCACAAAGCCGAGGCGCTCGAAGACACGGTCGACCTTGACGTATTCAATCCTCCTCGCGCCGATTGGATCAACAAGACCGACCAATATCTCCGAGGGCAGCGATAATTTTCCATTCCATGCCTCCCTCCGTCACTTCTGCAAAAGACTCTGCCCCAGGCCAGGCCACGTTTCGTTTCCGGTGCATCGGGTGCGGTTCGGTCAACGCCACAGCCGCGCAGGATTTTCGCTGCTCGGATTGCGGCAACCTGCTTGAGATCACCGATTCGTCCTGGAATTCGCGCAACCCCACTGCCCTGAAGACACTGTGGCGGGAACGCCGTATATTAAACGAAGCCATCGACCTCAGCGGCGTGTGGCGATTCCGCGAATTTCTTCCCGCGCCACAATCCGAGCAGGAAATCGTCACTTTGCGCGAGGGTAACACTCCTCTCTACGACCTTCCGCAATCGTCTCGTGTCACTGGGGTGCCGCGCCTTTACGCCAAACATCAGGGCCTGAACCCCACCGGCTCGTTCAAAGATGCGGGCATGACGGTCGCTGCCACCTTCGCCCGCCAAGCAGGGTACCGCTGGGTAGCTTGCGCCTCCACCGGCAACACTTCGGCATCCATGGCGGCATACGCCGCGCGGGGCGGCATGCGCAGCCTGGTTCTCGTGCCCGAAGGCAAAATCTCGTGGAGCAAACTTTCCCATGCCCTCGATTACGGAGCGCTCACCTGCCAACTTCGCACCGACTTCGACGGCTGTCTCCGCCTGCTTCAGGAACTCGTCCGGCAAGCTCCCGTCTACCAGTTAAATTCGATCAACCCGTTTCGCCTCGAAGGGCAGAAGACTCTCGCTTTTGAGTTGCTTGAGCAACTCGATTGGGAGCCGCCCGATCACATCATTGTGCCCGGAGGCAATCTCGGAAACAGTTCCGCGATTGGCAAAGCTTTGCTGGAAATGCGCGACGTTGGCCTGATCCCCCGCTTGCCGAAGTTATCCGTGATTCAAGCAGAAGGCGCGAATGCTCTAGTTCGCACTGTGCGCGAGACACAGGGCAAGCGTCTGGTCAGCATGCAGCCGGAAACTCGGGCGACAGCGATCCGCATCGGCAACCCCGCTTCGTGGGAAAAGGCGGTAAAGGTTCTTCAGGCCACGGGTGGCGCTTGTGAACAGGTCAGCGAACTCGAGATCGCGCAGGCTAAAGCCGAAATCGGCGCGGAAGGCATTGGCTGCGAGCCCGCCTCAGCCGTCACTCTGGCAGGCTTGAAGAAATTGCTGCAGCAGGGTTTCGTGAAGCCACAGGAAACCGTGGTGCTGGTTCTCACCGGAAGCCTGCTCAAGGATCCCGACTACACCATGGAGTTCCACCGCGGCGATTTGTTTAAGGGCACGCCGCTCGAGCAGGAGAGCGCGAAGCTGAGTTCCTTCCGCCACCCTCCCGTCGTTCTTGATGCTACGCTGGACGCCGTGATCAAAACGCTGGAGCTAGCAGAAAAATCCGATCCCGCGCGCTCGAATGAATAAGAACTAGAAACGAATGTCCAAGAAGAAGAGCAAGAAAAATACGCGCCGCGCGACTGCGCTGCATCTGGCCCTTCCAGCCACGTCCGCCAATCTGGGCCCGGCTTTCGATGCCGCAGCCCTGGCGATGGATCTTTACATTTCCATCCATGCTCGTCCGGCGTCGGCCTTCTCCATCACGGTCACGGGGCGCGACCAGGAAATCTGCCGCAACCTCGAGGATCACCTTATCCTCAATACCTACAGAGAGATTCTCCAGGCTCACGGCCAGAAAATCGTTCCTCTTTCACTTCGTATTAACAACGACATCCCGATCGGCAAAGGCTGCGGATCGTCCGCCGCCGCCCGCCTCGCCGGCATCGCCCTGGCCAATCACTTCGGTCGTTTGCAGTGGAAGAATTCCCAGATTATCGGCGAAGCCTCGCGCCGCGAGCACCACGCGGATAACGCCTCCGCCTGCTGGATGGGAGGTCTCACCGTCGCCCGAATGTATGGCAAGGCCGAAACACAAGTGGTGTGCATCCGTCCGAAAGGGAAGTGGCCGCTTCTTCTCGCTATCCCCGATCAAGTCTTGTCCACAGTAGAAGCGCGCCGCGTGCTCCCGACGCAGTACTCCCGTGCCGACGCGGTCGCGAACATTCAGAATTCCATGTTCCTGCTCGCGGCCTTCACGCAAGGCAATCACAAACTGCTATCTGTCGCGCTCGACGACCGAATCCACCAGCCTTACCGCGCTTCATTGTGCCCCTTGCTGCCATGCCTGCAGGAGTTGACCGGCCGGCCGGGCGTTTTGGGCGCAGCGCTGAGCGGCGCGGGGCCGTCGGTCATTGTTTTCCTTGATCCCGGTTTCCCTGCTAAGAGAACGCGAACCGTAGTCGCCGCGCACCTCGCGGGCAGAGGACTCCACGCCGAACTGCTCCTCACTTCCATCACGCGGCGCGGTGGGCGCCGCTGATCTCTCATTGATCGGTGATCGATTAAGCGCTGATCCAGTATGCTGATCCATGATTTTTCCCACATACCACTAAAGTGCCATTTACACGGAAGAGTCAGGCCGGATAATTTCAGTTTCCCCCTAAAAAGGCAAAGCTAAACGCGCGCGGCGCACGTGTTTTCAGCGCAGCGCACGGCGAGATTTTGTTGGAAGCTACGCTCCTAGGGGTGAGTAGGAAGTCCAAAATGCACGGTCAAATCCAGCCAAGTCAAATCAAGCCAACGATTGCGCCGTCGCGCAATGTACAGGTTCAACGGGAGATACAGAATTTTCTTCGGGCTCTAGATTCCTACCCTGCCCGCGTTGCCCGGGAGCCCCGCCTCAGCTTTCACCAGCATTTGTGCAGCGTATTCGCCGCGGCTCGCGACCATCGACGAGACCCCCGCGGTCATCGCCCGTAATCTGGGCCACATCCAATCTAGCGGCTGGCCGGCGGCACGATGCTGTTCATGCGCAGGTATTCCACCATCTGCCCGTAATGGTTGGAAGCATGCGCTGAGACGCTCGTGGCCAGGCTCAGGCGCGTCACTGTTCCTTCTCCAAACGGGCTCTTCAACGGTTCCACCAGATTCTTGTCGTTGATGGTCAGGATCGCCTTGTGTACGTAGGCAAACGAATCTTTCAGGTAGGTCATGATCTCGGCCTTGGTCTTGAGCGATGCCGGCCCGGATTCATCGCCGACATCGACTGGAACTTTTTCGTCGAGGATCGCCGCCCCGAACATGTAATTGACCGCCGCCACGTGCTTTATCTGTTCGCCGTAGGTTCGCACTCCTTTGAACTCGCCGTTAGTGGGAGCGAATCCGAATTTGTCGTCCGGCATCGCGTCCGCAGTGGAAACAAACTCGCTCTCAACACTCGAAACCGAATGATCGAGCACCTGTGTGACTGTGCGATGTTCATCTTTGCTCTTGTTGGCCTGGGCCGCACCTACCGGTGCTAGCGCCAGCAAGCAAATCAAAAGACAGCCAGATCCCTTCGCCATGATGATTTCTCCCCCTAATCCCTGACCACCGCCGGAGCCATCTTCAACTCACGCCCGGTCAAGCGATGCCGCAAGATGCTGGTCAACCCTACCACCATTGCCAAAGCGGACCAAGCCAGTGCCACGGGCACTCCCTTGCGCGCAGCCAACTCTCCCCAGACTGCGCTGCCGATCGCCATTCCTCCCTGCAGCACCAGCAGGTACATCGACAGAGCTCGCGCCCGCATCCATGACGGGCACATGGTCTGCGCTACAACATTGAAGCATGCCAGAATTCCGATCCATGCTGCGCCCGCGGTGAATAATACTCCACAAAGCCACTCAAAGGCATGCACCTGCCCCGCCGCGAAGGTCATTGCCGCGAACACCACGGTCGCCACTGCAACCAGACCATCCACCGAATACCGCAAGCGCAGGCGCGGCAGCAGAGCAGCGCCAGCCAGTGCTCCCACGCCAAACGAGGTCAGCAGAAATCCATACCCTTGCGCTCCATGCGGCTGGCAAATCAGCGGGAGCAGAGCCAGCAGGGAAGTTGCGCCCACGCTGAACGCCCCTGTGCGAATCAGCACTGATCGCACCTGCGGGGCTCGGCGAACGTACCGGAAACCTTCCATAATCGCATCACGCACGCGCTGGGTCGGCAGCGCTTCGTGGGGAGCGCAACGCCAGCGGCACAAAAATAAGATCACGCCGAAGAACGACACCGCATTCAGCAGAAACGACCACCCCGACCCAGCCGTCGCGACCACGATGCCGCCAAGAGCGGGCCCCACCGCGCGCGCCACGTTGAATCCCGCCGAATTCAGCGCCACCGCCGAGGCGTGTCGCCCTGGCGAGACGATTTCCGGCGTAATCGCCTGCCACGCTGGATCATTTAAAACCGCGCCCACTCCCAGGATCAGAGTAAAGAGCAACAGGCTCCACGGAGTCACCGCATGCAGCAAAGTCAGTACACCCAGCCCAGCCGCCGCTGCCACCATCCAAGTCTGAGTGAACAATAACAACCGCCGGCGGTCGACCATGTCGGCCAGCGCACCCGCCGGAAGCACCACGAAGAACACTGGAACCGCAGCCGCTGCCTGCACCAGGCCTACCATCAAGGGCGAGGTGGAGAGCTGCGTCATCAGCCAGCCTGCGCCTACATTCTGCATCCATGTGCCGGTGTAGGAGATTACCGCAGCGATCCACAACGACCGAAACAGAGGCTCGCGCAGCGGCGCCCATGCCGCATCGGCATGCTGAACTGCGATGTTCTCCACTGCCGGAACTGAAATATGATCAGCCACGCTAATGCTTTACCCTGTGTACCCCTGCGGTAGAGGTTTTGATCTCGACCTAACGATCAGCCAGAAGAGTTCACCACGCCAAAAGGCCACTCCCGGCTTCTCCAGGCACGAATCATGTAAATCGCCAGCCCGGCCAGCAAAATTACCACCGCGTATCGCATCTCCTTCTGCCAGTTCTCGCGACCGAACAGAATAAAAAGAAATCCCGCAATCGCCACCAACGCGGGCAGCGGATAGAGCCACATCCGAAATGGGCGCACCACCTCCGGATGCGTTATCCGAAACACAATCAATCCCACCGCCTGTACCAGAAACTGCAAAATCAGACGAATCACCACCAGAGCCGCAATCGCGTCCCGGAGCCGCAAGAAGCAGAACATCGCCGCGATTACCCCCAGCGCCACCAGCGACACATACGGGAAGCGGTACACGGGATGTACCCTGGCAAATACCCGGAAGTAGTTCCCGTCGAGCGCTGCCGCATAAGGAACCCGCGAATACCCCAGCGTCAGCGAAAAGACCGAGGCGAACGCGGTCACGATTACCAGCCCTGTGACGAGCCGCGCCGCCCACGGCCCATAAATCCTCTGCATAAACAGAGACACAACGTACAGTCCGCTGTTGTTATGCCCCGCCTGCAGCATCTCGCGCCACGGGACCACAGCCAGGATGCACACGTTCATCATTAGATATAGACAGGCGACCAGCAGAATAGAAAGCAGAAGAGCCCGCGGAATATTTCGCGTAGGATCTTTTATTTCATCGCCAAGGTAGCAAACGTTGTAGTAGCCCCAATAATCGTAGGTGGCCACCAGGAGTGCTCCGCCCAAGCCGGTGAAGAACGCGGGTGATAGGCTGAACGAGCCGGGAGGAAAATCGAAGGCGCGGGCCGCGTTGAAGTGCGTGAGCCCGGCGAAGATGATCCAACCGATCGTCCCCATCACGCCCAGCCACAATGCTTTCGAAAGGCGCCCAATCACGGTGATGCGCCGGTAGAGCAGAAAAACCGTGAAAAGGCAGATGAATATCGCGAGCGCCGTTCCGGGCGTCACAATCCAGCTGACCTGAAGCGACCCTGCTCCAGGGATCGGCAAAGCCGCTGTGTGTGCGGCGTAAACTGTCTCCAAGCTCGGCCAGTAATAAGCAGCGTAGCCGGCCAGCCCGATGCACCCACTGGCAATCGACAGCGGAGCACTGAAGGAAAGTTGCCAGATGAAGAGAAACGAAATCAGCCGGCCCCATTTTTGCGGCCCATAAATCTCGCTCAAGTAGCGGTACGATCCACCCGATCCTGGAAACATCGAGCCCAGTTCCGCCGACCCCAGCCCATCGCATACCGCGAGCAGCGCACCCGCGATCCATCCCAGCATGGCCTGCGGCCCGCCCATCGCGCCCAAGACCAGCGGCATGGTGATGAACGGTCCCACGCCAATCATGTCAATCATGTTGAGCGCAGTTGCGCTCCCCAGACCCATGCCGCGAATCAGGCCGGGCGAACTCGAATCGTCTTGAGATGGGGCGTGCATTTCTGGCTGCGCCGGATGTCTCCACCACAGCTATGGAAGCAGCAGGATCCTCCCGCTCACCTGTCGCCCTTCAAACACGGCATGCGCCTTGGCGGTATAAGCCATCGGATACGTCTGGTCGATGCTGATGGAAAGTTTGTCCCGCTTGATCCAGTCCCCGGGCCGGGAACAGGCGTGGGAAGTTCTTCCCAGTGCATCGCCTCTGGAACGCCGTAATGAATACGAGTAGCTTGCATTGCGTTTATTTTGTCTTTTCTCTCAGAAGTCGCTGACAGCTGGCGGATCGCAACCGGCTAATTCTTCTTCTCATGCCCCGCGCTCAACAAATTCACATAAAGCCGCACCGCTCCCGGCACTCCCGCCGGCAACTGGCGGAAGAACGCGTATCCCGTATAGATATAAGTTCCCTTGCCATACTGTGCCTGCAGCAGTCCCCCCTTCTGCGCGTCCTCGCCGGGATCATGGCAGCTCAGCAGCGCCTTGAAATGGTCATCCCATTTATCCATGAAGTAGAGCCCGCGCTCCTGGATCCAGCCGTCGAAATCGCGAGCCGCAATTAGGTTCGGATAATGAAACACTCCATCTTCGGGCGCCAGAATCTCCACCGGAGCTTCTTCTACGGAAACCCGCGCCCGGCTCAGTTCCGCGGGATACGGGGTGAAATGGCCATTGTTGAAATCTCCCACCCCAGTGTTGTACTGCACGATCAGGGTTCCGCCGGCGGCGACATAATCGAGCAGCTTTTTGTTGTTCGCAACTACATCTGGTTGCGTGTCGTAAGCGCGAATCCCCAGCACAATCGCTCCGTACACGCTCAAGTCTTCGCTCGCGAGCTTCTCGGCCGGAATCAAGGTCACATCCATCCCCACTTGTTTCAGCACGGTGGGGATATCATCGCCGGCGCCCATGATGTAGCCAATCTTCAAATCATGTGGCACCTGGACATCTACCATGCTCACCCGCTGCACTGCGGGCTGGTAGTAATAGAAGGAGCCAAGGTCCTCGCGCGTCACCAGCGTATAGCCCTCGCTGAACTTGTCGCCGCCAGCCTCGAGCACAGCCCGAATCTTGGCGCGACCTTCCTGCAAGCCGGCAGGGAAGACCTTGAACCGGAAATCCTGTTTGTCTCCGCGTCGCGCGAAGTGCACCGCAAGCTGGCCCGGCTCCGAACGCCATCCCACGGGCAATTCCAGTTGCAGCATGCCTGGCGCCTCATGTGTAAGATTGCTGGTCACACCTACCGTCACCGTCGTGCTCGTGCCGTTGTGGGTGGAGATCACCTGCGTCCCCGGCTCCAGCGCAACTGAAAACGCCGGCACCACGGCCAACGGGCGCGCGCTTGGCTTGCCAGCATCGTCCGCGAACTCTGTGACCACGGTTGTCGCGATGCTGCTCTTCGCAGCCGCACCGCTTGCGTTGGTAACCGAATAATTCGCTCGTGCCCGCAGCACCGGAGGCGGGAACGGCAGAGTCGCATATTTCTCGTCGTCAACGTGATTCAGACTCTCGGTATCGGGATCATCGCGGTGCCAGTATGGGCGCGTGTACCCAGCGTTCTTCGGCACCCGCAAGCGAAAAACCACGCGCTCGTCGCCTCCCGGCTTAATCGCCTGCTGCTTCGTTTTGTCCGAAATTGTTGCCCAACCTTCCGGCACTTCCAGCTTCATGCCGTCAATGAAAATCCGGTCTTTCGATCCATTATGAAAGTCGACGGCAACTAGAAATTCCTGTCCCGGAGAAACCGTGGTCGTCGCGTCCTCGTCTTTTTTCAGAGCCTCCTCTACCGGTTCACCATTCGGCCCCACTCGAGAAACCACAGTCGCCTGCAGCGTTACATTCAGGGCCAGATCCAGAGCCATCTCTGCCTGCTCGCTCTTCTGCTCCAGCCGGGCGATTAAGTCGGACTCCGCGCTGGCCCCCAATCCGGCCGTCCTCACATCGACGCTAAGCTGCTTGAATGTTGCGGCCAGTCCCATAAGTGGGATGACCGCGGCCGGCGCGTCGTTTCGATTCGCGCTTTCTGTGGCTTTGGCGATCCTGACTGCGATCTGTTGGAGTTCATACCTCAATTTTGGGAGTTTGGATTCTTCTACCCCATTGGCCAAGGCCGGCAGCGAGGTATCGATCCCGTCAAAGAAGTCCTTCTCGTGCCCATCTTTATCCAGCTTCGCTGGCTCTACCGAATCCACCAGCTTGTAGAACGTAAACCGGTCTCCCGGCTCCACAGTCCAGTTCGCCGATCCCTGCGAGAGCTGATGCCGCAATCCCTGCATCGCGAACTGCACGTACGATCCTCCCAGGTCCGCGTTCGTCTGCCCGGTATTCAGCTTCACAGTCCAATTCGCATCCGGACAGGTCGCGGCCCCAAACCCGCAAACATTCCCGATATAGAGTTTCTTTGCTTGCCAAGGTAGGAGTCCTTGCGCGATTTGTTCAGGGAACCGTTTCGGATCGGCCGCCGCCCGAAATGCCTCCTGCGTCAGGATGCTCGAAGCCTGATGATGCCCGTGCCCATCCCGCGATGTTCCGGAGAACCTTGCCACCAGCACATCGGGACGAAACGTTCGAATTACCCGCACCATGTCGGCGAGTGCTACGTCGTGTCCGCCCCACTTTGCGAACGTCTCCTCCGCGCTTTTCGAGAAGCCAAAGTCCGCCACGCGCGAGAACCGCTCCTGCACTCCGTAATATTCGTCCGCAGCCAGCAGTTCCAGCGTTCGCAGAACACCCAGCACATCCGACAAATTGCTGCCCACCTTGTTCTGGCCGCCCTCGCCGCGATTCAGCGTCATCAGCAGCACGCTCGCTCCGCGCCCGCGCGACTGGAGCGTGAGCATTCCGCCGTCTTCATCATCGGGATGCGCCACCGTCTGCATCAGCCGGGCGGTCGTCGCCAGCCGCCGCAGCATTAGCCGCAGGCCGGGGATTCCTCGATCTTGAGGGAGTTCAGGCGGAGTACCCTGGTAGGGCAGTTGCGGAAAATCCGTGGTCAAAGCCTGCTGATCCGCATGCGAAGTTGCGGCTGCCGGCCGGGTCGAGCTTTCCGCAGTCTGCTGTGGCGAAGCCACCACCAGAACCGGCAGCACGGCGAAAGCAAATACGAATAATGATCGAGCGCTCAAATTGTGGACGAAAAGTTGAACGAACCGTCCCAGACGCCCGGCAAGGTAGTGAGTTCTCGCAGATTTCACCCTAACAGGATGGGGCCTACCCCCGCTCCGACGCAAATTCTTTCCCCTCGATCAAATTAGACGCCGGCACGAATAAAGAGTAATCCCCTCGGCCGGGAACAATGTCGAATAACTGGCAACTCAAGCTGAGGACTACTGCCGCCCCTCCTTCAGTGCCTCCTGGCAGGTGCTCGCCGCGGTCAGTACCTGATTAAAGGCCGTGTCCTTGCGCAAGTCCTTAAGCAGGGGATCCCCCAACAGCGCCGAATATGCGCAATAATTCTGTTGCACCGCAGCCTTCAGCAAACGCAAAGACGCGTCCTTCTGTCCACAATACGCGAGGAGCGCGCCTACGTGATACCACGCCTCGGGGTCTGGTTCCATCATGGCCGATGATTCCGCCTCCCGCACAGTCCGGTCCATGTCAGCCGGCCGCTGCGCTTGCGTGCACGCTGCCAACAACTCCCGGTGGTAGATTGGAGCCTTCGACATGTTCTTCACGCTCTCTCGCGCCAGCAACACGTTCCCCGCAGCCAGATGAACGTACGTCGAAACCCACGCCGCCCACTCCGTGCCCGCGTCCAGATGCACGAAATCCATCGCCTGGTCTGTCTTTCCCAGTTCCAAAAAAGCCCACGCACATGACCGGAAGTTCGAGTTCCCTGGATCGAGCGATCGCGCGGTGTTGCACTCCTGTGTCGACTTCTCCTGCATGCCCGCATAACGCAACACGTAGCTGAGCGCGAAATGCGCATCGGCACTCTGGGGTCGACGTCGTACTAAGTCTGTGGCGGCGTCAAAGGCCCGACCCAGTTCGCCACGTTCCACACGGTGGGCGATCAAACTGCTCGCCGCATCGACCCGGTTCGGATCCAGGGCCAGAGCCTTCTCATAGGCCCGATTCGAGCGCTGGAATATCTCCTCGCCGCCCCCGCCATAATAAGAATCGTAATAGTACCTGTATCCCAGCGCATCCCACGCCGGCGCGTAGCCAGGATCCTCTCCCACTACATGTTCCAGCACTACGATTGCGTCCTTGTTCTGGACGACATCGTGGGATAGTGCGAGGCTATGCAGGTAGAGGTCATACGCCTCCGGATTCTTGGGGCGCGACGCCGTATCCAACTCTCCTCCCCCGCCGCCGAGCACGGGCAACAGCCCTTGCTGCACCTGCGTGGTCAATTTATTCTGCAGGGAAATCAGGTCATTCACTCCTGACGTCACGTTCGCTTGCCACAGCAACCGGTCGTTGGTAACGTCAATGGCTTCCAGCGTCACGGTTAACTGCTCACCCTGGCGCATGAAGTGACCCGTCAGCAGCTTGCCCACATGCAATTCCTGCCCAACCTTGCGCGGATCAAGGTCCACTTCCACGTACTTTCGTGTGACGGACGAAGGCCGTACTTCGAGCGATCGCGAATAGGTCAGCACGCTGGTGAGTTCGTCCGCGAGCGCGAAGCGGAGGTAATCCACAGCAAAATCGCCGTTCATATTCTGCAACGGCAATACGGCGATCGCATTCGCCTCCTGCAGGGTTACCACTGATCGATGCTTAAACCAGTATGCTCCGACCGCTGACAACACCGTCACCAGCACCGCCGCTGTTCCCAGCAGCACCCACAACTGCCACCGGCTGGCACCGGCACGGCCAAAGGTATTGCTGGCAACCCGCAGCTTGGGCGGATGCAGCCCGCTCTTTACCTGTCCAGACTCCTGCTCCCGCTTCAACTGCTGCAGGTCCGCCTTCATCTGGGTTGCGCTCTGATAGCGCTCCTTGCGGTCCTTCTCCATCGCCTTGCCGATGATGCCTTCCAGTTCCACAGGCAGTTTTGGATTCAATTCTCCTGGTGGAACGGGCTTCTCATGCAGCACCGCATCCAACGTCATCAGCGAGTTTCTACCGGTAAACGGTTTCTTCCCGGTCGACATTTCGTACATCACCACGCCGAAGGAAAACAGGTCGCTGCGGAAGTCGATTTCATCGCTGCGCGCCTGCTCCGGCGACATGTAAACCGCCGTCCCGGGAATCACCCCCACGGCGGTCAGCGAATTGTCCGCTGCCGCCCCTCCATCGCTGTCGGTACCAACGTTGTGGACCAGCTTGGCGAGTCCGAAATCGAGCACCTTCACCTGACCACTCGGAGTCAGGAAAATGTTTGCCGGCTTGATATCCCGGTGCACAATCCCCTTGGCATGCGAAGCCGCCAGCGCGTCCGCCACCTGGATGCTGATGTCGAGCACCCGCTCGGTCTGCATCGGCTGCCCGGAGATGGCCTGTTTGAGGCTTTCGCCCTCCAGCTTCTCCATCACAATGAAAGGATGGCCGGCGTTATCTTCAATGCCATGAATAGTGCAGATGTTCTGATGATTGAGCAGTGACGCCGCCCTCGCCTCCCGCGTGAAGCGTTCCAGCGATTTGGGGTCGCCCACAAGGTTTTCGGGGATGAACTTCAGGGCCACATGCCGCCCCAACTTCAGGTCCTCAGCCTCATAAACCACGCCCATACCACCACCCCCGAGCTTGCCCAGGATGCGATAGTGGGATACGGTCTGGCCGATCATGAGTAGACCCAACTCCCGAACGCGGTAATGGTAGGCTCGCCAACGGCTCGGGTCAACTGGCCCGTTTTGATCGCAATCGTTCCCAAACTGAAAACCACATTGTCCTTTTGTGTCGCTAAGGGGGCTCGAGGTTGCCCTGCGACGACTACTATGAAGCTATCAACTCTGAATGAGTGAGGCGAGTCTGATATGGCGCGGGGCTCCGAGAATTACTCTCCTGAAATGCAAGAGGCCATTCGCCGCCGCGCCACCGAGCTTTACCATCGGAAGGGAGCCGTCGAAGGTCACGACTACGAAAACTGGTACCAGGCCGAAGCCGAGATCCTCCGCGAGTCGGCTCCTTACTTCGTTCGCCGCGCCGTCGTTGTCAATGTAGAAGGCGTCGTCTACACCGGTGAATACGATTCCACCGTAGCTGATGGCTACACTCCCGGCGAGTGGAAGCCAGGCGATCCCGTACCCGTTCGCCTCGCCGGCGACAAACTCTATCTTCGGCGCCCCAACGGACAGGAACTTCAAACCACGATCGTAAAGCGAATCGGCTGACGCACCTTACTTGCTCTGTCATCCTGAGCGGAACAAGATGCCCACGAAGTGGAGGTCTTGCCTAGTCGAAGTATCCCTCTCACTGCTGCGCTGCTCCTGGCTTCGCAGGGGATTTCTGCCCCGGGTTTCTGGCTCGGGCGCCGGCAGCTTTTACTCCTCCACCCACAACCCCGCCGAGGCTCCCACCCACTCCATATTCCGATTGTGATCGACGCCCATCATCAATCCCCGCCCCATGCGGATAATCGTCAGTACCGCCTGCAACTGATCGAGCCACACATACATCACGCGCACCTCCGCCTTAGTCCCGCCAAATGGAGTCTCAATGACCGGCTCAAAATGCAGCCGCTCCTGCAGAATGTATTCCCCCCGCTTCTCCGCCGGAATTGCGTCGATATCTTCCTTCGTAGGCGCAATCACCACCCCCAACCCGGCAAACGAATACAAGGGCTTCAACGCATAGTTCTGCAAGTCGTCAGGAACCCGCTCCAACTTGTCCAGAAACCAGGTCTTCGGCACCGACTCATGACGCAGATAGGGAATCGAGAACTTGCTGATCCGAAAATACCAGTTCGGATGCCCCGCCCATTCCACATCGAGATCATCGCGCCAATCGAAAGCCAGCTTCACCCGCTTGCGCTGCAGCTCGTCCACAATCGTCCGGTTATAGATCCGCCGGATCGGCACGCGTCTCCCGTTGCGCTCATAGTAAAGACGTGGCCCATCCTTTTTGATCGCCTCAATATCGACCGTTCTAATCCCCAGCATCTTCTCGGTCAGCAGAAAATCCGGTAGCGTTTTCTGCTCCTGAGGATGAATTTCCATCAGGATCACATTCTCCGGATCATGCCCGGCCACAATCGCGCTTCGCAAAAGCTCACGGTAAGATCTCTCCTCCAGCCCGTTCAAGAAAAATTGCAGTTTGTGTCCCCCTTCGAACCGGTTCAATCCGTATACGTCGATGTAACTCTGCGCCAACGTCACCTGATACGCATAGAGAGAAGGGAAGGCCTGCAATTCGACCAGCTTGGGCTGCAACGCGCCGCCAGCATCGCGCACCAGGCCAAAATCCACCTGCACAAACATTGGGTGTGCGGGCTCGTTCGGCACCCGAAATTCTGCCGGGATCGAAGCCTCTGACCGCGCCCGATACTCGGGACTCTCCACCAGTTGGCGGATCAGCTCCTTGCCATCCTCGGCCATCCGGTCCAGCAATGCCTTAGGAAAGAAGCAAGGAGTCTCCGACAGCCGGAACGACACATGGGTCCCGCAAGTGTCATCAATCCGCCGCAAGAATGTCTGATATTTATCTGGATTAAAGCTGGCGTTGAACTGTTTTCGGAGAGAAGGAATCATGATCCCTGAAGTTTGTCATCCTGAGCGGAGCAAGACGCACACGAAGTGGGCGTCTTGCGGAGTCGAAGGACCCCTTGTACCTTTCGAGTTCCCGCGGCCAGGCAAGGAGTTCTCTGCACGAACCACGGCCGGCCCTAAGCCTCTACCAGAAACTTCCCATCCCGCATAATCTGCTCGTCGTCCACCCAGATGTTGAACTTGCGCCCCACCACATCAATATGAGTCGACGAATCCCACTCCGCGCCGGTGTGCGCGCCATAAGGATTCCCAAACGCAATGTGTACTCCGGGATACTTCTCATCCTGCAGAATCTGCCCAATCACTTCCTTCAAATCGATGTTGGTTCCAATGGCGAACTCGCCTACGCGATCGCTGTTCTCGTCCGTATGCGTGTACTTCCAGAAATCATCTTCCAGTTCACGGTTTTCGGAGTGCGCCTCCGTGAGTCGATTCTTCCTCATGTGCACGGTCAGCGGAGTCTCTCGCAAGTTGCCAAACTTCGCGCACAAATAGTCTCCTACCACCCCGTCAATGACAAACGTCCCATTCACTTCGCCAGGCGTAGTGAAAATTTCTCCACCGGGCAAGTTCCCCCACTTTTCCGAAGAGATAATCCCGCTGGTCTTCAGCCATTTATAATTCGGATTCAAATCTGCAGTCAGGTCCGTCCCCGCCTCAGTTTTAGCCCGCACCCTCTGCGCCTTGCGCACCATGGCAACAACCTTAGCGCTCAGTCGGTCGACTTTCTGAAAATCCGCCCGCATGCCTTCCAGCATGATCTGCGGATTGATGTTCACCATATGGGCGTGCCGTATTTTCCGCCGGTTCACCACCTCGGTCATCTGCATGCGCGAATGCAGTTCATCGCGCTGCGCCTGCACGGCAAAGAAAGAGACTTGGCTAGTCTCAAGATCCTCAATAATCTCCCGGGGCAAATCCTTCAGAGGACGCTCCGCCAAATCCTCGAGTACCCAGGCGTTATACTGTGCGCCCACCTTCTCCAGTTCGTGGGTGATAGCTGCCGCGATCCCCAGTGTAACTTCATCGGTGATCACGCAAACCTTTTCCTCAGGCCGCACCCGAATGCAAACCTGTACCGCATTCCGTGCCCCGGGAGAAAACTCAGGATCAAAAGAAATCTGCGAACGGGTGCCCCATCCTTCTCGCGTCTTTTGCGAGAGAGCTTGCCCTGAACTTGGCGAAGGGGCGGGAATTTTGACGTCGTTTACAGGAATGGTCATCCGACTTTTCTAACTGAAGCCGGCTCAACCTCCGCCAGCCCAGCTTCCGTCTCCTCAACAATGTAATCGACAACTTTCTTCAAATCCCCGGTTTCCTGAAACACGCGCAGCTGCCGGTCTGCCCCGCTGCCCGTTTCCAGCATTTTGTGGATGTAGTTCAGTTCCTCACGCGAATCCAGTTCATCCACTACGTCGTCCACAAATTCCAGGTACTCATGAATCAAATCCTTGGCCGGCACTTCAGTCTGTTTTCCAAAGTCGATCAGCTTTCCCTCCATGCCGTAGCGCGCGGCTCGCCACTTGTTCTCCATTAGCAGTGCCCGCCGATACAGCCGGAATCCCTGATTCGCGGTATGCAGCTTGTACAGCTTCGCCACCGTCGCCTGAATCAAAGCGGCCAGCGCGATCGTCTCATCGGCACGCATAGGAATGTCGCATACCCGGAACTCAATCGTGTTAAAGAACGGATGCGGCCGGATGTCCCACCAGATCTTTTTCGCATTATCGATGCAGTTCGTCTTGATGAGCAGTTTGATGAAGTTCTCGTACTCGCCCCAGCTGGGAAAATAATCTGGAATGTTTGTCCGAGGAAACTTGTCGAACACTTTGCAGCGGTAAGACTTCAGCCCGGTATTCATCCCCAGCCAGAACGGGGAATTGGTCGATAGCGCCAGCAGGTGCGGTAGAAAATACCGCGCATGATTCATCATGTGGATCGCGGTCTCGCGATCCTCAATCCCAATGTGTACATGCAACCCAAAAATCAGATTCGCCCGTGCCACGAGCTGCATGTCCTCGACAATATTCTTGTAGCGCGGGTCGGGATGAATCTCCTGCACTTTCCAGTCCGCAAACGGATGCGTTGCTACCGACGCCAGCCGCAATCCATTCTCCGCGGCCAACTGGATAATATTGCGCCGCAGCAACTTTATTTCGGTTTTGGCTTCCTTGATGTTCGTGCAAACCGCAGTCCCCACCTCGACAACAGACTGATGCATCTCCGCCTTCACCCGCTCTTGCAGGATCAGCTTGCCCTTCTCGAGCAGCTCGGCCTGAATATGCGACCGCAGATCCCGAGTCTCCGGATCGATGGTCTGATATTCCTCTTCAATCCCGATGGTGAAAGTAGGCGGCATAAGCTCTCAAAGGCCTTGTCATTCCGAGCGGAGCGAGAGATCTGTCGGGTGCCCCATTTCTCGAGTTCTTTGCGAGAAGTGGGCGGAACCGGACGTAATCAGTATAACGAATGACAGGAATGAAACCGTCAGACAATAAAACTAGGGTAACAATTTAGTGCGTAGCTACTGCGGTGTCTCAGCTATGCCTAAGGCAAGACAAGGCCTGAAGCACGGTGTACCTGAAACCAGGTCAGCCACACGAAAAAGAACACAAGAAAAAGCGTCAATCCGCTCAGGCAGATCGACAACACGGAGACCAAGCTGCGCACCCAATGTCCGGACGAAAATGCTCGAAACAGCAAGATGATCGCCGCCGCTTGGCCGACGAGAGTCGCAACGATACCCCACAGCACGAACATCTCACAGACCGCCGGCCACAAAGCCGATTCCGGTCGCATGCTCTCTCGAAATGCTCCTGAGCACGTAGCCGATGCCCACAAGGGTGGGAATCCACGGTGTCCACACCAGGAGCACACCCCAAAGAAAACGTTTTTTCTTCAACTCATCCACGCCTACTTCGCCACCTTCCCCCGCTTCCGCTCCGCCACCCACGCCGGCTCTCCCTTACGTTTTTCTTTAGTCGGCGTTCCATTCAGGAAATTTGCCCACCGCAACTCTTGAGCCGGATTCTCCCCGCTCAAAGCCATCTTCACCGCCATCTCCGCAACGGCATTCACAATCCAGTCAAAATTCTCTTGT
>Ga0210396_10000497_pt1 | contig 51862 bp, 45 predicted proteins | sample IncBWH17OmetaG_FD_155466 | JGI IMG/M metagenome (GOLD analysis project Ga0210396, IMG submission 155466) | Forest soil microbial communities from Barre Woods Harvard Forest LTER site, Petersham, Massachusetts, United States - Inc-BW-H-17-O ... | reverse complement strand
GCTCGCCGGCGAGCCGGCGAGCCACAAACTGAAGCCTTTCATCCATCACCGAACACTCCTTCCAAGGCATCGCTTCCTCCCTAAAAAAAGGAGAAAGTGTAACCCATGTGTCCGGTACAATCTGTCACCTATGTGTCGGGTCGCTCATTTGAACGAATCGGGATAAGCAGTACGCGGATATCACGGATAGCCGCACGAGGCGCCGGTTCTGCCTGGACGGACCGCCGCATAATGAGGACAGAATCTTGCGTGAGTGATGTCCTGGAATCTTCTGAATAACGCCGCGATCGATGGCGTGTGACGTCAAATTGACGAGAATCGGGAACCACGGAGTACGTTCAAATAATCCTGCCGCGCCCCACACCGTTCAAAAATCATGGTAAATCGCAAGAAAATCACCGTTTCCGATTCCTGAGGTCAGGCGCAGTATCAAGCAAGTGTCGCCCTTCAAATGATTGTCCTGGGGATGACAAGTCCCTCTATGATGAAAAGACACCCCCCTCGACCGCTGAGGTTTGACTTTTAGGCGAGCGGAACCTCCAATTTGATTTCGCCGTTATTAAATTTTTCTGATCCCGAGGTGGCTTATCAGAGGTAACCATCTAACTGCACGGCCCCGAATTTGCCGCACAACTCTAGTAGAATGGGCCTTATGAAAGACTTGGACACCATAGTATGGCGCAAGGAGCGCGGCTACAACCAGAAGCCGGAAGCCGTTCTTCTTTACTGTCCTAATTTCATTACTTCCGCGAAACTCAAGGGAATACTGCACCTGTATGAACTGAATTCCACTGAGCCGATGGCCAACACGATCCTGGCGGCCGGCGAAACGAAGATTCTCGGCCTCGTTATAAGGCAGTGGCGGGAATTGCTGAGCGCTGTGGAGTGCACTGAGGTTCGAGGAGCCTTATTTGAATCGCGCAAGCCTTCGCCTGATGAACTGGCTCGAGCTTTTCTGAATTTGGAGGATCTGGACCAAGTCATCGCTCGCATGAACACGCGATGGTTTGTGAAGCTGCTGGCCACCGATGGCGTCTCCGTCGTGTTTCAACCGCTGGTTTCCGTGGCGACAAGCAGTTGCGTGGCCTGCGAGTGTCTGGTCCGGGGCGATCGGGAAGGAGTGGAAGTGGGAGCTGAGAGCATGCTCTCTACCGCTCGAATCCTCGGCATGTCGCATGAACTTGACAATGCCGCGTGGCGCGCGGCGCTCAAGCAGGGCCGCAGTCTCATGCAAAAGGGCGTGAATTTGTTCCTGAATTTCACTCCGAGCTCGATGCACAATTCGGCATTTGACGTCAAGAAGACGAAGGCCATGTGCCGGGAGATGGGTGTCGACATTTCGCAGCTGGTTTTCGAAGTGACCGAAGCTGAGAAAGTGAATGACTTCGATTTTCTCAAGCAGGTGATGCAAGAGTATCGAGCGGAGGGCGCCAAGGTGGCCTTGGACGATTTAGGCAGCGGTTACTCCTCGATTCTCCGCCTGGCGGAACTGCGGCCCGATTACGTCAAGCTCGATCAGAGATTGGTGCGTGGCGCTTACGTGGACTACCTTCGCTCCGTGCTTCTAAAAGCAGTCACAGAAGCGGCCCACAAACTGAATATTCGCGTCGTTGCAGAGGGCGTGGAAACCGAAGATGACTTGAAGTTTTGCGTCGAAATCGGCGCGGACTTGGCCCAAGGATATTTCCTGGCCCGCCCATCGGAAGTTGCTCTCGATGTCTCCCCGGAAGCGTTGCAAGTTTTGGAGCGGTGCCGCCTCGAAAGTAATCCAGTGGCGCGGTAGAGACTTTTTTATTTAATCGTCGTTTGCTAACTGCGTTCTGCCCGTGAAGTATTCTTCTAAGTGGGCGACTGCCTTGAAAGCCTGCCTACCAGCCCAAAATGAGACTGCCAATCCCCAGACAGCCGCTGGGAAGTTCTTCGATTCGTACCACCCTGCAGGCGCCTTCGAACTGGAGGCTTGGGATCGTTACCCGCATTTCCATCCCAATTTGATAGTGCCGGGAACGAACGGTAAAGTACAGGCCCTCGCGAGAGATATCCACTACCGTCGCGGTCTCCTGCGTGCCAGCCGGATCAAGACAGGAGATGTGGATTGTTTTCATTAAGGTGAGGCGATCGTGCGTGCGCCGGTCTTCCGCTGCAAGGTTGGCAGTAGCGATTTCTTCGAAACTCTGTGCACGCATCTCTGGGTCCATGAGAGCCCTCGCTAACATGGCACTTTATTGGGCAGCGTGGACACGGGCAATGGTACAGAAGTCCCTCTTGGGAGGCCAGGAAGTACCATGCGAATCGTAGGTATCCACAGGTTATAGAAAGGCAAGGACTTGCATCAGAGTAGAAATCGCGTAATCTGGCCATCCCGCATTTAACTCCCAGGAATATATATCAATCGGAAACAGTTGGCGTCGAACGGAACTCTACGCCTATTTGCATACGGTAAGATAATTCATAGTTCGCTGTCGATCGCTTCACTTTGATCGTGCGAACAGAGATTCCGAACCTAAATCCGAAGGAGCCAACCTCTAAGATTGCGGGGATTTGCAGGGGATTCTCCGCCTTCCACACGCTTCATGCGCACAAACTGGCAAATCGGGGATCAGATCGAAGGCCGCTGGGAGATCTTTAACATTCTCGAAGGCGGAGCAGGTGTGGTCTATATCGTCTATGACCATGCCTTTCGGGAGTCCTTCGCTGCCAAGACCTTTCGAGACGAAATATTTGCCCGCAGTCCTCTCATTGCCGCGCGCTTCGAGCGCGAAGCCCTGGCCTGGGTCAAATTGGATATTCACCCCAACATTGCCGAGGCCAGGATGGTCCAGAACATCGAGAACAAGCCTTTCCTGTTCCTGGAATATGTGAGCGGGGGAGATCTGGCAGCCTGGATTGACACGCCCCGATTGACCGAAGATCTCTCCCAAGTGCTGCGGTTCGCCGTTCAGTTCTGCGATGGCATGATTCACGCACTGAAAAAGGGCATTCGAGCGCACCGGGACATCAAGCCTCGCAATTGCCTGATCACCGCGGACGGCATTCTGAAGGTGACGGACTTCGGGCTGGCGAAACTCCTTGAAGATGACCTTGCAGGAGAGCCCTCGAATATTCGAACTCAAAATTTCGACCTGTCGATGACCACCATGGGGACATGCACGCACATGGCGCCCGAACAATTCAAGAATGCCAAACAGGTTGACCTGAGGGCGGACATTTATTCCTTCGGGGTAATGCTGTTCCAAATGGTTTCGGGCGACTTGCCGTTCAAGGGAGATAACTGGAAAGACCTCGAACAGATGCATACGTCGCAACGACCGCCGCTGTTGGCCTGCGGCGAGCCGCAACTTGCTCAGTTGATTCAGACCTGTCTGGAGAAAGACCCGCGCAACCGTTTCCCGGATTTCAAACAAATCCGGGACCGGTTGAGCGCCATTTATCAGAAATTGGCGGGCGCCCCCCCTCCGGAAGCGGCACAGGGAGCTGTCCTGACTTCGATCCAATGGAACAACAAGGGATCAAGCCTGGACCAGCTGGGAATGCGCAGGGAATCCATCTCTTGTTACGATTCCGCCATCCGCTTGAATCCCAAGTTTGCTTCCCCCTGGTTCAACAAAGGCGTGGCTCTGTTTGGGTCCGGACAACCGCAGGAAGCCCTCAGTTGTTATGAGCGCGCGATCGAACTGGATCCAAATTCGGAGAAGTCCTGGTCCAATAAGGGCGTGGCGTTGAAAACAATGGGAAAAACCGCCGAAGCCATTGCCTGTTATGACCGTGCCCTGGCTATTAACCCCCGCTATCCAAACGCCTGGGTGAACAAAGGCGTGATCTTAAGGGCCTTAGGAAAAACCGAGGAGGCCTTGGCCTGCAATGGCCGCGCTCTGCGGCTAAACCCGAAAGATGAAAGCGCCTGGACCAACAAGGGAAACATTCTCTATACGCTCCAACGTCCGGCGGAGGCCCTGGAGTGCTACGAACGGGCGCTTGCATTGAATTCCAGGTTGGATCTTACCTGGATGAACAAGGGCATGGCGCTCAACGCGTTGGGGAAAAATGAGGCGGCACTGGAAGCCTACAGCAAGGCCACGCAAATCAACCCCCGGCTGGACCGCGCCTGGTTTTTGCGGGGGCTTACGCTTATGAATGCGTTTCAGCGATATGAAGAGGCGCTTCTGTTTCTTGAGGAGGCGGCACGCCTGGGCTTGAAAGAAGCACGCGAGCCAGCGGCAATGTGTCAGACCGCCCTCAGCAGGCGATGAGATTCCCGATGGATTCTTTAAATTCACCAACTGTCCAAAAGGTGCTGGTCGCCGAGGATGACCCTGACATCCAGAAAGTGATCCGCATGAGTTTGAAATACGGCGGAGTGAATGACGTGGTCCTGACCGGCGACGGTCGGGAGTGCCTGGCCGTCGTGAAACGCGTAAAGCCCGATCTGATCCTGCTCGATGTTTCAATGCCCAATCTGGACGGCTTTCAGACTTGCGTGCTGTTGAAAGCGAATCCGGAAACGAAATCCATCCCCGTGATCTTCCTGTCGGCGAAAGTGCAAATGCACGATTCGGAAATGGGGATGAAATCGGGAGCGCTGGGTTACTTGAGCAAACCATTCGATCCGTTGAAGCTGCATGAACAAATCCTCGCGATCCTGGCGAAGGGAGGCGCTCTCGGAAATCCATGAACGATTCGCCATCCACGAGCATTCTCGATTCGTTGACTTCGGGAATCCTGGCCGTTGATCTGGACAGTCGCGTCCTGTTCGTAAGCGCCGCTCTGTGCCGCCGCTTGGGCGTACAGCGAGACGCATGGCTCGGAAAACCCGCAGCAGAACTTTTTGGTCCCGCAAACCCGCGAATCTCCGCAAAACGCTCTCCCTTATACCGCGTCGACCCACGGCGGGATGGCGCCAGGTCCGAGTATCGCGAAATTGAGTGGAGCGATGGCAATCGCATCGTGCATTTGCGCGAGGATAGCTCGCCCCTCTACGACCAGGCGGGACAGTTGACTGGCCGATTATTTGCCTATCACGACTTGAGTTGGGAGAAGACGATTGATCAGATGAAATCGGAGTTCATTTCAGTCGCTTCCCACGAACTGCGCACGCCGATGACTTCGATCAAGGGCTCTGTTGACTTGATCCTCGGGGGGTGTGCCGGTGAAGTCAGCTCCGAGGCGCAGGAACTTCTTGAAGTTGCGCACTCCGCGTGCGATCGGATGATCCGGCTCATCAACAATATTTTGGATCTATCCAAGATTGAAGCGGGGCAAATCCAGCTGAACCTGGAATCGATTGACCTGGCGGTGGTTGTAGAGCGTTCCTTGCGCAGCTTGAATGCGCTGGCGGCGCAAGCCGGGATCAATTTGAAGCGCAATTTTCCGAATGGACTTCCTGCTGTGGAAGCGGACAGGGACCGAATAGAACAAGTGATTACGAATTTGGTATCCAACGCGATCAAATTTTCTCCCGCCAGTGGAGAAGTGGAAATTAGTCTCTCCGCCGACAACGGGTGGATTCGGTGCAGCGTCTCCGACCAGGGCTGTGGCATAGCGGAAAAAGATCTGAGCAGAATATTCGGCAAGTTTCAGCAGGCGGGACTGCCACAACGAGGTGCAGGGACAGGATTGGGCTTGGCGATCACGTATGCCCTGGTGACCGAACACAAGGGGAAAATCTGGGCGGAAAGCCAAGTCGGTGAGGGCTCTCGTTTTGTGTTTTGTCTCCCAGTGCCCGCGCGCCGGGAAAAGTGAGTGGCGCCTGATCAGCTATGCACAAGAACGCTTCCAAGGGACATCAGCAGATCTTCGAAGTGTTTCTCCTCCGATTTGCCGCCGACGCGCATGGTCCTTCCTCGCTTGGAATCAAAAAGAACAACCCCGATCGGAACGTCCAGTTTAGGCTCGCGGTTTTCCGAAGAAATCAAGCGATTGAGCTCGATTGACACGGATTCGGATTGGATCATTTGCTGGAAAGGGAGCAGGAAAAGGAAATGGCTCTTGCGGATGTTGCGGTTGAATCGAGTGATAACGACCTCAGAATAATTTGAGAACTTCTTAGCCGCGGCCGGGTCCAGCAGCGGAAAGGCGCGGGTCGCCACGCAATAATGGGAAGACCAGGAAACACTTTGCAGCCCCCAGTCAAATCCTTCGAAGACCACTTCTTCCCAGGAGAAATCTTTGCGATTGGACTGGAGGTGGGAGCGGAGTTGTTTCGAGAACTCGCGCAACATGGTTGACTCGGCATCGTGCGATGTTTGCCCGCGGTGACTGGCCGCCGGTTTTGCCGACGCCTTTGCCGCCGTCTTCGACGCACGTAAAGTTGTACTCGCGGCGAGAGAAGTCAGGACACGGAGTTGAGCATCGTATTCGCGCCTTCGCGCCGCATCCGAAAGGACAGCGTAGGCCCCGTTCAACTCCGTCATGCGCACCGAGAGCGCACTTTTCTCCGCTTCCGTGGAGTTGGTGTTGTGATCGGGATGGTTTTCGCGGGCCAAACGCCGGTAAGCGAGTTTGATGGACTCCGGCGAGGCTTCGTGATCCAGCCCAAGAATGGCGTAGTAGTCGACCAAACTAAACTCCGTAAGTTCTGCGAAGCAACCGAGCCACCCGGGCCAGGAATTCGGGAATTGCAAAAGGCTTACTCATAAAATCGTCCGTGCCGACCAGATAACCCTTAGTGCGATTTTCCTGATCGCTATTCGCAGTCAACATCAGGACTGGAAGAAAAGCTGTGCGAATGTCTTTGCGCAACTGGTCGCATACGGCAAATCCGTCCATTCCAGGCATTTTCAGGTCGAGGATCGCCAGATCGGCCCCGATGGCTTCGATCATTTCCAGCGCCTGTTTTCCATCCGATGCGGTGAAAACTTCCACGCCAATGGGCAACTGCCGAAGAGCCGCCGCCACGACTTTACGGATATCGGCATCGTCGTCGGCAATTACAATCTTGGGAAGCTTTGGCGCAGGCGACGGCGCAGCGGGCAAGGCGACGGGGCGCCGTTTCTCGTTCAACTCTTTGCTGGAGGGAGATAGCAGGTATTGGACATTTTCCGATTCCGAAGCGGTTGGGCTGCCCTCTACCGCAGCCTGCCCGGAAGTGGGAGTGGAGCAATATGGACACAGGGCCCATTCTTGATTGAGATCCTGACCGCAGGCCTGGCATGTCTTCCTCAATGTAAACGCGCAGTAAGGACAGCTTTTGAACTCGCGATTTACCATGGAACCGCATTTGGGGCAGGGGAAGGTTTCGTCGGCCACAATTTCGATGACTCGGAACAACTCGTCCGGGTTGGTCTCGCCTTGGCACGCCTTGGTAATGCCGTCCTCCAAAAGCGTTTTTGAACCCGCTACTGCCGCGGCTCGTCGCAAGACGCTTTCCGTGGCCTTCTGGCGAATAAGTTCCTTCATGGAGCTCGTGATACGAAGCATTTCGTAGATTCCCAATCGCCCCGTATATCCGACTTTCCGGCACGCCTGGCATCCTTTTCCGCGATAGAAGACCTGCGCCGGATCATCCACATGCAATTTCTGGATGACCTCCGGTGCGGGCGTGTAGGGTTCGCGGCATTGCGCGCAGACTCGCCGCGCCAGTCGCTGGGCGACGATCAAACTCAAGGAAGTGCTGATCAAGGACCGGTCCACACCCAAGTCCAGAAGTCGGATGATGGCCCCGAACGCATCATCGGTGTGCAGCGTGCTGAGCACGAGGTGGCCCGTGTTTGCCGCCTGGAAGGCAATTTCCGCCGTTTCCAAGTCGCGGATTTCACCGATCAGGATCACGTCGGGGTCCTGGCGCAAGATAGACCGCAGGGTTCCGGCGAAGGTCAGGCCGGCGCGCGTATTCACCTGTACCTGGTTGATCCCTTCCAACTGGTATTCCACTGGATCTTCAACGGTAACAATGTTGATTTCCGTGGAGCGGCGTTTGGCGATCATCGAATACAGCGTCGTCGTCTTGCCCGAACCGGTTGGACCTGTCAACAAAATCATGCCCTGGGGCTGGCTGAGACAATCCGCCAGCGTCGAGTATTGCCAATCAGAAAATCCCATCGAGTCTAATTCCGGAATGGACATGGTGCCCAAAACTCTGATCACAACTTTTTCGCCAAAAAGTGAAGGGAGCGTGGAAACCCGAAGATCGGCGGATTTATTCTGGAGCTTGACTTTGAACCGTCCGTCTTGCGGCGCCCGCCGCTCCGCGATATCGAGAGATGCAAGGATTTTGATTCGCGAAACCAACGGGAGATGAAGCCACTTGGGTACATCAATGTATTCTCTCAGTACCCCGTCAATGCGCATCCGAACCTGCAAGCAGTTCAATGTTGGCTCAAGGTGCACGTCGCTGGCCTGCGACCGAATGGCTTCCTGAAGAATTAAATTACACATTTTGACGACAGGGACCTGATCGGCCGCACTTCGGGCATCTACCTGGTCCAGATTCAATTTGTCCGATTCGTCGGCAAGAATCGTGAAGTCGGCGCTGTCTGATACTTTGGAGAGGAACTCCTGCATGAGTTCGTCTGTGCGGTACATTTCCTCGATGCCGTCGAGAATTTCGGCCCGCGTGGCAACCACCGGCTGGACTGTAAATCCCGAGACGAATTGGACGTCCTGGATGGCATCGTAATCCGCCGGGTTGGCCATGGCCATTACGAGCTTGGTTCCCTCGATTTTCAGAGGCAGGCATTGATGCTTAAGGGCGATTTTCTCGCTGATCGCCTTGGCCGCATCCGCGTCGATCGTCAGGCTGGCAATCCGCACGCGGGGAACTTTCAGCCAATCTGCTAATCCCTGGGCAAGGCCTTCTTCCGAAAATCCTTTTTGATCCAGAAGAAGTTCGCCGAGAGATATCCCCTTTTGGCGTGCCAACACGATGCCCTGCTCGATCTCGCCACGTTGGATGACGGTTCGTTGCAAGGCCAGGCTGTCGGCACTCTTCCCTGTCATTTCCAACTCCAGTGGAGAATCAAGGCCATCTCGGCATGAAAGTCTAGAAGCGCACACCTATCCGCCTAGATTTGTCTCCTAATGCTAACGGGTCGGCATCCAGTGGCACAACCTGATTCGTTAAGCGAGTTACACTCTTGTACAACGTCACATTCTCTCGAGTGGCATATCCGTGCTCACTTTCGTATAGACCAAATCAGCTTACCAATAGAGTTCTTTAATCCTCCAGGAGAGTGAATATTCACCTGTACGAAGGGCCAAGTTATCGTTTGGAGGCAAATCCGGGCACGGTGGACCGGCGACACTCTCCCTCTGGCAGACTCGAATCAGGAGGATTATGCGTCCCCGAATCTTGGCGATATCTCTGTGCCTCGCGGCGCTCTTGGGCCCCTTTGCCGCCTTTTCCACGGCGCAAGGTGATACGCCAGGAGTGCGTCTCTTGAATGGCGATGAGGGCCTGGCCCTCGTCAACACCGCCATGGAACAGCGAGCAAAAGCGGGGCGCAAGCCGGACTGCTCTCACCTGGTACACCAGATTTATGAGTCGGCCGGTTTCCCGTACCCTTACGCGAGTTCCTTCGATCTTTACATTGGAACCGACAATTTTCGGCGTATTTCCACAGCGCGTCCGGGGGATTTGATCGTTTGGCGCGGGCATGTTGGGATCGTCACCGATCCCGCCGCGCACGCCTTTTACAGTTCTGTCACTACGGGTTTGCGAACAGAGTATTACGATAGCCCTTACTGGCGAGCACAAGGCCACCCACGCTTTTTCCGTTATGTTCTGCCTGGCGCCGCCGAACTCACGGCAAGCAATACTTCTGCGCCGCTGAACAATGCAACGTCTCAATCACGGGCCCAAGTATTGTCCGTACACAAAGAAAGCTCCGATGAGCCTTCGCTTAGTACTGGCTTGCCAATCGGAGGAGTTAACCCAACACTTTCTGCAGGCTCTACATCATCCCAGTCCCACCCCTATGCGCTTCCTTCCAGCATAATGGTTGTAGCGGCGGGGAACAGACCCACCGAAGAAGAAATTGGTGAGGCTATATCCGAATTCAACAGCGGCGCCGGCAATCTGCTGCGCGAATGGCCCGCTGCGGATCCCAGGCGCATTGTGACGGTTTACGACCAGCTCCGCGTGGAACGCGTTGAACTGAGGCGCGACCGGGGACGGGTCAGTGCCCAAATTGATGGCAGGCTTTCCGTCAAGGGAAAAGGAATTGAAGGACAACGTCACAGCGAAAAACTGGTGTGCGAACTCCGCAACACGCCGCAGGGATGGCAATTGCAGATGCCTGCCAATCGCGCCTACGTGCCGCGCGATGTCGCCGTCCGCGTACTGGCCGGGCAACTGGCGTTTCTGACCCAGAACCAGGCCGCCCCGAACGACCCGGGTCGTTCTCAACAACAGCAGAGTGAGATCGTTCGCGCTTTAGGATTCCTCTTCGACTCAAACTAGCCCGCGTAACATCCTCCTTTTATCTTCGTTTCGCGGCGATCCTTGAAGGCTGGGCCTCGGCCTCAGAAATATTGGGACTGTGCGTTCCCGTTCTTGGATCGCCGGACAAAGTAATGGGCGACCTCGCCTCGCTTGGCGATTTATACGAACATTAAAAATATCGCATTGAATAACAGAGAGCCCACCCGTAGCGCGGATGCCCCAAGGCCTGCGCGAGGCTCGCTTGAGGCAATTGGTTTCCCCTTCTGAATGAATAACATTTGTGGTAGATAAGAAGAGAGCGATTCACCAAGGAACCTTTGCCCGAACATTGTTGTATGAGGATTTGATGCGACCTGGCTTCATCGACCGGCTATTGTTGCCCCTTATTGTAGGTCTCAGCACAGTCGTCGGTGTGCTGATCCTGTGCCAGCGCTTGCTTACCAAGCAGGCCTTCGACCTCCAAACTACGACCCAGGCCCAGGCGTTGTTCGTAACCAACAAAATAGAATCGGATTTGAGTGAACGCCTCCTGCCCCTGGAACTTCTGGGCGAGCGCTGGCAGGTCCACAGCAAAGACGAGAATGCCGATTTGGAATCCGACGCCTTGCTAGTGATGAGCCGTTACCCTGTTTACCAGGCAATTTCGTGGATTGACCCGAAATTCAACGTTAGCTGGGTGTCACCTCGATGGGGAAGTGAAGCAAGCGTGGGTACGGATCTGTGGTCCGATGCGAAAACGCGTACTGCGCTTCGAGCCGCCGCGGATAGCGGGCGCGTAACCGTAACGGGCACGGTCAGATTGCGAAACGGCGTGACGGGCCTGCTGGTATGCGTACCCGTATATCCCGAGGAAAAACTTGACGGCTTTATCGTCGGTGTTTTGGCCTATCGCGAACTCCTGAATTACATGCTGCAAAACGTAGCGCAGGATTATTGGGTGGCCGTGTATGACGACAACCAGGAAATCTACCGTCGCTCGGGAGCCAATCCTCCGGGGGACCGGCCCTGGGCCGCGGATGCAAATATACAATTTCGACAGCTCTCCTGGCGGGTGCAAGTCTGGCCCAAGGCTGAAACACTTGCGTACGCGCGATCTCCGCTCCCGCGCGTAACACTTGTCGGAGGCATCTTCCTGGCTGGTCTTCTGGCCTTCGCTGTTTTTATGGCTGAGTCTGCGCATCTCCAGGCCCGGCAAGTGGAGGCCACCAACGAGGAGCTAAAGCGGGAAATTGCCAACCGCAAGCAAACCGAAGAGACCCTGCGGCAAGCGCAAAAAATGGAAGCGGTCGGGAGACTCGCTGGTGGTGTGGCTCACAACTTTAATAACCTCCTGATGGTCATCCGCGGGCATGCCGCGCTTTCGCTCAACAGGGTTGGCACCGAGCATCCTATGCGCCGGGAGCTAGGCGAGATTGTGAAGACGACCGACCGGGCATCCTCCTTAACTCGCCAACTGCTGGCCTTCAGCCGCAAGCAGATGCTGCAACTGCGAGTGCTGGATCTCAACAGCCTGGTGCAACAGATGGCGGAACTTTTGCCGCCTGTGCTTGGCGAGGACATTCATTTGGTGATGGATCTCGATCCCCAGCTTGGACGCGTAAAGACTGACGCCGCGCAGATGGAACAAGTCATTATGAATCTGGTATTTAACGCTCGTGATGCCATGCCCGGTGGCGGCGATCTAACCATCACGACAGCGAACACAATTCTGGACGAGGCGTGGGTGCGTCTATATCCGGGAGTCCGGCCCGGCCCGCATGTGGTTCTGGCGGTGCGCGATACAGGCCACGGAATGGACGAGGACACCCAGGCCCGCATGTTCGACCCCTTTTTCACCACGAAGGACAGGAACAAGGGAACCGGCCTAGGCCTTTCAACAGTCTATGGAACGATTAACCAGAGTGGAGGTACCGTCACCGTATCGAGCAAGCCCGGCGAGGGGACGACGATACAAATCTTCCTTCCACGCGTCGAGGAATCCGTCCATGCAGTTGAACAGACGGAGGAAGCTCCCCAAGCCTCGAACGGAGAGGAAACCATTCTGGTAGTCGAAGATGACGATGCAGTTCGCCGCATGACGCGCGAATTTCTGACAATAAAAGGTTATACCGTAAAGGAAGCGCGAAGCGGCGCAGAAGCCATCGAATTCCTCGGCAACCACAAGGAATCCGTCGATTTGGTGCTCACCGACGTCATTATGCCCGGGATGAAGGGGCGCGAACTTGGGGGGCGCCTCGCAGCCCTGCGTACCGATATCAAGATCCTTTACATGTCCGCCCACACGGAGGACACTGTGATGGATCTGGACATGATTGCCCCCGGAACTGCGTTCATTGAGAAGCCATTCAGTCCGGAGGAACTGGCGTCCAAGGTGCGGGAAGTACTGGTCGCCAATAAAGATGACCTTACCTCCGGATCCAGGGGCCAAGGATAGCAGCCCTTGCTTTCGGGATGAGGACGGGGTTATCCTAAAGATCCTGCTGATTTTACTTTTTCGGGCGGGGGGCTTATCTCTCCAAGAGAGAGGATTTTCAAGTGTCAGCGCTCTGTCGGCTATGCGGTTGTAAGTTGGGGGAATTCACAATCCGGAGGTAATAACCGATACCCTTTATCAAGGGTGCCAGTGGACCGGATTTATTTACGATCTAGATGCCGTCGAGGGTTGGCGTGGAAACGAGCCGTCAATAGATGATTACCTTGAGACACCGCGTGCATGAAAACGTGCTGATGATTGGTAGCCTGATCTTGCTTGGCTATCTAATTGCTACCCCACTTTTTGAAAAGTTGAATGGCACCGCTGGGCTGCCTCAGTTGGCTGAGCCCACGGTATCCGCGGCAACAATCGTCAAGGTCTGGATCTTCAAGAAAACAGGACTATATTATTGTCCCGACAGCCAGCTTTACGGAAAATTCAAGCCGGGAATGTACATGATGCAGGAAGATGCGCTGGAGCGCGGATATCGGCCCGCCGCTCAAGAACCTTGCCGGTAAAATCCTCTCCGCCTTCTTTCAGGCCTTGAATTTAACCTCTGATCTGCTTCACGTAACTATCCGAAAATCAGTCGGCCCCAGGTAATAACCCGGCAGAGCTACCATTTATAGAGGCTAATGGTTGGAGATTAGAAGCCTGACAGTTAAACGAACCCCGGGAGTTCTGAAATCTTCAACCAGTGCCCCTCAAACAATCCGCATCTCACGAAAGCGCAATCAGATAGTTTGCGTATCCTGAAAGTATGATCAGCTTCGTAATTTTCGGAAGAAATTTCGCAGATCTTCCACGAGCGATTGCGGTTGTTCCCAGCACGCGAAATGTCCTCCTCGCGGCATCTTGGTGTACTGGATCAAATTGAAATTTCGCGCGAGCACACTTTGCGGAGGATCCAAAGTTGGCAACTCGCGGGGAAAAGAGGCAAACGCGGTCGGCAAATTCACTCTTCCGGCGAGATTGGATATTTCGTCCACCCTGCCGCGGTAAAACCACACCGAAGTGCCGATGGTGTCCGTGACCAGGTAAATCATGACATTCGTGAGCACCTGGTCTTTCGTGAAGACGGGCTCTCGCTCGTTTGAAGAATCGCTCCAGAGTTTCAGCTTTTCCGCAATCCACGCGGCCGTGCCGAGCGGGTTGTCCGTGAGAGCGAACGCCACGGTCTCGGGTTTGTGCTGCTGTTCATTGTAATAATCCCTTTCCGTGGAGACGAACGCGTCTACTTTACGCGCCCACTCGCGTTCTGGTTCTGTCTGTTCTGCTTCGGCCGGAGGCGGAACTCCGACGCCATTGAAATGGATGCCCAGGAGCGAATCTGGAAATTGATGGGCCAGCTGATTGGTGATCCCGCTGCCCACGTCTCCCCCCTGTGAGCCGTACTTCGCATACCCCAGCACCTCGGTCATGAGGCGGTTCCAGAGCGTGGCCGTGGTAGTCAGTCCGATTGGTTTGCCCTTGGGTTTGGAGGAAAACCCAAATCCCGGCACCGATGGGACGACCACGTCGAAGGCATCGTCGGGCGATCCTCCAAAACGGGAGGGATCGGTCAGCGGGCCGATCGCTTCCAGGAACTCGAAGACGGAGCCCGGCCAGCCGTGGGTGAGGATCAGCGGAACAGGCTTCGGGCCGCGTCCCTTCACATGATAAAAGTGGACATCGAAATCGCCGACCCGGGCGAGAAATTGCGGGTAGCGGTTGAGATTGGTTTCCGCTTTGCGCCAATCAAACTGCGTAGTCCAATACTCAGCCAAAGCCTTCATGTAATCCCAGTTAGCACCGTAGCGCCAGTCGCTCGCTTCCAGCCGGTCGGGCCAGCGCGTTTCACGCACGCGGTTGAGAATCCTGTCGATAGTTGCCTGCGGAATGTTCGCGCGAAAGGGCCGCGGCGCGGCACCGGAGACTTGCGCATCGGCCCGGCTTTCCACCAGCAAGGGTAGGCTGCCCGCCGCAAGAATAGTTTCCAGCAGCGCGCGGCGCGATAGGCGCGGTGTTGCAACCGATTCCATAGTCAACTCCTGGCCGGGATTGTTTTCAACGTTGGTTACTTCACCCTCGCATGGCGGCGAATTTTTCATGATAGTAGCTTAAGTAGGAGGGTCTGCCACCAGCAATTTTCGCGTGGGTTTGAATCGATTAGAGCCGCTTTTGAATCCAGGGCCTGCGCCGCTCAGAACGACTGTCCAAAGCAAACGGTGAAACCGGAAGAATCGTTCAGTGTGAGCGTTTGCCCGAAGTTAAGTATTTTCTGAAATTTTATTGATTGGCGCGCGGCGGACAGACGAAATTATTTGACACTAAATGGGTGCGTGTGGTTTCCTCAAGTACGGCATAATTCAGCCAGGAAATGACTTATCACCAGAAACTGGGTTCCGGCGAATCCAGCATTCTTTTGTTCAAGAGGTGTCAAATGAAGGCCAAACGAGCGATTATTTTCGCAATGATTTTCAGTTTGCTCGCGATTTCCTCGCCGCTATTGGCTCACCACGGGAATTCGGCTTACGACATGTCGAAATCGGTCCCCGTGAAAGCGACCGTCACGAAATTTGAGTACAGCAATCCTCATACGCAGATCTACTACGACGTGACGGATGACAAAGGCAACGTGGAACACTGGGTCGCCGAGACCACCAATCCGGCCATGCTGAACAGGGTTGGCTGGAGCAAAGAAAGCTTGAAACCCGGGGACCAGGTGGTCCTGTTCGTCAATCCCAATAAGGTCGGAGCCAAGGTCACGTTTCTGCAAAAAGTCGTGTTCCCCGATGGCAAGGAATTGACCACGGCTAAAGCGTTTTAACCATCCCGGCGCCCAACGAGGCAAGGATTCGCCCCGGAGAAACGCTGGTGATTGGTTTTGAGGATCAGGAGATTTTTTTTCTTACCGCCGCAAATCGTTTCAGGGGATTCCGGAAACTGTGACCGAAGTACACGCTGGAATTTCGTAAACGACTCGAGGAGTTCAACATGCGTCACCAGTTGACGGGTCCGCTTGGTGTGCTTGCAGCCGTGATTGTTTTCTCGCCGATTGGGTTTGCTCAAACGAGTCAGCCGCCGGAAACAAAAAAGCCGCCCGTTGCCAGTTCTACAGCCAGCCAGAGCCTTTCGCATGATCTGTCCGGAGTTTGGATGCAATACGATGACGGCACAGCTCCGGGATTCGCGCGCATGAATGGCGTCGACGACCGAACTCGACCTCCCTTGACCCCTTGGGGACAGGAGAGATTCGACGCCGCCAAGCCGCTAATGGGACCCCGTGCCGTAGGAGGCCAGGAAGACAGCGCGGCACTGCATTGCGACCCGAGCGGCCCTCCGCAACTTCTCATTCTTCCCAATCCCTGGGAGATCGTTCAGGTTCCGGGCAGGATGTTCATGTTTTTCGAGGAGTATCACATCTGGCGCACGATCTGGACCGACGGCCGGCCGCTGCCCAAGGATCCCGACCCCGGCTGGCTCGGCTACTCGGTGGGCCACTGGGAGGGCGACACGTTCGTCGTCGACACCGTCGGTTTTAACGACAAAGTGTGGGCCGATCTCTCCGGGAATCCGCGCAGCGAGCAGATGCACCTCATGGAACGCTATCGCCGATTGAATCACGACACCCTGGAGCAGCAGATCATCATCGACGACCCCAAGGCATACACAAAAGTCTGGGTCAGCCCTCCAAAACTTCACAAACTGGAGCCGAAATGGGAGATTGCGGAGTGGTTCTGCGCGTCGAGTGAACTGCAGACCTATGACAAGGATGTTAGAAAACCATCCGGCGGCAAATCGAGCGAGCCAGGAAAATGAAACAGCTTAAGGAAAAACAAGGGAGGTAAAGGAAGTGAAGGAAGCAAAGGAAGTATGGGACAAAACCTCGCCTGTCCATTCGAGCGTGAGCAATTTTTCGGTTCCTTTGCTCCCATCGCTTCCTCAACTTCACTTACTTCCTCATTTACGGCGAAAAGTCCTTGCCATGTGGGCCGTGTGTTCACTCGGCGTCCTTTCAGCAGCGATGGTTCTCTCTCCACTCAGTTTTGCTCAAACCAATTCTCAAGCCAATCGCCCATCCGAAGCAGCCAAACCTGAAAATGCGGCCGCGGCGCTATCCCACGATCTGTCCGGAGTTTGGATGCAGTATCGGGACGGCGATGTGCCGGGAACTCCCGGAATGAACGGCGTGAACGAGCACTTTCGCCCTCCTTTGACTCCGTTGGGACAGGAGAAGTTCAACGGCGCGCAAGCCTTACAGGGGGCCAAAGCGATTGCCGGGAAAGAGGACAATTCCGCGCTGCGCTGCGAGCCGAGCGGTCCTCCGCAGGTTCTTATCCTTCCCAATCCGTGGGAGATCGTGCAGATACCCGGCAGGGTTCTGATGTTTTTCGAGGAGCAACACATTTGGCGCACCATCTGGGCCGACGGGCGGCCGCTTCCCAAGGATCCCGATCCGAGCTACCTCGGATATTCGGTGGGACATTGGGAAGGCGATACGTTCGTTGTCGAAACGATTGGCTTCAATGACAAAGAGTGGGTGGACCTGTATGGAAATCCGCGGACTTCCACGACGCACCTGACCGAGCGCTACCGGCGTTTGAATCACGATACTCTCGAACAGCAGATCATCATCGACGACCCGAAGGTGTATACCAAGCCGTGGGTGAGTCCTCCCAAGCTTCACAAGCTGGAACCGGGCTGGGATATTGCAGAGTGGTTTTGCGTCCTGGACGAAAACAAGGATTACGACCAGACCGTGCGGAAGCCTGCAGGCGTTGCGCCCGCGTTGAAATAGCCGATGAAATCGCAAATCCGAATGGATGGATGGGACCTAGCCAGGGGAATGATCGAAAAAATGAAGACTCCAAGCAGGGAAAATCGTTTTAGCGCAATACATTTTTACAAGTACATACGAAACACGAAAGAACGATCGCAACGGCATTTCACCCGGCTGGCTGCGGGCGTCACGCGAAAATTTGCGGGGATATTCACCAGGGCTCTTATTTGCGCCCTGGCTCTCGCCTTGATTCCTGTTTTGCGCATCGGCGCTCAATCCGCGCAGCCGTGGCATCTCCCGGATATTCCGTGGGCGTTCCCCATACGGGATAAAGTTCAACCGGTCATCGATGACAGAACCGGTCCGCAGCATGTCCCTGGAAGTACCAAATCGTATATGCAGGATCAGATTGACGATATTGCTAATCCGCCGGATTGGTTTCCCGACGAGCATGCCCCCATGCCCAAAGTGGTCGCGCACGGCTCTGAAGGGGGCGTGCTCGGATGCGCTTCCTGCCATCTGGCATCCGGTCTGGGCCACCCCGAATCCGCAAATCTTGCCGGCGTTTCGGCCGCATATATCCTGCGCCAACTGTCCGACTTCAAGGCCGGGAACAGAATGGGCGAGGCCATGAACGACATGGCCAAAAACCTTTCCGATGAGGATGCCAAACAGGCCGCGGAGTGGTTCGCGGCGCTCAAGCCCAAAGTGTGGCAACCGGTGGTCGAAACCGTTCGCGTTCCGAAGACATTCATCAACGAGCATCTGATGCGCATGCCTCTGCCCGGCGCCGGCGACGAACCCATCGGCAATCGGATCATTGAGCTACCGCAGGATATTGCCCGGGCGGAGAGCCGCGATCCGCATTCCGGATTTATTGCCTACGTTCCGAAAGGCAGCCTAGCCAAAGGCAAGGAATTCGTGACCACAGGCGGCGGAGGAAAAACAATTCAATGCGTAATCTGCCACGGCCCTTCGCTCAACGGCCTGGGCGAGGTCCCCGCGATTGCGGGACATTCTCCTATGTACCTTTTCCGCCAGCTCTACTACTTCAAGGATGGCTCTCGTCATGGCTCGATGGGCGCGCTGATGAAAGGCGTCGTCGCGCAAATGACGCAGGATGACATGCTGGCCATTTCGGCCTACGTCGGCTCACTGCCGCCCGGGACTGAAGAGAGTTTCTCCGTTCCGTCAACGAATCAGAGATCGGCAAGTCTTCCAACAGCTGCGTGGGATCGGAAGGCCGCCAAGTAATTCCTTTTCTGGCACTCCATCCTTGACGGGATCGGAGACCTGGGCTGGCTTTCGTAACGACCGCGAAAAGACGAATCTCCCTGACAGACATTCAATTTGTGACCGATAAGAAGGGCCGCAGGTGAGGGAAGGCATTTCCCTCGAAACGACCAAAGCCGATCTGATCAAGAGAGGACGCCTGCACGGCTAAATATGCAATCGAAACCAGGGTGTCCGCGCGGAGGATGGACAGGTAAACACGGCTCTACTTCCGTCAACCCTGAAATGCGTTCTGTCACCGGCAGTGACACTGGAGCCCGTTACGGGCCGTTCACTCAAATATCGGCGCAATCCTTGCCAGTACCTCGTCCATGACCGCGTCTGGGACGCTCTCCAGCTTCTTGCCGCCTCGCGCGCCGAGATCGAACGCACGCGGCTGGTCACAACGGACAATACCTGTCGTTTTGGTGCCTGCGCCGGCCAGCGTCACGGCAAAGCCGGCCATCCGCGCGAAATTTCCTCCACTCGTGATCGGCAGAACCACGGGCACTTTCGTGACGCGATTGAACGCCTCCGGCGACACGATCAGGATTGGCCGGCGCCACCTTTGCTCGTGTCCCTCCGTGGGATCAAGTCCGACCAGCCAGATTTCGCCCCGCTTCATCAGATGAGCTCGCGGCCCGTCGGCTTGTCATCGACCCATTCGCGATCTTCCTTGCTTCGCGGAGACCGGGGAGCGCATTGGGCGAGTAGTTCGTCCAGTGTATAGCGGGGCCGTGAGTGTGGCTCCACAACCAGGCGTCCCCTTTGCACCGTAATGCCGACCTTGGCTCCGGGCTGCAAGCGCAGGATGTCGAGGAGAGCGCGGGGGACGGCCAGCATGATCGATCCGCCAACCTTGCGCAGGTTTGTAGTGTGCATTGGGCTCCTCCTATTGTTATATTTTAATATAACATCAGGAAGAGATGGTCTCAAGGGTTTTCTTCCGCAATTTTCCTAATCTGTCCTTCAATTCCCCAATAAATGACCTACTCCCTGCGAAGAGAAGAAATGAGCAGGAAGAATCCCTCCCGAGCGAGTCGTTATTGTTTGTCAGGGAAGCGCGAGGCTACGTAGGCGGCCAGCGAGACGATGTCATCCTGGGTTAAGTTGGCGACGACACCCTTCATCAGCTGATCCAAATCGCTGTTGCGAGCGCCGACTTGAAACCCGGCCAACTGGCGAACAATGTAGTTTGGCGAATGCCCCGCGATCCGGGGAATCGGACCAAGACCCGTGAGCGCCGGACCGTGACATGCGATGCAGGCGGTGGTCTTTCCATTGCCGCCGGTTGTGGCTAATGCCTCGCCCTTGGCAATACTGCCCGGGGGAACATAGGCGACGAATCCGGTGTGCGGATCGCGGCAGGTTACAAGGGCGGGATCCTCCGGCACTTCGATAATCCGGGAACCGATGGGTTCCATTTTGCCGCCCGGCCGCACGTAACGCCGGCGCCCTTCATTCATATAGGTTTCCGGGACCATGTCGGTCTCGACGACCCGGATCCACGGGCGGGGCTTCTGACTGGCAAAATAGGCGGCCGCTTCCTTCACGTCCTCTTCCGTCATGCCCTTGGCGATTTCGCTCATGCGGTGGCGCGGGTCCGTGCGCAGCCCCTGCTGAAAATCGTGAAGTTGCGCGATCATGTAATCGGCAGTCAGCCCGGTAAGAGTAGCCGATTCAGGGTGTCCGCTTCCCGATGCGAGATGACAAGAGGCGCACCCGGGAGTGGCCTTCCCCTCTCCCTTGGCAACAACCCTGGGGTACGGCGCGTGCTCCTCAGGATACCAGTCCGGCGGATTGTAGATATCGTCGATCTGCCCCTGCGTGTACGATTTGTTGCTGCCCGGGACGTGTTTGACCACGCCATTGTCTTCGGGAGGAAAATCGGGGGAAGGCTCGGGAAACGCCCAGGAAAGGTCCATGCCATTGGCCCATCGGGAATCGGGAGGCGGGCCGCCGAACGCCGGGACAAACAACAAAGCCAGGGCCGCTAGCAAAACAACAGTCCTCATCAAACTTCTCCCTAAAAATTTTTTGCCGGTCCTGTCAATGGCGGGTTCCCGGGTCGAGATCCCTGTTGCGGAGTCCCAGGCTCATTGCCCTGCGTAAGAACCGTCCGTCTATACTATATACGAATTCAAACACGAATGAGTTTCAGTGTAAAGAATCGAAGCGATGCGGCGGTTTCGATTCAAGTAGGACAGCCAGGAGTGGCTGTCCTACGAAATGCGTTCCGTGGCCTTCCTGGAAACGGGCGGCGTCGGCAGCCAACTTTCTCCTTCCTGAAGGATGAACGTGTGCTGAAGGGAATACCAGGGTCCAGTCACTTGCGGATTGGGGGCTGGCTCTTGTTCATGAATTTCGTAGTGCGCAACGAGCGCGCGGGTGACGCCGAATTGCGAGTCGGTTTCGAGGTGAGGATCGTCCGGGGAATAGATCTGCGAAGTGACGGTTTTATAGCCGGGCTTGTAAATCATGAAATGAAGGTGAGCCGGACGGAAGTTGTGGCGTTTTTGAGCATTCAGGAGAGCGCCAACAGGCCCGTTTGTGGGTATTGGATAGCCTGCCGGTTTGATGCTGTGGAAGCTGAATTCGCCGTTGGCATCGGTCGTAAACTTGCCGCGCAAGTTCATCTCCGCCTGCTGGGGATCTTGATTTTCGTAGAGGCCCACTGGCGACGCGTGCCAGACATCGACCTCGGCCCCTGTCACGGGCCTGCCTTCCGGATCGCGCACCCAGCCTTGAAAGAACAGTGCCGGCCCGGGAGTCGAAGACCGCAAAAGCGATCCGCCATTCTCGGTTCTTGGGGAATCGGCCCTCCAAAACGGGCCCAGGAGGTTTGCCGAGCTTTCGGTGGCGGCGCTCGGGCCATTGTTCAGGAGGCAGACCAGGGTGGAGACTCCCAGCGTTCCCGCCATCAGCCGGACTTCGTTGTGGCTTTCGGTGGTCAGCCGTCCCAGGGCAGCCACGTAGTTAATTGCTTTGTCAAATTCCTTTTCTGTTAATTTAACCTCGCGCACGAACCCGTGCAGGTGCCGCACCAGGGACGCGAGGATCTCCTTGGTGCGCGGGTCCGGCGTGCGCTTCATCTCATCGAGCACCGCTTGCGTGACCTGTTCCAGGTTTTCGATAATCATCGGGTTAAAGCCCATGTGAAAGGAAGTGAAGGAAGCAAAGGAAGTTGATGAGGTAGAGGAACGGAAAATTCGTCCGCGCGCAAGCGCATGGGCGAAGCTTGATCCCTTATTTCCTCAACCTCCTCAACTTCCTTTACTTCCCTTCTTCTATTTCGGCGCGACGCCTGCCGGTTTCCGGACAGCGTCACCGTACTTGTTCTCATCGTCAACGACGCAAAAAAATTCCGCGATTTCCCAGCCCGGTTCCAGCTTAAACCGTTGTGGGGGATTGATCCAGGCCTTGGTATAAGCCTTGGGATCGTCCATGATGATTTGCATTTCCAGCGTGTCATGATCGAGACGCCGGTAGCGCTCGGTCAGGTGCATTTGCTCGCTCCTGGGATTGCCGTAGGAATCGACCCAGGGCTTTTCATTCATGCCGATCGTTTCGACCACGAAAGTGTCGCCCTCCCATTTCCCCACCGAGTATCCCAAATAATTGGGGTCGGGATCTTTGGGAAGCGGCCGCCCATCGGCCCAGACGGTGCGCCAGAGGTGGTACTGCTCGAAAAGCATGAACATCCTGCCGGGAATTTGAATGATCTCAAATGGATTGGGCAGGACGAGGGATTTCGGAATGGCCTCCGGCTGGCAGTTCAAGGATGGATCGTTCTCTTTGCCCGCCACGGCCCTGGGCCCGACGAGCGGAGCCGAGGCATCGAATCGTGCCTGACCCCAAGGAGTCAAGGGCGGGCGCGCTTTTTCGTCAATCCCGTCCATGTGCACAGAATAGGGCATCCATACTCCCGACAGGTCGTGGGACAGGGATTGAGCGGTGGCGATAGAGGTGGCCTGCGCCTGCTTCGTTGCGGAGGAATTGCTGGCTTGAGAAAACAGTGCCGGCGTGAAGGCCAGCATTGCTCCCAAAGATATTGCTGGGCCGATGGACCGGTTGCGAGAATTTTTCCTGTGCATGTCGCGGGCATACTTGCAATGGCAATTGTCGGACGGCTGTTCGGATGAAACGGATCGGCTTTTCATGGGCCCTTTTCTCTCTGTTATTTTATTTTTCGTGAGTCGCTTTCGGCGGCTCGGCCGGCCACAAATTTCCGCCAACCTGCTTATTGGGGAGGCGCCGTGGCGTCGCCTGCCGGCTTTCTAATTCGTTCGGCGAAATCGTTCTCTTCATCCACAACGCAGAAAACTTCCGCGAGTTCCCAGCCCGGTTCAAATTTGAAGAGTCTCGGCGGACTGATCCAGGTCCTGGTGTAGGCCTTGGGGTCATCCATAATAATTTGCATTTCCAGAGTGTCATGATCGAGGCGGCGGTAGCGTTCCGTCAGGTGCATTTGTTCGCTGCGCGGATTCCCGTAGGAATCGACCCACGGTATATCGTTAAATCCGATGGTGTCGACCACGAACGTGTCGCCTTCCCACTTTCCGATGGAGTAACCCAAATAGCTGGGATCTGGATCTTTAGGAAGCGGCCGCCCGTCAGTCCAGATGGTACGCCAAAGATGAAACTCCTCGAAGAACATGAACACCCTACCAGGAATCTGAACGATCTCGAACGGATTGGGAAGAATGAGGGATTTTGGAACGCTCTCCGGCACGCAGCGCAAGGATGGGTTATTTTCCATGCCCGCATGAGCCCTGGGACCCATGAACGGAACCGTGGCATCAAATTTCGCTTGTCCCCAGGGGGTCAAGGAAGGCCGCGATGCTTCATCGATTCCGCCGATGATGGCAACGCCGTCGATTTTCTTGTCCGGAAACTGCATCCAAACTCCACTGAGATCGTGCGACAAGATGGAAGAAGTCGCGGGGTTTGCGGAAGGCGAAGTGGCCGGCGCGTCCTTCATCGCGGAAGGCCGGCTATTCTGCGCTGACAATTTCTGTGGACCAACCGCAAATATTCCCAGGGCAGCGAGCGAAAAAGGAAGCCGCAATGCGGCTGGATTCCATCGCAGAAATGCAAAACAAAAGGAACGGCGGCCGATCGATTGCTTTTCCAGGAAAGCGGTTCGACGTTTCATGGGCCTTTTCTCTTTTCCTTTTCCTTCTGTTTATTTGGGCGAGGTTGAAATTCCGCCCGCGGGTTTTCTGATTGTATCGCTGTACGCGTTCTCTTCTTCTATAACGCAGAACCACTCCGCGATTTCCCAGGCCGGTTCGAGCTTGTGGAGTTTGGGGGGATTGGCCCAGACTTTTGTGTAGGCCTTGGGATCGTCCATGGTGATCTGCAATTCCAAAGTGTCATGATTCAGCCGGCGGTAGCGTTCCGTGAGATGCATCTGATCGCTGCGGGGACTGCCGTAGACATCGACCCAGAGCTTGTCGTTGAAGCCAATCGTATCGACTACGAACGTGTCTCCCTCCCACTTCCCCACCGAATATCCTAACCAGGATGGATCGGGATCTTTGGGAAGCGCTCGACCATCCGTCCAGATGGTGCGCCAGACGTGACCCAATTCAAAAAACATGAATACCCTGCCGGGAATCTGGATGATCTCGAACGGGTTGGGGAGATTCAGGACTCGCGGTGGGCCGTCCGGGTCACAGTGCAACGTGGGAGCATTTTCCTGGCCCGCGACGGCCGTGGGTCCCTGCATGGGTTTCGCCGCATCGAAGCGCGCTTGTCCCCAGGGCGTAAACGGGGGACGAAATCTTTCGTCGACGGCGTTCATGCCGGGGACGCCCGGCGCAGGGCCGTCCGGATATTGCATCCAGACTCCGGAAAGATCGTGTGACAGCTGGGAGGAGGCATCGGGAGGCTTGGGCGTCTCTGGCTGCATGCTGGTCTGCGCGGAATGTAACGGCGCGAAAGCGAGCACGACTCCAATTAGAGCGCACGCACCTGCGAGTCGTATGTCAGGAAACCTTCGCCGCAAAAAAGGAAATGAAGGAGGTTGAGGAAGCAGAGGAAGTTGAGGAACGGAAAGGCCGCCGAGCCGCAAACGGACGCGTGCGATTTTTTCCTCAACTTCCTTTACATCCTTTACTTCCCTCACTTCCTCTCCTCCTTTACTTTTTTTTGGACTCGGGCGCAACGCCGGCCGGCTTGCGCACTACATCGTCGTAGGCCTTGTCTTCCTCCACGGCGCAAAACCACTCGGCAATTTCCCAGCCCGGTTCGAGTTTGTGGAGCTTGGGAGGACTGACCCACGGCTTGGTGTACGACTTGGGATCGTCGATGGTCACTTGGAGTTCCAGGGTGTCATGATTCAATCGGCGATACCTCTCGGTCAGGTGCGTTTGTTCGCTGCGCGGATCGCCGTAGGCATCGGCCCAGTCCTTATCATTAAAACCGATCGTCTCGACTACAAACGTATCGCCCTCCCATTTGCCCACGGCGTAGCCCAAATAACTCGGGTCGGGGTCTTTGGGAAGCGGCCGGCCGTCGGCCCAGATGGTGCGCCAAATGTGTTGCTCCTCGAAAAACATGAGCATCCGGCCGGGAATCTGAACGATCTCAAATGGGTTGGGATGATTGAGAAGTTTCGGAGGACCGTCCGGATCGCAGCGCAAGGTGGGGCTGTTCTCCTCGCCCGGAACAACCTTGGGGCCCACAAGAGGTCTCGCGGAATCGAGCCTCGCCTGTCCCCAAGGCGTCAGCGGAGGACGATATCTTTCGTTCACAGTATTCATGCCGGGGGTTCCGGGCAGGTCGCCCTGGGGATATTGCATCCAGACTCCGGACAGGTCGTGGGAGAGCGGCCCGTCCGCGTCTTGAGTTTTTGCCGGTTTGCCCGTTTGGGCAGACATATTTGGCGTCCCAGCCAATGCCGCTGCGAAGATAGCGATGGAAGCCGCGAGGGGTATCGCTAAGACTTTTCGCCGCAGATTGCAGCCCGTGAATGAACGGTCCTCAAGGGTTCTCTTCACAGGCAAAGAAGTCCGATGCCTCATCGGTTTTCCCTTTCCATTTTTTGCCGTCAGGCCCGAGAGCGGCGAGGAATTGCAAAAATTCAAGAATATCCCCCACAAAAATTATACGCCGCCTTGGCGAGGAACTATAGGTCCCCCATTCGCTCAAATCAAGTTTTTGAGGCGCCCCGGGAACGCCAATCGGGAGACTGGCGTTCCCGGGATTCAACAGCTCCGGCTAGTCCGAATGGCCAGGTCCGAACCTAGCCGAATGGCTGATGTAAGCAGACTGATAACTGCGGCATGCTGCTCCCGGAGGTTCAGAAAATGTCCACAGAACTTATTGATCTATCCAATGCACTAGCCCGGGAAACCGATCGCGCCGCTGCGAGTGTCGTCGCTATTCACACGGAGGCGCGGGGTTCTTCGAGCGGCGTGATTTGGCGCACCGGGATCATCATAACGGCCGAGCATGCCTTGCGCCGCGATGAAGAAATTCAAGTGACGTTGCTGGATGGCCGCGTTGTGCCGGCTACGCTGGCAGGTCGCGATGCATCCACGGACCTGGCCGTCCTAAAATGCGTTGAAGCGGCCTCGCTCGTGGCGGAAATCAGCGACGCCGCGACGATCAAGCCCGGCAGCCTGGTGCTCGTGGTGGGACGGACGCGCGCCAGCGGTCCGGTAGCCGCGCTGGGTGCCGTGAGCCTCGTGGCTCCGGAGCGGCGCACCTGGATTGGCGCGCCGCTCAGCCCGTACGTACGGCTTGACGTTGGACTGCAGCCGACCGCCGTGGGCGGCGCCGTCATCGATGCTTACGGCCGTGCGATTGGCATGGCCACGCCGCGCTTTGCGCGCTTTGGCGCGATTGCCGTTCCCACCTCCACCGTGAACCGAGTCGTTGATGCCCTGCTGCGAACAGGACACATTCCGCATGGCTATCTTGGTGTCGGCCTGCATCCAATCCGGTTACCCGATGCGCTTCGCCAATCGCTGCAACGCAATGAAAAGACTGCCGCCATGGTCGTCGAAGTGGAACCGGACGGCCCCGCGCACAAAGCGGGCATCATGATTGGCGATCTGTTGATCTCCTTCGGCGGGCATCCGATCATGCGCGTGGAGGACGTGCACGCGCAACTTGCTGCGGAAGCAATCGGCAAGCCGGTTGTGGTCAAATTGGTTCGCGGCGGCGCCGCGCAGGAAACGAGTGTCGTTGTGGGCGAGCGCACGCACGGAGGCAAATAACATGGGCGTCCCGGGATTTGGCGAGATCGCGGAGCAGTTGCGCCGCTCGACCGTGCTCATTCAATCTGGCGGCCACGGCGCGGGCTCCGGAGTCATCTGGTCCAGCGACGGTGTGGTGGTGACGAACGCACACGTCGTTCATGGCGGACGAGTGAATGTCCAACTCTGGGACGGCCGCGAATTCGAAGCCGCCATCAGTTCGCGAGATCCGCGCCGCGATCTTGCGCAACTGCGAATTGACGCGGCCAACTTGCCGGCGGCATCCGCCGGCGATTCCTCGGAATTACGCCCCGGGGAAATCGCCATCGCCATTGGCAATCCGATGGGATTCGTCGGCGCGCTGGCCACCGGAGTGATTCACGCAGTAGGCCCGCTTCGCGGTCTGGGCTCGCAATCCTGGGTGCAGGCGGACGTGCGTCTCGCGCCCGGGAACTCGGGCGGGCCGCTGGCCAACGCGCACGGACGCGTTGTGGGCATCAACACCATGGTCGCGGGCCGCCTGGCGCTCGCCATTCCGAGCAATGCCGTGCGCGATTTTCTTTCCGCGGGTCCGGCAAATGCCTGGCTCGGCGTAACGCTTCATCCTGCTGCCGTTCCGCGATCCGCCGGTGCGGGCAAGACATTCGGGCTGGTGGTTCTCGAAGTCGAACCGGACAGCCCGGCGGATTTGGCATCGCTGATGCCCGGCGACATTTTGCTTGGCGCGGAAGATAAATCATTCAAGGCAATCGAAGACCTGGCGCGCGCTCTTCAAGGCAGCGGTCCTCGGGTCTTGCGCGTTGAATTTCTGCGCGGTGACTACAGCAGAATTCGCCGGGTGGCCGTGCAGCTCGGCGCTCCGTTGCCGGCAAGGAGTCCCGTGGCGGCGTGATCCGAGTTTTCATTGTCGCCGCCTCCCCGCTGGCTCGCGCCGGTCTGGAAAATCTCCTGGCAGCCCGCGATGTGGAGGTCGTGGGGAGCGCTGCGACGATAGAAATCCTGACGGACCAGCTTTCCGATGCGGCGCCCGATGTGGTTCTCATTGACTCATCCGGGGAGCCTCTCGAGCCAATGATGGGCTCGCTCCTCGCGTCGGGATTGGCGTCGGATGTCGCCGTCGTCGTTCTTGCGGATGGCATGACAGCGGCAGCTTCCGCGGACGCGCTGCGCGCAGGCGTTCGCGCCGCGTTGCCCGGCGATATTTCTCCCGAGCAACTCGTCAGCGCGCTGCAAGCTGTGGCCAGCGGGCTGCTGGTCCTCCACCCATCCCACGCCGAAGAAGGGCTCGCGGCGGGCTCCGCTTCGGCGCGCGCCCTCGATGAGCTTGCCGAATCCCTGACTAACCGGGAGCTCGAAGTTCTGCAGATGCTCGCCGCCGGCTTGAGCAATAAAGAAATCGCCGCGCGGCTGAACATTTCCGAACACACGGTGAAATTCCATGTGGCGTCGATCCTGGGCAAGCTTGGCGCGGGCAGCCGCACCGAAGCCGTGTCCCTCGGCATTCGCCGCGGATTGGTTCTTCTGTAGCGCGTCAGCCCTCTGTGGCGCCGGCGTCTCGCCGGCGATTTCTCTGATTTCCGCGTCGCATAAGGACGCCGGCGAGACGCCGGCGCCACAACGCAACGGCTACAGTGCCTGCTAATTCTTGAATGGCATCAGTTGCTGAAACCACTTTTACCGATTCGGACTATTCTTCGGCGACAACGGTGGAGGCGAGGAAAGTTTGCGACAATTGATCTCCCCATGCTTCTTTCACATCGAGAGCAATTGCATACGGGAGAAAGCGATCGAGATCCTGCGGCGCGCCACCTTCCGGGTTCAGGCGATTCAGCTTGTCTTGATCCACCTTTTCAAGGAACTGGCGGAACCCTGCGATTTGATCCGACACTTCCCGTCCCAGAAGCGATTTTCGTTTTAACCTCGGCCCCCACCCGAGATTGATCAGCAAGAAGGCGACCAGCATGAGTGAAAAAGAAAGTGAGACGCCTTCGGCCAGATTCTTCAGCAACAAGACAATTGCTCCGAAGAATACAGCCACCGCCGCCGATGCGGGAAGCAATTTCGTCCAGCCCGTTCCCGTTTTTACAGCCGCCTTCCATGCCGAAGCGAGCGAAAGCTCAACCATCATGCCAATCATCAGGCCGCAGAAGAGCACCCAGAGGGTGAAGAAGACTGCGGCAGATGCGTCGCGGCCGTGCGCTGTGACTGCCAGCACCAAGGCGGATGCAAAAGTAGCTAGCACACCCAGCACGATAAATCCGGCATGCCGGTTGAAATATTTGCCGCCGAGGTCTTTCGTCAACTCTACGTGAATATCGAAGACATAGCGGCCGTTTTGCGCGGTGTTGCGCTGCTCCAGCGCCCCGCTCAGTTCGATGGCCGGCCCATCCGCAAATAATTCGTCAAGGACGCGCTTCTCTTCGGGCGCCAGCGCCGATTCCGTGGCCTGATCGCTCATGAGCCGGGACAATCTGTATTTTCCGTTCAGGGATTCCACCCGGATGCATCTCCGAAGGGCAAGCTGCGCAATGACCGCGGCGAACGAGCGGCCATCCGTGGTTCCGGAGGCGATATATCGCGCCGCCGCGGGAGACAAATTTTCGGGCGGTTCATAGCGCGCTACAAAGGCGCCCGGCTTAGGTTCAGGCCCGATCGAAAACCAGGCGATCAAATAATAGAGAAATAACAAGCCCGGAGCAGCCAGCACCCAACCGTCGCGGCGGAAGGATTGGAGCTGCGGAGTGCGGATATAGCCGGGCGGCCAGGTGATGGCCAGGCTCAAGCTCTGGCGCGGCCCTACATTCGTGGCGCGGTAGACAATGGGCCCATTCCCGTGGTCAAGGCGATCGAGCGCCGTTTCCGGGCGGCGCGGGCTGCTTACGCCGCGGCCCGCGACTCTCGCTTCGATTTCGATACTCTCGCCGGGGATTTCTCGCGGCAAACGCACGGAAAGAATCGCTTCTTCGATCGGGGCTTCGTGTCCGTGGCCGTTGGAATTCCAGTAAAGCGCGTCGCGCGAGCCGCCTAGAGTGAGCGCCGAATACACAAGATAACGAATCACGAAATGGTGCCTGCCGGAATCGAATTGTACGTTTTGCTCACCAATGGAAAGCTGCGGATAGCCGTAGCCGCTGCCCTGCTCGTACTTGACGGGCTTGCGGTCTTCGATCACCTGCAGAACTTTCACGCGAATGCCGTTGTCCTGTTTATATTCGCCAGCGAAGCGGGTATCCCAGCGATCCTCCGAGGTGATCGGCAAAACACGGCGGAACCCATACTTGTAAAAGGACGCGGCATTGTTGACGGAAAATTCTTCGTCCACTTCCAGCGTGCCATCTTCTAGAACAGTTACGTCGGCGCGGAAGAGCGTGATTCCGGAGGCCATTGAGGAATCGGCCCGCGCGGGGCAGCTCAGGCCAAGGCCGCTCAGGAGAAACGCAATCGCCAAGGCCAGCTGACGCATGTGTGCCTCTGAATTCTCCGAAAATCCCATAAGTGCTATGGTATGCGGAAAGCCATGCACCCTCCTAAAGCTTGTGAGGCCTTGCCGCCATTCGTGCACCCCTGGCGTCCGCCGGACCACGCTTTACTAGCATATTGGCTCGATCGGGACCAGCGGATCGGAACCCACAGATGACCCGCTATCTTCCAGATAACTCAACAGAGACGGGTGTGGCTTTTGAAGCCTACTTTTGCTATAAGCGAAGGGTCCAGTTTAGTGCCGGGATACCACCTGCCCGGAACTGAATTCGAGACCTCATGGAGATTGGGTCATGAGTTTCAGCGAAGCTCTCAAAGGTGCGAACCGGGTATTAGTGTCTACCCATGGGCAAAGGCTTGCCCACTTCTCATCGCTATGTTTGCGCCAAACATCCGAAGCAAATCACACGAAATTCAAGCAGAATGTCGAGATCATGGGCCTTCTTTAGGTTAGGGAAAAGTCTGAGGGAGTAAGGAGGATTTTCATGGCGACCGCAGTAACTCATTACACTTCCTACAAAGCGCGCCCCTTTACCAGGGAACAGCGGGAAAAAACCACGATTCTGTTCGGCGGCCTGACCTGGAAGCATGAACGGCTGGTCCAGGGTGTGTTCAATAATCTGAATTACAACGCCAAGCCGCTCCCCAATATCGCGCGCGCGGACCTGGACGCCGGGAAGGAATTGATCGACACCGGCGCGTGCTGCCCCACAATATTTACCACGGGCAGCCTGGTGAATTTCCTGAAGAATGAGGTGGCCGTCAACGGGAAGCAAAAGACGCTGGATGATTACGTCTTCCTGACGGCCGGCGCCTGCGGGCCTTGCCGGTTCGGTCAATATCACGAATCTTACGAGATGGCCCTCGATGGCATGGGCCTGAAGGATTTCCGACTTTTCCTCTTGGCGCAGGATCAACTGGACCAGGCTCCCGAAAAGCCCGGCGGGCTGGAAATCAATATGCACCTGAGTCTGGGCATTGTGTGGGCCATTCTGGTGGGCGACATCCTCACAGACATGGAGTATCTGACGCGTCCCTACGAAGTCACGCCCGGTGAGACCGACAGGGTCTTGAAGGAAAGCGCGGACTATCTCTTCGAGGTCTTCCAGAAGCGGCCGCTGCGTGAAAACAAGTATGGGATGCTGGCCTGGCATTTCCTCTCCGGTTATTTTGCGGATGCCTTGCGCGTGGTGCGCAAGAAGTTCGACGCGATCGAAGTCGACCGCCTGCAAGTGAAGCCGAAGGTGAAAATTACCGGCGAGTTCTGGCTGCAGACGCACGAAGGCGACGGCAACTACAACATCAAGCGCTGGCTCGAACAGGAAGGGTCTGAAGTGATGCCTCCTCCAGTGGCCGTGTGGCTCGGCTACCTGCTGCACACCCCGCTCTGGCGCCTGTCTGCGAAGCCAACGATCGACCGGAAAATTCGCATGAAGATGGCCATGATTCGCGGGCTCGAAAAACTCTACGTGGGAACCTACAACCGGTTCCGCAAGGCCATGGCCTATGTGCCGCACGAGTTGCCGGATCAGGAAGAGCTGAAGCAACTGGCCTCGCCCTTCTTCCATCACGAATTGCGCGGCGGCGAAGGACACATGCTCATCGGCAAGGCGCTGCATGCGCATCTGCACAAGTCCGCCAACATGACTTGCGAGCTGTCGCCGTATTCCTGCATGCCCAATACGATGTCCCAGGGCGCCATGGCCAACGTGCTGGGGCGGCATCCCGACCTGCTCTATGCTCCCATTGAAATCAAGGGAGACGCCGAAGTTCACGCGCTGTCCCGCTGCCAGATGATTTTGACGGAAGCGAAAAAGCGTTCGCAGTCCGAGTTCGTCGAAGCGATGGCCAAAACCGGATTGACTCTCGAAAAAATCCGACAGATCGAGGAAAAGAATCCCAAAGTAAAGAAGGCCACCTATCGCATCCCGCACTACGGATATGCGTCTACAGCGGCCAATTACGCTCTCCACCTCGCCGGCTTGCGGGCGAACTAGCTCAGGAAGTTTCAACAGGCCGGCGGCTGCAAGAATCGGCCGCCGGAAGCGACCAACGGAATCACTGAGGACCCCAAATGGCTGACGGGAGTTTCGTTAAGATCGCGCCCCTTATGCGGGACCCGGGCGTGATGGAAATTAAGACGCCGGAGAAGCTGGCGCCCAGCGCCAATGGCGCGATGATCTGTGGCCTGGACGTGGGCAGCACCACGGTCAAGTACGTTCTCGCTTCGCCGTCCGGCGAAGTGATCTCCCAGGCCTACGAGCGGCACAATACCAAGCAGGGCGAAAAAGTCCTGCAGTTTTTGTCGCGCCTCGAGGCGCAGCATGACTTCACGCCGCAGCGCGACCGCATCTTCTTGACCGGCTCGGGTGCGGGACTGATCGCTCCGGTCGTGGGAGCCAAGGTCATTCAGGAAGTCGTGGCCGTGGCTGCCAGCGTCGAGCGCTTGCATCCGAATGTGCGTTTCGTCAGCGAAATCGGCGGAGAAGATATGAAGACCATCTTCTTCAACGGCAACGGGACCACCAAGAGCAAGCAAGTCCTGATGCAGAGCGCCTGCTCGGGCGGCACCGGCACATTCATTGAGAAAACGGCTCGCAAGCTGCAGATTGCTCCGGAAGCGCTTTCCGAAATGCGCTACACGGGGCTCACCCTGCACAAAATCAGCAGCAAGTGCGGCATTTTCGCGGAGGCCGACGCCAACACGCTGCTGAAGGCCGGCGTCACAGTCGATGAAATCATCGCTTCCCTGTTCGAGGCCGTCGTCTATCAAAACCTCGCCACGTTGACGCGCGGGAATACGCCCTCGCCCGAAGTTCTACTGCTCGGCGGACCGAATCTGTTTTTCAAGGGGCTGCAGGAAGCCTGGAGACTGCACCTCACGCACATCTGGAAGGAAAGAAAAATCCAGATGCCCAATGGCAAGCCGCCCGAAGAATACATCACCGTGCCGAAGGACGCGCTGTACTACGCGGCGCTGGGCTGCATCGAAGTGGCCCTCGGCGAGCCGCACACGGTCGGAATCTACCAGGGCACGAAGAAGCTGCAATGGTGGATCGAGGAAGGCCAGTACGAAGAGAAGAAAAAGCAGGGCCGCGGCGGATTGAGCGACAACGAAGAAAGTTTGCGGGAATTCATCGATGTGTATTCCAAGATGGATGCCACATCCAGTGCGAATATGGAATTGAAAGCGGCCAACGCCACAGCGGAAAAGAAAAAATTGGATCGCGTGATCGTGGGCTGCGATTTTGGCTCGACCACGGCGAAAGCCGTGTGCATTGGCCCCGACAAGGAATTGCTTTTCTCGTGCTACGCGTTGAGCAAAGGCAATCCCATCGAAGACGCAAAGAGTCTGTTCCGCCAACTCCGCGAAGCGATCGGTGACGGCGAGATCCTTGGACTCGGTATTACAGGCTACGGGAAGGATCTGCTCAAGGGCATCCTGGGCGCGGATTGCGGCGTGGTGGAAACGATCGCGCATGCCTCGGCCGGATTGCATTATTTTCCCGACGCCGATTGCATCTGCGACGTGGGCGGCGTCGACGTCAAGATCATGATCCTGAAAAACGGGACGGTCAGCGATTTCCGCTTGAACTCGCAATGCTCTTCGGGCAACGGCGCCTTTCTTCAGGGCGTCGCCGAACGGTTTGGCATTCCCCTGAGCGAGATGGCTGACAAAGCGTTTCTCGCGCAGGCCATGCCGCAGCTTTCCATGGGATGCGGCGTGTTCCTGCAAAGCGACATCGTCAACCAGCAGCGCAAGGGCTGGCAGGCGGAGGAAATTCTCGCCGCCCTGTGCTCGATCCTGCCCCTGAACGTGTGGATCTATGCCGGCGGGATGAACAACCTCAACCAGGTGGGCAAGAAATTTATCCTGCAGGGTGGCACGCACAAAAATCTGGCCGTGGTGAAAACGCAGGTCGATTTCATCCGCTCGAAAGTTCCCGACGCGGACGTCGTCGTGCATCCCTATTCCGGAGAGGCCGGCGCGATCGGAGCGGCGCTCGTTTCCCTGGACTGGTGGGAAAAGGGCGGCCGCAGCCAGTTCCGCGGCTTCGACGTGATCGAAAAACTGACCTATTCCACGACGACCACCAAGGAAACGGTTTGCACCTGGTGCCCGGTAAATTGCCAGCGCAGTTTCATTGACGTCGAGCTGCCCGGAGGCATGGGCCGCGAGTGGAGCAAGGTTCCTCTTTCCTTGGGCTGGGAGCGCGTCATCGTGAACAACTCCTGCCCCAAGGGGCTGGTCGAAGATTTGAACGAAATGAAAGTGATCAAGGCCGGAATCGAGAAAACCAAGAATGCGTTTCCCAATATTGCAGACATGGTTCGCAAAGAAGGCTTCCGCCGCGTCTCCGCCTCCGCCTAAGGACCGCTCGGGAGTCCGCGTGGGGATTCCCAAGGTCCTGAACATGTGGAGCACCCACCAGTTCTGGGTCGCGTTTCTGCGCGAAATCGGGATCTCCTCCGAAAACATCGTATTCAGCTCGGACACTTCCGAGGAGCAGGGCCGCGAATTTGGAAAAGGGCGCGGCACGGTGGATTGCTGCTATCCCGTGAAGGCCATGAGCGGACACTACGGGGAACTGATTTTTGGCCAGAAGAGAAAAGTGAATGTCATTCTGAGCCCCATGATTTATTCGCTCCCGTCGTTCATGCGCGGGCACGTTTCGGAAACGCTGGCCTGCACGCGCGTGATGGCCGGGCCGGAAAACATCCGCGCCGGATTCGTTAAGGAAAGCGACGTGTTTGCCGACAATGGGATCCAGTACGCCGCTCCGTTCGTGAACATGGCCGAACCGGAGATGGTTCCGAAGCAAATGTACGATTGCCTGAAGGATGTTTTCGACATCGACATGGCGGAAACGCAGCGCGCCGTGGATGCGGGATACAAGGCCCTGCGCGCATTCAATCAAAAGGCGCGCGACGAAACCAGAAAAATTCTCACCTGGTGCGCGCGGGAGAGCAAACCCTGCGTGCTGGTGCTGGGACGCCCGTATCACATGGATCCGGGAATCGGGCACGAGATCGAATCCGATCTGCAGGCCCACGGCTACCCCATCGTCTGGCTTCAGTATCTTCCGATTGACGACGATCTGCTCGGCTGGATTTTCGGCGAGGAAGTGCAGGCGAAAAAAATCCGCTCGCCGCTGGACATCTCCGACGTGTGGACTTCTTCAAACAGCAGTAACACCAATGAAATTCTGTGGGGCGCGAAATTCGCCGCGCGTTTTCCGTGGATCACCTGCGTCTTGCGGCTTTCGAGTTACGAATGCGGCATGGACCAGCCGACCTACACGCCCACGCAAAAAATCGTGGAAGCCACCGGCACATTATTCTTCAAGTTTGGCGACCTGGATTCTACGAAGCCCGCCGGAAGCATCCGCATCCGGATCGAAACCATCGTCCACTACCTGGCGAAATATTCGGACACCATCATTCAGAGGAAACTGGCGCTCCTGCCTCCCGATTGCCCGCTTCTTCAGGACAAGAAAGAGAAAGACGAAAAAGTTCTGGCGGTAGCCGGAAGCGATTAGCCCACACGCAATTAAGATTTCGTGGCGCCGGCGTTTTTGCTTTTAGGCAGGCCACAAAAGCCGCCGGCAGGATGCCGGCGCCACAAACTTCGTATCACAGTTCAGCGGGACGATTCCCTGAGAATTTATCTTTCTGCTTCGTCGCCGTGAATTCGCCCCTGCAAACCAAACGATCCGGCAATCAAGTCAAACGTGGGAAGGAACACATTGAAGCGGCCCGAGTCCTGCGCGTGATGCAGCAGGTGGTGGCGCGCCGCCGGGCGCAGCCACTTTGGCAGCCACCCGCCCATGTGCATGCGCCAGTGAATTTCTTCAAACGCGACGTAGTAAACCGCAAAGCCGGCGAACACTCCCGCGGTCCAGCCGTCCCGGAAAATCCACTGGAGTAATAAGAAAGGCGCGCCGTTCGCCAAAAAAATGGCGACCACTCCCCAGGGATTTCTGGAAAAATTGACGTAGCGAGCCGCTTCCGGGCAATTCAGCGTCGCATGATGCACGAGATGCTGCTCGCGGAAAAAGCCGCGGGGCCCGTGCAAGATGAACCGGTGCAGGCAGTACTCGAACCCGTTGGCATAGAAAAAACCGAGTACGAAGCCGCCCAAAATGCCGGGTATGGAATGCGGGAAAAACCAGATGGAGACACTAGCCAGGACGGCGCCGGACAAGGCCGCGGCCAGGAGGTTGTTTCGCTTGATTCTCAGCCCCTCGGCTTTCACCTCGGCCCGTGTGATGTCATCGGAATGCATACTAGTGACGCTAACGCTTTTCCTGCCTTGCCGCAAGCACGCGGCCAGTAGCGCAGGCTTCAGCCTGTGGGGTTCATCCCGGCAAGGATTAAAATCCACAGGCTGAAGCCTGCGCTACTTAAGAGCCAAAATCTCTGGTGGCTAATTGCCGGAATGCGAAGGCACAAGGAGCTCCGACGCCTTGGGGCTCTCGGAACCCACGCGCGTTAAAAATATAATGAAGGGAGTGACTTCAAAGGGCATCTTCTCGCGGTCCGCAACGGATCCCACGGCCTGGGCCTTCAGCAGGGCCAGGGTGTCGTCCCACGGGTTCAGCTTGACGCGGCCGCCAAGAGGCAGCGCGACAATGTGCCTGGCCGATTCGCCTTCGTCGGTTTTTGCGGCCACGGAGAGCTTCAGCAACCCGGCATCGCCCACCCGGGGGCTGATCAAGTTCGGGATTTCGCGGGCGCGCCCCAGCAATTCGGCCATGAACATTTCCGCGGTCCCCAGCTGATCCTTGTACGGCGAATTTTTCAAGAGTTCCGTGGCCTTGGCGGATGCTGCGGCATCCTCTTCCGGCTTGCGCGCAAAATCGAAGTGCTCAAACATTTTCTGGTCGTCGAATTGCAATCGATCGTAGAAGGCGAGGCGCGTGTCGGGTTTCTTTTGCGTGGTCAGGAGGTACCCCATTTCCTTGGCCAGCATTGCCGCGAGGCTGGCTTCATCCGGCAGCACGTCAATCAGTCCCCGGCTCAGCACGATCGTATGTCCCATGGAAAACGATTCGATCGTGGAAGTCATCAATACGCGGCATTGAATCTCGGGTTGGACGTCCAGATTGTTTGTAACTTCCAGGTTGTTCACGACCGTTTGTAAAATCTTGTCGATTTCGCCTTTGGGCGCAACCAGGCCCGATTTTTCCAGCTTCTCAATGGTGTTGTCGTCCGCCTGCTGGTCCCAAGCGCGCTGTTCCTGCACGGGCGACAAATCGTTGGTCGTTTTCGATTGATCGTTCACAGGGGATTGAGATTCGATCAGGACCTGGCTGAGTTCCTGCTCCTGGCGGGACCGTCCGGCGTCGTATCCCCACAGCCTTGTCTGCGCCTTGTAGGTTTGCCCCTTGAAAACCGGGAGCGCCCCGACATTCTCTTCGGAATAAATAAATGCGGGCAGCCACAAATTAGGTCCGGCGTTCACGCGCCAGCTGTCGAAATGGAAATTCAGATTGGAATACTCGTGGCCGGAGTAGGAGCCGTTGAATCGAACGATCGTATATTCCTGGTCCTCAACCCAAATGCGCCCGACAAAGCGTCCTTTGCCCGCTTTTTTCTTTGGAGTTATGTCGAAGACCAAGGTGCGCACTTCCCCGAGAAATTCTCGGTGGACGTAATCGAAATTGTAGTTCTGCGTATTGAGGCCGCTGTTGTCGAGGTAAATCATTTGCAGAAAACCGAGCGGCAGAAATTCCGTGCCGAAGTCGAAAAGCTTGCTCATGTTGGCAAAGATATGGTGCATCGAATCATCGCCAGGGGCGGGGAGAGGCTTGAGATCGAGCCCCTTGGCAAACTGTGCGCGGCCGATAAAGTAGTGGTCGCCGTCGGGAACCCAGCTCCCGTCGTTTTCGGTAATCCTGACTTTCTGGATGTAGGTTTCGACCAGGGGAGAGTGCTGGCGGATCATGGCCATTTCCTGCGCCTCGCGGGAAGCGACCTTGGACACTATCTGGTCCAGAGCACCGACGGGCGGAAGAGATTGCTGTTGCGCGGCCAGCGGCGCGGAACAAAACACTACGGCCACAACCAGAAATTTCAAACTACGCATGGCGCTCATCCCCCTGAAAACACAGGCCCCTTGGAAAACTTCCAAGGCCAAAAACCAAAACCGTAAAACTCCTGAGATGTATTATTGCGCACGCCGCTTGCCATACTGTCACAAATCGGAACACTCCAGCGAAAGGAATTAGCGGCAACTGGTACAGGGAACCATGTAAGACTTTCGCTCGGGCTGAAGAATTGTCGTTGCGAATGTTGGATTCAACAGTCCGGGTTTGAAAGCACATGGAATCATCTCGCCCGAAGCATTGGCAAAGATTTTTGAAAGTAGCTCAATGACCTCCTGCAGTTCCGTTAATTTCGAGCGTCTTGCCAGGCAGGACCTGAATTTTCTCTTGATGGAACGCATGGCCGGACGGATCACGCAGTTCGATGTTGTGGCTTCCCGGGCGAAGCGAAAACTTCTTTAGTTTTCCAGCGGTTCCGGCATAGCCGCCATCAACATATACAAGGGCGTCTTTCGCTACGTTCTCAATCTTTACTTGCCCGCTATTGGGAACGGGCGCATAACCGTAGCCATATCCCCATCCCCAACCGTATGGGCCGTACCACCCCCAACCAGGGCCATACCAGCCCCATCCTGGCCCATAACCTCCGACAAACCCTCCACGAAAATGCGCCGATGCAGCCGGCACAAGGAAAAAAAGCGACAACAGAGCAATCGCTGACAATTTCAGGTAACGGGACATAGCGTTGCCCTCCCTTCCGGGTCCCAACAACAGACCCAAGATATGATCACCAGATGACTTAGATGCTTCCACAGGGACCAGTTGTTGTCCGCCCCAAGTAGCGCAGGCTTCAGCCTGTGGGTTTTGGTGCTTGCCTGCACGGACTACCCCAGCGGAAGCCTGTGCTAGAGAGGGCCATTCGTGGTAGAGTTTGCCCAGGAGCTTCCTTCATGAAACGCCTCCGTTGGGTTTTGTTGATTTTCCTTGCCATCTTTCCGCTCGCCGCGCGTGCGCAACAAGCAAACACAGAGAAGCCGTTAAACGATGTCCAGAAGTTGGGGCAACGTGTCTTTCAGCAACGTTGTGGCATCTGCCATGCTCCGGCGAGGGCGGGATTTCAAATGTACGGACCATTCCTTTACAAGGACCTCGTGAACGGGAGCGAAGATCCGATCAAGGAAATCATCCGGAGCGGATCGAACAAAATGCCTGGATTCAAGTTCAGTTTGCAAGCGTCGGAGATTGACGCCATTGTCGAATATTTGAAAACGGTGCCGAAGCCGCCGAAAAACGCGGATGCGGCCACCGGCGGCGGCATGGCCCCGGTCGACTAAGAAAAAGGAGAGCCTGCGATGCATGACACTCAAACTCGTACGTTTTTGAAATTCATCGGCGCCGCGCTCGTGGCGTTTTTGCTGGCGGCGATGCTTCCCCTGTTCGCTCATGCGGCTCCGGACGGCGGGCTGCTGGCTGGAACGGTGAAATCCGCGGCGGGCCCGAAGTTGAGCGGCGTGACGGTCTCCGCGAAGATGGACGGCACGACCATCACGACGTCCGTGTTTACGGATGAAGAGGGCGCGTACTATTTTCCGGCCATGAACGCGGGGCACTACGAGGTGTGGGCGCAGGCGGACGGTTTCGAGATCGCGCGCAGCGTGGTGGACCTCGCCGCCACCAAGCATCATGATTTTATTTTGAAAGCGACGAGTGACTTCGCGCAGCAATTGTCGGGCGACCAGATGCTCGCGTCGCTGCCGGACCAGACGCCGGACGACCGCAGGCTGAAGCGCGTCTTTCGCAACAGCTGCACCAGCTGCCACCAGCCTAATTACATTCTTCAGAACAAGTTCGACGAACAGGGCTGGACCGCAATTATGGAAGTCATGAAGCGCGTGAATGTGGCCGGCGGCTATCTTGGCCCGAGCAGTCCGATCGCGGCTTCGATTGACACGCACGAAAAGGAACTTGCCACGTACCTGGCGCGGGCTCGTGGCCCTGAACAGAGTGACATGAAGTTCAAGCTGCGCCCGCGGCCGACTGGAGATGCGGCGCGTGTGGTTTTCACCGAGTATGATGTGCCGCTGTTCGCAGCGAACGACGCCCCTAAAAAATATGCGACCAATAATGGAAGTGATTGGTCGCTGGGCACTCCTTCTTCATTTTTCGGACAGCACGGAGTGCACGACGCCCAAGCCGATCTAGACGGCAACATCTGGTTTTCTGTGAACGTTCCAAACCCATATGCGAGCCTCGGACGCGTTGATGCGAAAACGGGCGAAACCAAATTCTTCCGCGTGGATGGCCTGCATGGCCTGGCCGCGAACGGGCATGGAGCGATGCGGGATTCGCACGGCCACATCTGGTTCAACATCTCTCCCGCCGAAGAAAAAGGTCCGGGAAGACTGATCGATGTCGATCCAGCGGCGCAGACCCTTCAGGTCTACACGCCGCCGAACACTATGGAAGGGCCGACACCCGTGGCCGGGACCGTGGACGTGGACGGCAAGGGCAAGATCTGGGCTTCGACTTACCATGGAGCGTCGCGTTTCGATCCCGTGACCAAGGAATTCACGGAATACAAATCACCCACGTTCAAAAATTCGGACGGAATCGGGAACACCTACGGGCTGACTGCGGACGGCGACGGCAACGGCTGGTGGGCGGAAATGAATCTCGACCTCGTCGCCAAGACTGACCTGGAGACCGGAAAAGTCTCCGAAATCAAGATTCCTCCAGTGCCGGGAATCCAGGATCAGTTTTCTGCGGATGAAGTGAAGATGTATGAAGCCGCCGGCTCGACCTGGAATACTTCCAAGCCGTGGGCCGAGGGTCCTCGCCGAATGGGCGCGGACAAACAGGGCCACGTGGTGTGGGTTTGCGACTGGTGGGGTGGAAACCTCGCCAAGATCGACACGCAGACACTTGCAGTGACGATCGTATCCCTCCCCAGGCCTGACTCTCAGGAGCCCTACCAGGCCGCGGTGGACAAGGACCACAACGTGTGGGTCAATCTCATGAATTCCGACGAAGTCATCAAATACGATCCCAAGACATCCCAGTGGACCGAATATCCCTTCCCGACTCTCGGAGCGGAAACGCGCTACGTTTCCCTGCTCGAACGCAACGGCAAGATGGAAATCATCCTGCCATACTCCCGGGCGCGAAGAGTTGCCCGCATGAGCTTCCGCACCAAGGAAGACATACAAGCGCTAAAGCAGCAAGTGCAGCAGCAGGAGCAGGCGCGGGCGCAGTAGATTCAGGCAGCAGCCTGAAAATTCAAACCGCTGTCCGCCCTAAAATTGAGCGGCCGCTATAAAACTCGCCGCCTGCAATGCCGGACGGTCTTGTACAGGCCGTTCTGTCCCGTGTTCTTCGGGACGGAACGGGCATCCCTTTCGTTAACCTCGATTCTTCCCAACTTCTTTGAACTTATTCTGAACATTGACAGCGCATGACGGCTGGTGTACGGTCCTGCGCAAGGGCAGGTTGTAATCTAAAATCGAGCATCCTTGCGTGAGGTGAACGATGGCCACTCTCTCAGCCGGCGGGCCGCGGTTCGACAAGACTCCTTTATTTTCTAACACCAGAAACGGAAATTACACGGGTCGGGGCAGGAGTCTGCCCATGCGATGGTTGTTCCTGGCCGCAGTGGTTCTATTTTCCTCACTGGCCGTTGCGCAGAATGCGCCGCAGGTGACGGGAGTCGATCCTGAATCGGGCAAAGTGAATGATACGGTTACTGTATCCGGGAGCAATTTAGGGAAGGCCACCGTTTCTTCCGTGTTTCTCTCCGACGATAAGAATGACTACAAGGCCGTGATCGTCGATCAAAGCGACGATAAAATTACATTGAAAGTTCCTCAGGTAAAGGCGGGCGATTACAACATTTCCGTTCAAGTGGGCGACAAACTCTTCATCAAGCCCGTGAAATTCAAAGTGGAATAGTAAGAGCAAGGTGCCAAAAGGTTTAGGCTGTGGGATTTTGTAGCGCGGGCTTCAGCCTGCGTAGGTTTGTCATTGCACGGACCAAAACCCGCAGGCTGAAGCCTACGCCACTAAACCTGAAGAGGAATTGAAACCGTCTTGGGGTTGCGCATCACATAAGCCATTGATGGCATTGCACTTATTTGATTTCGCCTTGGAGGCCCGGTTTCCAAGCCCACCGGGGACCCTGTACTAGGACTACCAAGACCAATGACTTCCCGAAATGGCACTTACGCCTCATTGGTGTCGCCGCTTGTTTTTGGGATTGTTGACCTGTCAGCGCATTGACAATTTTCCCGAAGACGAGGAGGCACCTGGTGAATTCGAACAAGATGACCCTAGTCGCCGTATTCAACTTGCTGGTTATCTTTGGGGCAAGCCGGACAGCCGCGCAGGCGCGGGGGTGGGGCGCAACTACCTCCGCAGCCGCGGCAGCCAGCCAAAGAGGCGATTACACGCTGGCGCAGACACTTTATAAGCAAGCCATCGAGATCCAGGTGAAGACTTTGGGCGCCGACAACCCGGAAGTCGCCATCACCCTGAACAACCTGGCTGTCTCCTACCAGGACCAATCCAAGTATGCCCAGGCGGAACAGGCCTACCGGCAAGCCTTGGCCATCCTGGAGAAGGACCCACGCCAGAAAGTTGCTACCGGCTTTACGCTGAATAATCTCGCGGCTCTCTTTCATGAGCAAGACATGGACGCCGAAGCCGAATCGCTGTACACGCGTGCGCTGACAATCTGGGGAAAGTTGGCGCCGAAGCAGAGCGCCAACGAAGCAATCACGGCAACCGGCCTGGCCGGTATTTATCACTCGCGTAATCAGGACGCCGATTCTAAGCCGCTCTACTTGCAAGCCCTGGCAATCTGGAATCAGCAAGGCAAATCAGAGAGCGCGGAAGCGGCCGAGGCAATGTTCCACATCGGCGAGATTTACCGTTCCGAGAGCAACAATGCTGCGGCGGGGCCGATGTTCGCCCACGCGCTGACGATTTGGGAAAACGCCGGACAGGTGGAGAACACGGAGGCGATTACGGCACAAGCCACACTTGGTGAAATTTACAGGGCCTCTGGAAAATACGCGGAAGCCGAGGCCCTGCTCGAACAGGCCTTGAAAGCGACGGAACAAAAGCTGGGACCGGACCATCTCGAGGTCGCCGCCAGCCTGAATAATCTGGCGCTGCTCTACTACTGCGAATCCAAGTACGACGCAGCCGAGCCTCTTTACAAGAAAGCGCTTGAAATCCGCGAGAAAAATCTGGGGCTGGATGACCCGGCCGTACACCAAACGATGCAATATTACGCGGCGCTGCTCCGCCAGGAAGGCCGCCAGCCAGAAGCGCGGAGTTTGGAAGCTGAGGCCGCAAGGACCGGAGTCCCCCACTTCTGAAGACCCTGATGCGGCCCGCGCCGGCGCGGGCCGCATCTACATTTCCGACGATCGCTTCGCAAGATAAATCATTTGCATCCTTCGGTTTTGGTGGCGCGGGCTTCAGCCTGCGGGTTTTGGTCCTTGCAAGGACGAACCCCCGCAGGCTGAAGCCCGCGCCACTAAAGCCGAATTTGACACCGGATACCGCCGAGCATATAGTTCTGCGCAAAGTTTAAAGTTGAAATCGGAAATTTGGCTGAACCAGTGCCTTCCGCGTCCGGCCGCTGGATGAGCAGGCCGGGAACGCCAATCTGCCGATTGGCTGGTCGCATAACGCCATTCAGGACAATGGCGTTCCCGGGAGGACAATCAGGAGGCGTGAAAAAGGGATGAACGATTCTGCAAAAGCCGTCGAAGTGAAATCGCCCGAGATGCTCAGGCTGATCGACAAGGATGCGGCCGTCGAGAAACTTTGCACGGGCTTCTGGTTCACCGAAGGACCTATTTGGAATCCGAAGGAGCAATGCCTGTACTTCAGCGACATGCCCGGCGACGTGCGCCGCCGCTGGAGCGCCGCGGATGGCGTGAAAGAAATTCGCAAACCCAGCAATAAATGCAATGGCATGACCTACGACGCCGCGGGCAATTTGTACGTCTGCGAGCACGTCACCAGCTCGCTGGTGATGGAGACTCCCTCCGGGGAACGCAAAGTTCTCGCTTCCCACTGGCAGGGAAAAGAACTCAACAGCCCGAACGATGTGGTGCTTCGCTCCGACAAATCCATTTATTTCAGCGATCCTTCCTATGGCCGCATGCCGGTCTTTGGCCTGGAACGCAAGCAGGATCTGGGCTTTCAGGGCCTTTTCCGAATTTCGCCCGACGGAAAGCTGCATCTGGAAGCGGATGATTTTGGCCAGACCAACGGCGTGTGTTTTTCGCCGGACGAAAAAATTCTGTATGTGAACGATTCTCCGCGCGCCCACATCCGCGCGTTTGACGTGGCCCCCGACGGCTCACTGAGCAACAGCCGCATCTTCGCCGAAAAAATTGGCGACGGCGTTCTGGAAAACGGCATAGTCGACGGCATGAAAGTCGATGAGCGCGGCAATGTCTACGTGACAGGCCCGCGCGGCATTTGGGTATTGAGCCCCGGCGCGGAACATCTGGGCGTGATCCGCATGCCCGAGCATGCCGGGAATCTGAACTGGGGCGGGCGAAGCTGGGACGAGCTGTACTGCGCCTGCTCGACTTCGATTTATCGCGTGAAGATGAAAGTCCGAGGAAATCCCGTCGCATACATGAGTATGCGCTGAGAGGAACCATGGCCGACCGGAAGCTCAATGCGCGAAAGACAGCGCTGATCATTCAGGATTTGCAAAATGATGTCATTATCGAGGGTGGCGCGTTCGCTTCTTCCGGCGCGCCCGCTCACGCGAAAAAGCAAAATGTAGTTGAGAATGTGAAAAATTTGGCAGCGGCGATGCGCAAGGCCGGCGGGATCGTGATTCACATTCATTACATCGTCGAGCCTGGCGCGCCAGGCCTCAAGTTGAACGCCCCGCTCTTCCGCGGATTGGCGGAGAGCAAAGCCGTAGTGCGGGGGACGTGGGGAGCGGCGCCGGTCGAGGGGCTCGAGCCTCAGAAGGGCGACGTGGTCGTCGAGAAAATGCGCATGAACGGCTTTCATGGCACCAAACTCGAAACGATCCTGCAGGGACATGGGATCGATTCCCTCGTAATTACCGGGGCGTGGACCAATTTTTCCATTGAGCACACGGCGCGGCACGGCGCGGACTCAGGTTACGAGGTGGTCGTGGCAACCGACGGAACTTCCACCATCAACGACGAGTGGCAAAACGCAGGAATTAATTTTGCTCTGCAAAATATCGCCGACCGCTTGAGCTGCGCGGAAATCATTCAGGCTCTAAGTTAGACAAGTAGCGCTACAGGGCTATGAAGCGCCATCTCACCCAACTTCAGCGGCTGAACAGGCTGCGGAAAAAGTAGTTCATTTTGTCATTCCGAGCGAAGCGAGGAATCTCTCTCCGATTCGGCACCGTGAAAAGAAAGAGAGATTCCTCGCTTCGCTCGGAATGACAGCATTCTGGAGAGTTTTTTCCGCAGCCAGTAAAGCCGATTTCAGGATGGGCCGTTTTATGGCCGGGGTAAAGCCCGGCCCTCCGAGACGCGCCAACGTCCGCTTCGCACCGCAAATAAACAACAGGCTGGTATTATAGAGAGTGCATGACCGTTCCCCTGGAAACTTCCATCGTCGTTTCTTCGGAAGCCGAACGCGCGTTAATCGTTCATGTCCTCGCAAGGCTTGGAGCCAGTGAGCGAGCGTCCTCGATTCAAGCGGACGTTCTAACGGAAGCGGACCTGCGCGGCCATCATTCCCATGGATTGCAACGCCTGCCGGTTTTGGCGACTCGCATCCAGAAGCGCCTCATTCGCGTCGATGTCGATCCCGATTATATCTGGACGGCGGATTCCGTGCTGAGCGTGGACGGGAAAGATGGGCTGGGTCCGTTCGTTGTCGAATCCGCGCTGGAGCTGGCAAGGCCAGTGCTTGAACAGAGGGGAATCGTCGCGGTGGCGATTCGGAATACCAGCCACTTAGGAATGATCGGGTATTACTGCGAAAAGCGGGCGCGCGAGGGACTGATCTGTCTGGCGATGACGGAAAGCGAAGCTCTCGTTCATCCGCATGGCGGCACAAAGGCGCTCGTTGGCACGAATCCGATCGCCATCGGCGTTCCGAGCGAGCCCGCGCCGTTCGTATTTGATATGGCCACTTCGACCAGCGCGATCGGCAAAATCTATGCCAGCAAGCATCGCGGCGAGCCGATCCCTCCCGGATGGGCGATCGATGCGGATGGTAATCCGACCACCAACCCGGATGACGCGTTGAAAGGCTCGCTTACTCCCGCAGCCGGAGCGAAAGGCTACGGGCTGGGCATTTCGATTGGAATCCTCGCCGGACTTTTGCCGGGAGGCGAGATCGGACGGCTCGTCCTCGGCACATTGGACACGGAGTTTCGCTGCACCAAGGGAGATTTTTTCCTTTTGTTGAACCCTGCGGCCTTCGCGGGCGGACAGACGCTTGCGAGCCGGGTCGCAAACTATCTCGACGAGCTTCGCCATTCGCCGCCGCAGAAGGGCTGCGAGAGTGTTATCGTCCCCGGTGACCGGGCACGAAAGCTTCGAGAAGAACGCGCGCGCTCCGGGATACCTCTTCCAAAGGAAGTTTGGCTCGCGGCAGAAAGGCTCAAAAATGAGTTCTGAAGTCAGCAATCCTGTCTGGGGGTTTTCAACCGCAGGAAGAATATTTTTTGGGTGGGGCGCCGCGAGCGTTTTGCGTGACGTGGCTCGCGAATTCGGCCGTCGTGTATTTGTTTGCACCGACCAGAATATGGTCAAAGCAGGAATCTGTGAAACGGTGGTCGCGCACCTCTCGCAGGGGATCGCAGAAGCAAAAATCTTTGACGGAGGGCAACCGGAAGTCGATCGCCGGACAATCGAGTGGGCCACAACAGTTGCCCGGGCCTATTCGCCAAATGTGGTAATCGGTTTAGGCGGCGGCAGCAATCTGGACTTGGCCAAAGCCGTCGCGCTTCTGGTCAAGTATCCTGGCCCACTTTCCACCTACTATGGCGAAAATAAAGTTCCCGGCCCGATTGCCCCGGTCGTCGCGGTTCCCACAACCGCGGGCACGGGATCGGAAGTAAGTCCAGTCGCCGTGGTCGCCGACCCTGAACGCGCCATGAAAGTGGGCATAGCGTCTCGCGCGCTGATTCCGAAGTGGGCTATCGTGGATCCAGCGCTGACGGTTTCCTGTCCCGCCACTGTGACGGCCCATTCCGGCATGGATGCGCTCGCGCACGCGATCGAATCCTACTGCGCGAAGGTACGGACCGATTGCTCTCCTCACGCGATCTTCGTTGGCAAGAATCCACTGTCAGACATTCTCGCGACCAAAGCGATTTCGGCAATCGCCAAATTCCTTCCGACAGCAGTAGCGAAACCGGAGGACCGCGCGGCAAGGCAAGAGATGGCTTTCGCGAGCCTGCTCGCCGGGATGGCATTCTCCGCCGCTGGAACGGCCGCCGTGCACGCGTTGCAATATCCCGTTGGGGAAGCCACGCACACCCCGCACGGTTTAGGAAATGCCGTGCTGTTGCCCACGGTGATGAGAAGTATCACTCCTTCGCGCATTGAGGAAATGGCATTCATCGCGCGCAGTTTGGATCCGAGCCTCGAATCCAAACCCGATACCGACGCTGCCGCCCAGGCCGCTGGACTGGTCGAGGAGCTCGCCGCAAAAGTTGGAATCCCAAAAGGCCTTCGAGCGCTGGGCGTAAAAAAAGAGCAGCTCCCTCAACTTTCGCAGATGGCATATACCGTGCAAAGGCTCCTCGACAACAGCCCCGTTCCCTTTGACGAAGGCGATCTCCTGCGTCTTCTTGAGGAAGCATTCTAAGCATTCTAAGAAGTACGAATTCTCGATGCCCGTGGCTATCACACCGGCCATTCCGTTCCCCTCTTTTCGCTATCCCAGAAATTGCTTGACGTACAACGAGTCGCGTACTATGCTTTACGTGTGATCCAGAGCTTCAGCTCTAAGGAAACGGAAGAGCTTTTTCATTACCAGCACAGCAACCGTTTTCGTTCCATCGAGCGGGTAGCCCTACGAAAGTTGCTCCAGCTTCACGCAGCTACGGAGCTGCGCATTCTGGCGTCGCCGCCCGGAAATCAGCTGGAAGCATTGCGCGGCGACCGTAATGGTCAACACTCGATCCGGATCAACGATCAATGGCGGATCTGTTTTGTCTGGCGCGATGGTCATTGCTACGAAGTGGAAATCGTCGATTATCACTAGAGCTGATTGCACAACCGTGGCGATATGCGGATTCCATCGAGCCGAAATTGGGTTATGCGAACTCCACCAGAAGGGGAACGGCAAAAAAGATGAGCAAGCGTAACGCATTGATGCCTCCCGTCCATCCCGGCGAAATACTCCGGGAGGACTTCATGAAGCCGCTGGGCTTGAGTGTAAACAAGCTCGCGCTAGAGCTGCATGTACCCGCTACCCGAATCGGTGAGATTGTTCACGGACGGCGACGGATTACGTCTGAGACTGCACTGCGACTAGCACGATTCTTCCATACGAATGCCGAGTTCTGGCTCAATCTGCAGAATTTTTACGATCTGGAGGTTTCAAGGCGTTCCGGCAAAGTTTCTGAAATTGAGCGCCAGGTGCAACCTTCGCCGGCACTGGCTTCCTGATTGTTTCAGGTGTATAACGATGCCCACCGGGATGGTTAGAGCAGAATTTCCAAAGCATTGTGAGGGAGAGGACCCATGAGTAAGGACAGGAAAGTAATGGCATTTGGCCTTGCGCTGGGCTTGTGCTTGCTTGTGTTGTTTGGCGCGCGAGGCGCCCAAACGCAGAACGCGCCAAAATACAAAGTTGACGCGGACTGGCCGAAACCCTTGCCGAACAAGTGGAAGATGGGCGGCGTCACAGGACTGGCCGTGGACAAGGATGACAATGTTTGGGTGCACGATCGCCCCAACGATCTGACCGATATCGAGCTCGAAGCTGAGCTTACTCCCCCGATTGCCGATTGTTGCGTCCGGCCTCCGTCCATGATTCACATCGACAAGGAAGGCAACGTCATCGGGTCGTTCGACCCGCCGCAAGGGCACGGCATGACGGTGGACAGCAAGGGATTCATCTACCTGGGCAACGTGGTCAATGGAGTGGGCAACGTCCGCAAGTACGACCCGAAAACAGGTGCGCAGGTCGCCGAATTGCCTCACACGCCCGAGATGCCGCCCGGGGGAGGAGGAGGCGATGCCGCTCCAGATACGCCGCGCGTCCCGGGCCACGGAAGTAAGGGGCCTGTTGCGGGATTTCTGCCGAGTGGACGCCCCAAGATCACTCCCGAGGAACGCGCGGCACGCGACGCGGCGACCGCCGCATTCCGCACCAAGTATCCCCCGACCACGCCCATGATCGTGGGAGGAATCGAAGAGGTTCGTCTGGATGAACCGGCTCACGAACTTTACGCGGCCGACAATTATCTCGGAGGACGCGTGATGGTTTTTGATATGGACACTTTCCAGTTCAAGCGGGGCTGGGGCGCCTACGGACACAAGCTGTCGGAAATTACAACCGACGACAAGGATCGGGCATACACGCCCGGCGGGCCGGAGCCAAAAGAGTTCCGAGGGCACCTCACTCTGAATGTCTCCCACGATGGCATGGTCTACGCTGCCGACCGCATGGCCAACCGCATCGACGTGACTACCAGGGATGGCAAGTTCGTTAAGGAATTCGTCATGGCTCCGTGGACGGGCGTGGGCGGCTCGACGGGCGGGGTGATGTTCTCGCCCGACAAGCAGCAGCTTTTCCTGTTCATTTCCGATCTGACCAACAACCACATCTGGTTCCTGAACCGCGAGGACGGTAAGGTCGTCGGCCAGTTGGGCAGCATGGGCCAAAACGCGGGCCAGTTCTACGGGCTGCATATGATCGCCACGGACTCCAAAGGCGACATCTACACGGGTGAAGTGTTCGGCGGCGAGCGGGTGCAGAGATTTGTCCCGGTTAAATAAGTAGTTACGTATTGCATCAATTATAATAGAGGAGCGAATCCCTCGACCAGCTATCACGCCTATCAATTTGCGCGCCCGGCGGGCGGAAATAGGCCCGCCCGGCACGCACCACCAGGATCTCCTCCGCACTCCAGGTGTGTCTGACTGACTTTTTCGTACTGCGGACAAGTTGCGAAATAATTCCCACCGGTTAACGATGGAAACTCCCTTTGCCTTGCCATGCGGGCCGCACAACCTCAAACCAGCACTCGCACTCAAACATGAAGGGAAGAATGCAGGATGGTGATAGGGTCATATCTGTGAGTTCCATCAAAAAAGGCTCAGGCAAAAAATCATTGAACCAAAGTGTCCGGATCTTGGCGTTAGGGTGCGGAAGCTTGGTCTGGTTATGCTTGTGTCTCCCGCTTTTGGCCTCCCCGCCGCTGGCCCAATCTCAGCAGACGCCGCCGGAAACCGGAGCCACCGCCAGCCAGCAACTTCCCGCACAGCAATTGCCGGGGAGCATCAGCGGAACCGTTGTCGATCCAAGCGAAGCAGCCGTCCCGAGGGCCCGGCTGGAACTTAAACGTGAAGATCAAACCACAAACCAGGAGGCTCTATCCGACGACAATGGGAAATTCTCCTTCGCGAACATCCCTCCCGGTCCGTTCCAACTCACAATTGAGGCGGAGGGCTTCGCGGCGCAAACGTTGTCTGGAAATCTGCATGAAGGAGAGATGTACAACACCCCGCGGGTCGTGTTGGCGCTGGCCACAAAAAAGACCGAGGTGCAGGTTGAAGTCCCGCGCCTCGAAGTGGCCGAAGAGCAGATCAAGGAGGAAGAGAAGCAGCGCGTGCTGGGCATCGTTCCGAATTTCTATGTCAGCTACATCCCCGACGCCGCCCCGCTCAGCTCGAAGCAAAAGTTCGAGCTTGCCTGGAAGACCACCGTGGACCCAGTGACCTTCATACTGACCGGAGCCATCGCGGGACTGCAGCAGGCGAATAATTCTTTCCCTGGATATGGTCAGGGAGCGCAAGGTTACGGGAAGCGCTACGGCGCGGACTACGCCAACGTTGTTACCAGCACGTTCATCGGAAACGCCATCCTGCCATCGGTTCTGAAACAGGATCCACGCTATTTCTATAAGGGAAGCGGGAGCACTCGATCGCGCATTCTCTATGCGATCGCCAATTCCGTGATTTGCAAGGGCGATAATGGACGCTGGCAGCCAAATTATTCCGATATTCTCGGAGGCCTCGCCTCAGGTGGCATCTCGAATCT
>Ga0210396_10000495_pt1 | contig 51977 bp, 45 predicted proteins | sample IncBWH17OmetaG_FD_155466 | JGI IMG/M metagenome (GOLD analysis project Ga0210396, IMG submission 155466) | Forest soil microbial communities from Barre Woods Harvard Forest LTER site, Petersham, Massachusetts, United States - Inc-BW-H-17-O ... | reverse complement strand
CCACGGCATCCCCTGGGGAGCGAAAGACCTCCTCGACACCGCCAACATCCCCACCACCTACGGCGCCGAGCCCTTTCGCAACCGCATCCCCACCGCCGACGCCACCGTCACCCAACGCCTCAACGAAGCCGGAGCCGTTCTCATCGCCAAGCTCTCCCTCGGCGCCCTCGCCCTCAACGACATCTGGTTCGGCGGCCAGACTATGAACCCCTGGCTCCTAGAAGAAGGCTCCTCCGGTTCCAGCGCAGGCCCCGGCGCAGCCACCGCCGCCGGCCTCGTAGCCTTCAGCATCGGCAGCGAAACCGAAGGCAGCATCGTCAGCCCCTCCATGCGCTGCGGCATCACCGGCCTCCGCCCCACCTTCGGCCGCGTCCCTCGCACAGGAGCCATGACCCTCTGCTGGTCCCTCGACAAACTCGGCCCCATGGCCCGCTCCGTCGAAGACACCATGCTCGTCCTCAACGCCATCACTGGCCCCGACAATCAAGACATATCCTGCATCCCCAGCCACCTCGACTTCGACGCCACAGCCTCCGTCGAAGGCCTTCGCATAGGCTACTTCCCTCTCTGGATGAAGGAGGCACCGGCAACCTCCGTCGACAGCGCCGCTCTCGCCGCCGCCGCCCGACTCGGCATGAAGCCCGTCGAAGTAGCCCTCCCCGACTGGCCCTACGACGACCTCTCCCTCATCCTCTTCGCCGAAGCCGCAGCAGCCTTCGAAGAGATCACCCTCAACCACCAGGTCGACACCCTCAAAGCCCAGGTCCCCGACGCCTGGCCCAACACCTTCCGTCAGTCCCGTTTCCTCTCCGCCGTCGACCTCGTCCAAACCGACCGCCTCCGCCGCATGGTAGCCCTCGAGATGGCCCGCATCATGTCGAAAGTCGATCTCCTCCTTGTCCCCTCCCTCCGCGACGAGATGCTCACAATCACCAACTTCACCGGCCACCCCTCACTCACCCTCCGCGCCGGCTTCGTCGGCATCACCCAACCCCGCAGCGACTGGGCCCCCGACCCAAACCACCCGCTCCCAAAATTAAGCGCACCCCACCGAGTCCCCCACGGCGTTACGCTCATAGGCCGCCTCTTCGACGAAGGCACAATAGCCCGCGCCGGCCTCGCCCTCGAACACGCACTCAACGTGGCCACCGAGCCCCCACCCGGCTTCTAACCAAAAAAGAAAGCCGTCCGCAAACGAAGCTAAAAAGGCTTCCCTCAGCGGACGGCTTCATTACCTACTTATCGTCCCAGTCGTGGTCCCCATCCTTGCTGAACAGGTCCGACATCACGTTCACATTCTCATCGCAGGCGTGGTTCAGGCAAGGCAACCCGAGTGCCGCCTCAATCGACTTCAACAACGAGAAGTGGTCGTAGCGTTTGTCGCTCTGAACGCCGTGGACGCCGTAGCTAGTGTCCACAATCAGCAGCACCTGGTTCGTCTCCGGAGCCGTGCTGTAGTCGTTCTCATCCCACACCACAACAATCGCGCTCCTGCTCTTCTTCCACACTGGCGATTTGTGGATGGCATTCACCAAACGCTCCACCGTCACATCGCCCTGGTAGATCAGCGCCGGATTCAGCCCAGCCTGTGTCCCATTGTCCGTGGGATCAAAGTTGCAGAACGGCCCGGCATTGCCGCGTCCATGCTGATCGTTGCACTGGTTCGGCGCGATGAAAGAGAACGTGGGCACATACCCCGAGCTAAGATCCGCATAGAGTCCGTTCGGCCCACCGAAGTCAACCGTATTCTTCAGGCTGTTCTCCTTGTCCCAACCCTCCTGCACGCTCTGGAAGTACACGAACGGATTGTGCTTCGCCGCATACAGCGCAACAATCCCCGCCGACGTAAGCGGAGGAGTCTGGGCTGGCAGGATCTTCGTAAAGTCAGTGTTGTTCGTGAAGAATCCATCACTGTAGTTCACCGTATCGACGCCGCCCAACGGTATGCTCTCCTGGTAGCTCTTCCAGCTCATCCCCTGGGCCACAAGCTGATCCGCAATCGTCTTGCCGATCGTATCCTTGTCCGCCGCAATCGATTGCTTCCCGTCGATATTGATGTCACCCGGCTTCCCCTGAGTCTCGTTCGTATAGTCAATCGCCGGAGTAGCCGCATCCTTTCCGACGCCCGAGATCGGGCAGATCAGCCCGCTCGCCGGATTATCGGTCGCCACAATACCCGATGCCAGATTCGTCGTGCAGTTCTTGTTATGCCAGTCCGGATAGTTGTCCGTATGCACACCGAAGTTCGACCCACCCACGATCTCCAGATAGTTCGTCAGACTCGGATGCGCAATCGCAAAGTAGTTTGTCGCAACATTATGCGACTTCGCATACTTGTTAATAAACGGCGCATTTGAATTGTTCAAAATCTGGCTATAGCCGTGGTTTTCCATCATGATGATGAACACATGATCCAGGCTCGGAACGCCCTTCGGCGCGCGACCCTCTTGAGCGCACATCGTGCTCACCAGGGCTGTAACGAATACTCCTAAAGTTGCGGTCTTTCTGATCATCGCTGTGTTTCTCCTTTTTTTGAAGAGAGCGCCCAGGCCCAGATAAAAACGGCGCTGTTCGACAGCGAAGACACTAGCCTTCCATTGTTGCGTTGCCATTACAGCAAGGCTTCTACTCCGTGAATCGCGAACCCCATACCGTGCAAGCCATTGCCGAATGAAATCATTCCCACAAATCTCAACGTCCGATAGGTATGAATGAGACTTCATTCACCCGCCACGCCGCGTCCCTCACGGCGTCACGCTTATCGCCGCCTCTGTGACGAGGGCGCCATCGCCCGCACCAGCCGCACCTCGAACGCGACCTCAACGTAGCCATCGGACCCTACCCGGTTTTTTAAGCCGATTGCGCGTCTCGGCTGATATATTGCGAGGATTACCGTAAATACATTTGTTTGCACTCGCGTTTCTTCTACAAGCGCGAATGCAGAGACGCAACTACTGAGACGGCTAAGGAGAGCCTCGCATAGTGAAACGTGCCAGAGTAGAACTGTTGCCTCTAACCTCGCTCCGTTTTTTCTTGGCAAGTTGGATCGTGATCCTACATCTTGATACTGCGCTAAGCCCCGCAACAGTGTTCGGCATTCCCGCAACATCAGCCGAACATAATATTGTCCGTTGCGGATATGTCGGGGTTGGCGTTTTCTTTTTACTGTCTGGCTTCATCCTCGCGCTTAACTATCCTCTCGATAGGACATGGAATACAGTTGCGGTCAAAAAGTTCGCTGTCGCCAGGTTCTCTCGCATCTATCCCGTCTACTTTCTCGGATTGGTGAGTATTGCCCCGGTCGTGCTTATCCCATCGATCCTGGAACATTCCAGGAGTCTTTTCATGAGGCGAAGCTTCTCTGGTTTTCTAAATGGAGTGCTGCTCCAGGCGTGGGTACCGCGGACGGCAATCACGTGGAATGGTCCGGGATGGTCCCTTTCGAACGAAGCCTTCTTTTATCTCTGTTTTCCAGTGCTCGGAGTTTGGTTATTTCGCCGTCTTTCTTGGCGTAGATTCATGGCGGGATTGATTGGGTTCTTCGTCCTTGAGCTAGCCGTACCGGTTCTCTGCATAGTGAAAGGTGCACCAGGATTTAGCGACCTGCCCGCGACTGGTGAACCCGGCACTCTGCTGGCGTACTGTGCAATGTTCAACCCACTACTGAATCTGCCATTCTTCCTCTATGGCATCCTTGCCTACTGGTGCTTCAGCAGGCTAGAGGAGTCAGATTCGATACTCTGCGGAAGGGGCTATATCCTCTACATTCCCTCCATTCTCGCTCTGCTGGTGATGACATCGCTGGGCAATCATATTCCTTACCCTCTCATGCACGGGGGTCTGACATTGATTCCCGCGCTGGGAATCGTAATGGGGTTTGCACTGGGAGATAAATATTTGTGCGTACTTATGTCCAATCGTACGTTGGTCTTCATGGGAAAGGCCAGCTACGCAGAATATCTTCTACATGCCCCGGTGAGAATCGCTTTCGAAAGTATTGGTCTTACATGGACTCCGATGCTTACGGCCACGTATTGCGTCATCGTCTTGATCGTTTCAGCACTGGTCTTTCATTTTTTCGAAGAACCACTCCAGCGAAAAATTCGGAAATGGATGCTTGCTAAAGAGCGGTCCAGAATTGATGGGGTCAAAGTAGAAGTGTCATCCTGAGCGGGACAACTCGCGCATTTTGCGAGTTGCGAAGTCGAAAGGCCTGTCCTGGGGGAAGTCGAATGGAACCTGCGGTTGTTACTATGACGCCTCGAAAGGTCTAACCTATACATAGCGTCGTGAGCACCAACTTCCTCAATCCGCGCCACCCTTCCCTGCTCCGCGGAAGCGTCCTGGTTCTTCTAAGTCTTGGTCTAGCTCTTCTTCTCTCGGACTTCCCCCACAACCGCGCCACCGTATTTCTCGCCGTGCCCGCCCTCGTCGCAACCACCGGCACCATCGACACCATCCGCTGCATGCAACCACGCTGGAGCCTCTACCACGGCGGCGTCCTCCTGCTCATCTACATGGACCTCATGGCCCTCTGCATGATCCTCTTCTTCCTCCTCTACCCCTATGCCGGCTGGATTACCTCCAGTCAATAACCCCATTCCTTCTCGCAACTCCGGGCGTATACTCTGCATGTTTCCAAGCACGCTAACCCACCCCCAGGGAGGCAACATGATCAAAGGCTTTCGCGACTTCATCCTGCGCGGCAACGTCATCGACCTCGCTGTCGCCGTCATCATCGGCGCGGCCTTCGCTTCTATCACCAAATCTCTCGTCGAAGACATCATCACTCCTCTTATCGCCGCCATCATAGGTAAGCCCGACTTCTCCTATCTCGTCGTCACCATCCACAACACACCCATCAAATACGGCAACTTCCTCAACGCCGTCATCTACTTCCTCATCATCGCCTTTGTCATTTACTTCTTCCTTGTCCTCCCCGTGCAAAAACTGCTCGCCCGCATCAAAGGCCCCGAAGCCGTCGCCAACAAGACCTGCCCCGAGTGCCTCTCAGAGATTCCCGCTGCCGCTCACCGCTGCAAATTCTGCGCTCAGCCCGTCGCCATCTGACACACCACAAAAAGAAAAAGCCCGGCAAGGAATCCCTTCGCCGGGCAACAACCGCGACCAACCTACAGCCCCAAATCGCTCAACCCCTTATGATCATCCGGCCGTCTTCCAATCGGCCACCGAAACAATCTCTGCGACTCTTCAATCGCCAGATCATTGATGCTCGCATGACGATGGTGCATCAATCCCTTCTCATTGAACTCCCAGTTCTCATTCCCATACGACCGATACCACTGCCCCGCCGCATCATGGCACTCATAGCAAAACCGCACCGCAATACGGTTCCCGCCAAACGCCCAAAGCTCTTTGATCAGCCGATACTCCAATTCCCTCGCCCACTTGCGCCGTAGAAACTCGACGATCTGCTCCCGGCCCGTTACAAACTCCGACCGGTTACGCCACACGCTATCCACCGTATAGGCCAGTGAAACCCGCTCCGGATCGCGCGAGTTCCATCCATCCTCAGCAGCCCTAACCTTAGCGACAGCCGTCTCCAAACTAAAAGGCGGTACCAACGGAATCTTCACGGCATCAGGCATCACAAACCTCCCCACATAATCTATTCCTCTCTTTCTGCGATCACATCAAAACTCGCTCAATCCCCTTCATCTGCGATACCCTACCTCTCAAGACCCCTTCCTGAGGCCCTACTTGACTCATCTCCGCGCTCTTGCCTGCCTGCTTCCCCTCGTCACTCTCACCGCCTCATCCCAGACCCCGCAAGTCTTCGGCTACCGCGACTTCGCTCAACAGGCCAAGTGGGACACCGCCTTCATGGCCGTCCCCGACCCCAAGCTCGCCGGCGAGCACCTCAAGACCCTCACCGCCGCCCCCCACTGGGCCAGCTCCCCCGAGGACTATGCCACCGCCGTCTACGTGGCTGACAAGTTCAAAGCCGCCGGTCTCGACACCCAGATCGTCCCCTACAAGGTCTGGCTCAACAAGCCGCGCAGCATCATCATTGAAGCCTTCGACTCCACCGGCAACAAGATCATGTCCGGCCCGACTCCCGAGCACGTCGACCCCAAAAAGCACGGCGGCGACCCCTTCCAGGACGATCCCCGCATCCTTCCCGCCTTCAACGGCTCCGCTCCCTCCGGCGACGTCACCGCCGAGGTCGTCTACGCCAACTACGGCGAGCTCGCCGACTTCAACAAGCTCGACCAGCTTGGCATCAGCGTCAAAGACAAGATCGTCATCGTCCGCTACGGATCCAACTTCCGCGGCGTCAAGGCCTACATCGCCCAGCAGCGCGGCGCCAAAGGCGTCCTCATCTACTCCGACCCACTCGACGACGGCTACTTCCGCGGCGACGTCTACCCCAAGGGTCCCTTCCGCCCCGACTCCGCCGTCCAGCGCGGCTCCGTGCAGTTCCTCCCCATCTATCCCGGCGACCCCGAAACCCCTGGCGTAGCCTCCACTCCCGACCTTCCCGACTCTAAGCGGCTCGCACCCACTGACCCCGCCATCAACCAGCCCAACATCCCCGTCAATCCCCTGTCCTACAAAGACGCCGCCCCCATTCTCAAGTGCCTCGGCGGCCTTGCCGCACCTCACGGCTGGCAGGGAGCCCTTCCCTTCACCTACCACCTCGGCGCAGGCGAAAACAACACCGACGCCCACAAGGTCGTCGTCCACATGCATCTCGAGCAGGACTACGCTCTCCGCACCATCTGGGACGTCATCGGCACCATCGAAGGCACCGATCCCGCGCAAAAAGACGACTGGGTCGTCGCCGGCAATCACCGCGACGCCTGGGTCTACGGCGCAGTCGATCCCAATAGCGGCACCGCTGCCATGCTCGAAGCCGTCCATGGTCTCGGAGTCCTTATCAAGCAGGGTTGGAAGCCCAAGCGCAGAATCGTCATTGGCAGTTGGGACGCCGAAGAAGAAGGCCTCATGGGCTCCACCGAGTGGGCAGAACAATACGAAAACAACCTTGCCCACGCCGTCGCCTACTTCAACACTGACGTCGGCGTAGCCGGTCCCAACTTCAACGCCGAGGCCGTACCCTCCCTCAAACAATTCGTCCGCGAGGTCACCAAGCAAGTTCCCAGCCCCAAGGGCGGCACCGTCTACGACGTCTGGAAGAAGACCCAGGAAGAAGCCAATGAAGCCCGCGGTACCGCCTCAACCAGCGGTGGCCCCAGCCGCTTCAACGCTCAGGTCGAAAATGACGTCCGCGTAGGCGACCTCGGCTCCGGCTCAGACTACACTCCCTTCATCCAGCACCTCGGCGTCCCATCCACAGATATCGGCTCTGGTGGCCCCTACGGCGTCTATCACTCCGTCTTCGACAACTACAACTGGTTCATCAAATTCGGCGATCCCACCTTCGTCTACGAGCAGCAGCAGGCCCGCGTCTTCGGCCTCGAAATCCTCCACATGGCCGACGCTGACGTCCTGCCCTACAACTACGATCTCTACGGCAAAGAGATCCAAAGCTACCTCAACACCGCTCAAAAGCGCGCCGCAAAATCGGAGATGAAGCTCGACTTCACCGCCGCTCTCGCCGCCGCCCAGCGATTCACCACCGCGGGCGCAGCCATCCGCACGCTCCAGTCCACTCCGCCAGCCGATGCTGCAAACCTCAATCACGCCCTGCGCGACGCCGAAACCGCTCTTCTCAGCCCCGCCGGCCTGCCTCGCCGCGCCTGGTACAGGCACACCATCTACGCACCCGGCGAGTTCACCGGCTACGCCGCCGTCGTCATTCCCGGCGTCAACGAAGCCATCGACGGCACCGACACCGACCGCGCCCAAACCCAACTCGCCGTCCTCACCGAAGCCCTCAACCGCTCAGCCGCACTCCTGGAGTCCGCCACAAAATAACCTCAGGCCCACGCCTCTCGATGAAAAAGTCATCGCCGCCGTTTGGATGGGAAGCCCAGGGCATCAAAGATTGCCAAAGTTCCTTTTGCGGTTGTTTTTAGGTGGGAGCGCAGGGCTTTAGCCCTGCGAAAAAAACGCAAACACAAGGGGCTTTAGCCCGTGGCGTATGCTTCCACCAGACCGTCAATCTAAAAGCCAAACAAAATCAATCATTTACAGAATTTATCGCAGAAATTCCCAGCAAAACCGCATGTCAAGTCCCGAAATAGCCTAAACCAAACACCATCAATCAGATCCGCATTGCAAAAGAGTTATTCCCATCCCGCTACAATTAACTTAGAAGTGAAAAACTAAACGACTGCAACCGATCCGACGATAACTCCTTTGTTTGTAGGATTTTAGACGTAACCCCTTTATTTGGACGATTTTAGCGACACCATATTTGCAAGACACTGCAAATAAAAGGCTTACGGTGAGATAGGGGGGAGGGGGCCAAAGCCTTGTCCCACAAGCCGGAGTCCGGATTTGCACTTTCGATCTGCCTGTCGATACATTAGCGATTGATGAGCCGTAGATTCACATGGTCGATTCTGCTTCTGCTGCTGACGAGCGTTCAATCGTTCGCAGTCGCCTGCAGCGTCAGCTGTGCCCTCATGGCCATGCCGATGAAGACCGCAGCAACAGGCACCACGCCAGGCATGGAGCACTGCGAAAACATGTCGAGCGCGGCCATGCAAAATAAATCCGCGGCACAAAGCATACAAGCCTTGCAGATGAGTCCCAGCACAACCTGCTGCGACGACCTCTCCTTCGCGAAAGACTCCGGCACAGCCGAGCGGACAGACATCGTCCTGCATTCCGTAGCGAATGCAAGCATGGCAGAAGCCACCCACCTGCCCGCGTTGGCACAGAGACACGATCGACCACCGGCCTGGTCAGTCGCAACCCTGCCTTCCAACCTCGCACCTCTAGCCTCAAACCTCCGAATCTAGTCGCCTCCCGCCGACCTCCGAAAAAACGGCAGGCCTCGCCACGTCTCCACCTTCGTGGCGAAAAAAACGCCGTCTTCCTTCTCTCTTCCCAATCTCGGAGCATTTTATGAGCAACCGTCGCACTTTCATCCAGCGAACGCTCGGCCTCAGCGCCAGCCTCTTCGCAACTCGCAATCTCTCCAGCCAAATCCAGTCCACAAAAGCTCACGTTCCGCCCGCGCGCAACCTTCCCGTAATCACCACCGATGTCGGCGATCTTCCCTACACAATGGACGGAAACACCAAAGTCTTCCACCTCATCGCCGAACCCGTAAAGCAGAACATCCTTCCCGGCAAAACCCTCGACCTTTGGGGCTTCAACGGCAGCGCTCCCGGACCAACCATTCAGGTCAACGAAGGCGATCACGTCCGAGTCATCTTCGACAACCACCTTCCCGAACCAAGCTCCATCCACTGGCACGGATTCGAGGACCATATCCGATACGACGGACAACCAGCCATCAGCCAACCTCCCGTAAAACCCGGAGGACGCTTCGTCTACGAGTTCGACATCCACCAACAAGGAACCTACTTCTATCACTCCCACATGGCGATGCAGGAGATGACCGGAATGCTTGGCGGATTCATCATGCACCCAAAGACACCCTTCCAACCCCACTGCGACAAGGACTTCCTCCTCCACCTCCAGGAATACGCAGTTCTCCCCAACAGCACCGTTCCCAACACCATGAGCATGGAATACAACTGGCTCCTCCTGAACGGCAAAGCTGGTCCCGCCAACACTCCCCTCATCGTCCGGCTCGGCGACCGCGTCCGCATCCGCTTCGTCAACCTCGGCATGGATCACCACCCAATGCACATGCACGGACACACCTTCCACGTCACCAGCACCGAAGGAGGACGAATCCCCGAAGCCGCTTGGTGGCCCGGAAACACCGTCCTCGTCGGCGTAGCCCAATCCCGCGGCATAGAGTTCGTAGCCAACAACCCCGGCGATTGGATGATCCACTGCCATCTTCCCCACCACATGATGAACCAGATGTCCTCCAGCGTAGGCAAGATGACACGCTCCACCTCCGGAATGCCCGCCGGACTAAGCATGGAGTCAGGCATGGGCATGCTTACCGGCTCTACCAGCACACCTCTCGGTGACGACTACGGCGCCAGCCTCGGCCGAGGCATGGGATTCGGCACAACAGCCGACACAGCAACCACCAACGGACCGCTCTCCCAGGCCAAGGCCCAAACAGCGATGCCCGACATGGACCACAGCCAGATGGCCGACATGGACGGCATGCAGAGCGACATCGCGGACAACGCAAACACCATCCCCAACTTCCCCCAGGACGCATACATGGAAGGCCCCATGATGGCGATGGACAAGATGGTAGACAAACCCGAGAACTACGGCCTTGCCACCGGATGGAGCGGATACATGATGGGCATGATGACGTTCGTTCGGGTTCTACCGCCGGACAAGTATGACGACGTCATCGCACGCATGAAGCAAGCAGACAGGCTAAACGATCCATATGCCTCAATCCTGTCCCGAACCTAAGCACGCAACCAGGAGATACAGACATGAAGAACCTCATGACAATCGCGGTTGCGAGTTGCCTCACGGTAACAGCGGCAATAGCACAGTCCTCACAGCAATCCATGCCTGGCATGGACATGAGCCAGCACGACATGAGCAATATGCAGAACGCTGCAAATCACACGAGTCAGCAGCCTGAAAACCCCACTCTGCACACAGGCGCCTCGCTGCCAGCACCAGAGTTATTGCAAGAGGTGACTTCACGGCCTGCAAAGAATCTATCCGAGTTTATCCAACTTGCCGACGCTAACAATCCGACCCTCAAACAGGCGGCCGCGATTGTTCGACGCTCTGCGGCCCAAGCCAAACAGGCTGGCCTTTATCCCAACCCATCCATCGGCTATCAGGGCGAACAGATCCGTGGAGGTTCCTTTGGTGGGGGCGAGCACGGAGCGTACATCGCGCAATCCATCGTCCTTGGAGGCAAGTTAGGTCTGCGCCGCAACATCTACGAGCAGCAGAAAAGGTCAGACGAAGCGGCCGCGGAAGCACAGGTTGATCGCGTGCATGGCGACGTCACGCAGGCTTTCTACAAAACTCTCGCCGCGCAGGAGGCCGTTGTCGTACAGCGAAGACTGCTCAAGCTCTCAATCGATGCCGTCGAGACCGTTCATCAATTGGCAAATGTGGGGCAGAGCGACGCACCCGACGTTCTTCAATCAGAGGTGGAAGCCGAGCAAGCCAAGATCGACTACGCCAACGCACAGCGCAATTTTCTACAAAACTTTAGGATGCTTGCTGCGGTTACGGGACAGCCCGATCTCGCAATCAGCCCGCTCGACGGAGCTCTCGATGCGATTCCCAACATTGATACCGATCACATCGTCGAAACAATGATTCAGAACAGCCCCTCCGTCAAACAGGCGCAACTAGAGATAACAGTCGCAGAAGCCGCGCTACGGGACGCGCACAGAGAACCCATTCCCGATCTTCAATTGAAGGCTGGAGAGCAGTACAACTTCGAAACCGTCTCTGTGCTGCCGACAAAGGCAGCAGGGCCCCAGAGTTTTGCTTCGGTCAGCATGAACGTTCCTATCTGGAATCGCAATCAAGGCGCAAAACAGGCTGCCGAGATCGACATTGATCGCGCACAACAAGAATTGGAACGCGTAAAACTTTCCCTCCACCATCAAGCGGAACCACTCGTACAAACGTACCTGTCCTCTAAGTTTGAAGCTGACCGCTACCGCACACAGCTCATCCCGCGAGCCGCGCAAGCCTATCAGCTATATCTGCAGAAATATCAGAGCATGGCAGCGGCTTATCCGCAGGTGTTGGTCTCACAGCGTACGCTCTTCCACCTTCAGGCAAGTTATATCCAGGCGCTTAGCAGCGTATGGCAAAACGCGATTGCTCTACAGCATTACACGCTCAAGGGCGGCCTCGAAGCACAACCCGTAGTTACTAGTGCTCCAAATATCGGTTCCAATAACGGCGCAATCGAATAACAGAATCCAACTACGTTCGTGAAGTTGTTTCCTGTCGTAGAAGTTTGAGCGTGACAAAAATTGCTGGAATCAAAAAAACAAGCGAACCAATAACCCACATGATGACCGCGCCGACAACTTGGTCTGATTGGGGCGAAATATGGAAAGGATTTGGTTGCTGCAAATAATATGCATACACTGGGCGATCGCAAAATGCGAGAAACGCGGAAAGGGCTGTATTCACGATGTCCGCCATGATCAGGTAGGGCAGCATGTACCAGCCTGGATAGTGTGCGCTGGTTGGCCAGGGACGGATGAGCGGCCACCAGAAGAGAATCGATGTACTCAAAAACAGGAAATGTTCAAACTCATGCCAGCGCTCATGCTCGAGCGCGAAGTCGTACGCGGCGGGCACATGCCAGCCGAGGAAGGTTAGATTCATCGCAAGCCATGCGACAAGTGGAATTACGAGGAAGTGTCCCAGATTGCGCAGCACTTTAAACCGAATCAACGGTCCTAGTACCGGAACGAGAATCACGCGAGGAAGACCACGAAGGAGAGGGACGACAGGGTAGCCAAGAAGAAGAAGCGGAGGTGCGAATGACATCAGCAAAAGGTGCTCGATCATGTGAGCGCTCAGAAGCGCATCAGCAAAGCCGTCGAGCGGCGAGGCGATAGCGACCCAGATGACAGCCAGACCGCATAGGAATGCAGCCAGTCGCCACACCGGAAACATTGCCCGTCTGGTCTTACGTATGGCGAACCAACCTCGCATATAGAGAATGGCGCTGAGACCAAGAGAGGTCGTAAGGAAGACAGGCGGAGACCACTCCTCAAAGAGGACCCGGGATTCAGGAGACATTGGAAATAGAGTAAATGCAGTCCTAATGATTATCTGGCGGCGGTGTCGATTGTTCCTCGGACAACACCATATGCCGCGACGCGTCGACAGCCCGTGGAAGATTATTTTTCGTTAGAGTTGCTAAGAAACGAACAAGCGCCGTTGTCTCAGAGGGATTGAGAGCATTGCCATAAGCTGGCATGTTTCCGCCGCCCTGCAGCACCTGGCGAATAATCTGATCTTCGGTCAAACGCGACGCGACACCGTCGAGAGCAGGGCCACGCAAACCTCCGGTTCCACCAATAGCATGGCAATTGCGACACTGCTTATTTTGCAGGACGACAGCTCCTGCTCTTTCCAGAGGAGTCCGATTGTGTAGATAGCCTATGGGTATCGGTTTACTTGTCCACGCGTTCATGATGGGACTCCACGGCGTGTACATTCCCAGACGAGTAAAAATGCCGAGAGTAATCGCAATAACACTTACCATCAACACCGCCACTGGACGACGCGACCAATGCTTCTCTCCTTCTCCAGAAAGAAGCGGGAGCAAAAGCAGAACGCCGATAGCGATGACCGGGGCAATAAAAATCACAGGAGTTTCAAGGTTCGGTGGCAAATAAGCCAGTACTGCGTAGATCCAGAGAAAAGCAAAGTCCGGTTTGGGTGCAGTCTCGATGATGGTGGGATCTGGCTGGCCGGACGGACCACTAGGACCGAACCAGATTGCACAGGCCATGACCGCAAGCATGATGGCCGCAGCAAAGATCGCGTCCTTCCATGCGGCGTCGGGCACAAAGGGGATGCCTGTCTTTACTGTCAATTGGTGATACTCAGCAACATAGGTCTTTTTGCTTACGAGGCGGCCCGGCATCGGCCATTCGTTAATGCCAAGCCGCAACACCATCAAAAGATGAAGGCCGACGAGTACAAGCAGAGTCCCCGGAATGACAAACACGTGCAACGTGAAAAAACGAGACAGTGTCGGGCCAGCGATAATCGGGCCACCCAACATGAGATCCACGAGCGCGCCGCCAATCAAAGGGACGCGGCTCACGATAGAAGCTCCTATGCCGAGTCCCCAGTAAGCGTCCTGATCAAAGCGAAGGACCTGGCCTGTGAATGCCATGCCGAGCGTAAGAAGCAGAAGAAAGACTCCGATGATCCAGGTAAGCTCACGGGGATATTTGTAGGCGCCGAACAGGAAGACCTGAACCATATGGATCAGCACAATAGCGACCATAAAGTCGGAGCCCCATGCATGCATCGCACGCAGAAACCAGCCGAGCTTTACGTTATGGTCGATGAATTGAAGGCTGTTCCATGCATCACTGGCGGTCGGTGCATACACAAGCGCAAGCAGAACGCCAGTCATGATTTGAAGGACCAGAATAACCGTTGCCGCACTGCCAAAGACATACCACCAGCTTGAGGTACTGGCCGGAACGTCATGCACCGCTGCTTCGATTGCGGGGGTGCCCAGCCCAAGCCGCCGTTCAAACCAGTTGTACAAATCGATGCCGCGTTGTTTTAGGTCGGGCATGAGCTGCACCTCGGTTTGGGTTGTTCCATGGTCGCAAGCTTCGCAGTACCGTTGACCTCAAGCTGTATCAGCGGCGGCGGCGTATTGTGAGATTGTGATGCCAAGGTTGGCATTCTGCCTACGTGAATCAGCAGCGCATCTTCTGCGATCTTGTGATCATATTCAAAGAGACCGCGTTCCGGCGGTCCTGACGCGCGAGCTCCGTCTGCGTAATACGCACCTCCATGGCAGGGGCACATAAAGAGTTTTGATTGAGCAAACCAGCGAACCGGGCAGCCAAGATGCGCACAGTTGATCGCGAAAACCTGAAACTTGTTGTCTGAGATGCGACGGACCCAGCAGGGAATATCGCCGGTCTGACCGTCCCAACTTGTAGTAACTGGATTACGGAAGTTGACCAGCCGGGTCTCGCCTACGGGAAAAGTATTGAGCGCGCCCAGATTGATCCACGACTTATCCCCTGCCCCCTTCTGTATTGCAGGACCAAGAAGATAGCCAATAATTGGAATCCCAAGAACTACACCCACCGCCCCATTTATAAGTAACGAAAGCTTAAATAGGAAGACGCGACGTGAATGCCCCTCGCTCCTATGATTCGACGCGGGCTCAGTTGTCGGCGACTGGTCACTCGGGGGAATTTGTTCACTCTGTGTCATGACTTCTGCTCCTGCAAGACCTTTTTTGGCAACAATTTTCGTACTCCATCTATGGACGCGAATGATAGGGCTGGCCAGGATTAGCTGTTCGCTTCGAGGCGAGCCACGCGACAGTATCTGTGATCTGTTGGTCTGTCATTGGTTGCTCTGCATCGGTACGCCAGTCGGGCATTCCCTGATCGGGCCGGCCGGCGATGATGTTGCTACGAAGATACTGATCGCTTATAAGCGCAAGATACGAAGGATCGACGATGGAGCCGACCTTCCCTGCGCTGCTTTTTTGATCGCCTTGGTTTCCTTCACCATTTGCTCCATGGCACCGAGCGCAGAAGCTGGCAAAAGCTTGTTCGCCACGAACAGCAACACCCTGCAGTGTAGCCAGATACGGTGGAGCATTCTGCATTCCAGGTTTTGGCGGCCCCCATTCGCGAAGCATACCCTGCGCGAGAGCACTAACCTGCTGATCGGTCAACATGCCTCCGGCAGCTCTTGCGAATGGCGGCATCAACGCTTTAGGCACACCCTTCGCAATCACCACGCGCAAGTGATCTTCGCCCGCAACAGCGAGATACACCGGATTAGCAAGTGAAATCGCTGCCCCGTTTCTGCCATTTTCTCCGTGGCATGCGGAACAGTTCGTTTTATAGAGAGTAGAAAAAGCAAGAACGTTTTCAGGGCGCGAAACCTCGGGCTCCGATCCAGACCTGTTGTTCACACAACCAATAATTGTCACGCAGCTCATAGAGAGCCATAAGGCACTGAGTCCCACAAGTCTTCGAGCAGCCCGCATCATTGATCGTCATCTTTCTTGGTGGGTTCGTCGCTATGGAGACCGGCGCGGATGGCGAACGGCAACGCTCGAAACTGTGGTGTACGCACCTTCACCTGTAGATTGACGACAAAGCCGCAGACCAGGCCGAACGCGATTTGTGAGATGACAAACCAGAGCCAGTCGATGCGTTCGTTGAGGATAGGACTTATGATACCCAGCGCAGAATAGAGGATGCCTGTCCATATGAAAGGAGCAATGAAACCAGCAGTGAGAATTGGCTTCCTCGGAAACATCGGCAGCATAGCCCCGTAGAGCAGACCGATAAGCACCGAGGTAAGGCTGTGAATTGCAGTGGCTGCAAGAAGTCCTTCGATATGAAACTGGGCCAGAAATTCGTTGCTCTTGCCCGCCCAACTAACAAACCCGCCAGCGGCGAGCAAATTCACCGCGTACCAGATGCTGCGATAACGAATGAGGCCAAACAGGGCCGCTGGAACAATCATCGCAATACCACCTACTATGCCACCTTTGATGCCAGACATAACGCTGAACGTCTCGACAGGCAACAGCTTCCGATGGCTTTCACCAATTGGTAGTTGTTCGCGAGTAGTCCGTGTGCTCGAGATAGCAAGAACCTCCGCCACAATCGGAACCGAGACGTGTTTCTCGTGAGGAAACATATCGAAGAACCATCCAACCATCGACCGCAGCGTCAGCACAAGGCCCAGCAGGCTGATGACCCAATGTGTCACCATTCCGGTGATCATCAGGTTTAGGCCAAACGCAAGCACCATGGGCCACGGGGTCGGCGCGGGCAGAACTATCTCGTCGAACCGATGCGGGTGTCCATGAGTTTGCGCTGCATGCTGAGACGAATCACCTTCCTGCATCGTTTCCTCCTTTCCCAAGCTATCTGCCCAGAACGTAGACCACCAGAAATACGACTACCCACACTCCATCAACGAAGTGCCAGTAAAGCGAAAGCACCTCAAGCTTTTCTGAATGCTCCTCGGTTACACGGCCCATCAGTGCGAAGCAAAGGGTGAGAGAAAGCATGATAAGTCCCACCACAACGTGACTGGCATGAAGACCAACCAGCGAGTAATAAGTTGTTCCGAAGAGATTAGTCCGTATCGTCAAACCCTCTGTGTGAATGAGGTGATACCACTCCTGTGCAGTCGTAATCAGAAAGATTGATCCAAGCAGAACGGTACCCGCCAGGTGTATCGTGCAGGTGCGAAGGTTCTGCTTTCGCAGCGCACTGACCGCAAAATGAACTGTAATGCTGCTCGAGAGCAAGCAAATAGTGCCGAAAATAGGCATCTCCAGAACTTGTGCTGGAGTAGGGCCGCTCAAACTTTTGCCGATGTAATAGATGTAAGCAACGATAAAGATGATGAAGATTGCTGCTTCGGCCACGATGAGGCAAGCCATCCCAACAGTGCCACGGTATGGCAGCGTCCATGGCGTCTCCATCGCCCCATCAATCGGAATTGCGCTTGTTGTATTCATCATTCGTAGCCCGTATCAGAATCTTCAGGATGCTTCAGATCCCACAATGGCCGACGGCTATTGACCGTAGGGTCAACTGCAAAGTTGTACGAAGGTGGCGGAGACGGTGTAGCCCACTCCAATGTCCAGGCATCCCACGGATCGTGACCGGCCACCTCACCTTGAAAGTAAGATCGCACCAGGTTATAGACAAAGATCAGTGTCGCAATCGTCTGGATGATGGCCCCGATGCCAACGATCAGGTTCAAGGTCTCCCACTCGCGTCCCGCTTCATAGGTATAGATACGTCGCGGCATACCGAGGAGGCCTGGGATATGCATAAAGTCGAAGGTAAGGTGAAAACCGATAACGAAGAGCCAGAAGTGCCATTTGCCCAGCTTCTCGCTCATCATCCTGCCGGTAACTTTGGGATACCAGTAGTAGAACGCCGCGAAGAGCGCAAAGAGAATTGCGCCAACCAAAACGTAATGAAAATGTGCGACGACAAAGTAAGAGTTGCCAAGCTGCCAGTCGAAGGGCGCCGCAGAGAGCATAATGCCGGTCAATCCGGCGACCAGAAACTGAAAGATGAAGGCGATGCAGAACATCATAGGCACCGCAAAGATCACCTTCCCGCCCCATATTGTCGCGAGCCAGTTGAATATCTTTATCCCGGTCGGCACCGAGATCACCATCGTTGCGAAAACAAAGAACGTATTGCCAGCCGGTCCCAGGCCGACCGTAAACATGTGGTGCGCCCATACGCTCAGGCTTATAAAACCAATTCCAACCGACGCTGCCACCATCGCCGCGTAGCCAAAGATGGCCTTGCGCGAAAACACGGGGACAATCTCATTGACGAACGCGAACGCCGGCAGCACAAGCACATAGACTTCGGGATGCCCAAATATCCAGAAGAAGTGCATCCACAACACAGCCGACCCGCCGGCCTGCGTATCGAAAAAATGCGCGCCCAGATAACGGTCCAGGGTCAACATAATCTGCGCTGCGGTCAACGGGCTAACGGTAACAAACACCAGGCTCGCCATCACCAGGTACAGCCAGACCAGAAGCGGCATGCGTCCCATCGTCATACCCTTGCACCGCATGCTGAGGATGGTGGTCACGATATTCAATGCCGTTCCTATCGAGCCAACGCCGCTCAGAAAAACAGCCAGCGTCCAGTAGTCCGTGCTATGCCCCGGAGAGAATACCTTCGCCGTCAACGGCGCATAAGCGAACCAGCCAACATCAGGTGCCGATCCCGCTGCGTAAAGCCCGCTACCACCAACATAGCTGAAGTACAACAAGACCCCTGCAAAAGCTGATATCCAAAAACTGAAGGCATTGAGTCTCGGAAACGCCATGTCCCGCGCACCGATCATCAGCGGAATCAGATAATTTCCAAATCCAAAGAGAATCGGCATCCCGACGAAAAACACCATCGTCGTACCGTGCATAGTAAAAAGCTGATTGAAAACCTGCGGCGAAACAAAGTGATTATTAGGAACGGCAAGCTGAATACGCATCAATATCGCCTGAAAGCCCGCGATGACAAGAAAGATCAGGGCATACACGATATACATCAGTCCAATTTTTTTGTGATCCACCGTTGTCAACCACTCGTACACCACGTTCAGTGGCGGACGGCCATGCGAGGCTGCGGTCTCATCGATTGCTTCGATTACGGGCGTTGTAGTCATCTCGCCTCTTTCCGTCGAAGGTTAGTGAAGCTGTGTCAGGTAAGCCGTAATAACGTCCAGATCGTGATCGTTCAGGTGCATCGACGGCATCAACGAGCCGGGCTTCATTGAGTCAGGATGGTCGATCCACTTTCTCAGATTCTCCGGTGTGTTCTGAACCGGCCCGGAGGCAATCGTATCGCGACTTCCCAGGTGCGTCAGATCAGGGCCGAAGCGGCCTGTCGCTACTGTTCCAGCAATCGTATGGCAATTAATGCAGGCGCTATGCATGAAGACCGTTTGCCCCTCAGCAGCCGCTGGGTTTCCGCTGAAATCCTGCCGGGCGGGCTGTTTCTGTTGATTCACCCAAGCCGCAAAATCCTCCGGCGACTGTGCATAGACACGCAGCAGCATCTTCGCATGCTGTGTCCCGCAATACTGCGCGCACTGTCCAAGAAAGAGGCCTGCCTGCTTCGGATCGATCCACATGACATTAACCCGGTTTGGAATTACATCCATCTTTCCAGCAAGGCGAGGCACCCAGAAACTGTGGGACACGTCGGCAGACGACATAGTAAGGTAAGTCGGGGTTGGCGCGGCCGGGTTGCTGATCGGGACATGGAGTTCATTGGCTGTAACAACACCCAGTCTCGGGTAGCGGTACTCCCACCAGAACTGATGACCGATAACGATCACGTCCAGCGCGCTGGCAGGTTTGGGAATAGCCTCGGTTCCGAGAATGACACGCGTGGTCGTAAGAAACAGCATCACGACGATCAGAATCGGAATCACAGTCCACGAAAGCTCAATCTGGTTACTGCCGTAGATCTGCGGTGGCTCTCGATCCGAATCCGTCGAACGATGCCGGAAACGAATCAGCGCATAGACCAACAATCCCGCAACAATCAAAAAGATAGCCAGCGTAACCGAGAGCACCAGCATCGACAGGTCAAAGATCGAGTGCGCCGGCGTGGCTGCCGGATCGAATATGCTGGTCGGAGATTGCGCGAATGCTGGACCGGCATAGAAAGTCGCGCCGTACAAGGCGAAACCGCCCTCACCATTACTGGAGCACGTGGCCGAATATTTGTCGAAGCAGGACAAAGTTGTCTGACCTCGATACGCTTATTTTTTTGAAAACGGCTGTCGCAGAGCTACACGTCTGGAAGAATGCTAAACCACGAATATCACTATCGCTTCTGATTCGATTCAGCCATGCAATGATTGCTGCTTCAATACAAATATCTTTGGTGGAACTGCCTTATCGTTCGACAAACAGAAATTATCAACCATGGCCCTGAAAAGATACAGCAGAAGGAATCCCTCACACAATCTACCAATCTACTCCGGATTTTTTGCAAGAAGTTGAATTCAGACAGCTTACAACAATAACCCAAGGAACTCTGAAAAGAAAAAAGGGGTGCATCGCAAATGCGATGCACCCCTTTCGCAGAAAATAGCTGGTTATTTACCCAAAGTCGGAGGATTCACCAAACCACTCGTCGAGGCTCCCGTGTGCACGCCATCCAATACGGCCTGGAAAGCCACGATCGTCTTCAGCGTCTCATAAGGTACCTGCGCCAGTGGTAATAGACGGCCATTCACCGCAAGAAGCGGCGTCTGGTCAACACCAACCTCCTCCGCGAGCTTGATCGAGGCATTCACCTGGTCCTTGATCGGCTGCGTTGCAGCACAGGTGTCGATGGCCGCGGGGTCCAATCCAGCCTTGGTCACTGCATTTTTCAGCGTCTCATCGCCTGTCTCTGGGGTCAGAGCAGCCTGAGCGTCAAACACCGCTGCCGCATAAGGAAAAAACGCATCATTCTTCTGTTTCTGCACGCAGTATCCGTACGCCGCCGCCTTGAACGCAAACGGATGGATATCTACCAGGGGAAAGCTCTGGAAAACGACCCGCGCATTTGGAAAGTCCTTTACGAGTTGTTCCATCGTCGCCTGGGCCTCCTTGCAATGCGGGCACTGCATATCGGCGAACTCCACAATCAAGAGATCTTTGCTCGAAGCTCCACGCCACGCCCCGTCCGCGCGCTCCTGCAACAGTCTGCGATTGTCGGCAAAAGGCATCGCACCAAACGGGATCACGCCCGAAGAATCCGCAATCGCGTGCTTTCCATCGGGAGTGACAAAGAAACCCATCGACTGTACCTTCGCATTCGGGGACTTGTCCGATACATAGACAACAACCTTGCTCACGCCCGGGGCAGCGGTATTTTGAATCGCCTCTACTCGCCAAATACGGTTCGCGTCATACCCCCAGATCGCCTTCAGAAAGTTGTTCACCGTATCAACCGTCGGAGTAGCAGCCGTAAAGAACTTCTGGTTCACTGGAGGAAACGGATCCGCCTTGGTTGCCGGGTCCAGCGAGTTCAATTGCAGCGGAGGAGCTGCCGGAGTCCCTTTTGCAGCTGGTGCCGCCTGGGTTGCCCCCGTTGTTCCTGTCTGCGCTCCCGCTGCCGCAACACCGAGAGCTGTAGCCAATCCAACTACCATCAACGATGAAATCTTCAAAAGTACCTTCCTCTGCCGCCGCTCTTCGCCCGCAGCACTTCTATTACACCTGAACCTTGACCGCAATGGGAAACCGCCGCCCCATTCCGAATGATTTTCTCGTTACTTTCAACACTGGCGCTGCCTGTTGTCGCTTGTACTCGCTCCGCTCTACCAGCTTCAGCACCGACCGAACCAAACCTACATCAACTCCCTGATCCTCGGCGATCTCCTCCGCGGAGCAGTACCTCTCCACATAAGCTTCCAAAATCGGATCGAGCACCTCATACGGAGGCAGCGAATCCGTATCCAGCTGCTCTGGACGAAGTTCCGCCGAAGGAGCCTTCTTCATCGTCTCGCATGGAATTACTTCGCGTTCCCGGTTGGCATATCGACTCAGCGCATACACCTTCGTCTTCATTACATCGCCGATCACCGCCAGCGCACCAACCATATCTCCATACAGCGTGCAATAGCCAACCGACATCTCGCTTTTATTTCCCGTCGTAAGTACCAGCGCGCCAAACTTGTTCGACAGCCCCATCAACAAGGTTCCACGGATCCGCGACTGTAGATTCTCCTCGGCCAGCCCAAACGGTGTTCCTTCGAACAACTGCTTTAGTGTGCTCTGATATTGAGCAAATACGTCATGAATCGGAAGGAGCTCGAACCGCACCCCCAGATTCTTCGCGAGCTTTCGTGCGTCTTCAATCGATCCCAAAGAGGAGTACTCACTCGGCATCCCAACACCCAGCACATTCTCCGCGCCAAGCGCTTCCACCGCGATTGTCGCTACCAGCGCCGAATCGATCCCCCCGCTCAACCCAACCAGCACTTTCTTGAATCCGCACTTCCTCACATAATCCTGCGTTCCCAGCACTAACGCCTTCCACGTCGCCGCTCTCTCATCCTCTATAGACTCGATCGCAACAGCCCCGTCGTCCTTAGTATCGAAGAAGACCATGTCCTCCATAAACGACGCACCCTGGGCTACCACCTTTCCATCCGGTCGAATTACCAGCGACGATCCATCGAAGATCAGGCTATCGTTCCCACCCACCTGGTTCACCATTACCACGAATGCCCCATGCTGCCTGGCAAGCGCTCCCAGCATCTTCGCTCGTATCTGCGGCTTACCCTGCCAGTAAGGAGAGGCCGAGATATTCACGATGAGCCTCTGCTTCCCAGCGACTTCTTTCGGCTGCGACTCCCATTGCCCCATCAAGCTCTCTACTGGATCAACGAGATACAACGGACGTGGCCAGAAGCCCTTATCGTTCCATGCATCCTCACAGACTGTAATCGCCAGCGGCTCTCCGCCCACGCATGTCAAAGCCTGGTGTGTCGCCGGTTCAAAATAGCGCTGCTCATCGAACACGTCATAAAAAGGCAGCAGCATCTTCTGCTGCACAAAACTCACTTTCCCCCCGCTCAGTACGGCCGCTACATTGCGCACTTGCTTGCCTACCGGCGACGTAGCCGGCATGACCGTTCCGCATAGAATCGCCGGTCGACCAGGCTGCGCCGTCCACGCGACAATCTCGTCGATCGCGTCGCCAGCCCTGGCAACAAACGCATCCTTCTCTAGAAAATCCGCAGGCGGATACCCACACACAGCCAGTTCCGGAAAAACTGCAAGATCAATACCCTGCTCTCCGGCTCGCGCCGCGTACTCAAGAATCTTTCTCGTATTCCCGGCGAAGTCCCCCACCGTCGGGTTAATCTGCGCAAGAGCTATCTTCACGAAATTAAGTCTACCGCTTAGGAGCCTGTCCCGCCCACGACAACCCCCACCGTCCGCGCCAGAATCTTCATATCCAGCCACAGGCTCCAATTCTCCACATAGGCTGTATCGAGCGAGATATAGCTGTCAAACGATGGATCCTGTCGCGCCTCCACCTGCCACAGGCCCGTTATCCCCGGCAGCACATTCAGCCGCTTCAGGTGTTCCAGATCGTACTGCTCTACCTCTGTTGCCACCGGTGGTCGTGGCCCTACCAGGCTCATGTCACCTTTCAGAACGTTGTAGAACTGAGGCAACTCATCGAGAGAATACTTCCGCAGTATCCGGCCCATCCGTGTAACCCTCGGATCGTTGGAGATTTTAAACAGCACGCTGTCACGTTCGTTCATATGCTCCAAATCAGCCTTCAGTTTGTCGGCGTCGGCCACCATCGTGCGGAACTTATAGCAGGAGAACGTACGACCCTTTCGGCCGATTCGTTGCGCCTCATAGAAGATAGACCCTTCCGAATCCATCTTCACTGCGATCGCCAGCGCAAGCATCACGGGCGACACCATCAGCAACGCCAACGACGACAAGGTAATATCCAGCGTCCGCTTCAGCAGAAAAGCCCCAACCGGAAACTCGCGGCGGTGCAGTGGAATCGTCGGAAACTGCCCGATATACTCCACCGTGGCATTCCATGCCAGCCCGTCATATAAATCCGGCACCACGCGCACATCGATCCCCGCAGTCCGGGCCTCCTCCACCATGCTAATCACTAGCTTTTTGTCCGCTGGGACCGAGAAAAATATCTCGTCCACAAACAACGATCGGGCCAGCGAAAGGCAATTCTGCACACCACCGATTACATCCGCATCAGCCGACTCTGCCTCGCGATCCGTCAACGCCACAAATCCTTTGAACCGAAATCCAAGGTGTTGCAGCGAATCCAGATGGTTCCGCAACGCATGTGCGACGCGCCCCGTACCCACAATCAACACGTTCCGCGTTTCAATCCCGGCCAGATATCGGCGATAGACCATCTTTCGCCATATTGCCCGCCGAATACAAAGCAGGATCGCCGATAATCCCACCATCAGCGTAACTACGACTCGCGAGATCGCCTGGCCATTCGACATATACAACGTTCCGCATAACAGCAATCCGGAGGTCAGCGTCGCCTGGACCGCCATCCTCTGCTCGTGCAATCCACTACGGTTCTGTATCGGCCCATAGAGCCCGTAGGACCGCATAAAGAATGCCAGGCAAATTGCAAACCACCCAACATAAAAAAACAACATGCTGGGCGAAGATCGAATGAGATACGGCAGCACATTGAGTGTCGATACCTCCGCGGGCAGCGCAACATGCAACCGCAAAGCTATAACTCCCGCAACCGCCACGGTCATCAGGTCCAGCGATGCCCACACAAGGCTGGTGACAGACGGACGTCGAAAAATACCACCCCGAGTCGAAGCAGCTCGCCTGTCTTTTGCAGCGCGCTTTCTTCCCGAGATAATTACCTGCTGCAAATAGTCCGGTGTCGCCAAACCAACCCTCTTCGTCGCAATATTTCCAGACGTTCATCGCAAGATGCCCGAAGTCTTCTCAAACAAACCGTCCGGCAGAAATTTCAATCACTGCAAATCAAACAGCACGACTGGGACTATTAAGTATCTTGCGAATACAACTTATATTTTCGGAGTTGCCTTCCTAGGGTTGGCGACGTTCCGTTGAAGAATACGTGGTCACGATTCCACATAGCAATCAAAACAACAACCTTTCGCACAGCGGGAAACTAACTGATTCATACCTCCCCGTACAGCGCTCATACCGGCATCACTAACTCATCCAGAGCAAGAAACTCCTTCAGGACCGGGTCATCGCTCGCTTCCATCTCTTCCATCGTTCCAAAGAAGTGCGCCTTTCCGCCATGAAGAAAAACCACCCTGTCCGCCAATTTCTTCGCAAAACGCATGTCGTGGGTCACAACAATACTTGTCAAATGGAGCTGCTGTTTCAGCCGCTCGATCAGGTTGCCCAGCAGATGCGCCATCAGCGGATCAACCATCGTCGTCGGCTCGTCATACAAAACTGCCTCCGGCTGCGATGCCAGTGCCCGCGCTATGGCCACCGACCGCTTCATACCGGTCGACAGGTCTGAGGGCAGCAGCCCTTCCATTCCGGCCACGCCAACCATCTCCAGCAGCCCCTTCACCACCTGCATAATCTGATCCTCTGCCAGGTCGCCGCGCTCCCGCAACGGGAATGCCACATTCTCCCCCACCGAGATTGAGTCAAACAGCGCGCCATTTTGAAACACCATCGTCACCTTCTGACGGATCCGCTGCAATTCCCGTTCACTCATGCCACAGATGTCTTCGCCCGCTACCATCACCCGGCCTCGGTCCGCCCGGAGAAAGCCCATCAAAATTTGCAACGAGACAGATTTCCCTACGCCGCTTCGCCCCAGAATGCACAGCGTCTCTCCCGGCCGAACGAAAAAACTCACATCCTCCAGCACCACGAAATCACCAAACGACTTATCCACATGCTCGAACGCGATATAGGGTCCAGGTTTATTCTTGCGATCCGGCACAGCCTCCGCCGCAGCCTCATTCTGCTGCGCCGCTTGACCCATAAACTCTTCCACCACCGGAGCAACGTCTTTCGACACGTCCAAAATCAGGGGCGCGTTCTCTTCATTCGCACTACCCATGGCATCATCCGAGACATGGGCGCTCCCATCGGTAGCCTCCACCGACTCCCGCTTGTCCCTTTTTGCCGGATTCTGTTGTTCCATGTCTTCCCGCGGCTCTTCCATCCTGATCCTCTTTCGCGCTATACCCCATTCTGATGCAACTCGCCCACTTCCGCGACACCTTGCATCAAGCCTCATGTATCCAGAGCATCCACGAAACCCTGCGCCTCTGCAAACTCCTCCGGAGTATTCAAATTCGCGAACCAAACCTTCCTGGCCGCATCCTGCGCCTTGGTCAATTTGCCCCAGTCACTTCCATCCGGCAGAACCGGAAATTCCTGATCCACACTCCACGGAAGATTAAAAAACGCCTCCGACCGGCCGCCAGCGCACGCCGCCAACTCTTTTTCTACCTCCTCAAACACTCGAAAAAGTTTGAACACACCCTTATCCATCGCCGGCTTCACGAACGGCAGCACATCTTTATGCAGCAAACAGAGAGCCGGTTGCGGAACTTCATCCACGGTCAACATCGCCATCCGCATACCCTCCCGCTCTCTCTCTAAAGCTACCGTCATCCACCAGGCCAGCAGTGCAGTCGGTAGAAATGGCATATCCACAGGCATCAACAAAACCCAGTCATGCGGAGAGTGCTCCAGCGCCGCCTCTACGCCGCTCAAAGGCCCTCTTCCCTCATGGAGGTCACGCACTAGAGGACCATAAACAGCCAGTTCCTTTCTATTCCCCAATAGGTGTACGTCCGCGCAAACCCGTCTCAACTTCACAACCGCATGCTGCACCAGCGGCTTTCCCGCCAGTTCCAGCAACGCCTTGTCCAGGCCCATGCGCGAGCTCTTTCCACCCGCCAGCACATACCCACCAACATCCACCGGAAATCTCATCAGGCCGCCAGAGCGCCGAAGAATCGCACGATCGACTCAATCCCTCGATAAAAATTCGCCAGATGAAACTTCTCATTCGGCGCATGCAGATTGTCATCCGGCAAACCAAACCCCATCATCACCGTCGGTATCTTCAGCTCGCGCACAAAGTCCCCCACAATCGGAATCGACCCGCCCCCGCGCACAAACACCGTCTCCTTGCCGAAGACCTCATGCATCGCCTCGGTCGCCGCCTTCACATAAATGTTGTCCGTGCTCACCACAATCGGATCGCCCGAGTGAATCATCCGCACCTCGATCTCCACTCCCTTAGGCACAATCGACTCCACATAAGCCTTGTACTTCGCAAAGCTCTCCGCCGGTGTCATATCCGGCACCAGCCGCATACTCACCTTCGCCAGCGCCTTCGCCGGAATCACCGTCTTCGCGCCTGCTCCAATAAATCCACCCGGCATTCCATGCACATCGAGCGTCGGCCGCGCCCACGTTCGTTCCAGCACGCTATACCCCGGCTCACCCGTCAGCGTCACCGACCCCACCTCGGTCTCGCGATAATGCTCCTCATCAAAAGGCAGCGCCCGCCACGCCTTCAACTCATCCGCAGTAGGCTTGGCAACGTTGTCATAGAACCCCGGAATCAGAATCCTCCCATCCGCATCCTTCAACTTCGCAATGATCTGCGACAGCGCCACAAACGGATTCGGTGCCGCCCCACCATACATCCCCGAGTGCAGATCCGTCCGCGCCCCCCGCACCTCAATCTCCGTATAGATCATCCCCCGCAGCCCAACACACAGCGTAGGCAGCTCCGGAGCGAACATCTCCGTATCGCTCACCAGCGCAACATCCGCCTTCAGCGCATCACCATGTTCCCGAACGAACCTCGCAATCCCCTCGCCCCCGACCTCCTCTTCGCCTTCAACGATCACCCGAACATTCACCGGCAGCTTCCCGCCGCCCGCAGCGAACAACGCCTCCAGCGCCTTCACATGCATCCACATCTGGCCCTTGTCATCGACGGCCCCGCGCGCATAGATATTCCCATTCCGCTCCGTAGGCTCAAACGGCGGCGACTTCCACTCATCCAAAGGCTCTGCCGGCTGTACATCATAGTGCCCGTAACAAAGCACGGTAGGAGCAGGCTTTCCATCAGCCGCAGGCTCCGCATGCAGCCAATCCGCGTAAACCAACGGATGCCCAATCCTCCCGGGCACCATCAACGCATGCCCTACAGCGTCTGCAATGACCCTCTCCTCCGTACTCGTCTCAATCAGCCGAACATTCTCCATCCCGATACGCTTCAGCTCCGCCGCAACAAACGCCGCCGCCGCGCGAACATCCCTTATATGCTCAGGCAAAGTAGACACCGAAGGGATCCGCAACAAAGCCTTCAGTTCTTCCAGAAACCGGGCTTTATTCTCCTGAGCAAACGCAACCGCACCCGCAACACCATTTGTCGTCACTGATCCACTCCCGAAACTGCTTCTATCACTTATCGCGCCAACACGCGAAGCGAACCACAAGTATATGAAACATCCGCCACCGTATCCATCGACCCGAAGTGCTTTTATCCGTGTTGTCCGTTCTATCCGTGGTCGCATCTTCCTCCTAGGAAAGCGTAAACTTCCTCACGACGAAGGAGAGACAACCATGACCACCTCCCAACTAGACGGCACCATGGTCGACAGACTCGCACAATTCGACCTGTTCAAAGAAATAGCCTCCGCCGAGCAGAAAAAACCCTGGCAATCCGGCCACTCCGCCAAAACTCTCTTCAAAAAACACGATCTCCGAGTTGTCCTCATCACAATGGACAACGCCGCCCGTATGAAAGAGCATCACGCCGACGGCACCACCTCCATTCACGTTCTCAAGGGCCATATACGCGTCACCCTCCACGGCCAGTCGCACGATCTCCATGTCGGCAATCTCCTCACCCTCGCCGCCTCCATCCGCCACGACGTAGAGGCCGTAGGCGACGCCGCCTTCCTCCTGACCATCTCCTGGCCCAGTTCGGAAGAGTTGGCCGCCATGAAACACAGAGGCTACGGCGCCTAGCCATCCACCCGCAATGATGGTCAAACTCAAACGCGTCTACGAGGTGCCGTCCAAAGAAGATGGCACCCGCATCCTGGTAGACCGCCTCTGGCCCCGAGGTCTCTCCAAGGAAAAGGCCCACGTAGACCTATGGTTGAAAGAGATCGCTCCCAGCACTGAACTACGAAAATGGTTCGCCCACGATCCCGCGAAATGGTCGGAGTTCGAAGCCCGCTACCACGCCGAGCTCAAGCAAAATCCACTCCAGTTAGCCCTTCTGAAACAAGCAGTGGCCAAGGGGCCGGCCACACTGCTATACGGCGCAAAAAATGAGGAGCACAACCAAGCCATCGTCCTGCAGAAACTCCTCAACCACTAACCCGTCACTTATCCCAGTCTAAAAACTCCTTATCTTGCTCGCGAAATTCCACATCACGGCCAACAATAGATAAATGAGCACCGCAGCCACCACCACCGGACAGACCTGGAACACGGAAGCCTACGCCGCCAACGGCCGTTTCGTCGCCGACCTCGCCTCAGGCGTAGTCGATCTTCTCGCACCTCAACCCGGCGAAACCATCCTCGACCTCGGCTGCGGTGATGGCGCCCTCACAGAAAAACTCGCCGCCACCGGAGCCATCGTCACCGGAGTCGACAGCTCCCCAGCCATGGTCGCCGCAGCCCGCCTGCGCAATCTCAACATCGACCATCACAACGCCGCCGACCTCCCCTACGAAAACCAGTTCGACGCCGTCTTCTCCAACGCAGCCCTCCACTGGCTTCCCGCAGCAAAACAGCCCGCTGTTCTCGACGGCATCTATCGCGCCCTCAAGCCCGGCGGCCGTCTCGTCGCCGAGATGGGAGGCCAGGGCAACATCGCCGCCATACGCGTCGCCCTCCAGACCACCCTCGCCCCCTTCCACATCGACGCCGAGGCCACAGCCGAATCCTTCTACCCCTCCCCCGCCGTCTACCGCCGACTCCTCGAAGCCGCAGGCTTCACCGTGCAATCCATCAATCTAATCCCACGCCCCACCCCACTCCCAAACAGTATGGACTCCTGGCTCAACACCTTCCGCAACGGAGTCCTCGACCAGCTAGCCCCAACCGACCGCGCCGCCGTCCTCACCCAAACCGTAGCGCTTCTCGAACCCGCACTCCGCGACGCCGACGGCAACTGGGTCGCCGACTATGTCCGCCTCCGCTTCCACGCCACCAGACAACGTTAGACACCTTGCCGTCGCGGTTGCTGTTGCCTGTTTTTTGTTTGTCATCCCGCAGGGATATGCCGTTGCTTTTGCTTTGCCGTTGCTTCTGAGGTAGGTCCGGGCTAGTAGCCCAAAGCTTTAGCTTTGGGTCTCCCGGACATAAAACCCCACGAAAATGCGGGGCTTCAGCCCCTGAGGTATGCCCCTACCCAAGGCACACAACCCTACGACTCCGACTCAAGATTCCCCAAACACTGCTCCAACACAGCGTTTAGCCTCTCCACACCCTCATCCGAAACACCCTTCCACACCCTCTTCTCAATCACCCTTGCAGCCTTCTCCGCCGTCTCCAGCAACTCCTCCCCACTCGGCGTTAACTGCGCAACGAGAATGCGATCATTCACCTTGTCCTTCACCCGGACGATCCACCCGCCCTCTTCCAGGCTCTTCAACAACGACTGCGCCGACTGCGGTGTTATATAGCACAACCGAGCCAACTGAGCACCCGAAGCCCCAGGTTCATTCCGAATCGCATACAACACCTGCAGCTGCGCAGTCGTTACCCTGTGCGGGCGCAGAGCCTCATCCAGTTGGCCCCGAAAGTGGATCAGGATCCGCTTCATCAACCCCGCCGCGAGCCTCGTCTCTTCCTGCCGGCTTTTCTTCCCGTTGGTAGCCATATCAGTCTCCTGATATCATATCAGGAGACTGATATGGCAACGATGACTGCAACCCAGCAACTTACACCGGCGATCTGGAAGCCCCGCTTCAATCCGTGGGCCGTCGCTCTTACCGTCACCCTCGCCACCTTTATGGAGGTGCTCGATACCTCCATCGCCAACGTCGCGCTGCCCCATATCGCCGGTTCGCTCGGAGCCAGCCAGGAAGAAGCCACTTGGGTCCTCACCAGCTATCTCGTCTCCAGCGCCATCGTTCTTCCCATCTCCGGTTGGCTCTCCAACCGCTTCGGCCGCAAGCGCTTTTACATGACCTGCGTCGCTCTCTTCACCATCTGCTCTTTCCTGTGCGGCATCGCAACCAGCCTCCCACTCCTCATCTTCGCCCGTATCCTGCAGGGAGCAGGAGGCGGCGGCCTCGCACCCAGCGAACAAGCCATCCTCGCCGACACCTTCCCCGTCGAAAAGCGCGGCCAGGCCTTCGCCCTCTACGGCATGGCTGTCGTCGTCGCGCCCGCCATCGGCCCTACCCTCGGCGGCTGGATCACCGATAACTTCAACTGGCACTGGATCTTCTTCATCAACATCCCCGTCGGCCTGCTCTCCCTCTACCTCAGCAACCGGATGGTCGAAGATCCGCCCGCGCTCAAGCTCCGCAAAGAAAAGGCCAAGCACGACAAGATCGACTTCATGGGTCTAGGCCTCGTCACCCTGGGCGTTGGCTGCCTCGAGTTCACCCTCGACAAGGGCCAGGAAAAAGACTGGTTCGGCTCACCCATGATCGTCACTTTCGCTATCCTGGCCGTCGTTGTACTTCTTGTATTCGCTATATGGGAGTGGAACCACTCCGACCCCATCGTCGATCTCAAGCTTCTCAAGAACCGCAACTTCGGCACCGCTGTCTTCCTGCAACTGATCCTCGGCATGGTCCTCTTCGGCAGCACGGTCCTGATCCCGCAGTACCTTCAGACCCTGCTCGGTTACACCGCAGAACGCGCCGGCATGGTCCTCTCCCCGGCTGGCTTCGTCATGATGTTCATGATGTTCCTCGCTGGCCGATCCCTCGGCAAAATCGATCCCCGGCTCATGGTCTCGATAGCCTACATCGCTACCGCAGCGGGCATCTACAACCTCACGCGTCTCGACCTCCATACCAGCTTCGACACCGTCACCCTCTGGCGTATGTTGCAGGTCGTCGGTCTGCCCTTCATCTTCATTCCTATCAGCACTCTCAATTACGTCGGAGTTCCGCAGAGCAAGACCAACCAGATCTCCAGCCTCTCGAACTTCGCCCGCAACCTCGGCGGCAGCGCCGGAACCGCTCTTCTCACCACCTACCTTGCGCGAAGCTCTCAGGTCCATCAGGCAGCGCTTGCCGCCAACGTCGTCCCCGGCAGCGTTCCCTACACCCTCTACATGGACCGAATAAAACACATGCTGATCGCAGGCGGAATGACTGCTGCCCAGGCATCTGAGATGGCAATCGGTCAGGCCTACCAGGATATGATCCGCCAAGCCGCCATGCTCAGCTACCAGAACGCCTTCCTTCTGCTCTCTGTCGCGATCCTGGCACTGGCCCCTCTGCCATTCATCATGCGGCTGCCGTCCAAGAACGCAAAACTCGATCCCGAAGCCATGGGCGGCCACTAAGGAACAACAGTTCCTTGCATGATCTCCAGCGTCCGCACAAACACAGTGGACTTCACCGCCAAGGCGCCTTGGTACGGCTTCGCCAGGTCCGCAATGGCCGCCAGTGTCACTGCAACGACAAACGTCAGCGCCATTACCTGGCAGTAGTGCAGCCATTGAGTCTCGTTCCCCAACAAGCAAGAAGAAACAACCGTCGCCACACCGCCAACGATCAGCAACACCCACATCAACGTGGGCAATTCGTTATCCCTCTGGTTCTCGCGAAGGTTCCGCCGTTCTGCAAGGTTGCTCATCGCACTCGCAATGTGATCGATGCTATTCGTCTCACCCGTGCTTTCTGCTTTAACCGAGCTCAGCACCTCCCACATCTGCGCCAGCACCCGTCCCCCCGCATGTTCTTCTTGCTGACGCTGCATCGCCGGCCACTCCAGATTCGCTACAGCATCCACATATTCCTTCGCCAACCGCTTCATCTGCTCACGCTGCGGCTCAGGCAAACCAACAGCAATCCGATAAATATTCAGCGCCGAAGTCGCCTCCAGCACCGCATCCATCTCCGCCCCGCGAAACTGTCCCCACACGGTATACAGCATGAAGCCCAGAATCACCCCATACGTCGTCCCCAACACTCCAAGCTGCCACCCATTCACATCATTGACCAACTTGCGGCTCGTCACCGGCCACACCCGGTTCAGCACAGCAACCAGCAGCATCGCGCCCACCAGCGATAGAGCAATAGCAAAAGCACTTTCGAAGTAGCTCAACATGGACTCACCTGCCCTGAAGCTTAAATTTCAGTGCCAGACTACGCCCAACGAAACCATCAGAAAATTGCAACACCGCAGCCCGCTGGCCGCACCTCAGCCAGCGGAGCCGCAATTGATCCCCTATTGAGCCGCCCCACCATGCGGCCGCGCCGCCACCACCATAATCTCGATCAATCCCGTCGGCAACACCAGATGCGCCACCTGCACCGTAGCCCGGACAGGTCGGTTAGGCTGCTCTGCCGTCCCAAAAAACTGCCTGTAAGCCTCATTCCATCCATCGATATCCATCATCCCGCCCTTAGCCGGATCGCCAGCCAGAAAAGCCTGCATCTGCACAATATCGCCGAGCCCCAAGCCCTGTTCCTTCAACGTGGCCTCAATCGACTTGATCGCTCCGATCGCCTGGGCCTTGGTATCGCCCTTATAACCCGCAAGCGTCCCTTTGGCCTTATCGCCCTGATAATCCACCGGAGCCATCGTCCCCGACAGATACACCGTATCCCCCACCCAAACCGCGGAGCTAAACATCGACTTCTCCGGCCCCACCCGCTTCACCTGTCCATAGGCCGCGCCCGCAAGCGCTCCGGTCAATATTGCTGCAGCTATAAATCTCTTGTGCATATCTCTCTCCTTGGCACGAGATTAGCCGAGATCAAAACTCCTGTCAGCCCAAGGTTTTAGTTCGTCGAAAGATATACCTGAGTGCCAAAGGAAACTTCATTTAGAATCATCCAAAATTTAAGGAGTCTTCCAGGTCCTCATGCGCAATCCGGGCTACAAGTTCTTTCTCATCGCTACACTCCTTGCCACTCCTGCTCTTCACGCTCAAGCCACCGAGTCCTCCATCACAAATCAGCTCAAAGGGCTTCGTTCCGTCCCCACATCGCAACGGCCAGCCGCCACGACGAAGATCGCCACCGACATCCGCACTCTGCCCCCGGGCCTTACCAAGGTAAAGCTCGCTGACGGCCTCTCCCACCTTGCCACTGAAGGCGATCCCGGGCATGAGACTCTTCAGGCCGTCGCCCAGACGCTGTCGCAGGCACTCTCCGAATTCCCCATAACCCCCAAAAACGACCAGACGCCAATGCCTTATATGGACCTGGCCAAGCTGGCCCGATACGAGAACGTCACGGTCGATCTCAAAGACCCTCTTATCGACAAAGCCGACCAAATCCTCGTAGCCAACGACGCCGAAATCGAAAAGGCCGACTTCACCCTAAAGGATCTGCATGGCAAAAAGGTCACCCTCTCCGAACTCCGCGGCAAAATCGTGCTCGTCAACTTCTGGGCCACCTGGTGCCCGCCCTGCCGCGCAGAGATGCCTGATCTCGACGCCATTTACACCCACTTCCAGTCCCAGGGCCTCGTCGTCCTCTCCATCTCTGACGAAGAGCCCTTCAAGGTCAACTCCTATATCGCTCCGACCGGCTATCATCCGCCCGTCCTTCTCGACACCGGCGGCAAGGTCGCCAAGCAGTTCCACATCGACGGCATCCCCAAGACCTTCGTCTTCGACCGCGATGGCAAGTTAGTCGCCCAATCCATCGACATGCGCACCCAGCACCAGTTCCTGATGATGCTCGCCAAGGCCGGTCTTCACCCATAACCTAAGCGGGCCAATGCACGAGGGGCTGCCGGCAGCTCAGAAGCCAGGCAGCCTTCGGAAAATCTTCGCGAGGCAGTGATGCACTGGTGCGCCCCCTCTTTTAGCGCATCACCCGGGTTCACGCGGTTCTTGCCTCCGCACTACCCCACCTCCGCCCCCAGACCATTTACACTAGATACTGGGTCGAATTGCGCCCCCGAAGGACACCAGGTTTGCTTAACTCAGTCATAGCTAAAGTCTTTGGTACCAGCAACGAACGCGCCATCAAGCGCCTCATGCCAATCGTCGCGCAGATCAACGCGTTTGAGCCCGCCATCCAGGCTCTCTCTGACGATCAGCTCCGCGCCAAGACCACCGAGTTCCGCCAGCGCAGCGCCGACGCCCTCAAAGGCATTGAGGATACCCCGGAAAACAAGGACGAGCGCTACGCTGCCGAAAAGGCCGCCCTCGACGAAATCCTTCCCGAGGCCTTCGCCGTCGTCCGCGAAGCAGGCAAGCGCGCCGTTGGCATGCGCCACTTCGACGTCCAGCTCATCGGCGGCATCGTCCTCCACTCCGGCAAAATCTCCGAGATGAAGACCGGCGAAGGCAAAACCCTCGTCGCCACTCTTCCCTGCTATCTCAACGCCCTAGCCGGACGCGGCGTCCACGTCGTTACCGTCAACGACTACCTCGCCAAGCGCGACGCCGAGTGGATGGGCAAGATCTACGGCTTCCTCGGCCTCACCGTCGGCGTCATCGTCCACGACCTCGACGACGCCCAGCGCCGCGCCGCCTACGCCTCCGACATCACCTACGGCACCAACAACGAGTTTGGCTTCGACTACCTCCGCGACAACATGAAGTTCGAGCTCGCCGACCAGGTCCAGCGCAGTCACTACTACTGCATCGTCGACGAAGTCGACTCCATCCTCATCGACGAAGCCCGCACCCCCCTCATCATCTCCGGGCCCACCGACCAGACCACAGACAAGTACGCCCGCGTCAACGTCATCATCCCCAAGCTCGAACTCGGTGAGCTCATCGAGACCCTCGAAACCAAAACCTGGTCCGGCGACTACGTCGTCGATGAAAAGACCCGCGCCATCACCGTCACCGACGAGGGCTGGGAGAAGATCGAAGGCCTCCTCGGCATCGGCAACATCGCCGACCCTGAAAACTGGGATCTCAAGCACCATGTAGAAACCGCCATCAAGGCTCACAGCCTCTACAAGCGCGACGTCGAGTACGTCGTCAAAGACGGCGAAGTCATCATCGTCGACGAGTTCACCGGCCGCCTCATGCCCGGCCGCCGCTGGTCCGACGGCCTTCATCAGGCAGTCGAAGCCAAGGAAGGTGTCAACATCCGCAAGGAAGACCAGACCCTTGCCACCATCACCTTCCAGAACTACTTCCGCATGTACAAAAAGCTCTCCGGCATGACCGGTACTGCCGAAACGGAAGCCGCCGAATTCGACAAGATCTACAAGCTCGACATCGTCGTTATCCCCACCAACCGCAAGATGCTCCGCATCGAGAACGCCGACGTCGTCTACCGCACCGCGAAGGAAAAATACTTCGCCGTCGCCGACGAGATCGCCCGTCTCCACGAGGTGAAGCAGCCCGTCCTCGTAGGCACCACCAGCATCGAAAAGTCCGAGCTCCTCTCCGAAATTCTCAAGCGCAAAGGCGTCCGTCACGTCGTCCTCAACGCCAAGTTCCACGAGAAGGAAGCTGAAATCGTCGCCCAGGCTGGCCGCATCGGCATGGTCACCATCGCGACCAACATGGCAGGCCGCGGAACCGACATTCTCCTCGGCGGCAACTCCGACTTCATGGCCCGACAGGACCTCGTCCGCAAGCAGCAGGCCCGCGCCGTCTCCGTAGCCGAGGGAGCCATCTCCCCCGTCGCCCCCACGGGCATGTTCCGCTTCTACTATCAGTCGCAGGAGTTCGAAACAACGCAAGCGGCCTGGGATGCCGCCGTAGCCTCGCACGAAGCCGCAGCCAAGGCTGAACACGAAGCAGTCGTCGCCGCCGGTGGCCTCCACATCCTCGGCACAGAGCGTCACGAGTCTCGCCGCGTAGACAATCAGCTTCGCGGCCGCGCTGGCCGTCAAGGCGACCCCGGCGCCTCCCGCTTCTACCTCTCGCTCGAAGACGACCTCATGCGCATCTTCGCCCGCGAGTGGGTCTCTACCCTGCTCCAGCGCCTCGGCATGGAAGAGGGCGTCCCCATCGAATCCGGCATGATTTCACGCCGCATCGAGGCCGCCCAGAAAGCCGTAGAAACCCAGAACTTCGAGTCCCGCAAGCACGTCCTCGAGTACGACGACGTCATGAACAAGCAGCGCGAAGCCGTCTATGGTTTGCGAAGACAGTTGATGGAAGGCGTCGATCAGAAACAGCTCATCACCGACGACTACGTCTCCACCATCCTCTCGAACATCCTCGACCAGTACGCGCCCGAGAAGGAGCATCCTGACGAGTGGAAGCTCGAACCGCTCTTCAACGACGTCTTCGACGTCTTCGGAGCCCGCCTCGACAAGGAGATCGACGCAACCCAGCTCAACCGCCATGAGCTTGGCGAAGCCATCTTCGAAAAACTGCAAGGCCGCTACAACATAAAGGAGCAGATCCTCGGTGCCCAGGCCATGCGTTACCACGAGCGCATCGTCATGCTCAGCGTCCTCGACGGCCTCTGGAAAGACCACCTCCTTGCCATGGACCACCTCAAGGAAGGCATCGGCCTCCGCGGCTACGCCCAGCAAGACCCACTCGTCGCCTACAAGAAGGAATCCTTCGAGATGTTCGAGGCCATGATGATCCGCTTCCAGGAGGACACCGCCCGCCATCTCTTCCGCATGCAGATCATCGGTCCCGACGGCACCCCCATCGAGACCCCCGATCAGCTGCCTCGTCAGGAAGCACCTCAGCTAACCGGCCAAGCTCCCTCGCAACTCTCTTCTGGTGCGCAGCCACACCAGCCGTCGGAACATGCGGCTTCAGCCAGCCAGCACGCTCCCATCCCCGTCCCAACCCGAGCCCCATCGACCACCATCGACGCTCTCGAGCGCGAGTTCCAGAAGAAGAAGCAGCGCGAACTCGACCAGGCCCGCTCCGCCGGCTCCAGCGCCGCCGGCAACGGCGCAGCTGCTCCCCGCCGAGCAGGCGAAAAGGTAGGCCGCAACGACGAGTGCCCCTGCGGCTCCGGCAAAAAATACAAAAAGTGCCACGGCGCAGAAGCCTAACCACTCTTCAACTACCCTGCCTTTAGCCGTTGTTCTCCCCGACCAGCCATTAAAGAAGGGGTGCCCCATCTTCGCGCGGTTCACCGCGCTAAGGTGGGAATGTATGAACTCAACCCGCCAGCTCTTGCCGTTGCTTGTTCTCTTGTTTGCCACCCATAAGGATCTGCTTCTGTTTGTCGGTTTTGCCGTTTCTTGTCCTTCCTCGCCACCCAAAACCTCGTCATTTTGACCGAAGCAACTGACATTCTCAGTCTCGCTTTTTTTGCATCTATAAAATTCCCGAAAGCTGTTGACAACAGATGTTTAGCTTTATACCATGCAATGCATGGTATCCAAGGCACCAATCCTTACTGAAGCTCAGGGCACCAATGCAGACCGTTGGGAAGCTCAGCTTCGGAAAGGAACTCTGGAGTTGGCCATCCTTGCCGGACTTCACAACCAGAAGCTCTATGGTCTGCAGATCCTCCGCATTCTTGAAGAAGACTGCGGCCTGGAGGTGCTGGAGGGAACCCTCTATCTGATTCTCAATCGCCTTCGATCCAATGGACTCGTTGAGTCTGAATGGATCACGGCGGGCTCAGGTCACCCACGCAAATATTACTGGCTGACCTCAAAGGGCGAGACGCATCTTCAGACTATGGGCCTCGCTTGGATGCAGTTCTCGGCAAGAATCACCGATCTTGTAGCTCCGATACTTCGCAAGGAGGCTCAACATGTCCACTCCGCCAAAGGTAAGCATTGATCAGTACCTCGCTGCTCTGAGCAAAGCGTGCAAAGGGGTACAAACCGCCGCCCGCGATGAATTCGTCCAAGAGATTCACAGCCATATTCTCGATCGGCTTGAAGTTGAAGGCGATCACAGCGAAGCTGTCGTCTCCAGAATTCTGAGCGCGCTTGGAGACCCAAAGGCACTGGCAAAGCAGTTCACCACAGACGCCCTCCTACAGCGCGCGACCAGAACCACCTCGCCCTGGCTGATATTGCGCGGTCTCGCGCGTTGGAGCACAGCTGGCATTGCAGGTTTGCTCGTCTTCATTGCAACGCTATTTGGCTATGGCCTCGCCGCCGTCTGTTTCCTTTGCCTTATCCTGAAGCCCTTTATTCCCGACCATATCGGGCTTTGGCTGTCGCCCAACACGCTCACTCTCGGCTACTGGGACGGCCACCTGGTCAATTCGTTCCTCGTAGGAACCTCGCTGCGCCCACCCATCTTCTGCGTACTCGGAACTCTTGGTCCCACCAATGGCCTGGTTCACGAACTCGTTGGTGTCTGGATCTACGCAATCTGCGCGGTAGGCGCTGGATTATCTTTGGTGGCAACAAGGCTTTTTGCCCAGTGGATGATCCGGCAATTTGGTCTTAAGAAGGACAGGCCAACGAACCCTTCACCACGCATGATGCGTGGGCAATCCGGTTACGCAGATTAGTCGAAACACTATTTCAACAAATCATCCAGCAATAACTTAGCCTTCGTAGCCAGCGTCTTCGCCCCTTCGACATCCCCCGAGCTCAACGCCTCCTGTGCCTGCCGCTGAAAGTTCTTCACCTTGCTGATCTGCGCCTTCTGTTCCTCCGCAATCTGCGTTGGCAAACCATTCAGGCGCTTTTCATTGGCCGCAATCATATCCGCAGCCTCTTGCTGCGACCGCGGATTCGCCTCGCCTCCCGACGTTAGCGCCCCAATCGCCGTCTCCTCCGCCGGCGGTGGCTCCGCGCTCGCCACCTGCACGGGCTCAGGTGCAGGTTTCACAGCAGGATGCCTCCGCTCCCGTCTGGGGTGCGATGCCGCAGCGGCAATTGGCGTCGGAGGCATCCTCACCACTGGGGGCTCGATCATCGGCGGATGCTCCAGGAAAGGCGGCGTCACCAGTGCGACAGGATCCTGAACCGGTGGCAGGGGAGGCGGAACCACAACCTTCTTGCGGCACCCATCAACGCCGAGCGTCAGACCGGCGCACAACACCGCCGCTGCCATTCTCCACCTTATATCGTCGTGCTGGGTCAAGCGTTCTCCCCTATACCTTTGCGTCCGGCTAGTGCCGTAACGCTCTTTCGAACTTCGGCAGCGCTGGAGGCCATCTGTAGCCTCAACGTAAAAGTTGTTCCTCTATCAGCCGCAATCGGATTGGCATTTGAGCGTACCACCATTGCACCGCCGTGCATTTGCAAAATGCGATACGTCATTGCCAGCCCAATTCCGCTTCCCTTCGGTTTCGTTGTAAAGTACAGTTCGAAGATACGCGGTAACAGCTCTGCCGGTATACCCTCTCCTTCGTCCATCACTTCCAAAACAGCAACCTGTTGCTCCCGGCGAACCTTCACCCACAGTCGCCCGCCTCGGGGCATTGCCTGCATCCCGTTTAGCATCAAATTTAGTAGCGCCTGCCTCACCAGTTCCGCATCCACGCGAACCGTTACAGGCTCCGGTGGCATTTTCACAACGACGGTCACGCCGTTCTCCCGCATCTCCGCCGCAGTCAGTTCCACAACCGTGTTGGCGACCTGTCGCAAATCATGCTCTCTCAGTCGCAACTCCATCGGACGCGAGAAGTCCGCCAGGGTCTGCACCACACGGTCCAGCCTTTGCATCTCTCCAGCAAGAATCTCCACGTGCCGCTGCGCCCCGGGGAATACCTCTCCCTGCTGTCCCACCAGCTTGCCGCGCAACAGTTCCAGGTGAACCACCATTGCATTAATCGGGTTCTTCACCTCATGTCCCACGCCGGCCGTCAAACGCCCAATCGCCGCCAGTCGCCGCGCAACCTCCAGCTCCTGGCCCAGCTGCATCATCGACTCAATGTCCCGCAGCGTCAGCAGCGTGCCCATATTGCCGCCGCCGTCCAGTCCGTCATCAATGCGGTCCAGCGATATCTGCACCTGCCGTCCATCCGCTAGCGTCACAGCCTCTGCACTCACCGGCTCCCCGCTGGCAAACGCATCCAGTACCGCCGCCCCCAGCGCCGTCTCCGGCTCAAATATCTCCTCAAGCTGTTTCCCCACCAGCTCTTCTTCAGGCTTATTCAGAAAGTACGCCACAGCATCCGACACCATCACCGCCCGATGGTCCGCCGTAAACAGCAGCACACCATCCCGTAGCGTATCCAGCATCTGGTTCAGGTTCGCCTGCAGCGCCGTATAACCCGCCTCCCGGATGCGCATCTGCTCGCCCAACCGGTCAATCGTCTTGGCTACTCGCACCACCGCATCGCTTCCCTCTCCGCCCTCTTCCAGTGGCGGCGGCGGCTCCTCCCCGGCACGCAGTGTCAAATGCTCCAGCTGCGAGCTGATCTGCTCAATCGGACGAAGTGCCACATTTGCCAGCAGCGCCGCCACCACCATCGCAATCACTGCCGCCAGCAGCGCAAAGATCAAAGCCGCCCTCAGCCACGGTGCGTACGAGTTACGCAAAAAGGTAGACCGCACCCCCACATGAACCACCAGAAACGGTGCCCCGTTTCTGTCCAGCGACTGCGTAACATCCAGCTCCCTCGGCCGGCCAAATACCTGCCACATCTGGGACGCTACGCTGCCATCGCGTATCGCCAGCAGACTCCCCCTATACACACTCTGCTGATTCAAGGCATCCGGATCAGTGCTCACCAGCGTCAGCCCGTGAGCATCCGTCACGCTCACATCCTGCACCGTAGGCGAGTAGCGAATAATCGCATTCATCACATCCGCCAGCGGCTGATAGCTCCGCAGTGCATCCGTCACCGCGGCCTGGAGCGCCTCATCGCTCCTGTCTGCCGGAGGATTCGTACGCAAGCCCGCCTCCACCGCTTGCCGAGTTATCAGCAGAACTTCATGCGCCAGTACATCGTTATCCGCCGCCGCCTGCTCGATCCTCTGCCGCAGCAGCTCCCCCACAAAAATCGAAGACAGCACCAGCACGATCGCGAACGTCAACCCAGTGGCCGACAGCACCAGCTTCGTCTTCAGGCGCATCGCTACTCCGTCGCAGAACCGGCGTTCTGATATTCCTTCAACTTATTCTGCAGCGTCTTCGAGCTGATCCCCAATATCTCCGCGGCCTTCGTCTTGTTGTTATGCGTTGAGTCCAGTGTCTTCAGAATCAGCTGACGCTCCGCCTCATCCACCGTTGTCCCCACCTCGACCCGCACCGTATTTCTGTCCTCGAGATAGCGTTGCATCTCACCCGACGGCCTCGAAACCGTCTCCTCAGGGGAGCCCATCACCGGAGCCGTAAACCGCCCGCTCTTCTGCATCACCGGAGCGAACCCCGGCTCGCCGAAGTGCGGCGGAAGATGCTCCACCGCCAGTTGTCCCGAGCCGGCCAAAATTACTGCCCGCTCGATCGTATTCCGCAACTCCCTCACATTGCCCGGCCAGCTGTACTCCGTCATCCGCCTCAGCAGCGAATCCTTAAATCCCGTCACCGAGCAGCCATGCCGCTCATTCATATCCGCGATCATCTTCTCCGCAATCGCAGGCACATCCGACAAATGCTCCCGCAGCGGAGGCATTTGAATATTGAAAACATTCAACCGGTAGTAAAGATCCCCACGCAACTCTCCGCTGGCCACTGCCTGCTCCGGATCTTTATTCGTAGCCGCCACCACACGCACATCCACCGGCGTCTCGACCTTGCTCCCCAATCGCCGAAGCTTCCTGTCCTCCAGCACGCGCAGCAATTTAGCCTGCGTAGCCGCGGGCATCTCGCCAATCTCATCCAGCAGAAGCGTTCCTTCTTCGGCCAGCTCAAAGCACCCAGCCCTGCGCTCCAGCGCCCCGGTAAACGAGCCCTTCTCATGCCCGAAGATTTCGCTCTCAATCAGCGTCTCCGGAATCGCCGCGCAGTTCACCGCAACAAACGGCTTCCCTCTCCGAGCGCTCAAATCATGCAGCGCTCGCGCCACCAGTTCTTTACCCGTCCCGCTTTCACCCGTCACCAGAACGCTCACATTCGAAGGCGCCACGCGTTCAATCAGCGAAAATATCTCCTTCATCCTCGGCGAGCTCCCCACCAGCGGTCCCAGCCGTCCGGTATCCCGAACGACCTTCTTCACCGTCTCTATATCGACGTCATCCTCGTGCTGCAGGCTCGCATTCTGCAGAATCGTCCTCAGCCGTACCGGATCCACCGGCTTCGGAATATAGTCATAGGCCCCCATCCGCATCGCTTCCACAGCCGAATCAATCGACCCCTGCGCCGTCAGCATCACCACCGCAATCCGTTGCGGCAACTCGCCAATCCGGTTCAGCAGCTCCATCCCATCCATCCGCGGCATCTTCAGGTCGGTCACCACAATCGACGGCCCCCACTGCACCGCCTTATCCAGGCCCTCCATCCCATCGGCGGCGCACTCCGCCTTATAGCCCCAGCTCTCGATCAGCTCCGCCAAGCCCGTCCGCGCATGAACCTCATCTTCAACAATCAAAACCTTTTCCAAGACAGTCACCATCTCCGTTCCATAGGTCATCGCTTCAGCCTTTAGGTATGCGTCGTAAGATGCAACCCAGCCAGCATAGGACTATTGGCGAAAAATTCAATTAGAATCCCGTGTCAACCCGGCGAAATCAAAAAATTCGCCTTTACCAGACTAATCCCATTCGATCAGTGGCGGTATCTTTAAGCCGGAACTCGTTCCTGATCAATAAAACGCCGGAACCACGAATCAGACCCGCATTGTCCGTAGGGGCTCCTCATAGCTTTTAGAATTGCCGGCGCCAATCAGCTATCCTTAATGACATGCTAGACCCAGAGATCTCCGTCAGCTCCTTCGCCGAGCAGCGCCAGCAGCCCAACGCCGCTCTTCTCCTCGACGTCCGCGAGCCATGGGAGTACCAGACCGCCAATCTCCCAGGCGCCCTCCTCATGCCCATGGGTGAAGTAGCCTCCCGCGCCCACCAGGAGCTCGACCCCGACGAGCCCATCGTCGTCCTCTGCCACCACGGAGCACGTTCTCTCAGCGTAACCATGTGGCTCCGCAACCAGGGCTTCGAACACGTCCAGTCCCTCGCCGGAGGCATCGACGCCTGGTCCCGAACCATCGATCCCACCATTCCCCGCTACTAAACCTCCTCGCTTCGTGATGTATATTTCTCCCTTCCCAGGAGATATCCAGCTCACGGAGACGACAGCATGCCTGATGACAAGGATGATAAGGAAGATAAGAAGGATTCCAGCTTTTGGACCACGACCACCAAGATCGCGACTGCAATCCTGGCCGTAACCGCTGTCACCGCTCCGGCATTCAAGTTTGTCGAGCACCAATACACAGAACACCACCCTTCCATCACCGGAACCTGGTCAGGCAGGCCCGACGATCGCCGCTTCCCACCCCTCGCAGTAACCATCTACCCCAATCCCGACTCCTCCCTCGGAGGAACCCTCTCCAGCCCATGCGAGCACGTCACCTCAACCCCCATCGAATCCATCTCACTCAAGGACACCAGTCTTAAACTCACCATCACCCAGCTTGCCGGCAGCCCGCCCATCACCTACATCGGACGCGTGCAACAAGGCTCTCCCCCGCAGATCATCGGAAGAATCACTCAGGGCGACGCAAACTCCTCCTTGGTCCTCAGCCAGGGAGAATGGAAAGGCGAGTGCGATAAATAATCCCCGGCCTGTAGTCTTCATAAACAAACAAAGGCAGCCAACATGATCCACACCAGGATTCGATACCTTACTGCGCCTCTCTTCCTCGCCGCGACACTTACTCTCGGCCTTCACGCCCAAACCCCCACAAAACAGAGGGAAAAATCTATGACCCGCGCCACCGGAACCTTCGACGTCAAACTCTCACTCCAAAACGACGGCAAACCCGAAGACTCCCCCATCGGCAGAATGCTCATCGACAAGCAAATCCATGGCGACCTCGAAGCCACGAGCAAGGGCCAAATGCTCGCCTTCACCACCGAAATCAAAGGCTCCGCCGGCTACGTCGCCATGGAGCGCGTCACAGGAACCCTCCAGGGCCACACCGGCAGCTTCGTCCTCCAACACAACGCCACCATGAATCGTGGCGTCCCCCAACTCTCCATCACAGTAGTCCCCGACTCCGGCACAGGAGAACTAACTGGCCTCACTGGCAAATTCGACATTCAGATCGCAGACGGAAAACACTCCTACACCTTCGACTACACCCTCCCCGAAACCCCATAACGTTCCTATCGAAACGTGTTACATTAGAGACCGCCCGGTTTCAAAAGGGCTACACGCTATGAGCAAAGGCGAAGCAACCCGGCAACGCATCATCGCCCAGGCCGCTCCTCTCTTCAACCAGCGCGGCTACGAGGGCTGTTCGCTCCAGGACGTCATGGCCGCCACTGGCCTCGAAAAAGGCGGCATCTACCGCCACTTCGACAGCAAAGAAGAGTTAGCCGCCGAAGCCTTCGACTTCGCCTGGGCCACCACCGTCTCCAAACGCTTCGACAACCTCGCCTCCATCTCCAACCACATAGACCGCCTCAAGCAGCACATCCTCAACTTCACCGTCCGCTCCGGTCTCCCGGGCGGTTGTCCCCTGCTCAACACCGCCGTCGATTCCGACAACGGCAATCCCGTCCTCCGCGACCGAGTCCGCAAAGCCCTCCGCGACTGGCAAACCAGTCTCAAAACAATCCTCCGCGAAGGCATCGCAGCCGGAACCGTTCAACCCAATATCAACATCGACAAAACAGCCTCTCTCATCATCGGCACACTCGAGGGCGGAATGCTGATCAGCCGCATCGAAAAAACCGATCAGGCCCTCCGCGACTCCCTCGATCACCTCGACAACTACCTCGAAACCAAAATCCGCAAACCCACCCCCCGCCGCAACAAAACCCCCTAACCTCCTCACATCTGTAGCTGCCGTTCATCTGCAGTTACCGTTGTCCTTCCAACCAACCCCAAACGATCGGGTGCCCCATCTTCGGCGCGGCCTTATCGCGCCTAAGGTGGGAATGTACAAACTCTCCTAGCCCGCTGTTGTCTTTGTCTTTGCCGTTGCCGTTGTTGTTTTGTTTGTCATCCCGCAGGGATCTGCGGTTGCAGTTGTCCTTGTTTTTTTACGTCGTCATTCTGACCCTGAGCGAGCCGAACGGGGAAGAATCCCTGTATTTGCCTTTGCCTTTGTTGTTGCCTTTGCCTTTGTTGTTGCCCTTGCCTTTGCCTTTGCCCTTGCCTTTCATTCTGAACGAAGCGAAGACCCCGCATTTTCCAAGGGAGAGCGAAGCAACTCAAACTCCCAAAAAACAAATGAACCCAACCACCCCCTCCCTCATCTCATAAAAACGAGACCTATCGGTCTCATTTGACAAAGAGGGAGCAGATGGCGACCACAGTCCTAGAACCAGTAACCGCGCCACCACGCACTAAGCCGGCCATCAACCCCTGGGTCATCGCCCTCACCGTCACCCTCGCCACCTTCATGGAGCTGCTCGACACCTCCATCGCCAACGTCTCCCTCCCTTACATCGCCGGCGGCCTCGGTCGCAGCTTCGACGAAGTCACCTGGATCCTCACCACCTACCTCGTCGCCAACGCAGTCGTCCTCCCCATGTCCGCCTGGCTCTCCCGCGTCTTCGGTCGCAAAAACTACTACATGGCCTGCGTCGCCCTCTTCACCATCACCTCGTTCTTCTGCGGCATCGCCCCCAGCCTCAACATCATGCTCATCGCCCGCGTCCTCCAGGGGGTAGGCGGCGGAGGCCTCGCGCCCGTCGAACAAGCCATCCTCGTCGACACCTTCCCACCCGCAAAACGAGCCTCCGCCTTCGCCCTCTACACCGTAGCCATCGTCACCGCGCCCGCCATCGGCCCCGTCCTCGGCGGGTGGATCACCGACAACTACAACTGGCGCTGGGTCTTCCTCATCAACATCCCCATCGGCATCGTGTCCCTCTTCCTCACCCAGCGCTTCGTCCACGACCCACCCGCCTTTGAAGCCGAGCGCAAATCGGCCCGCAAGGCTGGCAAGCTCCGCATCGACTACATCGGCATCTCGCTCATCGCCCTCGGCTCCGCATCGCTCGAAATCCTCCTCGACCGCGGCCAGATCGACGACTGGTTCGGCAGCTCCTTCATCACATCCATGTTCATCGTCGCCATCATCTGCTGGTCCATCGCCATCTACTGGGAGCTGCGCCACGACGACCCAATCATCGATCTCCACCTGCTCACCAACCGCAACTTCGCCATCGCCTGCACCTTCTACTTCATCTTCGGCTTCGGCCTCTTCGCCAGCACCACCATGATCCCACAGGTCCTGCAATCCCTCTACGGCTACCGAGCCATCGACGCCGGCCTAGTCCTCGGACCCGGAGCCTTCGTCATTACGCTCCTCGCCCCCGTCGGGGCACAACTCGTCCAGCGCAACATCATCCACCCCCGGGTCCTCATCGTCATCAGCGTCACCACCGTAGCCGCGTCGATGTTCTACTACAGCCGCTTCAACCTGCAGACCAACTACACCCATTACGCTCTCGCCCGAGCCTTCCAGGGCCTCGGCTACGCCTTCTTCTTCGTCCCCCTGAGCGTCATCGCCTACTCCCAACTCCGCCCCGACCAGAACAACCGAGCCTCCAGCCTCACGAACCTCTTCCGCAACTGGGGCGGAAGCTTCGGCATCGCCTTCGTCACCACCGTCAGCGAGCGCCGCCAAAGCTTCCATCAATCCGTGATGAGCGCCAACCTCACCAACTCAACCGGCTTTCTGCAGCAATCCATCCACAACATGGCCGCCTATCTCACCCAACACGGCTACGCCAAAGCCGACTCTATCCGAGCCGCCACAGCCTTCTACTACAACCAACTGGAAAACCAAACCCGCCTCCTGGCATTCATGGACTGCTTCCGCCTGATAGGCTGGATCACCCTCCTCTCAGTCCCCCTACTCTTCTTCATCCACCACTTCAAAGTAGGCGGCAAACCCTCCGCCAACCACTAATCCACTCTGCGTTATCTCTGCTATTGCCTTTTGCTGCCTGTCCTTTTGTTTGGCATCCCGTAGGGATCTGCTGTTGTCCTTGCAGTTGTATTTTCAATCAGCCACAAACGTCCGGGTGCCCCATCCATCGCAGTCTCATCGCGATGGATGGGAATGTATGAATTCACCAAGCCAGTCTTTTTGCAGTTGCTGTTATCTTTCTTGTTTGTCATCCCGTAGGGATCTGCTTCTGTCGTTGCTCTTGAGGTAGAGCGGGGCTTCAGCCCCGCGTCAAACCGATCTCACGAAGTTCCTTCCTCTCTGCCGAAGGCCAGAGCGCAGGCGAAGCCGTAGCGACCAATCTATTGCCTTTGCTGTTGCCTTTGCTGTTGCCGTTGCTTTTGCTTTTGCTTTTGCCTGTCATTCTGAGCGCAGCGAAGAACCCCGCACTCCGAGGGGAGCGAAGCGACCCGAGTGCCATCATCCCCCAAAATAAATCCAAAAAAATACAAAATCCACAGCCCCTAAAAACACCCCGCCCACAATCCACGATTACCACCCAATCCACCACAACTTAACCACAAAAACACCACCCCGAAATACCAAATTCCCCCAAAAACCCAGCAAAAACACCCCTCCACCACACCAGAAACAAAGCGGAAAAAAATCACTTCGCCCGAGGATGAGTCTCGTCATAAACCCGCTGCACCTGACCCACCGTCAGCTGCGTATACCGCTGCGTAGTCGAGAGCCGCTCATGCCCCAGCATCTCCTGAATCGCCCGCAAATCCGCCCCTTCCTCCAGCATATGCGTCCCGAAAGCATGCCGCAGCGTATGCGGATGCACATCCGCCGCCAGCCCCCGGCTCAAAGCAATCGCCTTCACAATCCGCCCCACACTCCGCGTAGTCAAACGACAATCCCCCCGCATCCGCAGGTTCGTCAACAGAGGCCCCCCATGCACCAAACCCGCTCTACCAGCGGCCAAAAGCTTAGCTTCCCTCAACGGCAGATAAGCCCGCAGCGCCACCGCCGCCTCATCCCCCAGCGGAACCAGCCGCTCCTTCCTCCCCTTCCCGCGTACCAGAACAGCATCATCCCCCCACTTCACACTCCCCATATCCAACCCCACCAACTCCGAGTTGCGAATCCCACACCCGTACAACAACTCAAAGATCACCCGATCCCGCTCCGGCCAGGCCGCAGCATCCACCTTATCCTTCTTAGCTTTTCCCTCACCTTCCAGCGAATTCAAAACCCGATTCACCTCTTCCACACTAGGCACCCGTGGCAGATGCTTCGGCAGCTTCGGCGTGCTCACCAGCAGCGCCGGATTCTGCGCCACCTTCCCTTCCTTCGCTAGCCACTTAAACCAACTCCGCACCGCAGCCAAAGCCCTCGCCACACTAGCCTTCGTCAACCCCCGCTCATACAACAATCCCAGATAAGCCCGAATATGCAGATGCTCCACCACCCCGACCCCAGCACCCTCACCCATCGTCTTCTGCAGATAAGCCGCAAAGTTCCTCACCTCACGCGCATAAGCCCGCACCGTATGCTCCGACGCACCGCGCTCATTCGCAATCATCGCGAGAAACTTATCAGCCAGCTCAGCAAACTCACTCACCACTAGCCACCCGCCGCTTTCCTCGCGGATGATGCATCCGATGCACCAGCTTCAGCCTTCCCAGCGCCACATGTGTATAAACCTGAGTTGTAGCAATATCCGCATGCCCCAGCAGCGTCTGCACACTCCTCAAATCCGCACCATGCTCCACCATATGCGTCGCGCAGCTATGCCGCAGCTTATGCGGACTAACCTTACTCCCACTCGGTGCAGAAGCCCGCACCATCTCCCAAACCCACTGCCGCGTCAGCGGATTCCCCCTCACACTAAGAAACAGGGCCCGCTGTACCCCCGCCTTCACCAACCCCGGCCTGCCCAGCGCCAGATATCGCTCCAGCGCCTCCACCGCACTCCGCCCCAGCGGAACAATCCTCTCCTTATCGCCCTTCCCTCTCACCTGCGCCCGAGCCACATCTAGATGCAGATCCTCCACCCGCAGCGCGCAAATCTCCCCCACCCTCAACCCACCGGCATAAAGCAGCTCCAAAAGCGCATGGTCCCGCAGCGCCAACCCATCCGCATCCGACGCCCGAGCCGCCGCTCCGGTCCTCTCCAGCATCTCCCCCACCTCACCCTCGGCAAGGCTCTTCGGCAATATCTTCCAGCTAGCCGGAGTCTCCACATTCACCGTAGGATCATGCTGTATCCGCTTATCCATCAGCAGCCACCGGTAAAACCCACGCAGACAACTCAGCTTCCGCGCAATCGACCGCGACTCCACCCCGTGCCCCCGCAGGCCCTCCATAAACCCACTCACATCAGCCTGCACAGCCCCCGCCAGCAAGCCATCCCTACCCTCAACATGTTCCGCAAACTGCTCCAGATCGCACTGATAGGCCTCACAACTAGCCGGTCTAAGCCCCTTCTCCACCCGCAGGTACGTCACAAACTCCCGCACGACCCGCACGTTACCCGAAGCCTGACCAGCACCCTGCATAACCCCAATTATCCGCGTCTTAATCTTTGAAAAACTCGCCCTCGCAATCCCCGTACCCAGCTAGCTAGCACCAGATTCGCCACTTCCCAATTCATAGACGGTCAACCTTACGCCTGCCAACAGAAACCTCTCCTTTGCGTCTTACATGCTAAGGTACCCTCACAATGGCCGAACTCCTGCAGTCTGAGTCCGATCTATCGTCGCCAACTCCAGCAGCCACCGACTCCGCTTACCGCGCCTTCGTAAATCCCGAGTGGGTCAGACTTCTCAGCCTCCTCGGTATGAACGTCAAGTTGGGAGATTCCTTCACTCCTCCGCCAGTTTTTGGTCCGACGCCATCCAACTCGCTCAACGCGCCATCCGCATCTAAATCCAGTCTTCGAGGAGTCTCATCTGCAAATGCTCTACCGCCTCCCCTTCTCCCGCCGAACACCAGGTCGCATCCGTTCACGCAATCTCCTTCAAATCGCACTCCTGATCGCCCTCGCAACCGCAACTCTTCATGCCCAGAACAAGCTCTCTCTTGACCCCGCTCGCAGCGAGGTCCACTTCACACTCAGCGATACCCTTCACGTCGTCCACGGCACCTTCCACATGCAACAGGGAGACGTGGCCTTCGACCCTGCCACAGGCAAGGCTACCGGCTCCATCGTCGTCGACGCTCTCAGCGGCCAAAGCGGAAACTCCATGCGCGACCATCGCATGACCGACGACGAACTCAAAGCGTCCTCCTTCAAAACCATCTCCTTTACACCAACCCGCTTCACTGGAACCTTCAACACAACCGGCGACTCCACCCTTCAGGTCCACGGCATCTTCACCCTCCTCGGCACGCCGCATGAGATCGACGTACCCATGCAAGTGCAGGTCAATGGCGAGCAGCTCCATGCCATCGGTTCATTCGCCGTACCCTATGTTCAGTGGGGCCTCAAAGATCCCAGCACCTTCATGATCCACGTCAACAAACAGGTCCAGATCGACCTCTCGCTCATGGGAACCCTACAGCACTAGTCATCCCCATTTTCTTCAGATTGGTGTTTTGCTCTGAGTGCTCATGCGATATCTTGACCCTAATGCGCTCTTTCTCTGTTCGTCTTGCCCTGCTTGCCCTCTGCCTGTTGGCTCCATCCATTCGGCTCTCAGCCCAAACCTTCAAGCTTCCCGCAATCACCTTCGCAGGAGCCCCCGCATTTTCCCAGGCTGATCTCCTCAAGATCAGCGGTCTGCACCCCGGTGCCACCTCGACTCAAGCCGAAGTCCAGGCAGCAGCCCAGCACCTCAGCGACACCGGCCTCTTCGCCGACGTCCACTTCGAGTCCAACGCCAAGGGCCTCGTCTACACCCTCAAGCCCATGCCGTCCGACAACCTCCTCCCCGCCACCTTCGCCAACTTCGTCTGGTGGACACCCGAGGAGCTCGCCGCCGCCCTCAAGTCCCGCGTCCCGCTCTACATCGGCGTCGTTCCCATCTCCGGCAACCTGCAGGACAGCATCACCGCCGCACTCAAATCCATGGTTGCTGAAAAGGGAGTCACGGCAAACGTCGTGGCCATCCCTGCCGGACAGGCGGGTGCAACACCCACAGCCATCGCCTTCGAAATCGAATCACCTGAAGTCCGGGTCC